>Ga0157369_10007541_pt1 | contig 12520 bp, 9 predicted proteins | sample C25metaG_FD_113461 | JGI IMG/M metagenome (GOLD analysis project Ga0157369, IMG submission 113461) | Corn rhizosphere microbial communities from Kellogg Biological Station, Michigan, USA - C2-5 metaG | ecosystem: Host-associated > Plants > Roots > Rhizosphere > Soil | place: USA: Michigan...
CCAACGTGCTGTTCATCGTCGGTGGCGCCTTCGCCGGGCTCGACAAGGTGATCGAGGCGCGAGTCGGCAAGAAGGGCATCGGCTTCGGCGCGACCATGCGCAGCAAGGCCGATGTCGACACCGCCGACGTGTTCGGCGACGTCATGCCGGAAGACCTGCTGAAGTACGGCATGATCCCGGAATTCATCGGCCGGCTGCCGGTGATCACGAGCGTGCACAACCTCGACCGTGATGCGCTGATCCGGATCCTCACCGAGCCGAAGAACGCTCTGGTCCGCCAATACAAGAAGCTGTTCGAGCTCGACAACGTCGAGCTGGAGTTCTCCTCCGACGCGCTGGAGGCGATCGCCGACCAGGCGATCCTGCGCGGCACCGGCGCGCGCGGTCTGCGCGCGATCATGGAGGAAGTGCTGCTCTCGGTCATGTACGACGTGCCGTCCCGCAAGGACGTCGCCAAGGTCGTCATCACCGGCGAGGTCGTGCTGTCGCACGTCAACCCGACGATCGTGCCCCGCGACGCGACGCCGCCCAAGCGCGAGCGGCGCGAGAAGTCCGCCTGACCGAGCCGCAAAAAGGTAGTCAAGGGGCCGCGGTTCACCCTGATGGCCGATGCCGGCTTGCCCGAGTTGGCCCGGCTTTGCGCCGGTGTTACTAGTCACTAGGAACTATGGACGCGGAGCGTAGTCACCCGGTTGCATGGTGTGACAGGTAGTTCGGCAAGCTCGCTGGGGGGCTCATGGCATCCGTGCAAGCAGCCACGCGCTGCGCGCTGGTGCTGCGGTTGGCACGGCAGATCACCGCCCGACACAACCTCGACGATGTGCTCGCCGAGACCTTTCGCGCGTTGCGTCCGCTGGTGACCTTTGCCTGCGGCTCGATCCAGCTCGTCGATGACGACGGATGGGTGCAGGTGGTCGCGGCCGACCCGGCGCCTGCGTCACCGCTGAAGATGGACCCGGTCCCGCTCGCGACGTCGATCGCTGGCCGGGTCGTGCTCACCGAGCAGCCGCTTTACCTGCACGACGTCACGGCCGACGACGTGCCGGCCCAGCGGCGTGCGACGGTCGCGGCGTCCACGCGCAGCCTCTTCGGAGTGCCCTTGGTCGCCGACGGTGCCGCGGTTGGCGTCCTGCAGGTCGAGTCGAACGAAGCAGATGCGTGGGACGACGACGACCGGGAGCTCTTCGTCGCGGTCGCGCCGGTTGTCGCAGCGGCCATCCAGAACGCCCGTGCGCATCGCCGGGCCGCGGCGGCGAAGGAGCAGTCGACCGCGACCGGGCGGCGCCTCGTCGAGGCTCGTCAGGTGGTCGCCTCGCTCAAAGCCGCGCATCGCAGGGGCGAGGACCCGGATGTCGTCGCGCTCCTCGGCCGCCTCGAGCAGCTGCTCGCCGACCCGGCCGACCTGTCTGCCTTGCGCGTGCCGATGCAACGGCAACGCGTCGCTGTCGGCTGATCGCCAATATCGTGTCGCCTCATGGCGACGACAACGGGGTATCTGCGCTTTCCGACCATTAGCGGCGACCAGATCGTCTTCGGCAGCGAAGACGATCTGTGGACCGTCGGAATCGAAGGCGGTGTCGCGCGACGCCTGACCGCCAACCTTGCCCAGACGTCGCGGCCGCGGTTGTCCCCGGACGGGCAGCTGTTGGCCTTCACGAGCACCGAGGAAGAACACCCTGAGGCGTGGGTCATGCCGGCCGAGGGGGGAGCGGCCCGCCGGCTGACCTTTCTCGGTTCGCCCACGACGGCGGTCGTGGGTTGGGCGCCGGACGGACGGCTGGTCGTCATCAGCGCGGGCGCGCAGCCGCTCCGCGACTGGACGATTCCGTTGCTCGTCGACGTCGAGACCGGTGCGGCCGAAACGTTGGAGGTCGGGCCGATCCGCGACTTGTCATGGGCATCCGACGGGCGCGGCCTTGCCATCAGCCGGTATGCGGTCGACCCGGCCCGGTGGAAGCGCTACCGAGGGGGCACTGCCGGGCAGCTCTGGGTCGACCGCAACGGCTCCGGCGCGTTCCGCCGTGTCCTTGCAGACGTCAGCGGCAACCTCGTCCAGCCGATGTGGGTTGGTGACCGGATCTACTTCCTGTCCGACCACGAGGGCGTCGGCAACATCTACTCGATCCGGCCCACCGGCACGGACATTCGACGACACACCGACCATGTCGACTACTACGTTCGGTTCCCGTCGACCGACGGCGCCCGCATCGTCTACCAGCACGGCGCCGAGATCTGGCTGCTCGACCCAGCGATGGATACGACGACCCAGCTGGAGATCGAGACCCGTAGCCCGCGAGTGCAGAGCAACCGCAAGTTCGTCCCTGCCGCGGACTTCCTCACCGGGTTCTCGGTGCACCCCGATGGCCGGTCCGTCGTCGTCGAGACAAGAGGACAGCTTTTCGACCTGCCGCTCTGGGAGCACGCGGTCCGACCGCTCGGCCCCGGAAGCGGCGTGCGGGAGCGGCTGGCGGTGTGGTTGACCGACGGGCGCACCGTAGTCGCCGTCAGCGACGAAAGCGGCGACGAGCATCTGGTCGTTCATGCCGATGACGGCACTCGCACCCTCGACGTCAACGGCGACATCGGTGACGTGCACGAACTCGTCGCTGCACCAACCGGCGACGATCGGATCGCCGTCGTCAACCAGCGGCACGAGCTGTGGGTCGTCGACGTCGCGACCGGTCGGGCGCAACGTCTCGACGCGAGCACAGCAGGGGAGTTGTCAGGTGCGGCGTGGTCGCCTGATGGTGCGTGGCTCGCCTACAGCTGCGCGGAGACGGCGACCACGCGCACGCTGAAGATTGCGGACGCCGCCGGCGGCGCGGTGCACCGGGTGACACGGGCGGAGTTCCGTGACTTCGCTCCGGCATGGGACCCAGCCGGCCGCTTTCTCTACTTCCTGTCGGCGCGGGTGTTCGACCCGGTGCCGGACGAGCACTACTTCGACCTCGGATTCCCCAAGACCGTCAAGCCGTTCGTTGTCCCGCTTCGCGCGGCCGACGTCTCTCCGTTCCGGCCTTCACCCCGACCCATGAAGCCGGGCAACGGCGGCAGTGACGCCGCGCCCGAACCTGTCGTGATCGACGTTGACGGCATTGACCGCCGCACGACCGAGCTGCCGGTGGGCGTCGGCCGCTACCTGCAGATCGCGGCGTTGAAGGACGCGTTGCTCTTGCTGTCAGCGCCGATCGAGGGACTCCTCGGACGTGACTGGAGCGCAGAAGCCCCACCGACGTTCGCGATCGAGAAGGTCGAGATCCCGAGCGGCCGCATGTCGACGCTCGTTCCCGGCGTCAATGGTTTCGCCGTGTCCAAGGACCTGAGCACCCTCGTGCTCCGCAGCGGCAACCGCATGAGAGTGATCGCAGCGGGGGAGAAGCCGCCCGAGGGTGAGGGTGTCGACGACCGCCCGGGGCGACACAGCGGTTGGCTCGACCTGGACCGGATCCGCGTCAACATCGAACCGGCGGCCGAGTGGCGGCAGATGTACCGAGAAGCATGGCGGTTGCAGCGCGACTACTTCTGGGATGCCGACATGACCGGTGTCGACTGGCAGCTCGTCCACGATCGATACCTGCCGCTGCTCGAACGTGTCTCTGCTCGTTCCGAGTTCGCCGACCTCATGTGGGACATGCAAGGCGAGCTCGGCACGTCGCATGCCTATGAGCAAGGTGGCGACTACCGGCGCGCGCCGTCGTACGGACTCGGTTTCCTCGGCGCCGACCTGACCCTGGACCGTTCCGGTCGTTGGGTGATCGCGCGGATCGTGCGAGCCGATCAGTGGGATCCCGAGCAGGGGTCGCCGCTGGAGGCGCCAGGGCTGGCCATCCGTGAGGGCGAGACGATCCTCGCCGTCAACGGACGATCGGTCGGTCGAGGTCGTCCGCCGGCCGCCGAACTCGTTCACCAGGCCGGGCTCGATGTCGAGCTGACCATCGGCGACTCGCGCGGGCGACGCCCGCGCCGCGTCGTTGTGCGTACGGCGCGCAGCGAGATGCCGATGCGCTACCGGGAATGGGTCGTCGGGCGGCGCCGATACGTGCACGACGCCACCGACGGGCGGGTCGGCTACCTGCACATCCCGAACATGATCGCGCAGGGCTACGCGGAGTTTCACCGCAGCTATCTCATCGAGTCGGAGCGCGAAGCGCTCATCGTGGACGTGCGCGACAACGGCGGCGGGTCGGTGTCGCAGATCCTCCTCGAGAAGCTCGCGCGCAAGCGGGTCGGCTACGACCTGCTGCGTTACGGGCCGCCGGAGCCCTACCCGTTGCACTCACCCGCCGGCCCGATGGTCTGCGTCACGAACCAAAACGCCGGCTCGGACGGCGACATCTTCAGCCACTGCTTCAAGATGTTCGGGCTGGGCCTGCTGATCGGCACGCGCACCTGGGGCGGTGTCATCGGCATCAACGTCGTCCGCAAGCTCGTGGATGGCGGGTTGACCACGCAGCCGCAGGCGTCGTTCTGGTTCACCGACGTCGGTTACGGCGTCGAGAACTACGGCACCGACCCGGACATCGTCGTCGATGTCACGCCGCAGGAATGGGTGGCCGGAAAAGACCCGCAACTCGACCGGGCCATCGCCCACATCACGCGCGAGCTGCGCAAGCACAAGCCGGCCGATCCTACGAAGACGAAGCGACCGAACCTCGCGCTACCGAAGCGTCTCCCGCCGCGCTAGAGAGTGACGTCGACGGTGAGAGCGGCATGGTCACTCTCGCCGTCGAACGTCAGCGCCGCGATGCGCCCCGCGCTGGCGAGATCGTCGTGGGCGAGCGCCAACACCTCGACCTGGTCGCCCGGGCCGCGGACGGCGGCGCTGGCAACGTCGGTGCGCATCGAGACCTGCGCCTCCGACTTCGCCTTGCGCACCTGCGACAAGGCCTCTCCGACCAAAGTCAGCAGCCGCGCCTCGCCGTCGTCGACCGCGACTTCGGCGAGCGCCGGCCATGACTGGCGATGCACCGAACCCGCACGCCACCATGACCACACCTCCTCGGTCACGAAGGGAAGGATCGGGGCGAACAGCCGCAGCACCACGTCGAGCGCGATCGCCAGAGCGGCCTTCGCCGACGCCTGCCCCGGGTCGCCGCGCTCACCGTAGGCCCGCTCTTTCACGAGCTCGATGTAGTCGTCGCAGAACGTCCAGAAGAACGTCTCCGTGACCTCGAGCGCGCGGGCATGGTCGTAGCGTTCGAAAGCGGCTGTCGCCGTCTCGACGACGTCGGCGAGGTTGACGAGCAACGAGCGGTCGAGCGGATGGGTGACCGCAGCCGGATCGGGTTCGGCCGCGCCGAGACCGAGGGCGAACTTCGACGCGTTCAGCAGCTTGATGGCCAGCCGCCGACCGATCTTGAGCTGGCCGATGTCGAAAGCAGCGTCGCTGCCGAGGCGTTGCGACCCGGACCAGTAGCGCACCCCATCGCTGCCGAACTCCTCGAACAGCGCCATCGGCGTGACGACATTGCCCTTCGACTTCGACATCTTCTTGCGATCAGGGTCGAGGATGAACCCGGAGATGGCGGCATTGCGCCACGGCAGCGAATCGTGCTCGAAGTGGCTGCGCACAACCGTGGAGAACAGCCACGTGCGAATGATGTCGTGCGCTTGCGGCCGCACGTCGTACGGATAGACGCGCGCGAACAGGTCGTCGTCATGCTCCCAGCCGCCGGCGATCTGCGGCGTCAGCGACGACGTTGCCCAGGTGTCCATCACATCCGGGTCGCCGATGAAGCCACCCGGCTTGCCGCGTTGTGACGGCTCGTATCCCGCCGGGCAGTCGGTCGACGGGTCGACTGGCAGTGACGCCTCGTCCGGCACCAATCGCTCGTCGTGCAACGTGTTGCCGGCGTCATCGAGCCGGTACCAGATCGGGAACGGCACCCCGAAGAAGCGCTGACGGCTGATCAGCCAGTCGCCGGTCAGGCCCTGCACCCAGTGTTCGTAGCGGACGCGCATGTGCGACGGATGCCAGTCGAGCTGCTCGCCGCGCGCCATGAACGCCTTGCGGAGCGCCTGGTCGCGGCCACCGTTGCGGAAATACCACTGTCGCGTCGTCACGATCTCGAGCGGCCGATCGCCGTTCTCATAGAACTTGACCGGGTGCGTGATCGGTTTGGGGTCGCCCTCCAGATCGGCTGACTCGCGGAGCATCGCCACGACCTCTTCGCGCGCACTGTGCACGGTCTTGCCGGCGAGCCGCGCGTAGGCCGCCGCGTCGACGCCGTCGGGAGCGTCAGCGATGAGCCGGCCGTCCATTCCGACGATGGCGCGCGTCGGCAGTTGCAGCTCGCGCCACCAGGTCACGTCGGTGAGGTCGCCGAAGGTGCAGATCATCGCTATGCCCGACCCCTTCTCGGGATCGGCGAGCTCGTGCGCCTTGACCTCGACCTCGGCGTCGAACAGCGGCGTGCGCACAGTGGTGCCGAACAACGGCTGGTAGCGCGCGTCGTCCGGATGCGCGACGAGCGCGACGCACGCCGGCAGCAGCTCGGGTCGCGTCGTCTCGATGAACACCTTCTCGCCGCCGGGGCGGTGGAAGGAGATGCGGTGGTAGGCGCCGGGCCGGTCGCGGTCCTCGAGCTCAGCCTGCGCGACCGCCGTCCGGAACGTCGTGTCCCACAGCGTCGGTGCAAGCGCCTGGTAGGCCTCACCGCGAGCGAGGTTGCGCAGGAACGCTCGTTGCGAGACGGCTCGACAGTGCGCATCGACGGTCTGATACGTGTGCCGCCAGTCCACCGAGAGCCCGAGGCGGCGCCACAGCTGTTCGAAGGCGGACTCGTCCTGCGCCGTAAGCCGCTGGCACAGCTCGACGAAGTTGGGCCGCGAGATCGCGACCTGTCCTTTGCTCTTGCCGCCCTCCGTCGGTGGGGTGAAGTTCGGGTCATACGGCAGCGACGGGTCGCAGCGCACCCCGAAGAAGTTCTGCACCCGGCGCTCGGTCGGAAGGCCGTTGTCGTCCCAGCCCATCGGGTAGAAGACCTCGCGTCCACGCATGCGCTGAAAGCGCGCCACAAGATCCGTGTGCGTGTAGGAGAAGACGCTGCCCACGTGCAATGTGCCGCTGGCGGTCGGCGGCGGAGTGTCGATCGAGTAGATCTCGTCCCGAGTCTTCGTCCGGTCGAAGCGGAAGGTGCCCTGCTCCTCCCATACCGCCGTCCACTTGTCCTCGAGGCCGTCGAGCGACGGTTTCTCGGGCACACGTGGCGCGTCAGAGTTCATGGCCCCGAGTTTATGGGGGACCTCTAACCTCTTTTCCGTGCAGAACGACGCGTCCGAGCTCGCCCGGATCGAGAAGGCACTCGCGACCCGCTACCCGTACGAGAACAAGATGGTCCCGGACATCGAGCGGATCGCCGACCTGCTCGATCTGATGGGCTCGCCGCACCGCTCTTACCCGTCGATCCACCTGACCGGCACCAACGGCAAGACGACGACGGCGCGGATGATCGACGCCCTCCTTCGTGAGTTCGGCGTCCGGACCGGGCGCTTCACCAGCCCGCACCTGCAGTCCATGACGGAGCGGATCGCGCTTGACGGCGAACCGGTCGACGTCGAGCGGTTCGCGAACGCTTTCGACGAGGTCGCGCCGTACGTCGAAGTCGTCGACGCCCGTCATTCGCAGCGCATGACCTTTTTCGAAGTGCTGACCGGCATGGCTTTCGCACTCTTCGCCGACGCCCCGATCGACGTCGGCGTCATCGAGGTCGGGCTGGGCGGGCGCTGGGACGCGACCAACGTCGTGCACGCGCCCGTCGTCGTGGTGACATCGATCGGGCTCGACCACGTCGGGATCCTTGGCGACACGGTGGAGGCCATCGCGGGCGAGAAGGCCGGAATCATCCATCCGGGAGCCACGGTCGTGTGCGCCGCTCAGTCCGAGGGAGCCGCACGGGTGCTCGTCGAGCGAGCAGCGGCTGTCGGCGCTCGGATGGCGCGCGAGGGTCTCGAGTTCGGGGTGAGGTCGCGCACGGTCGCCGTCGGTGGTCAGTCGCTCGACTTTGCCGGGCTCGGCGGCGACTACGACGAGATCTTCCTGCCGTTGTACGGCGCCCACCAGGCGGACAACGCCGCCTGTGCGCTCGCAGCCGTTGAGGCGTTCTTCGCCGCCGAGGACCACGGTCCGCTCGACGTCGAGGTGGTGCGCGCGGCCTTCGCCGGAGTGCGCTCGCCCGGGCGGTTGGAGGTCGTACGCCGCTCGCCCACGGTGCTGCTCGACGGGGCCCACAACCCGGCCGGTGCTGCCGCACTGGCAGCGGCGGTCGAGGAGTCGTTCTCCTTCGAGCGGCTGGTCGGCGTGCTGGCCGTCCTCGCCGACAAGGACGTCGCCGGGGTCCTGGAAGAGCTGGAGCCGGTGCTGACCGATCTCGTGGTCACGGCCAACTCCTCGCCCCGAGGGATGCCCGTCGGCGCGCTCGCCGAGGTGGCCCGCGACGTGCTCGGCGACGCACGGGTGACCGTGGCGCCCCGCCTCGACGACGCCATCGACCGGGCTGTCGGGCTGGCCGACGCGAGTGGTCCGGGGGGTGGCGTCCTGATCACCGGCTCGATCGTGACCGTGGGCGAGGCGCGCACGCTGCTCGGCACCGGATCGTGACCGCCGGCCAGCCGGAGCCACCACGCGGACTCTTCGGCGTCGGGTCTGCCGGCTTGGTCTTCGAGGCGATCGTCGTCTTCCTGGCCGCCGTTGCGCTGGCCAGCCCCGGCCACGGCTCGCACGCGACCGGCATCGCCTACCTGCTGGCGCTCGGAGTGATCTTGGTCGTGGTCGGCGGGCTGTTGCGTCGTCGCGGCGGCGTAGCCGCCGCGACCGTCGTACAAGTGCTCGTCATCGCCGCCGGCGCCATCACCTGGCCGATGTATGTCGTGGGCGTGATCTTCGCGGCGATCTGGGCCTACTGGCTCCGCCTGCGGCGCACCACAACGTGAACTAGGCTCGCCCCCCGTGCCAGAAGATCGAACTCTCGTATTGGTGAAACCCGACGCGGTCCAGCGGGGCTTGATCGGCGAGGTGGTGAGCCGGATCGAGCGCAAGGGGCTGCGCATCGTGGCGATGGAGCAACGCACGCTCGATCGCGCCACTGCCGAGAAGCACTACGCCGAGCACGCCGAGAAGCCGTTCTTCGGCGATCTCGTCGAGTTCATCACCGGCGGGCCGCTGGTGGCGCTGGTCGCCGAAGGGCCGCGTGCGCCGGAGGCGGTGCGCGCGCTCATGGGCGTCACGGACCCAGTCAAGGCGGTGCCCGGCTCGATCCGCGGCGACTACGCGCTGGAGATCACGTTCAACCTCGTGCACGGTTCTGACTCGCCGGAGTCCGCGCAGCGTGAAGTGGCGCTGTTCTTCCCTAACTTGACGTGATCTGAAGGGCTGCGGTTTCGGCAAAATCGCTTGCCACGGCTAGCATCTGAGCCTGCTGCCCCCAGTTTTACTCGCTGCTCGGAAGGTCCTTTCCCCGTTATGGCGAACAATCTCGCGTTCCTCGGTCGGGACATGGCCGTGGATCTCGGCACCGCCAACACGCTCGTCTACGTTCGCGGCAAGGGCATCGTGCTCAACGAGCCCAGTGTGGTCGCGATCAACACCAACACCTCAGGCATCCTGGCCGTCGGCACCGAGGCCAAGCGGATGATCGGGCGCACGCCCGGCAACATCGTCGCGATCCGGCCGCTCAAGGACGGCGTGATCGCCGACTTCGAGACGACCGAGCGGATGCTCCGCTACTTCATCCAGAAGGTGCACCGTCGTCGCCACTTCGCAAAGCCGCGCGTGGTCGTCTGTGTGCCCAGTGGCATCACCGGCGTCGAGCAGCGCGCGGTCAAGGACGCCGGCTACCAGGCCGGCGCGCGCAAGGTCTACATCATCGAAGAGCCGATGGCCGCCGCGATCGGCGCCGGGCTCCCCGTGCACGAGCCGACCGGCAACATGGTCGTCGACATCGGTGGGGGCACCACCGAGGTCGCCGTCATCTCGCTCGGCGGCATCGTCACCAGCCAGTCGATCCGCGTCGGCGGCGACGAGCTCGACAACGCGATCATCCAGTACGTGAAGAAGGAATACAGCTTGATGCTCGGCGAGCGCACCGCCGAGGAGATCAAGATGGCGATCGGTTCCGCATTCCCGGCACCGGACGAGCCGCACGCCGAGATCCGCGGCCGTGACCTCGTCACCGGCTTGCCGAAGACCATCGTCGTGAGCTCGGAGGAGATCCGCAAGGCGATCGAGGAACCGGTCAACGCCATCGTCGACGCGGTCAAGACCACGCTCGACAAAACCCCGCCGGAGCTCTCCGGCGATGTCATGGACCGCGGCATCGTGCTCACCGGAGGCGGCGCGCTCTTGCGTGGCCTCGACGAGCGGTTGAAGCACGAGACCGGCATGCCGATCCACATCACGGACAACCCGCTGCACTCGGTCGCCATGGGCGCGGGCAAGTGCGTCGAGGAGTTCGAGGCCCTTCAGCAGGTCCTCATCTCCGAACCGCGCCATTAATCAACTGTCAGGACGCTCACGCGGCGACTTTGTTGTGAGGTCCTGACAAGGTGACCGAGTCATGAGGGATAACCGGCGCGCGCGAATCATCCTCGCGATGCTGCTCCTCACGGCTTTCACGCTCATCACACTCGACTACCGATCCGGCGGCGGTGGGCCGCTGCGCAGGATCGGCAATGCCGTCTTCGGCCCGATCGAGACCGCGGCGGCCGATGTGGCGCGGCCCATCGGCAGCTTCTTCGCGAGCCTCGGTCACTTGTCGTCGTACAAGCACGACAACGACAAGCTGCACAAGCAACTGCAAGCTGCCCAGGAGCAGATCCGGCTGCATGCCAACCAGGACGCGCAGTTCAAGGACATGGAACGACTGCTGCACCTCGACCAGGTGGCGCAGTTCCGCATCGTTGCCGCCCATGTGATCGGCGTCGGCAGCTCGCTGCAGTTCGAGTCGACGGCGACCATCGACGCGGGCTCCGCCGACGGCATCCGCAAGGACCAGACCGTCATCAACGGCGACGGCCTCGTCGGGCGCACGATCTCCGTCGGCCCCTACACGTCGACGGTCCTGCTCGGCAACGACCCGACGTTCTCGGCCGGCGCCCGGCTCGAGTCTTCGCAGGAGGCCGGCAGCGTTGATGGGCACGGGCTCCGGCCGATGACGTTCGAGCTGCTGAACGGCCAGGGCGAGATCTCGGTCGGCGATCGCCTCGTCACCTACGGTGACATCAGGAACAGCCCGTTCGTGCCCGAGGTGCCGATCGGGCACGTGACGTCGGTACAGCCGCCGAACGGCACCCTGACGCGTACGGCGACCATCGCGCCCTACGTTCGCTTCAGCGCCCTCGACGTCGTGGGCGTCGTCGTGGGCGTCGGCACCCCGCCGAAGCGCGACTCGCTGCTGCCGCCCTCGCCGAGTCCGACACCCAGCACCCCGCCGACCACACCGCCGGCGTCATCGTCGGCGTCACCCACGGTGAGCCCGAGCAACAGCGCGTCGGCGAGGAAGCACTGATGCGCCGCCCGTTGCTGTCGGTTGCGGTCGTGCTGACCGCGCTGCTCCTGCAGGTTGACGTGGTCAACCGGTTGCGACTGCCCGGCGGCCACCCTGACCTGATCCTCATCGGCGTGGTCTCGCTGGCTCTGGTCGGCGGCCCGACCTACGGCACCGTGGTGGGGTTCGCGGCGGGCTTCTTCGCCGACATCGTCCCGCCGGCCGACCACACGATCGGACGGCTCGCGCTGGTCTATGCCGTCGTGGGATATGCCGCCGGCCTGCTCGAGGACGTCGAGGAGCGTTCGGTCGTGACGACCGTCGCCCTGGTCGGCATGGGCAGCGCGCTCGCGGTGGTCATCTTCGCCGGCGTCGGCGCGCTGCTCGGTGATGCGCGGATCAACGCCACGAGCGTCTCGCATGCCCTTCTCGGCGCCGTTATCTACGATGTTGTCCTGGCGCCGTTCATCGTTCCCGTCGTCTCGGGTGCAGCGCGCCGAGTCGAGCCGGCCGGCGTGCACTGAGATGCGCCCGGCGATGGACATTGTGAGCCCGTCCGCGGCACGAAGTCTGGAGTGCTGACCGTGAGCGACCGATCACGGCTGCGGCTGATCGTCTTGCGCGTGCTTGTCGTGTCGCTGCTGCTCACGTTGGTGGGCCGGCTCTGGTATTTACAAGTGCTCGCCGGGCCGCAGTATCAGCAGGCCGCCGCCGACAACCAGGTGCGCGACATCGTGGCGGCCGCTCCCCGCGGCGAGATCGTGGACGACACCGGTGCAGTGTTTGCCACCAACAAGACCGCGCTGGTGATCGCGGTGGATCGCGTCGCGCTGCTGAAGCAGAAGGGGTGTTTCGGCAGCAAGGGCGAGATCTGTCCGGTGCTCGACCGGCTGGCCACGCTGCTGCACGAGCGCTACCAAACCCTGCAGGACCGCGTGACGCTGTGCGGACCGGGCGCGCCGCCGGGCTGCTGGAACGGCTCGCCGTACGAGCCGATTCCGGTGAGCCAGCTGAAGGACGATGCGACCTCGATCCGG
>Ga0157369_10007542_pt1 | contig 12518 bp, 6 predicted proteins | sample C25metaG_FD_113461 | JGI IMG/M metagenome (GOLD analysis project Ga0157369, IMG submission 113461) | Corn rhizosphere microbial communities from Kellogg Biological Station, Michigan, USA - C2-5 metaG | ecosystem: Host-associated > Plants > Roots > Rhizosphere > Soil | place: USA: Michigan...
CACAAAGCCATGGATGGCGTGCTCGACTTCTGGATGCAGAAGGGCGTCGCGGGGTTCCGCATCGATGCCGTATCGCGCTTGTTCGAGGATCCGCAGATGCGCGACGATCCCTACCTTCCGGGCTACAACGTCTACGGCGATCGCAACATCAAGCACAAGTACACCGACGATCTGTTCGAGGTGCACGATGTGCTCAAGGAAGTGCGGCAGGTGGTGTCGAAGTACCCGGGCGACCCGGTGCTGGTGACCGAGGCTGACGAGCCCAACGTTGCGGCGCTGACCCGGATGTATGGCAACGGCGACGAGGTGCAGTTGCCGATGGACTTTCAGATTGCCGATGTGAACGAATTGAACGCGGCGAAGTTTCGCAGGCTGTTTAACGACATTGAGAACAATTCGGCGCACGGGCAGCCGGAGTATTTCTTCTCCAACCACGATCAACCGCGGCAGTGGGACCGCTATGGAGATGGCAGGCACAACGACCAGATCGCCAAGCTGATGGCGGTGCTGGAACTGACCACGCGCGGCACTCCGCAGATGTACTACGGCGAAGAACTGGGCATGCGGACAACAGATCCCACGCGCATCGAGGATGTACACGACCCGATTGGCCGTCTCGGCTGGCCGAAAGAAAAGGGTCGCGATGGCGAGCGGACGCCCATGCAGTGGGACGCAACGGCGCGCGCGGGGTTCACCAAGTCCGCGAAGCCGTGGCTTCGCGTTCCGCCCAGTGCGAAGCAATACAACGTAAAGACCGAGAGCGACGATCCGGACTCGATCCTCAATTGCTACAAGACGCTGCTCAACCTGCGGAAGACGAATGTAGCGCTGCGCGATGGCGAACAGATCACCATCAATGAGGACGACCCGAACTTCTTCGCCTTTGTGCGCAAGAGCGGAGACGAGGCAGTGGTGGTTGTTCTCAATATGAGCGGCCAGGAACGGAGCATCCGGCTGGACACGGAGAAACACGGTGTGCACGGATTTCCGCTTCAATATCTGTACTCATCCGAGTGCTGCAAACAAGACGATCCGTACGTTCTGCGATTCCGGCCTTACGGGGCGCTCGTATCGCGGCTGGTGCCGTTGGACAGGCTGAAGCGGCAGCAGTGAAGGATTATCGCAGCGACTTCGGCGTGCCAACAGGTGACGCGGAAGGACTGTTGCACTTCGCCAACCGTGGGCCAGTGGTCCCAGCCGCCGCGTCCAGGCAGTACTCGTCACGATCAGCCGAAGCAAACACCGGACCCGAGAAGCGCTTTTTGATCGCGGCCACGTACGCTGCCGGATCCGTCGGATCGTAGTGGTAGAGGACGACCGACTTCACCTGTGCGGCCGCCGCCATTTTGCCCACCTCCGGCAGGTCGAGATGCTCCTGGCGCATGTGGGCCATCATGCCCGCGGCGCGTTGCGGGGGCCAGTGGTTCCGTTCAGCCACTCTCTGAACGAATTGCGATGCTTCAATCAGGTCCTGAGCTTCCGCAACCAGCACATCCGCGCCATTCGCCAATCGCGTCACCGCTTCGCTGGGTCCCGTATCGCCCGTGAATACGATGGTGCCGTGAGGTGTCTCGATGCGATATGAATACGACTTCATGTGCTGCCGGTCTTCGGCAGACATCAACGCATAGTGAGAATTTTCCGCGGCAATGACGCGAATCTTGTCATCCTGATAAATCAGTCCATCGTGCTGAATGTCGTGGGCCACGAACGGACTCTTTAGCTGCCCATTCACGAGTCCTGCGCGAATTGCGCCTGGCTCAAGCACAAACGGCTGGAACCCGACGCTGATGTAATGAAACGCGGCATCCACCAGCTCTTTCGTGTGGGGCGGCCCATACACAGAGATGGACTGCGTGGAGCCGGTGAGGTTCAATTGGAAGAAATCATTGGCCATCACATCGGCCACGCCCAGGTCATGATCTGCGTGCAGGTGGGTGAAGAAGATCGTCTGAATCGTTTCGGACGCGATCCCCGATTCCAGCATGCGGCGCATGGTGCCGATACCACAGTCGATCAGGTACGGGCGCCCATCCACCACGAGCAACGTGGCCGGTTCTGAGCGGTCCAGGCGCAAGGGAGGCCCGGCAGCGGTGCCGAGAAAGACCAGCTTGGTTACTGCAGGTGGCTGCTGGGCCACCGTCGTTCCGATCATCGCCGCTGCAAACGCGGTGGCGATCGCCAGGCGGACTTTGCTTGAGAAGCGGAAAGAGGGTCGCAGCATTTCGTCATCTCCGGCTTGAAGCTTTTACGCGAGGCACCAAAAGCGCGCCGCATGCTTACGGGCGGCAGTATAGCGGACGACGCCCCGGCAGCATCGGCATTCGGAATGGGAGTGGTTGCGCGGCCATCCGACTTGCCGATTAACAACCCGCGTGGAATGTGTTAAGTTTCTCACCGTCACACCGTCGCCGAATCCACGAGCACGGAGACACACGGCGTTCGCGTGAGCGAGCACCACGAGGAGACCGCAATGCACTGGACCAAACGCATCGCGGCTTGCGCTCTGACCCTCTCTCTGGGGGTCGCGCTGGCCGCACGAGGACAATCCGCGCCTGCATCCACGAGCAAGGCCGACCTGGCGAACTGGTGGAAGAACGCGACAATTCTGGAGATTTATCCCCGCAGCTACCAGGACACAAACGGGGACGGGATCGGCGACCTTAACGGCATCACCGAACGCCTGGATTACCTGAAAAGCCTGGGTGTGGATGCCATCTGGCTGACGCCCATCTATCCCTCGCCGCAGGTGGATTTCGGCTACGACATTTCCGACTATGAGGCGATCGATCCGCAGTACGGCACGATGGCGGACTTCGATCGGCTGATGGCCGAAGCGAACAAGCGCCACATCCGCATCATCATGGACATGGTGATGAACCACTCCTCTGACAAGCACAAGTGGTTTCTCCAGTCACGCTCGTCGAAAACGAATCCGTATCGCGACTGGTACGTGTGGAAGGACGGCAAGGGCGAGACGGCGACGAGCAAGGGCGAGCCACCGAACAACTGGCGCTCGGACTTTGGCGGTTCCGCATGGGAATGGGACCCCAAGACGCGGCAGTATTGGTATCACAAGTTCTACACCGAGCAGCCAGACCTGAATTGGAACAATCCGAAGGTCCACCAGGCCTTCAAGGACATCATCTCGTTCTGGCTCAAGAAAGGTGTGGCTGGGTTCCGGTTCGACGCGATCACGACGCTGTTCGAAGACCCGCAATGGCGGGATGAGGATGTGGCGCTCGACAAGAATGGCAATCCGATCAAAGGCCCGAATGGCGAGATCGAGTTGAAGGATACGCGCACGAACAACCTTCCCGAAGTGCACGACGTGATGAAGGAAATGCGTGCCGCGGCCGACAACGGATTCAAGCCGACGAGCTATCCGGGAACCAGGGTATTCATCGGTGAGACCTATCTGCCGAACATCGCGGAGCTGGCCAAGCAGTATGGCACGACGGAGCATCCGGAGTTTCACCTGCCCATGGACACGCAGATTCTGGAAATCAACAAGATGAACGTGGCCGAGTTCCGGACGAAGCTCAATGAGGTGGAGACTGGCATCGGGAATAACGTTCCGCTCCTGGTATTCGACAACCACGACAATCCCCGCATCGATGCACGCTATGGCGACGGAGTCCACAACACCGATATCGAGCGGGTGCTTGCGACGGTGCTGTTCGCCAACAATGGGACTGCGCTCTTCTACAACGGCGACGAGATCGGCATGAAGACGACGCCTCCCGAGCGCAAAGAAGACGTGAAAGACCCGGTCGGGCGTCGCTACTGGCCTTTCTTCAAAGGCCGCGATGGTGAACGCACGCCGATGCAATGGGACGATTCGCCGAATGCCGGCTTCACCACGGGGACGCCGTGGCTGCCCGTCCCGCCGACCTACAAAACGGTAAACGTGAAAACCGAAGAGTCGGAGCCTGACTCCATGCTGGCCTGGTACAAGAGCCTGATCGAGCTGAAGAAGAGCAACGACGCTTTCGCGCACGGCAACGATCTCATGCTCGACATGGAAAACACCAAGGTGTTGAGCTGGCTGCGGCAGGCGCCAGACGGAACGCAGGTGCTGGTCAGCTGCAACTTCACGGCCGATCCTCAGACGGTGAACCTGACCAATGGCTCAGGGGTGAAGAGCACGCACGCGAAGACGCTGCTGAAATCGCCCAGCGGATCGGACCCCGCGTCGCTCGATTCCGTGCAATTGCCGCCGTTCGGTGTGTGGATCGGGCAAGTGGAGTAAAGCAGGCAACAGGCAACAAGGAACAGGCACAGGCAACAGAAAACCTGGTCCTCGATTGCATCGTGATCGCAGATTCGCCGGCGGTTCCTTATGTGGGGACCGCCGGTTCTGTTTTTCCCGCGAGCGATGGAAAGTCAGGAATTGGGTGCTGCAAGCTGACAACTGCGATCAGCGGTATCCCTTGGTGCGGTAGCGCGAAACCTGGAAATAAAATGTGTTGGCGTCGGTGGAAGAATAGCCATTTGCCGCAGCCAGGTGCTGGTAGCGGTAGCCTGCCGCGACGGACTGGCGGGCCTTGCGGAAGATGGTGAGCCCTCCTCCAAAGTCGACGGTGTAGAGAAATTGCGATGCGTGCAGCGCGAGTACCGGCGACTCGAAGCCGAGGAGCCCGCCATGCGTGCTGAGGAACGGCTGCAAGCGATGCTCGGGCAGAAATGATGCGCGGAAGCCCACCGGGCTGATGCCTGCGCCGTATGACCGCGTCCGCTGCGAATACCTGTCCTTCCCTCCCGGATTCGGTTCGTCGAGCATGGCCAGAGCCGTGAGTTCGGGATCATAGCGGAACGCCCAACGGCGGCTCTGCGGGTTCAGCAGGTAGGAGTAATTCAGGTCGATGGGCATGTATCGGATGCTGGTTGCCGAGCCCCAGAGCTGACCGGAGACGACCGAGAATCCCCACCATGCGCCGAACTCGTGTACGCCGCCATAGCGCGGCCACTCGGGCACTGAGGCGACGCTTGCCCGCTCGACGCCAACGGCAGTTCGAGCGCTGGACGCGACGACATCTCCGGGCGCAATCTCTTCCGCCGGCCGCGAACCAGTGGACCGCGTACCAGTCGAGGGCCTGCCAGGAGGATCGCTCCAGAAGCTGTCGGCCTTTACGGCGTAAGCGTCCCGGTACCACGGCGGACGAAAGCGCAGGATATTTGCCGTGGCGCGCGAGGGAGTGAGGAAGCTTAGGGCGAGCAGCGTGAGCGGCTTATGGGACTTCTGCTCGATTCGACGCAGGTGCTTGTCGATGACATCTTCGGCAATGGTCCATCCCAGGCCGCCGACGGGCGTGGTGACGAGCTCCACCCAGCCAGTCTCATTGGTGAGTACGCCCTTGTCGTAGAAAAAATGGTCGCCATTGTGCCCAATGGCGGCCTCGCCGAACGGGCCGAACTTCCATTGCAGGCTGAAAGCGTTACTGAACGCCATGGCGCGAAACCGGCTTTTCCAGTACGGTGCGGTGTTGCTGAACTCGAGCGTCATTCCCTTCGGATCGTTCTGGATCCAGATGTAGTTGGTAATCGAGCCCATCATGGGATGGCCCACGTAGTCGTCCATCCATGGGTTGTTATCGGACCAGCTTTTCCAGCGCCAGCCTAGGACGCTGTCGAACCAGCGATCCATCCATTTGCCATGCGAGGTCTCCCAGCGATACCAGTAGCCGCTGTAGATGTTGCCGGCGTTCTGGAACGTGTCGTAAGCGGCGGCCTCGATCATCAAATGGCGCCAGTGGACACGGCACTCCCGCGCGCCCGTCCGATCAAAAGGGCACTGGTCGAGGGGGACGCGGCGCGGATATTCCGGCTGGACACCGGCCGTATCGGCGGCAGGAGTGGCCTCGGTTCGGCGCGGGCCGGCTGCCATGGCGGATGCCGGCGGCGGCGCATCCGGCAGATCGACGGAAGAAAGGCTGGAAGAAGCGGGCTGGAGAACTTGCTGGGACCAGCTTTGCGATGCCGGTACTGCAGCAAAAAGTAAGGTTGATACAAGGCCCAGATAAGGAAGAAGGCACGCCTTCATGGCGGATGAAAACCTCGTAAGAATGACTGTCGACTCTATCGAATTGGCTTTAACCCGCTGCACCAGAGCCTGCAGCGACGGCCGCCGATTTAAAAGTAAGTTCCTGCGGGCCTGAAGTCAGTGCGCCCGCTCACACTCTGAACCTGAGCCGCTGCCGTGTGTATGTGGATGCAGTGAATTGCGTTCACCGGAAGAGTCTGGCAGCCGGCAGCCCCGCCCTTTACCGGCGACTCATGCCACGGGGGCGAACGGGAGACGCGACCGGAAGATGGGTCTTGCCGGCCGGGTAAACAGCGAGGAAGCGTTCCAGCCCTTCGCCGTTGCTGGCGGTTTCCACGCCTTCAATTTCCTTGAAGGCGAGGTGGAGTAGCCGGCGCTCGCGGCTGTTCATGGGTGGAAACGCATAGGGAACTCCGCTTCGGATGACTTTGTCCGCAGCGGTTTCGGCCGCCATGCGCAGCTCCTGCGCCCGCAACGCCTTGAAGTTCCCAGCATCGAAGCTGATAAGGTCGTGCTCGCGCGGCTCCAGGTGCAGCATTTGCACGGCAATGGTTTCCAGGGCGCGAAGCAACTCGCCGTTATGCTGGGTGAGCATGGGTGTATCGGGCCCGGCGAGGTCGACGTAGATGATGCGGGCTTCGAGGCCTTGAGGATCGCGGGCGCCGTCGCCGGCGGTGATGCGGTACTTGAGGCGAAGTCCCCCCAGCTTGTTCAGGTTGGCGAGGAAACCGGCAATTTTCTGGGCAGCCTGCTGCAGGTCTTCGATGGGCATGACAGATCAGTATCGCAGAGTAGATTCGGCCGTGGCCATGAAACCGAGGCCGGATGACGGATTCGTTGAGCCGGTCAGGTATTCTGAGTCCGGCGCGGGCGCGGAAAACTCGTCATTAGAGGCAGAAGGAACCGAGGACGAATTGCGGGGCATCGCGGTGAGGGAACCAATGGGCAAGTGGACTTGCCGGTCCGGGGCGTTGTTTCTCCTGATCTGGCTCGCTGGAACCAGCGGGCCAGCGTCGGCTCAGAGCCCTGCGGCGGCCCAGCCCACGGCAGGGTCCGCCCAGTCCGCAGCGCCGGCTGGCCCGGCTGCGAATGCGGCTGTGATCAACCTCGATGAGGCACTGCGGCGGGCACAGGCCAATGAACCGAACTTCGCCGCGGCGCTCGCGGCGAGCCGGGTCGCCGGGCTGGACCGCTCGATTGCGCGCGCCGGCCTGCTGCCCAGCGTGGATTTTCACAATCAATATATCTACACGCAACCCAACGGACAGGTAAGCCAGGCGGGGCAGGGCGTGTCGGAGCCGGTGCAGAAGTTTATTGCCAATAACGCGGTGCATGAGTACGCGAGCCAGGGCGTGGTTTCAGAAACCGTGGGCATGGCGCAAGTGGCAGAGTTGCGGCGCGCCGATGCGGCGGCTGCCGTGGCACGGGCCGAGCTTGAGATTGCGCGGCGGGGACTTGTCTCGGTCGTGTCCGGCCTGTTTTATGGAGCGCTGGCAGCCCAGCAAAAACTGTCCATCGCCGAACAGGCACACGCCGAAGCCGCGGATTTTGTGAACCTCACCGGCAAGCGCGAGCAGCAGCGGGAGTCGGCGCACGCCGACCTCGTCAAGGCGCAACTGCAGGAGCAGCAGCGAGCGCGCGAGCTGTCAGATGCGAAGCTGGCGGCGGAGAAGGCGCGGCTTGATCTTGGCGTGCTACTGTTCGCCGATCCACGCACGAAGTATGTACTGGCGGTCACGGCGGCTCCAGAGACTTTGCCATCGCGCGCCGACGTGGAACAGGCGGCGGGGAAAAACAATCCGGATTTGAAGAGTGCGCTCGCCAGCCTGCAACAGAGCAGCGCGGAAGTACTGGCCGCGCGTGGCGCTTATCTGCCGTCGCTGGGATTGAACTACACCTACGGCATCGACGCGCCGCAGTTTGCGGCGAACGGCCCGGATGGCATGCGCAACCTGGGCTATTCGGCGAGCGTGACGCTGGACCTTCCGGTGTGGGACTGGCTGGCGACCGAGCACAAGGTGAAGCAGAGCGAAATCCGGCGCGACGCGGCGAAAGTGGTGCTGTCGGCGACCCAGCGGACGCTGATCGCGCGGCTTGAAGAGGCATACGCGGAGGCACAGGCCGCGCGCGACCAGCTCGCCTCGCTCGACCAGAGCGTGCAGACCGCGGCGGAGAGCCTGCGCCTGACCAAGCTGCGCTACACCGGCGGCGAGGCCACGGTGCTGGAAGTGGTGGACGCGCAAACCGCGTATTTTGCAGCGGCGAATGCACGCGAGGACGGCCGCGTTCGTTATCAGTCGGCCCTGGCCGGCCTGCAGACGCTTACGGGGACCATGTGAGAGCGATGATCGATTTAGACGGCAAAAACGGGTCCGCGCGCCGGCGCGCGTGGACGGCCCTGGCGCTCATGCTGGCGACGGGGGCTCCGACCGCGATCACCGGCTGCAAAAAAGAAGCCACTCCGCCGGTGGAAGTCACCGTGCAGGCGGAGAAGCCCGAACAGGGCTCAATCGCGGAAAGCATTACCGCGGACGCGATTCTCACTCCGCTGGCGCAGGCGGCCATCGAGCCCAAAATCACCGCGCCCGTTAAAAAGTTCCTTGTCCAGCGCGGGGCAAAGGTGAAGCAGGGCGAACTGCTCGCCGTCCTCGAGAACGCCGATCTGGCCGCCGCGGCCATGGACAATAAAGGCTCCTACGAGGCGGCCCAGGCAGCCTATGCGACGGCCACGAAGGCGCAGGTTCCTGAAGACGTGCAGAAGGCGGAGCTTGATTTCGCGCAGGCCAAGGCGAACCTTGACCTGAACCAGAGCATCGTGAACAGCCGCAAGGAACTGTTCAAACAAGGCGCCATTCCGGGCCGCGATCTGGACACGGCGCAGGCTGCGCTGGTGCAAGCGCAGGCGGCTTACGATTCGGCGAATAAGCATCTGCAGTCGATGCAGAACGTGAGCCGCGACGCCGAGCTGAAGTCGGCGCAGGGGCAGTTGACGTCAGCCGAGGGGAAGCTGAAAGCCGCCGACGCGCAGGTGAGCTATTCCGAGATCCGCAGCCCGATCAACGGAGTTGTGACGGAACGGCCGCTTTTCGCGGGTGAAACCGCCTCGGCAGGCGCGCCGCTGATCACGGTGATGGACACCTCGTCTTTGATCGCCAAGACGCACGTGGCGCAAGCCGTGGTGCAGCAGATGAAGGTGGGCGATCCCGCACAATTGCAGGTGCCGGGCGTCGACAAGCCGATGGAGGCGAAGGTGTCGCTCATCAGCCCGGCGCTCGACCCGGGCAGCACAACGGTCGAAGTTTGGATCAAGGTGGACAATCGCGGCAGCGCGCTGAAAGTCGGCACGCCGGTCAAGGCGATCGTCCGCGGCCGAACCGTCGAGAACGCGCTGAAGATTCCGCAATCGGCCGTCCTGAAATCGCAGGAGGGCAAAACGTCGGTGATGGTTATCGGCTCCGATGGCACAGCCCACAAAAAAGACGTCGCGCTCGGCATCTCGAACGGCGAAGACGTGCAGGTGCTGAACGGCGTGGCGGCATCTGACATGGTGATTACCGGCGGCGCGTACGGCCTCGATGAAGGCACGAAGGTCAAGGTCGGCCCGGCAGATGCCGGCGACGAAGCGAAGCCGAAAGCCGGCAAGGGCGGAGACGACAACTGATGTCCACCGTGACACCGGAAAAGCCCGCAGCCGAACCGTTCTGGCTGGCGCGCACCACGCGCACCATCTTCTTTTTCGCCATCGTGCTCACCGCGGCGGGCGTCTACTTCGCTCTGAAGGTGCCCATTGCGGTGTTTCCGCAGACGAATTTTCCCCGCGTGGTCATCGGCGTGGACAACGGCGTTATGCCTGTCGAGCAGATGGAGGTGACCATCACGCGCCCGATTGAGGACGCGGTCAATTCCGTTCCAGGTCTCGAAACCGTTCGCTCCATCACCAGCCGCGGTTCAGCCGAAGTGAGCCTGTTCTTCGACTGGAACCAGGACATGGTGCTCCAGTTGCAACTCGTTGACGCTGCCCTGAGCAAGGTCCGCCAGTCGCTCCCCGCAACCGCCGTCATCACCACCAACCGGCTGACCTTCGCCACGTTTCCCATCCTCGCGTATAGCCTGACGTCCGACACCATTCCGCAGACGCAACTGTGGGAGCTGGCCACCTACCAGCTCAAGCCCCCGCTCAATCGCGTATCCGGCGTGAGCACGGTGATCGTGCAGGGCGGGCAGGTGCCGGAGTTCCACATCGTTCCCAACCTGGCGCAACTGGCTACTGCGGGCGTCACCGTCACGGACCTGGTGAACGCAGTGCAGGCTTCGAACATCATCGATTCGCCGGGGCTGTACGAGGCGAATCATCAGTTGATCCTGGGGCTGGTGGGGGCGCAGGTGCACGACCTCGACGGCCTGCGCAACCTGGTGGTGAAGACCACGGCCGGGGGCGCGCCGGTGCGCGTCGCCGACGTGGCCACCGTCGAGAAATCCACCAAGCCCGTCTACACCACTGTTACCGCGAACGGCAAAAATGCAGTGCTCATCAACATCGCGCGCCAGCCCGACAGCAATACCGTGGCCGTAGCCGACGGCGTGGCGAAGGAGATCGTTCAGTTAAAGCGCGCGCTTCCGCCCGGCGTAAAGCTGGACCCGTTTTACGATCAATCGCAACTGGTGCGCGACTCCATCAAGAGCGTCCGCGACGCCATCTTCATCGGACTGATCCTGGCGTGCATCATCCTGTTTTTGTTTCTGCGCGACTGGTCGTCGTCCATCATCGCCGGGCTGGTGATTCCGGTAACGGTGGCCACCACGATAGTGGTTCTTTACTTCCTGGGGCAAAGCTTCGACCTGATGACTCTGGGCGGCCTGGCAGCGGCCATCGGCCTGGTGATCGACGACGCCATCGTGGTCGTCGAGAACGTGGTGATGCACCGCGACAACGGGGAAAGCCGTGTCGAGGCGGTGCGCAAGGCGCTGCAAGAGATCACCGCGCCGTTGATCGGCTCCACCATCACTCCGGTGGTGGTGTTCCTTCCCCTCATCTCCACTACGGGAGTGACGGGCGCCTTCTTCCGCGCTCTGGCCATCACCATGGCCGCGGCGCTGCTCACCTCGCTGATGCTGGCGTTGACCTGGACGCCGGGCCTGAGCCTGGTGCTGCTGCGCGAGCGAAAGAACAAGGATCACGATCACGGCACCGGCAGGTTCCTGCAGAAGGTGCTGCAAGCGCACCGACGCGTGCTGGACTGGTCGCTCGAGCGGCCTGTATGGCTCGGGCTCATCTGCGTGCTTCTGGTTGTTGGAACCTGGTTCGGTTACAAGGGACTGGGATCCGACCTTCTGCCGGAGATGGACGAGGGCGGCTTCGTGCTCGACTACATCATGCCGGCGGGCAGTTCGCTCACGGAAACGAACCGCGTGCTGCAGCACGTCGAGCGCATTCTGCGGTCGATGCCGGAAGTCGAGAGCACGTCACGGCGCACCGGCCTTCAGATGGGGCTGGCCGCCGTCACCGAGGCCAACACGGGAGACTTCACGGTGAAGCTCAAGGGCGGTCACCGGCGGCCCATCGACGACGTCATGGCCGATGTCCGCGCGGAGATCAAGCGCACCGAGCCGGAACTCGATGTCGAATTCATCCAGGTGCTGCAGGATATGATCGGGGACCTGTCGAATGCGCCGGAGCCCATCCAAATCAAGATTTTTTCGCCCGATGAAAACCTGCTGACGCAGCTCGGGCCGCGCGTGGGCGACGCCATTGGGAAGATACCCGGCGTGGTGGACGTGAAGAACGGCATCGAAGACACCATCAGCGGGCCGGGCACGAATTTCCAGGTGAATCCGGTGAATGCCGCGCGCTTTGGTTTTACGCCCAGCGAAGTGGCGGAAGACGCGACCGCGATTCTCGATGGGCTGCCGGCCTCCGATCCGCTGATCGCCAACGGGCGTCCGTATACCATTCGCGTAAGGCTGGGTGACGAACATCGCCAGTCGCTCGAGGCTATCGAAAACACTGTGTTTAACAGCGCATCGGGGCACATGGCGTCGCTCGGCTCGCTGGCCGCCATTCAGCAGCTTCCGCCCCAGAACGAAATTCGCCGAGAAAATCTGCAGCGCATGATCGCGGTCACAGGGCGCCTGGAAGGCTCTGACCTGGGCACCGGAATGAAGAAGGTGCGGCAGACTGTCGCGAATCTGCATCTGCCTCCCAGCGTGCGCGTGGAGTACGGCGGCACCTACCAGGAGCAGCAGAAGTCCTTTCACGACCTTCTGCGCGTGCTCCTCCTGGCCCTGGCGCTGGTTTTCGGCGTGCTGCTCACCGAGTTCCGCAACTTCCCCGCGCCCACGGCGATCCTCACTTCCTCCGTGCTGTCGATCTCGGGCGTGATCCTCGCGCTGCTCATCACCCGGACCACCTTCAACGTGGCGTCGTTCATGGGGCTCATCATGGTCATCGGCATCGTGGCCAAAAACGGCATTCTGC
>Ga0157369_10007543_pt1 | contig 12517 bp, 10 predicted proteins | sample C25metaG_FD_113461 | JGI IMG/M metagenome (GOLD analysis project Ga0157369, IMG submission 113461) | Corn rhizosphere microbial communities from Kellogg Biological Station, Michigan, USA - C2-5 metaG | ecosystem: Host-associated > Plants > Roots > Rhizosphere > Soil | place: USA: Michigan...
GAGCAGGTACACCTCGACGCTCGGGTTCACGCCCATCAGCTGGCCGAACAGCGTGCGCACGGCGTCCGGGCGCAGCCCGTTCGCGTCCATCAGCGGCGTGCTGCTCGCGATGTGCGCGGCGAGGTCGCGCGACAGGCCCTGCACGACTTCCTTCTCGCGCATGTCGTTAGCACGGATCTGCAGCCAGGCCGACGCGCCCGAGCACGCGAGCAGCAACACCGCGAACACGCACGACAGCCGCTGGGTGAGGGTGAGTTTCATCATGTGTCCCGTTGCTCCGGCGCGGCGAGCTTGTAGCCGCGCCCCCACACGGTGAGGATCCGCACGGGCTCGGCCGGATCGGCCTCGACCTTCGCGCGCAGCCGGTTGATGTGGGTGTTCACCGTGTGTTCGTAGCCTTCGTGCTGGTAGCCCCACACCGCGTTCAGCAGGTCCATCCGCGAGAACACCTTGCCCGGATGCCGCGCGAAGAAATACAGCAGGTCGAATTCGCGCGGCGTGAGGTCGATGCGCGTGCCGTCGACGCTCGCTTCCCGCGCGATCGGGTCGATCGACAGGCCGGCCACGTCGAGCGTGCCCGCGTCGATCCGCGAATCGCGCGCGAGCGCATCGACGCGCCGCAGCAGCGCCTTGACCCGCGCGACGAGCTCGAGCACCGAGAACGGTTTCGCCAGATAGTCGTCGGCGCCGAGCTCGAGGCCGAGGATCCGGTGCACCTCGCTCGAGCGCGCACTGGTGATGATGATCGGCGTGTAGCGCGCCATCGCGCGGGCGCGCCGGCAGATTTCCAGGCCGTCGACGCCGGGCAGCATCAGGTCGAGGATCAGCGCGTCCCAGTTGCCCTGTTCGAGCAGGCGCAGGCCTTCCGTGCCGTCCGCGCTGTGCACGACTTCGTAGCGCTCGTCGCGCAGGTGCAGGCTCAGCACGTCGGCGATGTCGGCGTCGTCTTCGACGATCAGGATGCGTTTGGGGTGGTCCATGGCGGTCGGCGGCGGCACGTCGGTCGGGGGCTCACGGTTGGTGCGAAGGTTCTTTCGGCTGCCCTCTCCGGGCCGGCAGGCCGGCCTGCCGGGGAAGGCGAATGGCGGCAGCAACGCCGCGCTGTCGCCATTGTGCAAAATTTTGCCGGCGGCAGGGGTCACAATTCGTTTAAGTTTGAATCGCGCCCGTGACGTGAGCCAATGCCGGCAACGTTTCCCGCTCGGCCCCTAAAGCCGGATTTCCGTCATCCTGGTCGCGGACAGGTGCTGACGGGAAGGCGCCATCGCCTGCCCGCATCACCGAATGAATCCGTCAGGACCGGAAGACACGCGCTGTGATACGCCATGCATGCCGCTCACGCGGTCGCCGCCTAGCCTGAGCAGCACGCGGATCGGCCTTTCCCGGCTCGCGAGAAGATCGTCCGCCGATTCGGCCTCGGACTGACAGTTCGGCACGCGTGGCAGATGGGGGCGTTCGCGTTGCACACCGGCACATCGGGCGATTCGACAGCAACCCGTGAAATCGAGACGACGCCCCCATTGCCTGCCGAAGTGAGTGCTGTCGGGCGACAAGCGGACTCAGGTTTTCGTCACCTGGGTTTTCGCGAGATAGGTGTACGGCCCATTCGGACTCTTTTCGGCAATGTATGCCGCACACCACCCGGCGCCCCACGGCTGCTTCGTATTGAAATTGTGACCGTTTTCGCTATCCCAGCTCCACGCCTTCGCATCGGTTGGATTGGACGGGAAGCTTCCCGAATACAGGCAGACTCGCCCTTGCTGGGCTCGAAACGGCGCATTCGTGGCCCACTTGATCCAGCAGGTTCCCTGGTATTCATACAACGACAGATCCCAGGTGTACGTACCGACACCGGTCACCGGCGCCACTTCCGCTTGAACGTTGCTCATGAATATTCCCCATAAAGTCCGTATTGCATGACCGATCGAACATGGTCACCGTTTTTTAAAGTGGTTCCTGGACTCCACTCGAAGATCGACGAGATGCGCGCGCCTGCGCATTCAACTCAACAGTCGCTCCACTTCCTGAATCAGTGCATGACGACGCTGCACGTCGTGTTCGTAAGCACGCTCCGCAGCCGCGATGTCTGCCCCGCAGTGCGGGCACCGCGACTCGTGCTGATGGACGTAGCTGTTACAGGCGCGGCAGACGACCAGCCTCGGCGGGACTCTGCCGACCTCCGGCGCACCCTTGCCCTTGTGTTTCCACGCGAGTTCGACGGTCCGTCCCGAGCGGGAAATGCTCGATACGGGTGTGCCGTCCGAAATGCGTTCGGTGACCAGATCGAAGCGACCCACCGCGAACGACGCAGGCGCCGCATCCTCGATCTTCTCGATGCGCTCGCGCAGCCCCTGCTTCTTCAATTCGAGCACGCGATAGTGGCAATAAGGATTGTTGCCCGGCTTGCCGAGCAGCGAATGCGAGGTCCACGTACAGCCGCCACGACACACATCGGCGTAGTAACACGTGCGACAGAATCCCCACAGGTCGTCCACCGAGCGCAGTCGGCCGAAATGGATCGCCTCGCTCGTGCGCCAGATTTCCTCCAGAGACAGATCCCGAACGTTGCCGCCCGCGAAACCGACCGTCGCGAGCGACGGGCACCCCTTGACGGTGCCGTCCGCTTCGAGCGCGATGACGGTCTGCCCGGCTGCGCATCCGGTCCAGTGCACCCGCTCGTCCCCGAAGCCGCGCCACAGATGCTCGTGAGGTCCGAAGTAGCCGATGTTGTTGCCGACATTCATCAGCAGGCCGCGATCAAGCCCCCGCTTGTAGAGATCGGCGAGCAGCGGCATCAACTCCTCGAGCTGGTACGGCTGCAGGAGCAATTCGTCGTGATCGACGGCGTTCCCCATCGCGACCGTCAACTGAATCTGCCAGTGTGTCGCCCCGATCTCGATGATCGAATCCATCAACGCCGGGAGATCGCGCATCGTTGCCGAGCCGATCTGCGTGTTCACACTGATCGCGAGACCGTGCGCGCGGGCGCGCTTCAGCGTATCCACGGCCCGATCGAACGATCCCGGAACGTTGCGTACCTTGTCATGCAACGGCGCCAGGCCGTCAAGCGACACCCCGAGTCCGTTGAGGCCCGCTTCGACTGCCTGCGCGAGCCGGGCAGGTGTCAGATTGCGGCCACCTGTCTGCACCGCGCAGTACATCCCGTGCGAGCGGATTGCCTTGATGAGCTGCGCCCAGTCCTTGCGGAGGTAAGCCTCACCTCCGATCATCGACACTTCTCGCGTACCGAGCCTGGCCAGCGCGTCGATCACCTCGAGACACTCGCCGGTCGACAGTTCGTGGGTGCGTCTGTGGCCCGCACGCGATCCACAGTGCAGGCACTTCAGGTCGCAAGCCAGCGTGATTTCCCACACGACGTGAACCGGGACAAACTGTTCGTAGTCCTGTTCACTTAGGAAGCGGACCGGGCGCGCTTGATTCTCGTCCATGTCGATGTCCTCGCGTATCGTCTATCCCGCACCAGCCACTCACCGATCGGTGGCGGCGGCCGCCGCGAACCGCGGCAGGCACCGCCGCCTCGCCCGTGCTCAGCGCGCGGCTTCCAGCCGGGCTATCTCGGCGTTCAGGCCGGCAAGCGCTTCCTCGATACGGCCTGCATCGGCGAGCTGTTGTTCGGCCTGGCGGGCGAGCGCCTTCATGCGGCCGAGATCGCCCGATTGCCTCGCCTGCTGCAGGCCGACGCCGTACAGCGGCGTGACTGGATGTCGAGGTTCGAACGGTTGCAGCGCGCCGGCCACCGTCATGATCGCATGGTCCACTTCATGCCAGCGTTCCCCTTCGAAGAAGCGGTAGCTGGCCACCCCCGACTTCCAGTCCGCCTCGACGATGCCCTGCAGCCGGAACGTTTCGGCCAGGCCGCTGGTCGGCCCGGATGGGTTGCCCTGCAGGCTGAGGACGAATTGCGTCTTGCCGCCGGGCGTCAGCACGATCGGGCTGAATTGGCCCCATACCTGTGCACCGAATTCGAGCGGCGGCCAGGTCGTCTGGGTAATGCGCGCCACGCCGCTGACCTTCTTGGCCGGCGTGTTGATCAGTAGCGACAGCGCGAGGACAGGTGCGCCGATAGCCGGCGTTGCGACGCGGAAATTCACGGGAAAAAGAGCGGCGGACATTGAATGGCTCCTGTAGCGAATAAGGATCGGGGCAACCAGGCCGGTTTCAGTTCCCGGCTTCCAGGCGCGCGATTTCAGTCTTCAGCGCAGCCAGCGCGGCAGCAATTTCGTCACGGCTTTCCAACTGGTGCCTCGCAGCGGCTGCGACCGTCTTCATGTGCGCGAGATCGCCGGAGGCCGCCGCTTGCTGAATGGGCGCACCGTACAAAGGGCGTGGCCCGCCGTGCGGCTCGACGATCACCGGGCCGGGCTCGAGGGGTACGAATTCCCGATCGATCCTTGCCGGCACATTCTCGAAGGCGCGCCAGCTGCCGTGGTCGAAAAAGCTGTACGACGCAACGCCGCTTTGCCAGTCGCTTTCCAGCACGAGATGAAGCCGGAACGTCACGATCGAATTCGAGGTCGGGCCACCGTCGTTGCCCTTCAGCGTCACCAGGATGCGCGTGTTGACCGGCGGCATCAGCGCCATATAGGTGTAGTTGCCCCAGACGTCGGCATGGAAGTCGACCGGCGGATTCACTGCCTGCCCGATCGTTGCGGTGCCAACCACACTTCCCTCGGGCGCATCCACGAGCAATGCGAGCCTGAGCGTCTGTGCGCCCGGCATTCCTGTGCCGATGACGTAGCCCGCCGGGAAAAGCCCGGTACGCGTGTTTTCTGACATTTGGTCCTCCTGCGTGGTAAACGAAACGGCGATGCGTGCGACGGCAGCTCAGGCCCGCTCGCGCCTCGCGATCTCCTGCTTGAGCTTGCCGACCGCGGCAGCCAGGTCCTCGTGCTGCTTCAGAACCTCTTCGGCCTGACTGAGCAAAGCCTTCATCTTTGACACATCGCCTTCCGATATGGCCTGGTGGATCGCTACGCCATAAGGCGGAATGACATGGCCGGTTTCCCTGTTCATAACGTTCTCGCTAAAAAGGTCGTCGTGCCGATTCGCGGAATCTCCGCGAGCAAGAGATCAAGCAACCGATGTGCCAGTCGTGCATTGACAGGCCTGTGCCCGTGCGCGGTGCTGCCGCTCGACAACCAGAGGACGAATTCGTCCGGCCATTTGCTGCGCGATGGACGAATGTGTCCATGCACGGCGCGGTCGCTCGATCTCCCGAATGCCAGCGCGCGCAGTCCGGTGCCGGAGACGCGTACCGGCGTGCAAGGTCGGAAAAGTTTGGGCGCGCGTCGACAAGGCGCCGGCATTCGCCGCTCGCCAGAGGCTTGGGATGAAGGTGTCGCGCGCGCAATCCGCCGCGCCGCGTGCTCAGGACATCGTATTGACGCGATCGCTACAGCAGGCCCGGCTCCTGGAGCGGAGTGGACGGAGGGCGGGCCGCGACCGGCATGTGCAATGGTCGGTCGATCGCTTCGATGATCGACGTCTGGCAAGCGGCGTGCCGCGACAAATCCGCGAGATGTCCCATCGCGGCAAGACGAGCGGGTACCGAGCCCAGCGCCAACGCCGTCGAGATCGCAATGCGCAACCCTTGCTCGGCACCGGCCATATCACCCAGCATCGATTGCGCACGCGCCTTGAGGATCAACAACTCACCGAGATACGCACGCTCCTGTCTGCGGATCGCCTTGTCGAGCGCGTCGGAAACGAGCACTTCGCATTGCCGCGCGCGGCCCGTGCTCAACAGTATCTCGCCATGCTTCCAGGCCTTGATCGAATGGAACAGCGCACCGCCCTGCTTTTCGATCTCGTTTTCATAGCCGTCCAGCAGCATCGCCTCGGCATCGCCGAACTCGCCGATCGCGCTCAGATAGCACGCCCGGAAAATCCGGACCGCACCGCGCGAACAGGCCGGTGCGCCGGCCGGTATTGCGTCGAACCCACGGGTCAGGCTCCCGAGCCGCTCGACGTCGTTGAAGAGCATCGCAAGCCACGCGGCACCTTGCAGGTCGAGCGCTCGACCGGGCAAATCCGGCGGATCGAGTTCCGCCCGCTCGGTCAAACGGCCCATGGCATCGCGTGCGTCGTCGAGTGCGCCAGTCTGGTAAGCGGCGAGACCTTCGAACGTCAATGCGAGTCCCGCGACATCGGCACCTGAGACGCCAGGCCGCCGACCGGCGCGGCCGATGCCGGTCAGCCCGCCACGGGAAAGCAGCGCCAGCGCTTCCTCACTGTCGCCGAGCCAGAACAGTGTGTTGGCCAGCGCCACGTGCGCGTCGTCGAGCATCGCCCGATCGTCCATCGCGTGCGCGCGGTGAAGCAGCTCCTGCGCAGTGGCACGCGCCCGCGTGAGTTGCAGCGTCACCAGTTGCGTCATCCAGATGCCGAACCGCGCCGTGGCGAGTTCGCGCGCGTCGCAGACGCCATCGCCGATCGACAATGCAGCCTCGTAACAAGCGGTCGCTTCGGGAAACTGCCAGCCATGAACGCCTTGCAGCACAATGGCGAGCAGGCGATAGGCACCAAACTGCAATCGGCGGCTCTCCTCGGTCGGACTGGCCTTTTGCAGGAGATCGAGGCAGCGGTGCAGCAGCGCGACGGATTCGCGATACTGGATGGCGCCGGCCAGCGCTTCCGCACGCTCCAGGCACTGTCGAGCCTCCCCGTATTGCGCTTCGCGCGCCTTGAGCCGGCGCTCGACGACCTTCCGGCCGACACCGAGCAACGCGGCCGCGGCGCTCTTGTTATACGAAGTCCGCTCCAGCGCGCGGTCGATGAGCAGGCGTTCGGCCGCGGCCAGCTTGTCGCTGCCACCGAACTCGAGCAAGCGGTCCGCCAGAAGCGCACATGCCGTCGCGTCGGGCGTGTCCGTGGCCAAAAACGGCGCGAGCGTTTCGGCGTCGATCCGCGCATGCTCCGCGAACACGCTGAGCTGGCTGACGAGATTGCGCAACTGGCGAACGTTGCCGGGCCACGGATGCTCGCACATGCGCTTGATTGCCGCCGGCGTGAACGCGATCGCGCGCGTTTGCTGGGCTGCAAAATGCACGGCCAGCAGCGGGATGTCTTCGCTCCGTTGCGCGAGTCCCGGCACATTGAGGATGAACACCGCAAGCCGGTAGAACAAGTCTTCCCTGAACCGGCCAACGCGCGCTTCTTCCAGCAGGTTTCGATGGGTGGCCGCAACGATGCGTCCGGCAAAACGCTGGCTTGCCGATGCGCCGATCGGACGGAACGTGCGCGTTTCGAGCACGCGCAGCAGCTTGGGCTGTAGCGCAAGCGGCAGCTCGCCGATCTCGTCGAGAAAGAGCGTGCCGGCCCCGACCTGGCCGAACAGGCCGCGGTGGTCTTCGACAGCGCCCGTAAAGGCGCCGCGGACATGCCCGAAGAATTCCGCTTCGATCAGATCGTGTGGAATGGCGCCGCAATTCACGTCGATAAACGGCTTGTCGCACCGCGGGCCGTTTGCGTGAAGGCGCCGCGCCACCAATTCCTTTCCGGAGCCGGTGGGTCCGACAATCAGTAGCGTATGTTCGGTCGGCGCCACCCGATCGATCATCCGGACCAGTTGGCGAAATGCTGCCGACACGCCGATCAGCATCTGTGCATCAAGCATGCCGTGGCCGTGCGCGCGCCCGTCCGGGACGCAAGCGGCCCTGTTCTGGATCCCCTTCATCGCCCGACGCCTGGCAATCGCGACACATGTGCAGGCAAGACGATGTCGAGCCGACACGTGGTGGTCTCGCCGCACGCCGCCGCGCCGCAATCGTGCAATGTGCCCGCGCTGCGGACATCTGTCCCCGGTCTTTGCATGCTCTTTCCTATACGGTCAGGCTCTAGAGCGGTTTTTTTCAATTTTCTTGTTTTTTAAAACCAGACACCACCACGGCACTTCACGCATCAACCTTTCAGCCCCGGTTGCGGTAATCCGTGCAACTGAATAACAGCCGTGGCTGAAGACAGTGTAGATGGATTTATTCGAGCGGGAATATAAATAAAATAGGGCTTGATTTACTTGCAGTCCAGTCAAAAGCAGAAATAATCGTCACGTTTGTTCAATAATCTCTACGCGCGTACAGTTGCCCGACCCAGCAGCGGATGTTCCGTCGCATCAATTCCCGTACGGGAGCGTCAGTGATGCATTTCTTGCGAAAAATAGAAGCCATTCCCTCGTAAACATCGACTTTTTGCGGGAAGGCAGATTCACGGCCCGTTGCGGATCAGCAAGTCGTTTCATTCACAAACATTCGAATATCGCAATCGGGATGATCTGTTTATCTTTTGAATCACCCGTACCCGCCAGTCACGAATAACTTGAAAAAACAGAAAGTGGCTCCGACAGAGGAATTCAGCGAATTTCGGCGAAGCATCCCACTGCCGAAAAGCTGCGCCCGGGCTAGAGGCGGGGTCCGACAACAAACGATCAAGCGTGACGGCTAAACTCACGCCCGGCCTCTCGCACTGCGATGCGGGCGGACGGCCCGTCGTCCGTCACGCATGCTTCAAGCCGCCAGCCCCGCCGATGGAACCGCCTGCATGTCAGGATTGAACCGGGTCATGCAGTTCAGATCGAGCGCGCGAATCTGCTCGGTCATGAAGTCGACGAAGATCCGGATGCGCGTCGGCAGATGCTGCCGGCTCAGATAGCAGATGTAGTGGCCGCGATCCTCCGGCACATGCTTCGCCAGTGCGACGACGAGCTCCTTCGACGCGAGATGGTCGCGGATCTGGTAGCCCGCCATCTGCGCGATGCCCGCTCCGTTCAGCACCGCGCGCAACACCAGATCCGCGTCGTTGAACGTGAGGCGCGACGTCGGCAGGTACTTTTGCATGCGGCCGTCGACATTGAACTCCCATTCGAACACGCGACCGCTCGCAAAGCGGAAATTGATGCACTCGTGCTGGTCGAGGTCGTCGATGCGCTGCGGGAGGCCATGCCGCGCGACATACGACGGCGCCGCGCAGAGCGCCATCTGCATCGGAATCAGTTGCCGGGCGATGATGCTCGAATCCTCGATGCGCCCGTTGCGGAACGACACGTCGATCCGCTCCGACACCAGGTCGATCGGCCGGTCATCGAGCAGCAGATCGATGATGATGTCCGGGTAGGCCTGCGCGAATTTTTCCAGCAGCGGCGCGACGATCTTCCTGCCGAACCCCACGGCCGAGCTGATGCGAATGAGGCCGCGTGGCGGCCCCTGCCGTAACTCCAGCATGTCGTTCATGGCTTCCACGATCTGTGCCACGCCCTGATGGCAGTTCTCGAAGAATCGCCGGCCTTCGCACGTCAGTTCGGTCGTGCGCGTGGTGCGCTGGAACAGCCGCGTGCTCAACTGCGCCTCCAGCTTCTGCACGTTGCGGCTCACGGCCGGCCGTCCGACGCCGAGCAGCTCGGCGGCTTTCGTAAAACTGCCCTCGCTCGCCACCGCGACAAAAGCAAGGATGCCCGCGTAGCTCGCACCGAAGCTCGCCGAAAGTGCATCGGCACGACCGGCCAGGTCTCGACGAGCGCCGTGCTCCGCTGTATCCGATTGATTCATTTCAGCTTCCCCAGACATACCGCTCATTCCGATTGTCCGTCGCTGGCCGGAGCCAACGAACCGCCACACTTGAGAACGCGAATCAGTTTCTTGCGAGCCACTGGTCGAGGCTGATGCGGCCGAGTCGCGCAGGGCCGAGCGGCACCAGCGATTTCTCCTCGACGCGGCCGCCGTAGTAGCGGGCGTCGCGATCGGTCACCACCGCGCGCGTGTCGCCGATCGACCTCAGATAGCGCGCGACGATCTCCGCGAACGGCGCGCGGTCCGGGCCCGCGATCTCGATCGTGCCGTTCTGCGGCGCGGCGAGCGCGGTCTGCGCGACGAATGCCGACACGTCTTCCGCGGCGATCGGCTGAAACAGCCCGTCGCCGATGCGGACCGTGCCGTCTTCCGCGCCGGCATCCGCGATGCCGCCGATGAATTCCATGAATTGCGTCGCGCGAACGATGGTGTACGGAACGCCCGCCGCTTCGATCGCCTGTTCCTGCGCGACCTTCGCCGCGAAATAGCCGTTCTCCGGCATGCGGTCGCAGCCGACGATCGACAGCGCGACGTGATGGCGCACGCCTGCAGCCACTTCCGCCTTGCCGACATTGCGTGCCGACGTGCGGAAGAAGTCCAGCACCGCCTGCGGCTCCCATGACGGCGCATTCGCCACGTCCACGACGACGTCCGCGCCCGTCAATGCGTCGGCCAGGCCTTCGCCCGTGATGATATTGACGCCGGTGCTCGGCGACGCGGCCAGCACCTGGTGGCCGGCTTCGCCGAGCAGCGTGACGACACGCGAGCCGATCAGGCCCGAACCACCGATGACAACGATCTTCATCGCAAAATCTCCTGACGAATGGATTGCATTGGACTGCTAGAGATACGCGACGGCGCTGGATCCGCTGAAAGGCGGCCGTAACCTCGCATCACGTGCCGCAATTGTGGAAGAATCATGTCCTATCTCATAAGTGCCAAGAATCGTCGATCGGACTGGTCCATACCGCGTCTGCTCCTGTCCTGTTCACGCTACCCGAGAGACCGTGATGTCCGCGCCAACACCCCCGCTTGCCATCGAAATCGACCGGCACCACCAATTGCCCGTCTATCTGCAGATTTGCGAGCGGTTCAAGGCCGCGATCGCCGCCGGTCATCTGCGCCCCGGCGATCGCGTGCCCGCGCTGCGCGGCCTGGCGACGCAACTGAACACCGCGCGCGGCACGGTTGAACAGGCCTACACGATCCTGGTCGACGAGGGCTATCTGCAGATGCGCGGCGCGGCGGGCACGTTCGTCGCGCCGTCGCTGCCGGCCTCGCTGACGCAGCCGCCGCCCGCGCGCGCCGACCTGCAACATGCGTCGCTCGCACCGGATGTCAATCCGCCGCCACGGCGAGCGCAGCCGATCGCCGTCGCGCTGAGCGGCGAGCCGCGCCCGCTGCAACCCGGGCTTCCCGCGTTCGATGCATTTCCGCGCAAGGTCTGGCACCGGCTCGTGTCGCAGCGCGCGCGCAGCAGCGAACGCGCACTGCTGGCCTACCCGAATCCGGCCGGTTACCGGCCGCTGCGCGAACACATCGCCACCTATCTGACGCTGTCGCGCGGCGTCACCTGCGTGCCGGAACAGGTGTTCGTCACCGGCGGCTACCGCGCGACGCTCGAACTCGTGCTGCGCAGCCTCGCACGGGCGGACGAGCGCGTGTGGTTCGAGGATCCCGGCTATCTGCTCGCACGCGGGTTCCTGTCCGAGACCGGCATACAACTCGTCCCCGTGCCGGTGGACGCCGACGGGATCGACGTCGAGCGCGGCATGCAGCTGGACGCGCAGGCACGCTTCGCGCTGGTGACGCCGTCGCATCAGAGCCCGCTCGGGCATACGCTGTCGCTGTCCCGCCGGATCGCGCTGCTCGACTGGGCCGAAAAAATGTCGGGGTGGATCGTCGAGGACGACTACGACAGCGAGTTTCGCTATCTCGGCCGCCCGCTGCCCGCGTTGAAGAGTCTCGACCGGCGCGATCGCGTGATCTATTGCAGTACCTTCAGCAAGGCGATGTATCCCGGTTTGCGGCTTGCCTACGCGGTCGTGCCGGAGCGCGCCGTGGAGCGCGTCGAACGCGTGGCGTGCAGCATGAATGCCGGTTCGCCGCCGCTGCTGCAGGCGGCACTGGCCGATTTCATCGAACAGGGGCACTTTGCCCGGCATCTGAAGCGCATGCGCGCGTTGTACGGCGAGCGCCGCATGCTGATCGTGCATGCATTGCGTCAGGCGTTCGGCGAGCGGCTGATCGTCGAATTGCCGGTGGGCGGCATCCAGTTCGCGGTGCGATTCACCGACGGGCCCGATGGGCCGGTCGACGACGTCGCCGTCGCCGCACGCGCGCGCGAGGCCGGGCTCGCGGTCGTGCCGCTGTCGATCTGGTATACAAATAGCCACACGCCGCTCACGCCGCGCGGCCTCGTCATCGGGTTCGCGAACATCACCGATGCAGACGAAGCGCAACGTCACGCAACAGCGCTGCGCGCCTGCCTCGGCCGCTGACGCGCGGCCCGCAGCCAGGTGGCACGTCACGGTCCTGCGTCACGGCACCCGATTGGTGTCCGACGGGAAACATTGAATCGCCCACGACGGCCATACCGCCGCCAGGTGCGCTCCGCTAGCATGGACGCGTCCTTCTCCGTGGACGAACCCGGATTCGGGCTGCACCGGAAGATCGCCGCATTCCGCATACGATCGTTCGCTCCACCTGTTCGTGAAGACGCCATCTGCCCGGGCCGTGCAGCCCCCTTCGCAACACGCTTCGACACATGAACGACGGGGATCGAAGCGTCGCTGAACTCGAGCACGCATCTTGACGTCCTCACCCGCCTAAAGGTAGGTGATTCCCACACCTGGCGATGCACGTCCGCATCGGAGAATGTTCAGCGCAGCGTTGGTATCTCGATCATGCTCGACACCACATTCACTACAGGCCCA
>Ga0157369_10007546_pt1 | contig 12515 bp, 11 predicted proteins | sample C25metaG_FD_113461 | JGI IMG/M metagenome (GOLD analysis project Ga0157369, IMG submission 113461) | Corn rhizosphere microbial communities from Kellogg Biological Station, Michigan, USA - C2-5 metaG | ecosystem: Host-associated > Plants > Roots > Rhizosphere > Soil | place: USA: Michigan...
GAGACGGCAAGAAGAGGTGGAGTATGTACCCGCGGTCTGGGAAGGCGTCACGCACAGGGGCGTACACCCGAGCCGGGCTGAGCGGCACCCTTCCGACTTCTAGGAGTGAGAGCATAGCTGAGCTGCGCTCTTCTGGTCCTACCCGAGGACCGTGTCACGGGTAGCCGCCATGCACTGGGGTTGGATCGTGCGGATGATGACCGGCCGTGGGGACAAGTTGGGGCCGTTCGGCTACCTTGCGATCCGAGACGGAAATAGATGCCAGGTCAAACTCGAGCGCGCGCGTCAGCAGGCCTTCAAAGAGCTCATGGCTGACCTCCCGTGCGGGGCTGTGTACCGGGAAACCACCGGGGACAGCCAAAGGGAGATATGGATTCCACCGGTAACGCGACCCACAGTTTTTGTCCTACCGGTAGTGCACCACGAGGCAGCCCCAGGCCCTGGGCTAGAACCCGATCGGCAGTCCCGCGTAGTTTTCCGCCAGCCCGGCCGCCCCGGCCGCGCTTGAGGTCACCCACCTAAGCTGCGACAGCTGAAGCTGCGCGTCAAACGGGTCACCGGAAATGTGCAGCATGGAGGTCATCCACCAGGAGAAATGCTCGCACCGCCACACGCGCCGCAGCGCGGTGCCGGAGTAGGCGTCGGCCAGCGCGGTGTCGTTCTTGCGCACCAGGCCGCCGAGCGCGGGCGCGAGCAGCGCGACGTCCGCGATGGCGAGGTTCAGCCCCTTGGCGCCGGTCGGCGGGACGGTGTGCGCGGCGTCGCCGGCGAGGAACAGCCGCCCGTACCGCATCGGCGACTGCACGAACGACCGCATCGGCAGCACGCTCTTGTCGGCGATCGGCCCCGGCGTCAGCTGCCAGCCGTTCTGGCCGTGCCCGAGCCGGGTGGCGAGCGCGGTCCAGATCCGGTCGTCGGACCAGTCGGCGACGTCGGTGCCGTTGGGCACCTGCAGGTACAGGCGGCTGACGGTGGCGGACCGCATCGAGTGCATCGCGAACCCGTCGGGATGCCAGGCGTAGATCAGCTCGTCGGTCGACGGCGCGACGTCGGCGAGGATCCCCAGCCACGAGTACGGGTACACCCGCTCCCACGTGTCGGTTTCCGCGGCGGGCATCGCCGCCCGGCTCGGCCCGAACGACCCGTCGCACCCGGCCACCGCGACCGCGTCGATCCGTTGCTGGTCTCCGGACGAGTCGGTGAACGTGACGAACGGGTGGTCGGTGTCCAGGTCGTGCAGCGCCGCGCCGGACGTGTCGTAGTACACCCGCCGCCCGGCCGCCTCGCTGGCGGCGACCAGGTCCGCCTGCACCTGCGTCTGCCCGTACACCCAGACGCTGCGCCCCACCAGGTCGACGAAGTCGAGGTGATGGCGTTCCGACGGCCACTGCAGGTAGATGCCGCGATGCTCGTCCCCCTGCGCCTCGATCCCCGCGCCGAGCCCGACCGACCGCAGCAGGTCGACGCTGGAACTCTCCAGGATCCCGGCCCTGATCCGCGCCGCGACGTACTCCTTCGTCCGCGCCTCGACAACGATCGACTCGATCCCGTCCTGCGCGAGGAGGTGGGCGAGCAGCAGGCCGGCCGGCCCGGCCCCGATGATGGCAACATCAGTCCGCATGGGTCTCTTTATAGAGGACAACTGGCCCGTGACGCGACGGCGGCCGCTCACCTGTGGCTGAGGTCACCAGCGCGCCACGGGCAGCGGCCGCCTAATGCATCAGGTGATCCCGAACGGTGTAGTAGTGCCCCTGGTCGAGATCCGCGATGAGTCCGGGCTGGGCCGGCCGCCAGCCGAACCGGTCCCGGGTGACTGAACTTGACGCCGGAACGTCGAAGGCGGCGAAGCCCGCGAGCGTGCCGAAATGGTCACGCGCGTCCTCGGCGGGAATCGACTTCACCGGTACGTTCAGGTGCCGCCCGATGACCTCGGCGATCTCGCGGAACGGCACCCCCTCGTCGGCGACCGCGTTGAGCAGGGTCCCGGCCGGCGCCTGCTCCAGGGCGAGGCGGAACAGGCGCGCGGCGTCCGCCCGGTGCACCGCCGGCCAGACGTTGGCGCCGTCGCCGATGTAGGCGGAGACCCCGGTCTTCCTGGCGACGCCGATGAAGATGGGGATGAACCAGTAGTCGCCCTCGCCGTGCACCGACGGGGGTAGCCGGACCACCGAGGCGCGCACACCGCGCTCAGCGGCAGCCAGCGCGGCCGGCTCCGACACCCGAGGGTGGACCGGGTCCTCCGACCGCACCTCTTCGGTCACGATGCCCCCCGCCGGGGGATTCGGCAGCCCGGAGGCGACAACCAGCGGCTTGCCGGTCCCGGCGAGGGCGTCGCCGAAGGCGGCAATGGCCCGCCCGTCGACCGCGGCGGCAGCCGCCGGGTCGCCGGTAGGGGAGAAGTCGTGGATATAGCCGGTGTGGATCACGCCGTCGGCTTCGGCCGCCGCCGCCCGCAGCCCGTTGGTGTCCTCCAGAGACCCACGGAAGACCTCGGCGCCGGCGTCCGTCACCCGCGCCGCGCTGGCGTCGGACCGGGCGAGTCCCGTTACCTGATGCCCCGCGCTGAGCAGTTCTCGTACGACGACGGACCCGATCCAGCCGGTCGGACCAGTCACGAACACGCGCATGATCAAGCCTTTCGCGATTGTCATGGTGCCGGCCGCGGACGGCAGCCCGGGTGGGTGCCCGGCCGGTACGTTCACGATGCCTCCGGCGGCCGCCCCGCGTCCAAGACCCGTTCCGCACCACGCGATACGTTTCAGGCATGACCCCAGTTCAGCAGGAATGATCTCGGACGTATGCCTCGTGGCCTCGGATATTAACCTGGAGGCATGCCGCCCTCCTCGCCGCCGCCACCCCCCGACGACACCGACCGCCTGGCTCCCGCGTCCCCGGCCGACCTCGACCTGCGCCTGGTCCGCTACTTCACCGTCGTCGCCGATCACCGCCACTTCGGCCGCGCCGCCGCCGAGCTCCTCATCGCCCAGCCGTCGCTGAGCCGCCAGGTCCGCCGCCTGGAACAGCAGCTCGGCGCCCGGCTGCTCGACCGCACCCCGCAGGGCACCACGCTCACGGCGGCGGGCGAGGTGTTCCTGCCGAAGGCCAAGGCCCTGCTCCGCGCGGCCGCCCAGGCGGCGGCGGAAACCAAGGCCGCCGCCCAGCCCAGCAAGGTCACGATCGGCTACACCCCGGGCATCATCATCACCCCGGCGGTCCGCCAGTTGCGCCGTCAGCATCCCGACGCGGACGTGCAGACCCTGCACCTGGGCTGGAACGAGCCCCGGGCGGCGTTGTTCGACCACCGCGTCGACGTCGCGGTCACCCGCCTTCCGCTGGCCACGGACGGCCTGCACGTGACGATCCTGTACGACGAGCCACGTAAGCTGCTGGTCCCGTCCGACCACCGCCTGGCGGGCAAGGAGTCGGTCACCCTGGACGACATCGCCGACGAGCCGATCCCGAAGATGCCCGACCCCGTGTGGAACGCCTTCTGGCGCGTCGACCCGCGCCCCGACGGCACTCCGGCCCCGGAGGGACCCCTGGTCGACGCCATCGAGGACAAGAACGAGCTGATCGCCGCCGGCCTGGCGGTCGCCATCGTGCCCGGCGGCGTGCACGACATCCGCCCCGACCTGATCATGATCCCGCTGGACGACGTCGCGCCAAGCCACGTCGTGATCGCGACCAGGGCCGGCGACCGCGGCCGCCTGGTGGCCGCCTTCAGCCGGGCGGCCCAGGACTGCCTGACCGGACCGCCCGGCGAGAACGGGGCGTGACCGGAATCGGGATAACCTAGCCCCATGACCACGCCGCAGCACCGGGCTGACCTGTTCATCGACCCCGTAGACGACCCGCGCGAGGGCGGACCGAGGCTGGGAGGTGAGCGGGCGACCCTGGCCGAGTTCCTCCGCTGCCAGCGGCTCACGCTGGAGTTGAAGTGCGAGGGTCTCGACCCGGACCAGATGGCCCGCCGTTCGGTGTACCCGTCCACGATGTCCCTGCTCGGCCTGATCAGGCACATGGCCGAGGTCGAGCGGGCGTGGTTCAGGATCCGCTTCGCGGAGCGCGCGGAGGGCAACCGCTACCAGACGCTCGAGGACCCGGACGCCGACTTCAACGGCGCGGTCGCCGACCCGGCGGTCGTCGCGGAGGCCTGGGCGGTCTGGCGCGAGGAGATGGCGTTCGCCAACGAGTTCATCGCCGACCACGACTTCGACTTCGTCGGCAAGGACTCCCAGGGCGAGCCGGTCTCACTCCGCGAGCTGCTCGTGCACATGATCGAGGAGTACGCCAGGCACAACGGCCACGCCGACCTCCTCCGCGAGCGCATCGACGGCCGCGTCGGCCAGTAGCCCGTCCCGGCCGCCCGGGCGGTAGTCACCGTCCCGGAGCCGCCGAAGGCGTGCGCGTGCCTCGCGGCCTGCCGTAGCGGCGCATCTCGGGAAGAATGGGCTTCATGATCGCGCGGATCTGGCGTGGCTGGGCGCCGCAAGAACGGGCCGACGACTACCAGCGCCACTACGAAACCGAGGTCAGCGAGCACCTGCGGGCGGTCGCCGGCTTCCTCGGCGCTCAGCTGCTGCGCCGCGAGGAGGCCGGAGAAGTCGCCTTCACCTCGATCACCTGGTTTACCGGCCTGGACGCGGTCCGCGGCTTCGCAGGCGACGACTACGAGCGGGCGGTCGTCGAGCCCGCTGCCCAGACGGTTCTCACCCGCTGGGACAAGCAGGTCGCGCACCACGAGGTCGCCTTCGACTTGCCGCCTTCTGGGCGGTAGGTCCCGCGTTCGAGTCGCAGCCGGGGCGCAGGTCATTCACCAGTTTCCTCGGACGACCCATTCTGGCCATGAGTTCCTTTGGGATTCGCGCCCGCGTTGGCGGTGAGCTGGTTCCCGGTGCGCCGCAGGTCGTGAAGGTGGATGCCCTCCAAGCCGACAGCGCCAGCGCGGGAAGCCAGATGGCTTGTGGTGGAGATCACGTCACGGGTCGGCTTGAGTCGGGTGGGCGGATGGCGGTTATTCCGAGGAGGGCCGGGATGGGTTGATCGCTGTCGTCTTCGGCTGTCTCGTGCAGGATGAGTCCTGCGCCGGTGACGGCGTTCAGCAGGGCGGGCAGGGGGAGGTTGACGACGCCGACGCGGGAGCGGATCCCGTCTCCCAGGAGAGGGTGCTCCTCGATGCGCTCGTGGCGGCGGTAGCCAGGACGCACGATGCAGGAGCCGTGGCTGTCGCGTTCGACGAAGACTCCGCCGAAGCAAGGATGGGCGGCGATGATGACGAGGCGGCCGCCGGGGCGAAGGACCCGGTGGGCTTCGGTGAATACCGATGGCAGGCTGTCGAAGTCGGTGGTGGTCATGATTGTGGCGACGGCGTCGACGGACTGGTCGGCGAGGGGCAGGTTGTCAGCGCTGGCGACCGTTGCGGTGATGCCGGTTCGGCGGGCAAGGTCGATTTGCCGGGGTGAGATGTCGACGCCGGTCACGCGCCAGCCCAGGCCGACAAGGGCGGGGACGTGGGCGCCGCCGCCGCAGCCGAGATCGAGGCAGAGCCGGTCATGGCCGGGGCCGAGCAGGCGTTCCAGCAGGCGGTCTGCTGAGCGGGCGAAGGGTTGTCCCGCTCCGCTGGTGACGTAGGTGTCGTACCAGTCGGCGAATCCGTCGTAGCGCTGTCTCATGGTCTCACTTGAGCAGAGGTCGTGGCTCCGTGCCAACGCAATTGTTCGCCGGTTGCGCGTCAGCGGGTGAGACCGGGAATTGCTGGACGCCCGGCACGAGACTACGGATCAGAAAGGCCCACGATTGCGTCCATGTGCCCTGATGCTCTTATTGCTGTCAAGCCTTCCGGCGGAGTGGTGTTACCGTCTGGCTATGAGCGGTCGTCAAGCGCGATCTCCCGGCGAGCCGCTGCCGCTGTACGGACTCCCACTCGACGTTGAGTGTCTGCGGATAACGGGAGGGTCGCAGCACTCAGTCCAGACGAGCAGGGAACCAAAGTCGGGCCGCATGGTGACCAGCGAGTCGGCTGAGGCGGGCGTGGTGCATTACCGCGGTGCCGGGCGCTTGGATGTCCTTACCTTAGATCCGGTAGTGAGTCATCGCGGACAGCCAGGCGACTATGTCCACACCGATGGCACCGTCTGGACCTGGCTCCGGAGATGGCGCCTCGTCGCAGGAGTCCACCTGCGGGTGTACGACCTGATGGAATGACCTGATTGAATGTTTAACAGAATTCGCTTTACGGTCGTAGAAGGTCGTGAAAGGCCCTGACGCTCTTATTGTTGTCAAGTATTGTTGTCAAGCGCCTCGGATGACCGCAAGTCGGCGCCCGGATCTGCCGTGGTCAGCCGCCAACCGCACCCGACCGAATGAACGCCAAGACGCGCGGGAAGACGTAGCAGAACTCGCCCCCGCCCCATGAATCAACGAGCCCTCCGGCTCGCTCCATCGCGTCCCACAAAGGTTCCGCCGACCGAACCAGGTCCTCCGCCGCCGCCGCATTAACATCAAGTACGGCGCACACCTCCGCGACGATCTCGCGGCGCGTGTCGACTGGCAGATCAGCAAGCGAGTCCCGGTTCACGGTCAAACACTATGCCTGCCCTGCCGAACCCGGACTCAATGACTCGCGGGAACGGCCCTCCGGCCACAAACTGGTCTGATGCGGGCACTGCTGCCAGAGAACCGATGTGCGATTAGTTGATGCTAAGCAGGCACCGGCTCAGCTGCCCCGCTTGCCCTGGACGCACGGTGCGCTGGGAGTGCAGTCGCAGCCAGGTGCGGGAAGACTTTGCGGGCGATGTAGCGCTTGAGGCGGCGCATGATCTCGGTCTTGGTCTTGCCCTCGGCGGTGCGGCGGGCGACGTAGTCCCTGGTCGGCTGGTGGCAGCCCATGCGGACCAGGGCGATGCGCCACAGGGCACTGTTAGCCTGCCGGTCCCCGCCCCGGTGCAGCCGGTGCCCCCTTGACCCCGGAGACCTCTGCGGTCCCTCGGGCCAGGAAGAGCGGGCAGGCCCAGGCCCACCCCCGCGCTGCGCGCGGCGCGCAAACCCCGCGGTGGCAGGCCTGAGATCCGGCCGTTGCCGGTGAGAAACAGCTTGTCCGGTGACTTGCATACGCCGTAGGGTCGCGCCCATGTCCGTGGACGTTAGCTCGTACTTCGGCAGACCGGTGTCAATGGCCGCGATCATCGATCGCGCCGCGGACGCGCTCAGCGCCCTGCTCGGGCTTGACCATGGGCCGGTTCCCGATCTCCTGGTCAGCGAGGAGTGGGCCCGCCCGGGGGCCCCCTGGCAGGCGCTGGACCGTCCGGTCCTGGAGCACCTGATCGTCGGCGGCCCGCTTCGCCGCGGCTCCGGCAAAGCGGATTCGCTGGCCTTCACGATCCACCTCCACGGGATGGCTGACGCAGCCTGGCTCATGATCATGGACCACGACGATGGCTGTGAACCCAGGGAGATCGTCGGCTACGTCAGCCCGCAACGCACGTGCGTAGGCGTGGCCCTGGCAATCGCTGTCGGTCTCGGTATAGCGCTTGCCAGCGACGGCAAGCTGCATGAGTGGCAGCTTCGGGTGGATGCCTTCGTCGACGAACCTGTCGACAGCCCCGGTCGCTTCACCGAGCTCACTCGTACCCCCGTCTCCGCGAGCCGCGATGACATGGGCTTCGCGGCAAGGTGCGAGCTGTTCCTGCGACAGTTCCCCAGGCTCGGCGGCTGGCCAAGGGACGTCAGCCTGTCCGCCTGAAAAAGCAGGTTCCGCGGCTTCCCGGAACGGGCTGGCCATATCCAGATCAGCGCGGCAAGAATCAGATCCTAGAAACCGTCAAGCGTCACCTGAAGCTGTTTCGTCAAGGATCAGCTGGCACTAGGCAGCCGTCTACCAGAATCCCTGTGACAATTTTCTCTACGGGTCAAGGGCGACCGGCTACGCCGCCCGCTAGGCACCTGCGGCACCTCGTCGGTAACAGAAGCGCGCAGAAGGAGAAAATAAAAGATGGCACTGGCCAGGAACCAGAGCCATCAGTGTCATGGGCTGCGAAAAATCTCGAATAAATTCGCCAGAGTAGCTGCTAATGATCTTTAATAGTGATAGAGTTCGATTGCTGGATAATTTAAGATCATCTAATCGAACTGGATGGCTGCGGTGAGTCAGGAACCAGGCATGGATGACCGGACGGGCGGGATGCCCGATTCCGCTCCCGGCCTGCCCGTGGCCCCTGACGTGTCGACCCGCGATCCCCGGCTGGCGGGATTCGCCAAAGACGGCGAGTGGGACTCGTGCCCGCCTTCGGCGGTGCTGACCGCGGCGCTGGAAGGCGCCTCCGGTCCCGGGTGGCGGTGCGCGGGTGCCTCCCGTGACGAGATGATCGGCCTGCTGCGCCGCTGGGCTTCCATCGAAGCCTGGGCGGCGGCCGGCCGCCTTGGCGTGCTGCGCGCGCTGATCCGCGACGATGACCAGCCGCTCCCCGGCGGCGGCCACCACGGCGACCTGCCCGACGGCTGGACCAAGTCGCTGACCTACGAGGTCGCCGCCGCGCTCGCCGTTTCGGTGCCGACCGCGGAGAACATGATGTGGCTGGCCTGGGACCTGCAGGCCAGGTTGCCGGCCGCCGCCGGCCTCTTGGCCGACGGCGAGCTCACGTGTTCGAAGGCCCGCGCGGTAAACGACACGTTCCAGTTGCTCAGCGACGAGGACGCCGCGCGGGCCGAGGCGATGATCCTCGCCGAACTGCCCGGCAAGAACTACGGGCAGACGAAGAAGCTGGCCGAGCAAGCCGCCATCGCGGTCGACCCTGACTCCGCCGCCCGGCGCCGCGAAGACGCGGAGCGGAATCGGTGCCGGGTGCAGATGTCCCGCGAGGAATCCGGCGCCGCCGCGCTGTCGGGCCGTGACCTGCCCACCGACCAGACCCTGGCCGCGCACGCCAGCGTGTGCGCCCGCGCGCAGGAGTACCAGGAGTCCGGCGCGTTCCCCGACGACACCCGGATGGACCAGTTCCGCGCCGCCGCTTACCTCGACCTGCTGAACGGCATCACCCCGGAGGCGAGAATCGCCTCGAGGCAGATCGGCACCGTCACGCGGTCCAGCACGGCTACGGACGCCGGCGAAGACGGGCCAGGCAACGGCGGGTCTGACAACGGCGGGTCTGGCGACAAGGGTCAAGGCGACGACGCCCCTCCTTCCCCAGCCCCGGCCGCGCCTTCCCCTCCTCGGCCCGCCGACCTGGTGATTCCTCTCGCGACGTTGCTCGGCCTGGCCGAGCGGCCCGGCGAAGGCCACGGTCTCGGCTCGCTCGACCCCGGCCTGTGCCGCGCCCTGGCCGAGTCCGCCGCCGCGAGCCCCGCCAGTCGCTTCTGCGTCACGGTCACGGGCACGGACGGCATCGCGATCGGCCACGGCTGCGCGAGATCAGCCAGGAAACGGGCCGCTGCCGCGGCCGCGGCGCGGGACGGAACCCTGGCGTCACTACCCGCCCGGGTGAACCTGACGATCCCGGCGACCCGCCTCGCGGGACTCGCCGGATCAGGCGGGGAGCCGAGCCGGTCACCGTGGTCATTCACCGACGACAGCGGAGACCCGGGCCCGCCAGACGGCTTCGGCACCTGGACGTTGACCCTGCCCGACGGCCGGGAACTCACGCTGCGGCTCGAACCAGTCCCGGTGTTCGCCTGCGACCACCGTCACCAGTCACACGCGTACCAGCCGAACGACACGCTGCGCCACCTGGTCCAGGTCCGCGACGGGGAATGCACGTTCCCGCCCTGCTCCCGCCACGCCCGCGAGACGGACTTCGAGCACGCCACTCCGTATCACAAGGGCGGTATGACGTGTGCGTGTAACGCCGGCGCCCGCAGCCGGCAGTGCCACCGGGTCAAGCAGTCGAAAGGCTGGAACGTCACCCAGCCCCGGCCCGGCTGGCACCAATGGGAGACGCCGACCGGCCGCGTCTACACCCAAGGCCCGAAGCGGTACCCGGCCTAGCCTGGTCTTCGTTCCGCGGCGGTTAGCCGCCCCTGCATGACATCGGCAATCCGGCCTCACGTACCAGGGGCGCCAGACGTCTACTCCGTGCAGGCGCGCGCACCCGCGCTCCCGCCCGCCGCGGGCAGCGGCGGCGATCCAGCAGATTGGATGAACATGACAGTCGCACTCGTCACAGGCGGTAACCGCGGGCTCGGGTTCGCCACCGTCAGGGCCCTCGCCCGCACAGGCAGCTGCGTGATCCTCACCGGCCGCGACGGCGACCGCGCCAAGGAGGCAGCTGCCGCCCTGCGAGCCGAAGGTCTCGACGTCCAGGGCCTCGAGCTCGACGTCACTGACCAGGCCAGCATCGGCGCGGCGCGCGAGCAGGTGGAGCGCCGCCAGGGCCGCCTCGACGTGCTCGTCAACAACGCCGGCATCCTGCCCGAGGCCACCGACGGCGCCGAGCACGAGTTTGCCAGCCCCGAGCTGTTCCAAGCGACATTCGCAACCAACGTGTTCGGGGTCGTCGCCGTCACTGAGGCGTTCCTGCCGCTCCTGCGGCGCAGCGCCACGGGCCGGATCGTCAACGTGTCCACCACCATGGGCTCACTCAGCGACCAGGCGAACCCCAGCTCGCCGTACTACCAGATGGTGGTGCCCGCGTATCAGAGCTCCAAGGCAGCACTGAACAGCGTCACCATCAGCATGGCCAAGAAGCTGGCCGACCGCGGGATCAAGGTGACCTCGGTCTGCCCCGGATTCGTCCAGACCGACCTGACCCCGGTCAACCGCGACCAGGCACCCCTCACCGCTGAACAGGCCGCGTCGGTGGTCATCGCTGCCGCCACGCTGACCGGCGACGCCCCATCGGGCACCTTCGTTGACCGGAACGGCCCAGTCGCCTGGTAGGCGCGCAGGGCACGCGGCCGGAGGTGCTGCGCAGAGTGTCGGCCCGAACCGAGGCAGTCGCTGTCGCTCCCGCGCTGAGACCGCGGTTGGGTCGGCGCCCTACGGGCTAATCACGCCAGGCCGGCGTCGTGGGCGAGCAGCGCGATCTGGGTTCTGTTGGTCAGGCCCGCCTTGGTCAGGATGTGGGTCACGTGCGCCTTGACGGTGGGCACGCTCATCAGCAGGGACGCGGCGATCTCGGCGTTGGTCTGGCCCTCGGCGATCGTCTGGACGACCTCGCGTTCCCTGGGGCTGAGGCCCGCCAGTTGCCGCCGCGCCTGCTCCTTGGTGGTTTCCTGGTCCGCGGCGCGGCGCATCAGCCGACGGGTCACGGCGGGGGAGAGGATCGGGTCGCCCGCGGCGACGCGCCTGATGGCTTCGGCGATCTGCGCGGGCGGGGCGTCCTTGAGCAGGAAGCCGCTGGCGCCGGCCCGCAGCGCGCCGAGCACGTTCTCGTCCGCGTCGAAGGTGGTCAGCACGATGACTTCGGGCGGTTGCGGCGCGGCGCGCAGCCGGCGGGTCGCGGTGATCCCGTCCACCCGGGGCATCCGCAGGTCCATCAGCACGACGTCGGGCTTGTGCTTCGCCACCGCGGCGGGCACCTGGTCGCCGTCGCCCGCCTCGCCGACGATGACCAGGTCGCCGGCGCCGTTGAGCATCATCGACAGGCCGGCCCGCACCAGGGCGTCGTCGTCCACGAGCAGCACGCGGATCTCGTCCGCCGCGCCGGGCAAGTCCGTCACTCCGCCCCCGCCGAGCCACGCGCGGGAACGCCGGGCGCGGTAACACCCGGCCCGGTCGGGTCGAAGCCCACGGCCTCCGGCCAGGGCAGCCACGCGCAGAGCCGGAATTCATCCCCCGACTTCCGCCAGTTCAGCTTGCCTCCCGCCAGCTCAAGCCGCTCGGACAGCCCGATAAGTCCTGTCCCTGTCCCCGGAACGGTAGCAGCCGCGACCGCACCCAGCCCATTGACCACCGACACCTCAAGCCCCGCGCCCGGACGCCCGCCGAGCGTGACGCTGACCGGCTGGCCGGGCGCGTGCTTGCGGGCGTTGGTGAGCGCCTCCTGCACCACCCGGTACGCGGTCCGTCCGACGGCGGCGGGCACCGGCGTCGCGGCGGCCCACGCCTCACCGCCCGTTTCGACCGGGGTGCCCGCGGCGCGGGATTCCTCGATTAGTTCCGGCAGGTCGGCGATGCCCGGCAGCGGCGAGCGGCCCGCCGCGAGGTCGGGCAGCGAGTCGTCCCGCAGCACGCCGATGACCTCGCGCAGCTCGTCGAGGGCCTGGTGGACGCCGGAGCGGACGACCTCGGCGGCGCCGGAAAGCTGCTCCGGCGGGGCGTCGGGCCGGTAGGCGAGCGCGCCGGCGTAGGTGGCGAGCAGCGACAGCCGGTGCGCGAGCACGTCGTGCATCTCGCCGGCGATGCGGCGCCGCTCCGCCTCGCGCGTCTGCTCGACGTGGGCGCGCTGCTCGGCCTCCGCCGCCCGCGCACGCTCGTTCGCGGTGCGCAACAGATCGCGCTGCGCGCGGGTGAACAGGCCCCACGGGATCACGATCAGCGTGATCAGCACGGACAGCCCCACCGCGAGCGCGAAGGACAGATC
>Ga0157369_10007547_pt1 | contig 12515 bp, 9 predicted proteins | sample C25metaG_FD_113461 | JGI IMG/M metagenome (GOLD analysis project Ga0157369, IMG submission 113461) | Corn rhizosphere microbial communities from Kellogg Biological Station, Michigan, USA - C2-5 metaG | ecosystem: Host-associated > Plants > Roots > Rhizosphere > Soil | place: USA: Michigan...
CTAAGAGCACGCTCGAAATCCGCCGGCGTGTATGCGAAGGACATGACAACCCTGTGCTCCTTGCGAATGCTGGTGACGAAATCAATCTCGCTTCGCTGCTGTCCCATGCCGAGCAGCAACACTTGGCCACCGGGACGGCATAGATCGAAGGCCATCTGCCGCGCCGGTCCGCTGCCGCTCGCGTCGATGACAATGTCGAAGCCTGTCCCGCCAAGTTCCTTTGCGTGAGCAACGCCTTCGGCGCTGGCGGTATTGGCGGTATGGCTGGCGCCAAGCTGGCTTAGGCTGCTCAGCCGCTGGTCGTTCACGTCGACCACGAGCACCTCGCGCGCACCAATTCGTTGTGCGGTCAGAAGCGAAAGGGCACCCATTGTGCCGCCCCCAACAACGGCCAGACGAAAGAACGGTGCCGGCGCGAGCAGCCGGAAAAAATGCACGACATTCGCGAGCGGTTCGGTGAGAACGGCGCGTTTGCCATCCAGCGAGTCCGGTACCTCGTAGATCTGGTTCGCGGGAAGAGCGACGAACTCTGCGAAGGTACCCGCCGTCTGATCCATGCCCAGCAAACACCAGCTTGAGCACAGATTCTGCGCGCCTGCCAAGCAAGCGTGACACCGCCCGCAACTGATTAGCGGATTCGCAACCACGCGGCGGCCGTCGGGCATGCGGCCCACAAGCTCGTGACCTAGGACGAGCGGCGGTTTGCGGCGCGCACTATGACCGAGAAAGCCCGAAACGTCGGAGCCGCAAACTCCCGCGAGGTCGATCGCCACTTCCACCTCACCGTCGCCTGGTGCAGGGCGAGGGCGCTCTTTCATTTCGAGCCGATTGGGTGCGGTGTAGACCAGCGCTCGCATATGCAGAGAATAATGCATTTAAGCTCGCATCCAGGACGTTCGAATCCTGATCTTTCATTTGGCCAAAACCGGCCCGCGAGGCGAACGCCGCTGCGTTATCTACGACGGCTGGCTGAGTAGCGCCATGCCCCATGCGGCGCGACATCCTGCGGATTCCATACTTGAGGCTGCCGGACAAATTCGCGCGGTGTGCAATGGAGATATTTTCTGAAATCGGAGACTAAGTAAGCACTAATGCCAAAGCCGCAGCGTTCCGCAACCTCGGCGACGTTCGCTGCGACGCCGGAGTGCCGACGTCAGGAGTGGGCCCGTATGGTGAGACCGCCGTCCACCACTAGGCAGGTTCCAGTGATAAAGGCGCTGCCATCGGACGCGAGAAAGAGCGCCGCATTGGCAACATCGGTGGGAACGCCACGGCGGCCGAGTGGGTGCAGCGCAGCGGTGTTCGCAGCGAGGGCTTCGGCATCCGGAGACTGGCGCAAGTACTCCTCCCACAATCGCGTGTCGATATAGCCGGGGCAGATTGCGTTGACGCGGATGTGCCGGTGCGCCAGCTCAAGCGCGAGGTTTCGAGTCAAGGCGACAAGACCGGCCTTCGAGCAGGCGTATGCCGTGGAGCCTGCGAAGGCGTGGGTGGCATGAATGGAACTGATGTTGATCACTGCTCCTCCGGCGACGGGAAACAGTGGCTCGAGCTCCTGCGTAAGCAAGAACGGCGCGCGCAGGTTGATTGCGAGAACCTTGTCCCACAAAGCAGCGGTCATCTGCTGGAAGTTCGTATCCAGTTCAACGCCGGCGTTGTTCACCAGAATGTCGAGTTTGCCGTAAAGAGATCTGATTTGCCCGGCTGCCACCGCAATTGCCCCGATCTGTTCGAGATCGATCCGATGAAACGTGACGGCATGTGCCGGATCCGCCGCGGTTAGCTCGTTTGCTGCTGCTTCTCCTGCGACGTTGTCGCAATCGAGGATGCAGACTCGGGCGCCTGCCTGCTGGAAGCGCTCCGCGATTGCTCTGCCGATGCCTTGGGCTCCTCCAGTGACGACGGCGCTCTGGCCGGCAAGGCTGCATGCTGTCGGCGTTCCCGCATTCTCTCTCATCTGACTCCTCGCGCTCACTACCTGGGCTTACACGGCTGCATCATCGGTTGGTGGACTCTACCTGACTTCATTGATAAAGACCAGCTCCGAGCTATCGGGAACGGTGAGCGCCACGCTCCGGCATATTAATGCGAATTCAGTATCGCTAAACGTCATTCCAAACCTACAAAGACCGCGCGGGCAGACTCTACCTCTCCCTACCCCTCTCATTCCTGTGAAACGCTCTTGGATTCATAACGCGCGACTGTCCAGGTACTGGCTCTACCAACGCATGGAGTAAAACCTCGAAGCGGAACAGTAGACTTATCTTGCATGAAGAAGATAGGCTTCCTCTCGTTCGGGCACTGGACACCTTCACCGCAGTCACAAACTCAGTCTGCAGCCGATGCGCTCCTTCAGTCCATTGACCTCGCCGTGGAAGCTGAGCGCCTGGGAGCGGACGGAGCCTACTTCCGTGTCCATCACTTCGCGCGGCAACTTGCATCACCGTTCCCGCTGCTCTCCGCGGTCGGTGCAAAGACCAGACAGATTGAGATTGGCACGGCCGTGATCGACATGCGGTATGAAAACCCTCACTACATGGCGGAGGATGCTGGCGCTGCAGATCTCATCGCTGGGGGGCGCCTGCAGTTGGGTATCAGTCGCGGTTCTCCCGAGCAGGTGATCGATGGTTGGCGCTATTTTGGCTATCGCCCGGTTGAGGGCGAAAAAGATTCAGATATGGGACGGCGGCACGCCGAGAAATTTCTCGATCTGCTGCGCGGAAAGGGCTTCGCGCGGCCTAATCCGCGTCCGATGTTTCCCAATCCCCCAGGGCTGCTGCGGCTTGAGCCGTACTCCGAAGGGTTGCGTGATCGGATCTGGTGGGGATCAGCTTCCAAGGCGACTGGCGCCTGGGCTGCGAAGCTCGGAATGAACTTGCAGACCTCAACCCTCAATTTCGACGAGACTGGGGAGCCGCTCCACATCCAACAAGCCGCGCAGATTCGCGCCTTCCGTGCAGCCTGGAAGGAGGCCGGCCACACCCGTACTCCGCGCATCTCCGTCAGCCGCAGTATCTTCGCGTTGATCGACGATCGTGATCGTGCCTATTTCGGACGTGGAGGCCAGGAGGAAGACAAGATCGGTTTCCTAGACGAAACCACACGGGCGATCTTCGGCCGTGGCTACGCTGCTGAACCGGATGTCCTGATCGAGCAGCTTAGAAAAGACGAGGCCATCGCGGAAGCCGACACGCTATTGTTGACCGTCCCAAACCAACTCGGTGTTGCCTACAATGCGCATGTTCTGGAGGCAATTCTGACGACTGTTGCCCCGGCTCTCAATTGGCGCTAAATCGCCAACGCAATCTGCGAACGATGCGCGGCGAACCCGTCGTAGTCGCGAGTTGACCCGCAGGACCGGAAATTGTATCCACCGGCTGCTGCACCCATTGCAATTCCGGGACGGCAAAATGCGGAATTTCAACAACTGTTGCGAACAGGACTATGCGCGTTTCCAAACGCGCCTCGGCGATTTCGCATCAGGCGAGAATATAACCCGTCCCCCTTAGCGTGCCGAAAGTCCACGATTACAAGCTCGGGATTCATCGTCGGAGGTAAAGGATCGGTGAAACCAGTGGTTTGAGGTAAAGAGACACCGTTCCATTCAGTGGACGATATCAGGGCTTTGCGTAGAGTGATTCTTTTGTCCAGGAATCAAGCGTGCCGTAATGGGTCCCAGGATGGCCATGAGCAAGACATAAGCCGCCGCAAGAGGCCCCAGGCGGGGTTCAACGCTGCCGCCGAGACCGGCAATAATGATCGAAAACTCGCCGTGGGCAACAAGGGTCATACCGGCACGCATACCTGCACGCCGCATTAGGCCAGCGCGCCGCGTTGCCCAGAAGCCAGTAAGTATCTTTGTGAGCGTGGTGACGACTGTGAGCATCAGCGCTACGAGCAGGACAGGAGGAATGATGCTCGGGTCGATTTCTAGCCCGAAGAAAAAGAAAAATGTTGCAGCAAAGAGATCACGCAACGGAGCGAATAGACGGTGTGATTGCTCCGCGATAGGGCCAGAGACCGCAATTCCAACAAGAAACGCCCCTATGGCGGCAGAGAGCTGGAGTTTTTGCGCGATCCCGGCGACCAGCAAGACCGTTCCGAAGGCGGTCAGTAGGATGATCTCGTCGGATTGATGCGCTACAAACAAGCTCAGCGAATTGCCGTAGCGAATGGCAACAAAGAGAACAAACGCAACCGTACCGCCGGCGACTGCTATTGGCACAAGCATTCCGGTTGGACCGCCCCCACCGATGAGTACCGCCACCAGAGGCAGGTAGATGGCCATCACTAGATCTTCTAGGACCAAGATGGAGAGCACAGTGGGTGTCTCGGGAGAATCAAATGCTTGGAGTTCGGATAGTACGCGCGCGATGATACTGGATGACGAAATGTAAGTGATGCCTCCTAGAAGCAATGAAGGTAGTGGTTTCCAGCCCAAAAGCAGGCCGGCAATAACTCCAGGTGGGAAGTTGAGTAGCAGATCGATGGCACCCGCAGGCAGGTCGCGTTGCAGGTTCCGTTTGAGTTGTTCTCCGGAATACTCAAGGCCGAGCATGAACAGTAACAGCAGGACTCCGACTTCAGCTCCTATCTGAATGAAGCCAGCACTCAGCTTGAGAGGAACGAGCCCGCCGTTGCCGAACGCAAGTCCAGCAAGCAGGTAGAGTGGGATGGAGGAAAAACCCCAGCGACTGGCAATTCGAGCAAGCACGGCCAAACCGATGATCGCCAGGCCGAGTTCGATAAAGACTAATCCGAAATCGTGCGTTGGCAAAAGGTTCCTCCTCGACCGGTGCTAGAACTTGTTCGTATCCTTATGACCGGCACCCAACCCGAAGTCCCTTACGAACAGGTCCTCTTTCGCCGGATCGCCGTTCAATGAATGAGGAAATCTCGTTATCACCGAGTTGATAGGAGAACGCAACCTGGGCCGTATACCGACTACACGGCCAAGTGGAAAGTCCCCCACTGGAAGTCAGTGAACACCAACCCGTTTGCCGTTACTGATAGGCCCCTTCATTCGCCTCTGTTGCCACCACAAGTCCTGCGTGACTACCTGCAAGGCAACCGCGGAGTCTTCCTCAAAATACGATACCCTTCCGCAGGGAGAACGAAAACGAAGATGATCATAGACCGCCGGCGATTCCTGCAACTTGGCTCCAGTTCGGCAGCAATCAGTCTGATTCCTTCAACCTTTGCCGAGACACCGCAGCCGCCCCCGATCATTGACGTACATCTCCACGCATATCCTTCCGACTCGCCAATTCCGGCCGTAAAAAATCCCGCTACTGGGAAGACGGTAAAGCTCAAGGACGGAGCCGCTCACAGGGCAGCCTGTCTTGCTGAAATGAAACGCCTGAACATCGTCAAAGCAGTCGTTAGTGGAGGAGATGGTGACCGCCTCGCCGCCGCGACAGCCTGGCACGACGCGGATCCAAGCAGAATCATCCCAGGGGCCGGCATACGCGGCTCTGAAGATACGCCACTGCCCAACCTGAGTGTGCTCCGTAGCGACTTCACGAGTGGACGCATGCGAGTTTTGGGCGAAGTCACTACGCAATATGCAGGCCTCACTCTTGACGACCCGAAATACGCTGCATATCTGGCCCTTGCTGAAGAATTGGATATACCGGTCGCTTTGCACACGGGGACAATGCCGCCCGGAATGTCGTTCGATCCATGCTGTCGTACAGCTCGCGCACGCCTTGGGAACCCCGAACTTGTGGAAGAGGCTCTCAACCGCTACCCAAAACTTCGACTGAATCTCATGCACGCCGGCTGGCCGTATCTCGACGACACGCTCTCTATTCTTTTCCACTATCCGCAAGTCAACGCGGACTTGGGGGCGATCGACTGGCTGCTTCCACGAGCGGAGTTTCACGCCTACCTGCACACGCTCATGCGAGCTGGATTCGGCAAGCGTTTGATGTTCGGCACCGACCAGATGTACTGGCCTGAAGGGATCGCGATGGCCGTGGATGGGGTGAATTCTGCGTCATTCCTTAGTCATGGGGAGAAACGGGACATCTTTTATTCGAACGCGTCTCACTTCTACAAGTTGGGCTAGGGGAAAGTAAGACGCAGCGGAGCAGCGCCTACTTCGGTTCCCATGCACTCCACCCTCGACCAGCCAGCGGAACGTGTGCTCGAGAAAGAGGTACTCCATCCGCTTGTTGTCAGCGGATCCAATCTCCGAATCGTAGGGAGGGTTCAGGTAGAGAAAGGAGAAGCTCTCTGACTTGCCGATCGTGTCAAAGAGGTTGCCGTGAACTGTTGCGATCCCACCGGCAGACGCGGCCGCGGCGCGGCCTGCGTCCAACTCGACGCCGTGCTTTTCGACCTCTGCGCCTTCAGTCAGTTGATGAAGGCCGCACCCGTTCCTGCACAGGGGTCGACAGCGCTGGCGCAAGGCTCGAAGTCGAGTAGATTGCGCAGCCGTGTACCTTCAGTTGGGGAGAGAGGGTAATACCCGAGCTTTATTCTTGAAACACTCCTGGCCATAGGCCTCCTTCCGGATTGTGTGGGTGCACACGCAGGTACTCGACCTTATTTCGAAATGGATCGATTGCAGACTGAGATTCAACGATTCGCGCGATGATTTAACTTCCTGATCGCCGACGATCCGGGAGTTGGAGTCGTGGTAAAGCTACGACATTACCTCAGGTAACCGACTCCGAATGCGTAGGCTAGCCACGCAATTGCTTCGGCAACGTCCAACGGATGCGCGGCTGCAGAGTATCGGTCGGCCGAAGCATTTTTTCAGTATCCACTGCATAGCCCTACTCAAGGCGTAATGGATCGGGCGAGGTCTCCGGGGCCACTTCGTAGTGCCGGACGCGGGCCTCCATTCCAATCAGATAGTTGGAATCGAAGTCAGTACGCGGGCACGCCGTAATCGTCCCCAGCGAAACGTTTAATGGCGTCGGTGTCGTCCCAGAACGTCAGCATCTCGAAATGAGTTACTTCTGCCTCTGTGCGGCACAAACACCACGCGCCACGATCTCCGCGCATCGCCAGATACTCGGGCGGCGCAACCCTCCGCATGAGGTCTAGGTATTCGCTCCCTGCGAAGTGGAACCATTCCGTGCCATAGGCCGAGTGCTTGCGGATGGCAGACGAGCGGAGTCAGAAGTGCCACCACTTCGTTGATTGTCGGGCCGCCCGGTTCGGGCGAATCCACCGGTGATTAACAGGGTAATGATGGTTCGTTTCATTAACGCACCTGCCCCATTTGGTGCCGAATCGTGCCTTTGAATACCCTCCGGAGGTCAGAAATCTTCTGGGACCACGGGCCGATTTTATTTTCCGCAATGATCGTTCGAAAATGAGCTGCGTGTGGCAATTCCGTCCAGATGCCCTCTGCGCCGATACGCAAGAGACACTCCTAGAGCTCTTGGGGGTACACGAGGCCGATCGCGACTCGGGCATGATCGAGGATGCTCATCATCTGGCGTGACATGTCGTGCGTGATGATTGGGCTCTCTGTGCGGTTGCTGCATAGTAGATCGCAGAAGTGACCAACTTCATAGTTGAACCCAGTGGATTCAAAGGGCTCGTCAAGTTCCACGGTGCGTCCATCGACGTACCGAATGGTCGCATGGACAGGGTTCCACCACTTGCTCGGGATTGCGACATTTCCTAATGGCCCGACGAGCAAAGCGTCGCCCTCGCCGTGGAGCCCAACACCGCAATAAAGCTGGGCCATCCCGTTGAGGTGCTTGGTTTGCAGTGTGACAAACGTGTCGATGCCCGTTGGGCCTATTTGGCCGAAAGTCTGGACTCGTTCTACAGGGCCAAGCCAGTCGAGTGCGAGGAAGGCCTCATAGGGGCCAATGCCGAGGAGGCTGCCACCACCCACATCCAAGTTGTAGATCGGATGGTTCAGCGGGATATCGGCGATGGAGGACCCTGCACGGACGAAGGCAACTTGTCCGATGGAATCCTGCTCAAGATGTTCCCGGAGCCTGCGGTAAAGAGGAAAGAATGGAGACTTCATTGCCTCCATGAAGAGCAGGCCCCGTGTGCTCGTGGCGACTAACACCTCCTCCAACTGTTGTCCATTCAACATGGACGGCTTCTCGCAGAGCACATGCTTCCCGGCCGCGAGAGCCGCTAAGGCGTAGGCATGATGACTGTCGGGGTGAGTGGAAATGTACACGGCGTCGACAGGACCGCTCAACATCTGCTCGAGTGTGCAGGTGGTCGCTCCGCCGAAGTGCGCCGCAAAAGCCTCGGCCACCTCCCGCTTACGTGTCCATACAGAGGTGAGTTTTGCTCCAGTCACATACCTGAGTCCGGCCGCAAAGCGCCTTGCGGAATCGCCTCCGCCGATCACACCCCACGTCACCACTCCAGGTATCCCGGCCGCTATTCGCTGACTATTTTCCGGCACATCTGTATTTTGTAGCATGCGGTCCGAACCAGCTTGCCTGCGCCTCGCCGGCCATTCATAATAATTCACCGCGATTGCGCTCTTTTCGAAGCCCGAACAAACCCGCGTGCATGTCGGCATTGCGGAAGCAATCCGCAGTTCCGGCTAGCAGGTGTTGCCGGATTACAGGCAAACCGGAATGTATCCGCCACAATTGGGGAGGCCATCTTCCGTAGCGCCGACCAACTGGGTGTCGCGAAGAAGTAATCTACTTCCTATGAACCCTCTAGTCACAACCTCCTGGCTAGCCGACCGTCTGCGCGATCCAGACGTCGTAATCCTTGATGCCACGCTCCCTCCGGTCGGTGTCACGCCGCCGGTTGATACGCGGGCGCGCTACTTCGCGAAGCACATTCCTGGCGCAATCTTCTTCGATATCGACGAACTCTCCGACTCCTCCATCCCACTGCCCCACATGTTGCCGGCACCCGATGTTTTTTCGCTTAGCGTGTCGGCTCTTGGTGTTGGCGATCACATGGCCATAGTGGTCTACGAGCAGGAAGGCGTCTTCTCCGCTCCTCGAGCATGGTGGATGCTCCGCACCTTCGGAGCCCAAGATGTCTACGTTCTCGACGGCGGCCTCCGTGCCTGGATCGAAGCCGGTCTCCCTACTCATTCTGGCCACGTTCACCGCGCACTGGCCAGCTTCCACGCCGAACTCGACCACAATGCTGTGAAAGATTTCTCCCAGATTCAACAGATGATCTCGGAGCATGCGCAAATTCTAGACGCCCGCTCCGCCAGCCGCTTCACCGGCATCTCACCGGAGCCCCGGCCCGGCATAAGCTCCGGCCATATGCCCGGAGCAACAAGCATCCCCTTCACTGAACTGGTCGAAGGAGGCCGCCTGAAGCCTGCCGAAGAACTCCGCAACATCTTCACCGCAAATGGCGTGGATATGGAACAGCAGATCACCACCACTTGCGGCTCCGGCATCACCGCAGCTGTCATCGCGCTAGGTCTGGAAGTCGCAGGGGCAAATCACGTCAGCCTGTATGACGGCTCCTGGGCAGAATACGCCCGTCACCCGGAGGCAGTGATCGAGAAGACCACCTAGCTGGTGATTGCCCCGGGTCCAAAAACTGGCACTTGCCGACCTCCGAGGCGCGTTCGGGACGCTAAAGCAGTCGGCTCGGCATATCGTCATTAAGTGAATGAAGATTGTGAGTGTCAGGATTGCTCCCGAGTCACGGGCTAGTCGGAAGTAGTCCGTTCTTAATCAGATTCGTATCAACGAAGGCTCTGCCCCGCACCGATCTCTGCCCTGTCTTCACTGTGCCGCCCGGCGAGCGGTCTTTCCGCTGATTCTGGGGCATTTAGGGCTTAGGCAGAATTTGGTCGCTCGACTTCTGGTCAATTTGGGATTTTGTCGCACGGGGTTCTGCTACCTAGTCGTACAAGGTTCTGGTATTTCCACGGAGACCAGTCGCAACTACTTCTGGAATTCACACGTCGCTACTACTACTACTACTACTCCTACTCATGATGATAGGTGCATGTTGTTGTTGTTGGTGCGTGTTGTATTGTGATTCTTCTGTTCAGTGGTTGGGTGGTGGTGTTCCCGTGTTGGCCTGCCGGCCCGGCACCCCACGATGCTCCCCCTCCAATTCTCCGACAAGCAGTGGGTGGTTGTGCTGGTGTGACATTCAGAAGTAAATGCGACTAACCAGAAGTTGTGGACTACAACAGTGGGCTGTGAAGTTGTTGCATACTCTGGTGTGCCTCACCCTTAGGAATCGGCCTTGCCGGCAGTACAAGAGCGCGCCCGTACTTCGCGTCCCACGTGAAGCCGTGTTCCCAATCCGTATAAGGAGTGAAGCGGTTGGAAGTGCAGATCGTCAGATCCGTGGCCTGAATCTAAGCGAACTATGGAAGATACCAGCTCACTCATCTCGCAACAACGCATGGAGCGTCTCTGGACCTCGGTTAGAGCTGACACATCCGATCCCCACGAGGGCATTTTTGGACCGTCGTCTCTGAGTTGGAAGGTTAACCGTGAGGCCGCCTTATTTCTTGGCGCTGGCCGGGCCACCCTGCTCCAGTTGGCACACCCCTGGGTGGCCGCTGCGCTCGATCAACACTCGAATCTGCGAACAGACCCCCTTGCCAGATTCCATAACACGTTCCGCGTGGTGTTCACCATGATCTTCGGAACTCTTGAACAGGCATTGGCGGCCTCCCGCCATTTGTATCTTCTGCATACACAAATCCAGGGAGAACTTCCTGCGAGTGTCGCCGCTTATGCTTGCGGATCGCGCTACAAGGCCAACGACGTAAATGCACTTCTATGGGTGTACGCCACCCTCGTCGAAAGTGCACTTCTGGCATACGACAGCGTGCTGCCGCCGCTCTCCAAAGACGAACGAGAACTTTACTACTTAGAGAGCAGGCGGATGGCAGCGCTGTTCGGCATTCCGGCCACTGCTCTGCCGCCGGACTGGTCCGGATTCGAGGCATATAACCGCGCCATGTGGATGTCCGAGAAGTTAGGAGTTAATTCTCTCTCACGGGAGATGGCGCATAGAGTTCTGTATGGCAGGGGATCCTTTGTGCCGATTCCGCATTGGTATCGCGCCCTGACAACTGCGTGGCTGCCTGAGCGACTCCGAGGAGAATTTGCGCTGGAGTACGGTCAGCGAGAAGAGAAAGCGATGGCTAGGGCCTCGAACTTGCTTCCGCGAATGTACCATCGGCTACCTGCAGTGTTGCGATTTGTCGGACCATATCGCGAGGCGCGAGCACGCCTTCTCGGCCGGCAACCAGGTCCGTTGATCGGCCTCAGCAACCGCTTTTGGATGGGGCAGCCACGAATGATGTTCTCGGAACCTGAGCGCTAGCGTTACTTCGAGTTGCCGACCGACTATCCAAAAACAGAGACATCTCCCTCATATATCTCTGCAGATAGTGAAAGTTGCGCACTCAGCCTGTTTTCCACGCAATAACCGCGAGTATAGAAGACTGTGCTACGACGTCTGAATCCCGCATTCTCTTGAATGCGGCACTCCTAATACTTAAAATCCCAAATCTCCTTGATCGCCAACGGCCGAGGACGTTAGCTCCTAACAGGTCACGTGCAGAATGGCGTTTGCCGCGGAGCCCTTTTCTATGAGCCGGATGGCCTCACTAGTCGGTACGATGACCAATTCCACTTGACGGCGTTCCGCTTCAAGTTTCACTTCCTTCATAACGGGCAAACTGCCGTACGCTCCGGTGCTTCTGGTCAATTTGGAATTTTGTCGCACCAGGTTCTGGTATTTCCAGTCGTAGAAAAGACCACCTGCCCGCACTGCGGCAGCCACGAGGTAGAACAACGCTGGTCAACCTTCTCTGCCGTCACCTCAAAGAAGAGTGCCTGAACACAACAGCATGGGAGGCGCGTATGCACTTCGGCAAATTTTCCTTGGGTCAGAGTCTCCGTGAATGTTTTCTTGCCGGCGGAAACCGGTCGCATCTACTTCTGGAATCTCACAACAACTGTGATTTTCAGAGGTAGATGAGAATGACCAGAAGTTGTAAGAATGCGCCAGTTCATTCAGAACCGTTTGCTTATCCACCCTGGAGACAATGGTGCATTGTTTCTCCTGGTCCTGCAAGCCCCTGGCTATCAATCGACTGGCGGACTTGCACTATCCCTATGGAGATTTCAAAGTAGGTCAACGCAGCCATAAGAGTGGGTGTGAGTAGAAGCTAGGTTCTATGAGCGAGTCGATGCCCTGTCGGGAGTTCATCTTTGCCTTCGCTTGTAGTGCAGCGGCGTCGCGGATCGTCCCCGCATGAGGCGACGCTCCACAGAGGTGCGGAAATCGCTGTCATGACTGGTCAGCTTCCAGTACGTGTTTTCCAGCGGCTCCGTTGAAGCAGTGGCGGTAGGCGGAATACCGTAGCCCACAATACCTCCATCCGCTTCGTTCGATGTGCCCGCTCGTCGCAGCAACAACTTCACCTCATTGCCGTTACCTACGGTCAGAACCGGGTAGTGCTGGTCGTGGTGAAGAACGGCCTCCCTCCAACCAAGATGCGGGCACGCACCGCGTAACGATGGCTCGGATCGATATCTGAAGGGTCATAAGTGATCTGGAGC
>Ga0157369_10007549_pt1 | contig 12514 bp, 10 predicted proteins | sample C25metaG_FD_113461 | JGI IMG/M metagenome (GOLD analysis project Ga0157369, IMG submission 113461) | Corn rhizosphere microbial communities from Kellogg Biological Station, Michigan, USA - C2-5 metaG | ecosystem: Host-associated > Plants > Roots > Rhizosphere > Soil | place: USA: Michigan...
CCGTCCGGCCCTGCTGCTGATACAGCTGGAACAGCTTGCTCGCCGCCGCAAGGTCGTCCGGGTTCCGCACCAGCTCCGCGCGCGTGGCAATTAGGACTGCATGTCGCGTGTGCGTCGCATCCAGCAGTTCAAAGTAGCTAACAATCAGATCCGCAGGCCACAGAGGCTGGTAAGCGTGCTCCATCCCTGCCAGCGCCTGCGCCGTCGCATCCGGCGTCCCCTTCCGAAGCGCCAGCAGCGCCTCTGCCTTGATCGGGAACACCTGGTTCTGTGAGAACGCCGTCTTATACTCATCAATCGCGCGCTGCGCCTCATCAAAGCGCCGCATCTTCACCAGTGCCGCAATAAACTCTCCACGAACGGCCGGCTCTGCGGGATAACGCCCGATCCAGGCGCGGTAAATAGCAATCGCGGCGTCGTCTCCCAACGCATGCTCCTCCGCGACGTGCAGCATGCGCGGGAACGCCGGCCACGCTGCCTGCGCATCCGCCCTGGTGTACGCCTCGCTCGCGGGCGAAGGCAGCGCCGCCGCGGCCTCGAGAGCCGCAATCTGCAGCTCGGCCTCGTTGCGCCGCCCGTAGAACTCCGCCAGCGCAAACTCCGCAGCTGCCTTGTCCTGCGCATGGTCGATCGCGGCCTTCCAGTCCATCTCGGCCGCCGCAAAATCGAGCGCCTGCTCCTCCACATGCGCGCGCAGCACGTAGAGTTGTGCGTCCGCAGGACTTCCCGCCACCAGCTTGTCGACCTGCGCGCGCGCCTCGGCGGGAGGCCGCGGATACAGCACCCGCACGCCCGGCAGGTCCATCGCACGATACAGCGTCGCTTCTACTGCCGAGCCCAAGACCGCTGTCTGCATCCACGGCGCGATATCGGCGCGCACCGTTGCAATCGTCAACGTCGCGGCGGCGATTACCCCACCCGCCGTCGCAAACGCAATCCGGCTAGGGGACAATCTCAATCCGCACCTCCTGCGATCCGACGTTGTGCGCCACGTCCTCCGCCGTAACCGAAAGCGTGTAGGTCCCGGGGGCCAGCGTCTCCGGCACCTGCATCTCTCCCGTGCTCGCGCCGGCCGCGGAACTCCACCGCAGGTCTACCGGCCCCGTGCCCTCCAGCCGCGCCGTCAGCGTCCTCGTCGTCGCCGTCGCCCCTGCGCGGATCAGCATCACCTCTCCGCGATGGAATCGAGTGCGGTTCAGGCTCACCCGAACCGCCGGCGGCGTCGATGCAATCACAAAGGTCTTCCGCTCCGAATACGTATTGCCCTTCGCATCGCGCAGAATCAGCCGCACCGCGTACGTGCCGTCGCGCATGTCCGCCGGAGCCAGGAACCGCATCTCCCACAACCGATCCGCATCCGGCCCGCGGGCAACATCCTCCGCCCCAAGGTGCCGCAGCGGCTTCACCAGCCCAAACGGAAACAGCGCCACCACCGACGTAATCGACGGGTCGGTATGTACGCGAAGCACCGGGTCGCCCGGCCGGATCACGCGCGGCCGCAGCAGCGACCGGGGCACCGCCAGAAATGACGTGTACGGCGTCACAAACTTGTATCGCCGCGACAAGGCGATGATCTCGTCCACCGCGGCGCGCGCTTCTCCCTCGCTCGCAATCTGCTGCAGCAGAGCGTTCACCCGCCCCTGCGCCCACATCCGCGGCAACTGCGGATGCTCCAGCGACTCCGCCGGCAGATCCACCGTGGCCGAGGCGTCCAGCGGTGCGCCCGCCCGCATTCCGCTCATGCTCAACCTCACGCCCCGCGCAGGCGCCACATAGTCGCCCACCCACGCCGCCACCGAGCCCGCATACACCGCATCATCCAGCGGATAAATCGTATGCACTGCCGACTCCGGAGACACATCCAGGTGCAGCTTGCCCACCGGACGCGAGGTGCTGTGTTCCAGGAAGATAGACAGCTTCGGCTGCAGCGGCTCGCTTGAAAGCACATTCTCTAGCAGGCCGTCATTCTTCGCGAGCAGCCGAAGCAGCGAGAGGTTCGCATCATCTCCTACCGCGAAAATATTCGTCCGCGGATGGGTCGACTTCCTCCAGGCCGCCGCGTACGCCGCTGCAATCTTGCGCGTCAGGACGGTCTCGCCCCGGTCGGAGTTGCCATCCGTAAACAGGTACAGGCTTGCTTGCGGCGAACTCGCCTGGGCCAGCGCCGACGCCAGGGCCTTGCCCAGATCCGTGCCGCCGCGCAACCTGTTGCTCTTCACAAAATCCAGCGCCTGCTGCACAGCCTCCGGCGTCGCCGCAATCGGCTGGGGCCGAAACAGCGTCACATCCTGGTTGAAGAGCAGCAGCGAAAAACTGTCCGTCGGCCGCAGGCTCCGAAGCACAGACTCCATCGCGCCGTAGCTCCGCTCCAGCTTGTCCCACTGCATGGAGAGCGATATATCCAGCAGCAGCACCACCTGGCGCGCCGGACCAGTCCCGCTCGCCGAAGCCGCCGGCGCGCCAATCAGCGACTGCGCCAGAAAGAATCCCGGCTCAGCAGTCTGCGGCCTCGGCGCTGAATCGGCTGCCGTCGGCATCGGCGGATGCGGATTCCGGAACGTGGTCACCGCGAGCGTATCGGCAGCGCGCGCGTCCAGGCGCCACTCCGCCTTCAGGTCCTCCGACAGCGCCACGTTCGTGCCGTCCCACTCACCCGTCAGCGTGTGCGCGTCCTGCTGCGTAATGCGAATCGGGTAAGCCTTGCTATCCAGCGTGAACCCCGTGAGCGGAGTCGTCGAGTGCATCGTGAAACGGATCTGCAGATGCGCCGCCCGCTGTTCCTGGTACTCCGCCGCCGCAATCGGAAACACGAACGCCTGCGCAAACCCGTTTACCTTCAGCTGCTGGTGATACTCCAGTTCCAGCCGTTTCGTGCCATACGGCGGAATCGGCGTGATCTTCGCCGTAAACGTGGAGTCCGCCTTCGCGTCCTCGCCCGTGCGTTCGCCTGCCTCCAGTAGTCCCGGGTCGATCGCCTGCGCCCGTGCCTGCTCGTACACCTCCTCGGCGCGCTTGCGCTCCAGCACCACCGCCGGAATCCTGACCGGCCCATCCCACGTCGCGAAGTCCGACACCGTACTGCCCGTCGGCAGCGCAAAGATGTACGTCCCTTCCTCAATTCTGGCTGTGTGGTTGCTGAAGATCTGTGTCACGTATACGCGCGCATCGCTGTCATCGATCTTCACCTCGACCTTCATCTCCTCAAGCGACAGCACCGACGGATTCGGCCGGTCCGCATCCCGAGGCACTAGCACGCCGGACTGCGCCTGCACCCGCAACGCGGTTCCCATCAGCAAAGCCGCGAGCAAGCGCCTCACCGGAGATTCCTCTCTGCCACATGCACCAGGCCGTTATCCGTGCCCACGTACAACTCACCCTCGCGCTCGGCAAACGCGGTCACATTCCGCGACGGCAGCCCGGCCGTCACGCGCGACCATTGCCGCATCGTCCGGCTATACACCAGCATTCCGTCCGATAGCGTCCCCGCATAGACATGCTCCGCCGTCACCAGCATCGCGTTGGGGTTGATCACCGTATTCGGCACGCCCGTATCCATCGCCGAGACGTGCCCTGCGCTTTCCATCTGCATCACGCCCCCGCCGTACGTGCCCACAAACCAGCTCTCCGCATCCGGCTCCTGCACCTTCACCACCGCTGTCACCCAGTTCCGCTTCAGGCCGGAGTTCTTCAGCGTCAGGCTCGCCCGCACCGTGCCATCTTCCACCACCGAAATGCCGCCCAGCGTTCCAGCCACCACCCGCCCGGTCTGTGCATCGGTAGCCAGCGAGTACACGTGGTTGTTCACCAGCCCCTGGAACGCATACAGACTTTGCGCGCCGTCTGGCGTCAGAAACGTCAGCCCGGCCGGAGTCGCCACCACCGCGCCCGACCGTGAAAACGCCACGTCTGTCACCTGGTCCGAGATCAGCCCGTCGCGCTTCAGCAGCACCTGTCTCACTCGAGGTCTCGCTCCCGCCGCATCCAGCAGCACCAGCCCATTCGCGGTCGCCACATCTATCGTCATCCGCTGCGGATCACGCACAATCCGGTTCACGCAGAACACATGGTCATCCTCGACGTGTTCCGCTCTGCCGCTTCGCAGGTCTAAGACATCGGCGCCGCGATCGAAATACCCAATCCACAGCCGGCCATCCGGCCCAAACTCCAGAGAAGTCACTTCGCGGTCGGCCAGAGCTCCGCCACCAGGCGCGATCACTCGTTCCCACGCGTGCTCCTGCGTCCGGCGAAGCACGCTGCCGTCGTCCCCCGTTGCAAACACGTCCTCGGCCGCGCGGAACAATCCGGTCACCTGCAGATCCGTTCTCTCCAATGCCACGTGTTCCAGCCGCCCGTCCAGCGCGATCTCCCGGACGCCCTGGTCCACAGTTGCGGCAATCAGATGACCCCCGGCCACCGCAATCGTCCGCGCAAACACGCCCTTGCCCAGGGTTGCTACCAGTTGGCCATCCGCGAACTCGGCCACCCCCAGCGGGGTTGCGGCAAACACCGCGTCGCGTCCCACCGCAATGTCATTCACCCGCGCATCCGGCAGCCCCGAGTCGCCACGAAACCGGGTCACCTGCCCGCCACGCCAGTGCAGCACGCCCGCATCCTGGGTGCCCACCCATAGGTCGGCGTCATCGCCCGCCAGCGCTGTGATCGCGTCCTTAACTGCGGGCAGAAATCGCTTAAGTGATCTGCCGTCGTACACCAGCAGCCCCGCCGACTGCGTCCCTAGCAGCAGATCTCCCGATCGCAGCGGCAGCACCGTCGTCACGTCCCGCGCTGCCGCGTCCCGGGGCAGCACCTGCACGCCGCACCCAAACCCCGCCGGAATCAGCAGCATTCCGGCGCCGCTGGTCGCCGCAACCAGCGACCGTTCCGTCTGGCCGCGCAGGCGAGCGACGGCCAGACGAGTAATCGGCGCAGCGGGCAAGTCCATCCCGGGCCGCAGCCGCTTCGGCTCCTCGTCCGCGCCTGAAAAGAACGCCAGCCCATCCGGCCCGGCCAGGTACACCCTGCCGTCCAGTACAGCTCCGGTGGTGTATGCACCGCCTGCCGCGACCGGCACAAATCCCGATCCGTTCTCCTTTGCATAGGCCCCACCAGGTCCGCACAGCGACACAGTGTCGAACGAGATGGTGTCCTCGTCGCGGACCTCGGCGGTAATCGCTTTCAGGCTTTCATGCACGCGAAGCGCAATCACGCCGGCGGTCCCAAGCAGAACACCCGGAACCAGAACTGCAGCCGCCATCCGTGCCTTGCGCATATGGTTCTCTATCGCGAAGAGTGGAACCCCAACAGTAGCACGAAGCCGTTTCGCGCCATTGCAAATTCCCAAGAGTTCTGCGTCTCGTAGCGGGATGGCAAAGTCTATGTGGCCAACTAGCGATTGTTCTTGTGATTCGCTCTGCTATCGGATATAAACGGCAGCACCACTCAACCCACGGTTCAGGCCAGAGTATGCCGGCAGAGAAAGTTGTCGTCAGTGCGGACGAAATAGAACGCACACTCCCCGATTCAAAAACTACTCCGGCACCGGCGTTCAAGCCGTTGCCGTCGCCGATTCCGGTCTGGGCACGCGCTCTAATGTGGCTGCTCGTTCCTGTTCTGCCGCTTCTTTGTGTGGTGGCCCTCATCCTCGAGCTCGCCTCCCGCGGGCAGGAACCCCGCGTGCGACACGCGCTGACCTCAGTGCTCACGCTCCTGCTGTCGATCAGCGGACTACTCACGACCGTCGCGGCTGTGCTTGCTGTCTCCCTCGCGCCGCTGCCGGTTGTCACCAACTCCGGCCTTCCCAGCCTGGACGAGCGGACCGATTATCCCGCGTTTTCCAGCACAGCCGCTCTCTCGAGCACCGACGTCTCCAGCCGTTTCAAGCCGCTGGTTATTGTCGTCTCGCCCATGGTCCGCCTGTGGAACCATCGCAATGTCGCAGGCTCATCTTTTGGCGCCGGAGTTCTGCTGGAGGCAAGCCGCGACGGATATCTGTTCGCCACCGCCAACCACGTTGTCGCCATGGGTGGGCCCTCGGCAAGCGAAACCCCTGCGGCAATGGTCGCCACTGCGGAAGGTATCTGGTCTACCGCCCAAGTCATCGCAACCGCCTCGTCTCTCGATCTCGCGCTGCTCTGGGTGCCGCGCCACTCCGGAACCGGCCACTTTGTCCAGCCGATCGCGGAGCCTGCCGACGGTGAGGACGTTTTTGTGATCGGCCACCCCGAAGGACTGAATTACACTCTGAGCACGGGCATCGTGTCGGGCCTACGAGACAAGGACATCCAAATCTCCGCCGCGATCAGCCCCGGCAACAGCGGCGGTCCTGTCTACGACGCGCATGGATGGCTCGTCGGCATTGTTAGTTCCACGTTCGATCGCGGCCGCGATCCGAACGCGGAAAACCTTGGGTTCGCCGCTCGCGCCTTGCTCGTCCGGGACACCGGCGCGTGGACCTTCTACCGCGACGGCCGCCAGAGGCTGAGCGACTATCTGCAGCAAATCCAAACGCCATAACTGCCCCGTGCACGAGAGGAATTGAGGCATGCCATACATCAACGTCACCGTGTATGACTCGACCGAGAACAAGCGCGTTCCGGCCGAACTTCCCGATGACGCAGCCTGCAGCAAAATCGTCACCATTCTTGTTCAGAAACTGCAGCTTCCAACCAACGGACCGGATGGTGCGCCTCTTAGCTACAAGTTCCACCACAAGAATAGTGGCCGCCAGATCCAAGACGGCCAGACACTCGCAGATGCCGGCGTTCGCGATGGCGACATCCTCCGCCTCCAACCGGAAATCACAGCAGGCGCACGATGGCAGCTCCTCTAACGATCGAGTTATCGACCGCCGCGGAAGAAGACCGCTTCAGCCGCCTGCGCCTCATCCCATGGTGGGACCAGGCCAAAATCGTTGTCGCCAAGGTCCTAGTCATCGGCGCCGGCGCGCTCGGCAACGAGATCCTGAAGAACCTCGCGTTGCTCGGCTTCGGCAACGTCGTGGTCGTCGACATGGACCGCATCGAGACGTCGAACCTCGCCCGCTCTGTACTCTTCCGGGCGTCGGACGTCGGCCGCTCAAAGTCGGATGCGGCCGCGTCTGGTTACTCGGAGATTTTCCCGGACGCACAGGTCCGCCCGCTGACCGCCAACATCATGCAGGACTGCGGCCTGGGCCTCTTCCTCTGGGCGGACCTCATCCTCGCCGGACTCGACAACCGCGAAGCGCGCCTCTGGATCAACCGCGCCGCCTGGAAGGTCAACCGTCCTTGGGTAGACGGCGCCATTGAGGGCATAAACGGTCTGGCCCGCGTCTTCCTTCCCGGCCAGCCACCATGCTACGAATGCACCCTCGGAGAAACGGACTGGGCCATCCTGAACCGCAGAATGTCGTGCAACTTGCTGCTGCACGACCCAGAACCGCAGCGCCACGTGCCCACCACGCCTACCATCTCGTCCATCATTGGCGGCATTCAGGTACAGGAGGCCGTCAAGCTGCTGCATGGTCTCCCGGCGCTCGGCGGCAAGGCCTACGTCTTTGAAGGGCTCAACCACACCTCCTACGCGGTCCAGTACACGGAGAACCGCGACTGCATCAGCCATACCACCTTCGACACCATCATCGAATTGGGCGCGGCCTCCCGCGAGGTCACCCTTGAGGACCTCGCTCGCCGAGGACGCCAGGACCTCCGCGCCTCCAACGTCGTCGTCGAGTTCAGCCGGGACATCATCTGCGGGCTCGACTGTCCGCGTTGCGGGGTTCAAGAGGAGATCTTCGTTCCGGTCGGCTCTATCGATCGAGGCCGCGGCATTTGCCCGCACTGCACCAGTGCCGACACGGGTCAGCAGGTGCGAATCGTACGCACTCTGACGGGTTACCGTGGTGAACCCGAACTGGCCAACCGCACACTCGACCAGCTCGGCCTTCCGCTCTTCGATATCTTCACAGTCCGCTCAGCAGAGCAGGAGATCGGTTACTGTCTCGGCGGCGATGCTTCCGTCGTCCTCGGATTCGCCCACAGCGCTTTACCTGCGGAGGTGACCCAGTGAGCACTGCACGCGCGTCCGCCAAAGCCAGACCCGCCGCCGCCGAGCCGTCGGTTCGCATAGACAGCGAGGTCACCCGGTGCATCCGCCAGCATGCACGCGCGCACGCCAAAACAGAGGTCTGCGGTGTTCTGATTGGCAGCAACGACGATGGTGTCATCGACATCCGCGCCTCCATCGAAGCCACTAACGCCGCCCAGGCCGGCACCCACGTTACCTTCACGCAGGACGCCTGGGAATCGATCTACCGCGTCAAAGATGGGCTCTACCCCGACCACCGCATCGTCGGCTGGTACCACTCGCACCCGGGATTCGGCGTCTTCCTTTCCGAGCACGACCTCTTTATCCAGCAGAACTTCTTCTCCTCACCCGGACAGGTAGCCTGGGTCTACGACCCGCACACCGACGAAGAAGGCTGTTTCGGTTGGGTTGGCAGCGAGATTCACCGCATCCCTCAATTCTCTCTGGACGACCGCAACGGCGATGGCACCGAGCGCACTCCGAAGCCCACCGACTCCGCACCCACGGATGCCGAAGAGATCACGCCACCGCCGCCACGCGACAGAGTACGCCGCAAGGCACTACCGCGGTGGGAGCAACTTGCCGGTGCCGCTCTCTCGCACCTCAGCGTGCTGGGCCTTGGCTTTGCACTTGCGTATTTCCTCTGCCCGTTTGTTATGTATCTCGCGATCGACCCGATGACTGGAAATCCGGTGGTCCTCAAAGCAGAGCACGTTCTGCTCCTGCCTGGACTCGACAAAGTCTCAGTTCCTGCCGATCAGGCCGGTAGCGGCAATCAACAGCCGATCCCTCGGTTCGCCGATGAGCCGAACACCTCGTCCCAGAAGCCATCCGTGCCTGTCACTCCTTCGCACAAGAACGACTCCGCCAAGCCGGGTCAGACCGGAGGACACATCCATGATCGACCGTGAATCCGAAGTCGTGCGAGTCTCGCTCGATGAGCTCCAACCGGACGCGCCCGCAGGCTTAGCCACCACCGCGGTCGCGTCCGGAGGCCCCAAGAGCTACGGCACGATCCACGAGCCCGCCGAGCCCGTCTTCCACGCGCCCGAGAAGGCTAACTTCTTCCTCAACGCCTGGGTCTACCTCGGCCTCGCCGGATTAGCCGGCGCGCTCCTCGGCTGGGGTGCCGTCGAGCCCTGGTTCGTGGACGGACCAGGCCGGCACTGGGGCAACGTCTGGCTCATGCCGGCGGTTGTCACGCTGATGTGCGTGGGGTTCGGTCTCGCGGATAGCATCGTGGAGCGCTCCGCCCGCAAGGCCGCCATCCGCGTCGGTATCGCCCTGCCGCTCGGGGTCGTTCTGGCCTTCATCTTCGACGGGATCGCCAACCTGTTCTTCAACCTCGGGCTCGGTATCGTCTTCGCTGCCGGCGTCCAGACGGAGCACAACCCCGCCTTCTGGATGGCCCGCTCCGTCGCTTGGGCGGTCTTCGGCGTCGCCGGCGGAGTCATCTACGGCATCATCGGCCAGTCTGGTCGCAAGACCGCGTACGGCGCCTTAGGGGGAGCCGTCGGCGCAGCGCTTGGCGGTTTAATCTTTGACCCCATCTCCTTCGCCACGCACGGCGGGGCCGTCAGTCGCGGCGTTGGCTTCGGCTTGCTCGGACTCAGCACCGGCATCGCCATCGGTCTCGTCGAAAGTGCCCTGAAAGATCGGTGGCTCTACGTCACAGCCGGCCCACTCGCCGGCAAGCAGTTCATCCTCTACAAGCCGGAAACTCGCATCGGAAGCCAGCAGACCTGCGACATCTACCTCTTCAAAGACGCCGAAATCCTACCCGATCACGCCATACTGACGCAGAAGGCCGGCCGCCTCCACCTCCAGGCAAGCGGTCCCGTGTACATCGGTGGTCAGCGCATCCACAGCGCGCGCGTGCTTGACAGCGGCTCAATGATCCAAATCGGCCGCTACAGCTTCCGATATCAGGAGAAGCTGCGGCAATGAACGCCTCCTGCCCGTATTGCCGCGCACCCGTGGACGACGCCGACGAGATCGTCACCTGCGACAGCTGCGCGACGCCGCACCATGCCGATTGTTACGCAGAGAACGCCGGCTGCACCGTGTTCGGCTGCGCCAATGCTCCTGTCGATGAGCCCGCTGTCAGCGTCTCCGCCGCAGATCTCGTCCGACCGTATTCCGTCTCCGCCGCCGCAGCCGTCGCTGCGCCTCCAACACCTACGCCGCCTCCGCCGCGCAGAGAAGGCTCGACGACGTCGGCCGCGCCGCCGCCCCGGGTCGCCCTCAATGGCACTCCGCAGCCGTGGAGCGCGCCGGGACCGGCCCGGACACTCACCTTCGGCGGCTACAACGCGCCGCAATCTCTGGAGCTGCCCGCGCCCTACATCCCGCGCCGCAGCCGCATCACCTACATCCTGCTCGGAGTCCTGCTAGGGGCTTTCGGTGGCCACAACTTCTACGCTGGCTATACTCGCCGCGCAGTCATACAACTTCTGATCACACTATTCACCTGCTTCTTTGGGGGCATCGTCAGCTGGATCTGGGCATTGTACGAGGTCTGTACCGTGCGTCACGACGACGATGGAGTCCCCTTTATCTAAGCTGATTCGCCGTTAGGAGAGATACGCCATGAACTACTTCATCCAACGAGATGGCCAGCAGTACGGCCCATACTCTCTCGCCGATCTCCAGCGCTATGTCGCCTCCGGAGAAATCCTCGTCACCGATCTGGCCACCAGCGAGGCAAGCGCCGAAGCCATCCCTGTCTCTCAGATTGTCGGCAACCTCGCCGTTGCCGTCCCCGCCGTGCACGTTCGCGCCGAGGCGCCCGACTTCCCAAACCCGCCGAACCTCCACTGGGGTCTCGTCCTACTCTTCGGCGTTCTCAGTTGCGGACTCTTCAACATTGCGTGGGATCTCGTGCAGTCCGTCTGGCTCAAGAAACTGCAGCCCACCAGCAAGGCCCTCTACTACTACATCGTGGTAGCTATCTGCATGGTCGGAATATTCGTTACTAGTTTCGTATCGGGCATGACTCACACCAGTTCCGCGCTTCCGGCTGTGCTGCGGCTGGTCGGCGGTATAGTTGCCCTGGTCGGCCGTTTCAGCTTCCGCGCCTCCATGGAGGAGTACTTCAACAGTGTCGATCCCGTGGGGCTCAGCCTCAGCGGCGTCATGACGTTCTTTTTTGGCGGGATCTACTTCCAGTACCACATCAACGACATCGTCCGGCGCAAGCAGCAGGACCTTGCCTTCCAGATCGCCGGATAGAGACCGCCATGCCTTCACCGCGAGTACGCCGCCTCAAGCTAGACCATGAAACTCTGCTGCGCCGATTCGCCGGTTCCAGCATCATCCGCATCGTTGGCACTGCCGGCCTGCCGCCGGAGCTCTATCGCTTCGAGTACCGGCTTAAAGGCATCTACGTCAATCCCGCAGGCGAAATTCTCGAGCGAGATATGCACCTGCTGGAGGTGCAACTCTCGCTCGAGTATCCGCGCCGCGCTCCGCAGTGCCGCATGCTCACGCCCGTCTTCCACCCCAACTTCGACGACGCCACCGTCTGCATCGGAGATTTCTGGGCCGCCTCCGAAGGCTTGGACGACCTCATCGTCAGAATCGGCCGTATGATCGCCTACCAGGAATACAACACTCGCAGTCCGCTCAACGGCCTCGCCGCCAAATGGGCCGCCGAGCATCACAGCCTGCTTCCAATCGACAGCGCGATTATTGCCCCTCCAGTTACGTCCCTCGAAGACAAGGCGCCGCGCGGCGGACCGGAGCTCGCGCACTCGGGTACTCCGTGAAAGTAGGTTCTTGCCGCTGATTTGACACCTACTCCGCAGATTCGCCTCTCCTGCCCCCAGGCCTGCTCGCCCAGTGCAACTCGTAAGCGAATCAGCCCTTGAATGCATCAGACACGGCCAATACAACACAGAATCCGCGAGTGTGACGTGAGTGTGACGCACCCCGCGCAACATCGCGATACAAACCGACACAATCGATTCCTGTGGCGTGAACCCGCGCGCAGCGGCTTTTGTTACATCCAGAACATAGTTCTGATAAATCAATCGTTTCGGAGATGCTGCGAGGAAATGGAGCCGATGAACGGATTTGAACCGTTGACCTACTGATTACGAATCAGTTGCTCTACCAACTGAGCTACATCGGCTTGGGGCGTTGCGGACTAGGCGCCGCACCGAACGTTCGAACAGCCCCTGCGCAGCGCTCCTCATATTGTAGCGCGTCCAGTGCCTGTCATAAACCGCATTGTCGCGCGTGAGATTTTGCCGTGGGGGGCGGCGAGTTCCGGGTTGTCGCGGCTGTCCGATATACTCGCGATACAGCGGCGCAACAGGGCCAACGCGGAATGAAGCCTGACGTTCCAGAGTAGATTTGCGCCAGGAAGAGGAACCCTATTGCCGGGCTACTACGATCCATGGACAGTCTTTGGCTCGTTCGTCATCGCATGCCTCGCTGGGTTTGTCGC
>Ga0157369_10007550_pt1 | contig 12514 bp, 8 predicted proteins | sample C25metaG_FD_113461 | JGI IMG/M metagenome (GOLD analysis project Ga0157369, IMG submission 113461) | Corn rhizosphere microbial communities from Kellogg Biological Station, Michigan, USA - C2-5 metaG | ecosystem: Host-associated > Plants > Roots > Rhizosphere > Soil | place: USA: Michigan...
CGGCGACATCCTGTACCAGGGCCGGTCGCTGGCGTCGCTGCACACCCGGCGGCAGCGCCTGCAGTACCGCAGCGACGTGCCGATGGTGTTCCAGGATCCGTTCAGCTCGCTCAACCCCGCCTACCGCGTCTCGCACGGCATCATGCGCGGACTCAAGTTGCACCGCCGGGAACTCAACCACGCGCAGCGGCTCGAGGAGGCGCAGCGGGTGGTGACGGCCGTGGGACTGCACCCGGCGGCCGACATCCTCGACCGGTACCCGTACGAGCTGAGCGGCGGTCAGCGTCAACGCATCGGCTTCGCCCAGGCGCTGGCGTACCGACCCAAGCTGATCCTCGCCGACGAGCCGGTGTCGATGCTCGACGTGTCGATCCGCATCGGGCTGCTGAACGTCATGGTGAAGCTGCGCGAGGAAGAGAACGTGTCGATCCTCTACATCACGCACGACATCGCGAGCGCCCGGTACGTCTCCGATCGGCTCATCGTCATGTACGCGGGGCACGTGGTCGAGGGCGGGCCGACCGAGACCGTGCTGCGTAACCCGAAGCACCCGTACACCCAACTGCTGCTGTCGGCGGTACCCGACCCGAAGGCGCCACTGCGGGTCGACGTCGAGACCGGGAAGGGCGAACCGCCACGGGTGGTCGATCCCACGCCGGGTTGCCGGTTCCGCTGGCGTTGCCCCGTTGCGATGGACGAGTGCTTCACGGTGACGCCGTTGCCCCGCACACTCGGGCCGGACCACGAGGCCGCCTGCCACGTCGCGACCGCGGACCCGGCCGAGGCCGTCGCGGCCGCCGCGTCCGACGCACCGGCCACAGTGGACAGTGGCCCCAAGTCCGCCGATGCCTGAGTACGTCATCGGTGTCGACGGCGGCAACTCGAAGACGGACGTCGTCGTCGCCACGACCACCGGCCGGCTGCTGGCCCGCCATCGCGGTCCCGGAGTCAACTCGCCGTTGGCCGATCCTGCCGCCTGGCGGCAGCGGCTGACCGACCTCGTCGACGAGGCGCGGGACATGGCCGGGGTACCCGCGCGCGGCCGCGCCCGCTGCGCCGTGTACTTCCTGGCCAACGTCGACCTGCCGGCGGAGCGGCGCGTCGCGCGCCGGGAACTGGTGCGAGCCGACCGGGCCGAACTGACCGTGGTGCAGAACGACACGGTGGCGGTACTGCGCGCCGGTGCCAGCCGGCCGTGGGGAATCGCGGTCGCGGCCGGCGCCGGAATCAACGCGGTGGGGGTGCACCCGTCGACCAGGGTCGCGCGGTTCCTCGCCCTCGGCGACTACACGGGCGACCTGGGCGGCGGCCTCAACATGGGCATCCTCGGGCTCGCCGCCGCGATCCGGGACCGGGACGGCCGGGGTTCGACGACGATGCTGTCGACCTCCATTCCGGCCCACTACGGCATGCGCCGCCCCGAGGACGTGGCGATCGCGGTGCACAGCGGCGCCATCCGGTACAGCGAGTTGTACGTGCTGGCCCCGTTGGTGTTCGCGGCGGCCCTATCCGGCGACAAGGTCGCGGCGAGAATCGTGGCCGACTTCGCCGACGAGGTCGTCATCATGGTCAGCGCGCTGGTCCGCCGGCTGCACCTGTCCCGCAGCGACGTGGAGGTCGTGCTCGGCGGGGGCACTCTGCAGAACGGCAACGGTCAGGTGCTCGACCGGGTGACCCGAGGGATCGTGGCGCGGACGCCGGCCGCTCGCGTCAGCGTGCTGCGCGTGGCGCCGGTGTTCGGAGCGGTCGTCGAGGCCTTCGACCGGATCGGCATGGACACCTCGCGCCTGGCACGGGTCAAGGACGCGTTGCCCGGTACCCCGACCGACTGAACCGCCGCTACGCCTCGCGGGTCAGCGACGGACGTGCAGCGATCTGAGGACGACGTCGCACCCGGACCGGACCAGGTCTGGCTGCGACCATTCCCAGCAGGAGACGGAGATCCAGCCGTCCCGTGAAGCACCCCCGCCACGCCAACGACGCCGACGATCAGGATCGCGAGCGCGCAAGCGATGATGCAAACCCGTGGCAAACGCACATAGCACGCTAATCACGACAGGCATTCGCGGCCGTGCTTCGACCCGGCCGGCGGACGGGTGTCACAACCGGAAATCGAGGTCCCCCGGCAGCGCCGCCACATCCAGCTGAGCCTTCTGCAGCCGACCCGAGTAGTCCCAGTTCATCGCCTGCCACCGGGTGAACTGGTCGAGCACCCACATGCCGGACTGGCGGCTGCCGTTACCCGAGCGCCCGTTTCCGCCGAACGGCAGATGCGCCTCCGCGCCGGAGGTGGAGTTGTTGACGCTGACCATGCCCGCACCGATCCGGCGTTGGAAGGTGAACACCTTCAACGGATCGTTGGTGTAGATGGCGCTCGACAGCCCGTACCCCGGAGCGTTGGCCAGCTCGATCGCCTCGTCGAGGTCCCGGTACGGCGTCACCCCGACCATCGGACCGAACGTCTCCTGGTCGAAGATCTCGTCACCCGGCCGGACGCCGTCCACCACCACCGGGTGGTAGAACAGCCCGGTCGACCAGTCCCCCACGAACCCTGGGCGAGGGTTGGCGTCGGTGATGCGTCCGATCGGCCCGTGTACCCGGTGGTGCGGGCCGATCCAACCGAGGTGCTTCTCGAAGCCCTCGGCGAACCTCGCGTCCAACAGCGGGCCGTAGAGTACGTCCCGCGTCGGGTCTCCGAGCGGTGCGGCGGCCACCGCGCCGAGCAGTCGGGACAGGAAGTCGGCGTACACCGACTCGTGCACGATCGCCGTACCGAGCGACGTGCAGCGCTGACCGGCGGTACCGAACCCGGCGAAGAGCGCGCCCTCCACGGCCAGGTCGAGGTTCGCGTCCCCGGCGACCACCATCGGGTTCTTGCCACCCAGCTCCAGACAGGGGCTCTGCAGGTGCCGACCGCACAGCTCCCCGATGGCGCGCCCGACCTCGGTGGACCCGGTGAAGCCGACCTTGTCCACGAGCCGCGCGTCCAGCGCCACGGACAGCCCGGCGAAGGTCGAGGCTCCGTCGGCATGCGCGAGTGTCAGCACGCCGGGAGGCAGCCCGCCGTGGACGAACATCGCCGTCAGCGCCTCGGCGCAGGCCGCCGCGTAGGGTGCCGGCTTCCACACGCACGTGTTGCCGCACAACAAAGCCGGTACGAGATACCAGCTCGGTACGGCCACCGGGAAGTTGCCCGCGGTGATGACCATCGCCGTGCCGACCGGCTGCCGGAACGTGAACAACTGCTTGTCCGGCATCTCCGAGGGGACCGTCTGGCCGTAGAGGCGCCGCCCCTCCCCGAGGAAGAAGTGGCAGGTGTCCACCACCTCCTGCACCTCACCGCGGGACTCCTTGAGCGGCTTGCCGATCTCGCGGGTGATCAGCCGGGCCAGCGCGTCGGCGTTGGACTCCACGATCCGGGAGATGTTCGCGATCACCTGTCCCCGTACCGGTGCCGGTATCCCCGACCACCCGGGCTGCGCAGCCTTCGCCGATCGCGCCGTGGCCACGATTCCCGGCTCGTCCGCGAGGGCGACGGTTGTCACGACGTCGGCGAGACGGGCCGGGTGCGTTGACGTGTACTGGTTCGCGGTCACCAGCACATCATGCGGGCCCGCCAACGAGGAGACAACCTCGCCGCCGGACACGGAGGGAGCCGGCCGGGGCGCGTCAGTGGCGGTGCCCGGTCGGCCCGTCGAAGACGACCCCGCGCGCCCTGCACGTCGCGCCCGACGCGTCCCCTTGGAGCGGCACCAGCGCGCGGCCCGTCACCGTCGCGCCGGCCTCCACCCACGGCACCAGGCTGTTGCCGGCGCCGAGCACGCTGCCCGTCGTGGTCACCGTCAACTCCACCTTGTACCCGTGCCCGGTCCCGTCCCCGTTCGTCAGTGCGTAGGAGATCGCCGCACCGCCGGCGGCGCGCACGTCACACGTCGCGATGCGCGCGGTGAACCGCTCCGGGTGCGGGGCCCGGTCCGGCCGGAGGCTGACCGCGAGCACCCCGGCCAGCACGAGCACCGGCACCTCGCCGATCGCGAGCAGGCGCGCCGTCCGGCCCCACGAATGGCGCGGAGCGGCCCTGTTAGGCATGTTTGAACACGATGGTGGCCATGAGCCACACCGTCGACGGCCCTGTCGTCACGCTCGCCATCGGCGTACCGCCCGTGCTCACCGGCGCATCCTCGACGAGCAGGTCCATGTTCCCGTTCGGCGAGAGGTTGGTGCGGGTCGCGTAGCCCGGGTCGCCCGCCAGTCGGGTGCCGAAGCCGGAGTCCACATAGAACCCGAGCGCCAGTTCGCCGTCCGCGTTCACCGGTCCGGTCTGCGCCGAGCGCACCGCCTGCGCGCCCCCGGTGGTACCCGTGCCCGTCGCCGACTGGTCGACCACCGCGGTACCGGCCACTGTGGACAGTCCGGAGTACTCGGTGACGGCGACGCCGATGTCCGCCGAGCCGGTCGCGGTCGCCGTGACGGTCGGCCGGGTACCCCCGGTCGCCACCACGGCCGTCCAGACACTGAGCTGGGTATGGTCCGACGCGGTGAACGCGCTCAGCTTGGTGAACGTGTCACCGGCGTTGTCGGTGACCGACGTGACCGTCGCCGAGCCGCCGCTCCACGCGCCGGCCAGTACGACGAGCCGGTTGCCCGCGACCGTGGCCGACGGTGTGGTGACCGCCCGGCTGGCCGCACCGCCACCCTGGGCCGAGGCCTGCTGCACGAACGCCGGGCCGGCCGTCGCCGCGACCGGAGTGACCACATTGGACGGTACCGAGGCCGGCGAGGTGCCGACCGCGTTGGTGGCGGACACCGTGAACGTGTACGCGGTGCCGTTCGTCAGCCCACTGACCACAGTGGACGTCGCCGGCGCCGGTACCGACACGGCCGGCTGCGCGACACCGCCCGCGTACGGGGTGACCGTGTACGAGGAGATCGTGCTGCCACCGTTGTTCGGTGCGGTCCAGGACACCGTGGCCGAGCCGCTGCCCGGGGTCGCGGTCACCGAGGTCGGCGCGGCCGGTACGGTCAGCGTCTGTCCGAGGTGGACCATCGAGGCGATCGACGGCACGCCCTGGTCGTTGAGGATGAACAGCATGTAGTACCCGGGCGGAGCCAACGCCGCCGTCGACGGCCCCTGTACCGTCAACGTGGTGCCGCTGGCCGTGAAGCTCAACGGTACGAAGTGCTGGTTCATGTCGAGCTGGTGGGTGTCCGCGCCGAGCGACACGAGGTTCACCGCGGCGATGTGCGCGGCGTCCGGAGTGGACACCGAGATCGTGCCGCCGTAGGCCGCCGAGGAGGAGGCCGCGGTGATCGTCGGTCGTGGGCCGTTGGACAGGTAGGCCGGCGAGTAGTACTGGGCGGAGTACTGCGCGCCGCCGTTGGGGCCGAAGGAGTGTCCGCCACCGGCCACGAGCACCCGCCCGTCCGGCATCAGCAGGGCGGTCGAGTGGTAGTTGCGGGCGGCGGCCATCGACGAGCCGACCGTCCAGGTCCGCGTTGCCGGGTCCCAGATCTCGGTCTGCAGCACGCCGCTGGTGACGACCGCCTGGTCGGTGTCGGCGCTGCCGCCGACCGCCAGCACCTTGCCGTCCGGCAGCATCGTCAGCGTGTGGTACACGCGGTTGTCGTGCATCGGCGCGACCTGCTGCCACGTCGGGTTCGCCGCGGTGAGGTCGATGACCGACGTGGTGGCGTAGGACGGGTCGGAGGCGTTGATGTTCACGCCGCCGCCGGAGTAGAGCACCTTGCCCGGAAGGTACATGACCGACGATCCATTGTGGACACCGCTGTCCCCGCCCACCGGCGTCCAGGTCTGCGCGTCCACGTCGAGCAGGAACGAATCGTCCTCGTTGGGGCCGATGGTGAAGACCTTGCCGCTGGGCAACAGGTAGGAGAACGGGTACTCGTCCTCGTGTACCCCCGACGTGGACACCTTGGACAGCAGGGTCCACGCGTTGGTGGTCGGGTCGTAGACCTCCGGCGTGTCGGCCCACACGGTCGCGGCCGTGCTGTTGCCGCTGATCGCCACGTACCGGCCGTCCGGCAGCTCGGTCACCGACGGGTACCAGCGGGGCACGTGCATGTCCGCGACCCGCGACCAGCCGTTGGTCGCCGGGTCGAAGATGTCGGTGTCCACGATGCCGAGGTTGCCCGTGGTCAGCCCGCCGTACCCGCCGACCACCAGCAGCCGGCCGTCGGGCAGGCTGGCCCCGCCGTCACAGAACACGCTGTCCGGAGCGTTGATGGTGGTGAACGTCAACGGCGTCGCGGGGTTCGTCACGACCGAGGGCTGCGGCTGCTGCCAACCGTCCCACGCCACCACGTTGCCGTTGTAGAGCAGCGTGTTGCTCAGCGCGACGATCGGCCAGGTCTGCAGCGGACCCCACGCTCCGCCGGGCTGTGCGCTCGGCGTCACGGGCGACGTCTGCGCCGACATCGGCCCGGTACCGACCGCGTTGGTCGCGGCGACCCGGAACGTGTACGCGGTGCCGTTGGTCAGCCCACTGACCACAGTGGACGTTGCGGGTGCCGGTACGGACACGGTCGGCTGCGCCACCCCGCCGACGTAGGGAGTGACGGTGTACGAGGTGATGGGGCTGCCGCCGTCGTTCGGTGCGGACCAGCTGACCGTCGCCGCGCCGTCGCCGGCCACCGCAGCGACCGCACCGGGAGCGGCCGGTGCCGTCGGGGCGCCGGTGGTCGTGGTCACGCGCAGCACGAGCACCGCCATGAGCCAGGTCGTCGACGCTCGGGTACCGGCAGTCGCCGCCACGGCAGAGCCGGCCGGTACCGTCTGGTCCTCGGCGAGCTGCTCCATGTCGGCCTGCGGGGACGTGTTGGCCCGAGACGTGTACCCGCTGCCCGCGGTGAGCGTCGCCTGGAACCCGGAGTCCACGTACAGCCCCAGCGCCAGTTCGCCGTCGGCCGCGGTGGCAGCCGTCGCACCGGAGCTGACCGCGGCGGCGGCACCCGTGGTACCCGACGCGTGCGCCTGCTGGTCGAGGATGCCGGTACCGGCCACAGTGGACAGACCGGAGTACTCCAGGACAAGTACTCCCACGTCCGCCGACGAGGTCGCGGTGGCGGTGACCTTCGGCCGGGTACCCCCGGTGGCGACCGGCGCGGTCCACACGCTCAGCTCGGTGTGGTCGGGCGCGGCGAAGCTGAGCAGCTTGACGAAGGTGTCCCCGGCGTCGTCGGTGACCGACGCCGTGGTCGCGGACTTGTAGTTCCACACGCCGACCTCGACGATGAGGCGATCGCCCGCGGTCGTGACGGACGGCAGGGTCACCGGCAGGCTGAGCGCGCTACCGTGCCCCGCCGCCTGCTGGACGAAGCTCGCTCCACCCGCGGCGTGCGCCGGTACCGCCGCGGTCAGGCCGGCGACGGCGAGCCCGGCGACGACGGCCAGACAAAGCACCCACCGAGCCGCGATCCTGGAAAACATTGACATTGCCTGCTCCTTGGCAACGACGGGACCGCGACCACGGGCGATCGAGGTTGAGGAGCAGTGTCGCAACGCGAGGCGGGGCCGCGGCGCGATCGAAAGATCTCCGACAGCCCGTCGGGAGACTTGTGGACGTTCAGGGGGCTCCGGCCGGACGTTCGGCAGGCCTACGCCACCCGCTCGGCCGTCACGGGCTCGCCGCCTTGAGTGTGTCCACAATGGACGGTACCTGTTCGATCGCCCGCTGTGCCGCGAGTTGCTCCGGATCGGGCAGTTCCTGCTCCAGCACGGCGAGGGCCGGCACGGGTACGGTCGTCCGGCGGTGTCGGCCAGGGTGGAAACCGCCAGGCGCGGTCGGTGGCGGGCTCGGCGTTGCGCTGATGGCGACGCTCGGCCAGACTCCGGAAATGCTTGTCGTCCGCCACGACCTGCCCAGACCCGAGCCCATCCCGCTGACCGTCCGGCACCGGCCCGGTCTCGCGGGCGAGATCCCCCGGCGCGCGGCGGCGCCTGCTCGCGACCGCCGTAACGACCACCAACCTTGCCAAGGGAGCATGATGTCGGCCATCCATCTGCGCGCCGGAGACGCCGGCGAAGGCCCGATCAGCACGCCCAGCGGAGTGCTGTTGCCATTCGACGTCGACCCCTTCCACCGCCGCCTGCACCGCATCGCACCGAGCGGGCTGACCGGCCAGACGACCCAGACGACGGGGATGAAACGTCTGGAAGCCATCAGCGGTAAGAGCGTCGGCGCGTCCGCGCTGTGGATGGGCCAGACCCATGTCCCCGGCGCCACCGCCTCGGCCAATCACCACCATGGCGTCTCCGAGACAGCGATCTACGTGGTCTCCGGCGCACCCGTGTTCGTCTTCCTCGACGTCGACGGTGACGAGCCGGTCGAGACCCGCATCCAGACCTCACCCGGCGACTACATCTTCGTACCGCCGTTCGTCCCGCATCGCGAGGAGAACCCGGACCCCGAGACCGAAGCCGTGGTCGTCATCGCCCGCACGACCCAGGAAGCGATCGTCGTCAACCTCGACTCGCTGGACTGGTCGCAGGTGCGGGCCGGCGGGACACACTGAAGACAACTCAAGGCGGCGGTGGCCGGAAGTGTCCGGCTCGGCCGGTGCCGAGCGCCGGCGCGACCTCGGTCGCGATGAGTTCGATCGACCGGAGCGTCAGCTCGTGCGAGGGGTCGACCGGGTGGACCTGGAAGACGATGTCGGTCGCGCCGGCCATGATGTGGTCCGCCCGCAACTGCGCGACGACCCGCTCCGGGGTACCCACGTGGATGTCGAAGGCCGCGAGTAGCTCATCCTGCGTCGCCCCGGCAGGAAGCTCGTAGCCGAGCGCCTTCGCCGTCGGAAGCGAACGCTCGATGCCGCGGGCGGCGAGGCGGCGACCCTCCTCCTCGTTGTCGACGACGAGGAGGCCACGGGATGCGAAGACGCGCGGTCGGACGTCCGCCGGGAGCGCCGCGAGGTACGCGTCGACGATGGGCCGCTGCGTGTCCGCGAGGGTTGGCGCGGTGTGCGGCTGCGCCTTCGAGAGCATGAGGCCGAACCCGGCCGCGCCGATGCGCGCCGCGCCCTGCGCGGAGAATGTCGCCTGCCACAGCGTGTCCAGCAGGTGCGGCGCCGCGGGGTAGAGGACGCCGCCGTCGGAGGTGAGAACGTCACCGCGCAGCGCCGAGACGAGTTGCCGCAGGTGCCGGGCGAAGATGGCCGGCCGGTCCGCGGGGTCGTGCCCGAACGGCGGGAACGACGTCGCGGTACCGCCGCTGCCGACCCCGAGCTCGAAACGTCCTCCGGACAGCAGGTCGAGTACGGCGGCGTCCTCGGCGACGCGCAGCGGCGCCTCGAGCGGCAGCGTCACGATCGCCGTACCGAGAACGATCCGTGATGTCTTTGCCGCCGCCTGCGCCAAGAGGACGAACGGCGACGGAAGCCCGCCTTCCGCCTCGTGGAAATGATGCTGTGCCACCCAGGCGGAGTCGAAGCCGACACGCTCCGCCGTGCGGATCTGTTCCAGCGCGAACCGGTACCGGTCGGCCGGCGGCGCCTCCTCGAGGAGCCGGGTGAAGAACCCGAGTCGTTGCCCTGTCATAGAGGGCGACGCGCACGTCATCCGCAATGCCGGCGGCCGGGCCAGTGATGACGCGATCCGTTCACTGGTCATCTCCTACAAGCACTTCGAGCACGTCCAGCCGGCGTGCAGCGTCGACTCGTGACCGCGACCCGGATCCGCCTCGTCGAACAGGCCGATGGTGAGGAAGCCCAACTTCCGCAGCGGCTTCACTGGAGGCCGGCGCGGACCGACGTGATGCGCTGGGTGTTGAAGCCGAGCCAGTGCATCCGGCCCACGTACCGGGCGTGCTCGACCTTGAGACAGCGGTCCACGACCACGGTGAGCCCGCCGTCCTCGGCGATCCGCGCACCCTCGGCGTTGATCACCCCGAACTGGCACCAGAGGGTACCGGCATGGATCGCCACCGCTTCACGCGCGATGTCCGGCAGCGCGTCCGGCGCGCGGAAGACGTTGACGACGTCCACCGGTACGGGCAGGTCCAGCAGGCTCGGGTAGCACCTCTCCCCCAGGATCTCCGACTCGCGGGGATTCACCGGGATCACCCGGTAGCCGTGGCGCTTGAGGTAGTAGCCGACGAAGTAGCTCGCGCGCAGGTCGTTGTTGGACAGTCCAACGATCGCGATGGTGCCCGCGGTGTGGAGTACCCGCTGGATCGCCGAGGGGTCCTGGTACCGCCGAAGGTCGGTCATGCCGCCGTCACCCCTTTCCCACTGTCGCGGCGACACCCGCGAAGGCCTGCTCCAGGTCCCAGATAAGGTCCTCGACAGACTCCGTGCCGACCGACAGCCGCACGGTGCCCGGTGCGACGCCGGCCGCGCGGAGTTCGTCGTCGCTCAGTTGCCGGTGCGTTGTGCTGGCCGGGTGGATGACCAGACTCTTCGCGTCGCCGACGTTCGCCAAATGGGACCAGAGCGTCAACCCGCGGATGAGGTCCTGCCCGCCGTCCCGTCCGCCGGCGCAGTCGAACGAGAACACCGCCCCCGCCCCGTGCGGCAGGTACTTGTCGACCAGCGGCCGGTACCTGCTCGCCGGCAGCCCGGCGTAGGTCACGTTCGACGCGAGCTCGTGCGCGTCGAGGAACGTGGCGACCGCCCGGGCGTTCTCCACGTGGCGCTCCATCCGCAGCGACAGTGTCTCCAGGCCTTGCAGGAACAGGAACGCGTTGAGGGGCGCCAGTGCCCCGCCGAGATCGCGCAGGGTCTCGGCCCGCAGCTTCATCAGGTAGCCGTAGGTTCCGAAGGTCTCGTGGAACTTCAGGCCGTGGTACGCCGGCGACGGATCGGCGACGACCGGGAACCGCCCGTTGGACCAGTCGAACGTGCCGGCCTCGACGACCACGCCGCCGATGCTCGTACCGTGGCCGCCGATGAACTTGGTCGCCGAGTGCACCACGATGTCGGCGCCCCATTCGATCGGCCGGCACAGGTACGGAGTGGCGAACGTGTTGTCCACGATGAGCGGCAGTTCGTGCTCGTGCGCGATGGCCGCCACGGCCTCGATGTCCAGCACGTTCCCGGCCGGGTTGCCGATCGTCTCGGCGAAGAACGCCTTCGTCTCCGCCCGGACCGCCTTGCGCCACGTGTCCGGGTCGTCGGGGTCGACCCAGGTCAGCTCGACGTTCAGCTTGCGCAGCAGGTGTTTGAGCTGGTTCACCGTCCCGCCGTAGAGCGCCGAGGACGCGACGACGTGGTCACCGGGTTGGAGCAACGTGAACAGCGCGGCCGCCTGTGCGGCGATCCCGCTGGCGAAGGCGACCCCGCCCGAGCCGCCTTCGAGGTTCGCCACGCGCTCCTCGAACACCGCCACGGTCGGGTTCATGATGCGCGAGTAGGTGTTGCCGTACTCCTGGAGGTTGAAGTAGGCCGCGGCCGATTCCGGGTCTTCGAACACGTAGCTCGTCGTCTGGAAGATCGGCACCGCGCGCGCACCCGTGTACGGGTCGGGTCGTTGGCCCGCGTGCAGTTGCCGTGTCTCGAACCCGAACGAGCGGGCTTCCTCGATGCGCGGCGGTTGGTGGTTCACGAAGACCTGCCTTCGGCGAGGAAGCGACGGACGATGGGAATCTGCTGCGCTTCCTCCAGAAGGAAGCAGTCGTGACCGTACGGCGCCTCGATCAGCTGGAACTCGACCGGCTTGCCCAGCGCGCGCAGGGCTTCGTCGATGTCGCGCGACGCCGATGGCGGGTACAGCCAGTCCGAGCTGAACGCGATCAGCAGTGTCCGCGCCGAGACGTCCGCGAGTGCCCGCGTCAGCGATCCGCCGCCGTGCTGCCGGCCGAGGTCGAAGTACGTCAGCGCGCGCGACATGTAGAGGTAGGTGTTCGCGTCGAACCGACGGACGAACGAGTCCGCCTGGTGGCGCAGGTAGCTCTCGACCTCGAACTCCGGTTCGCCCAGCGTGTACCGGATGTCGTCCGCGTTCTGCAGCCGCCGGCCGAACCGGTCGGACAGCGCCGGGGCGGACAGGTAGGTGATGTGACCGACCATTCGCGCCACGCCCATGCCGGCATCCGGCGTGTGGCCCGTGCCGTAGTAGTGGCCGCCCTGCCAGGCGGGGTCGCGGGTAATCGCCTCACGTGCGATCGCGTTCCAGGCCAGGCCCTGCGGATGCAGCGCGTGCGTACTCGCGATGACCACGATGGCATCGACCTGATCGGGGTAGAGGACCGCCCACTCCAGCGCCTGCATCCCACCAAGCGACCCGCCGGCCACGGCCGCGAGCCGCTCGATGCCGAGTACGTCAAGAAACGCCCGCTCGCACCGGACCATGTCGGCGACGGTGATGACGGGGAAGTCCGACCCGTACGGTCTCCCCGTTGACGGGTCGACCGACGACGGCCCCGTGGTGCCGCGGCAGCCGCCGAGCAGATTCGTGGAGATGACGAAGTAGCGGTCGGTGTCGAACGCCTTGCCAGGTCCGATCATCCCGTCCCACCAACCCAGCCCCTTGCCCGCCGCGCCGTCGCGGCGCTCGGCC
>Ga0157369_10007551_pt1 | contig 12512 bp, 15 predicted proteins | sample C25metaG_FD_113461 | JGI IMG/M metagenome (GOLD analysis project Ga0157369, IMG submission 113461) | Corn rhizosphere microbial communities from Kellogg Biological Station, Michigan, USA - C2-5 metaG | ecosystem: Host-associated > Plants > Roots > Rhizosphere > Soil | place: USA: Michigan...
AGCTTCTTCTCCTGCACCGGAAGCTGGGTAATGCCGAAATCGGCCAGATTGTCGAGTACGGCCTGCACGACGCGTGTGCCGTAAGAGCGATCCACAAGCAACTGCACGTTGGGGAATTGCTTTTTGAATTCTGCGAAGACCCCCGGTAGCACATAGATACACGTAGCTTCATTGGCGGCGATTACCAACTCACCGCGCGGGATCTTCTCGAGCTCGTTGATCGAGTCCTGGGCGCGCCGCCGCAAAGCGAGAATTTGCTCGGCGTGCTCCGCCAGAATGCGGCCGGCCACAGTCAGCGATATGCGTGTGCCGTACCGCTCGAACAAAGTGGTGTTAAGTTCGAGCTCAAGCTGCCGGACTTGGGCGCTGATAGCGGGCTGCGTACGGTAGCACGTTTGCGCCGCCTTCGAGAAGCTCTTGAGACGCACAATCTCAAGGAAAGTATGAAGCTGATCAAGATCCATGGCGCGGAAGAGCGCATTAAGCGGTGCGAAAAGCTGACACGGCCTTTGGTTGAGATTGTACCAGTTTGGCCGCGCGGCCCGCGCTAATTCACCTTCTTCAGGATCTTTGCTCCGGCAGGTAAATCGAAGACATTGGGCGGCAAAGGCGGGTCGATCGCCACTCTGTCGGCGAAGATCTGGTAAGTTTTGTAACCGTTCCTATGCCGCTCGATGGTGAAGGGCCATTGAACACCGCCGGCGTCTCGCCACTTGTCAAACTCCGTAACCTCGTCGTTGCGCTCCTTGGTAACCGGATCGAGCCAGGAGAAACTCTGCCTCACCGGCAAAAGCGTATTGTGGTCGAAGTATACCCGGACCGTGTCGCCGTTCGCATCTGAGACATCGACGACTTCAACGTGCGTGCTGATGTGTACTTCGCTGCCGATATAGTCGTATTCCATGCCGGGCTCATCGCGCCGAAAGCGCAGCAGGTAAAGAATGTCATTTTTTGTAGTGCGGGCGTAGCGATCCCAGTTTTCGTCGGGCAGCGGACGCGCGCCGCGGAACGTGACATCAAAACCCTGATCTGCCAGATACAGATACGAATAATCCTGCTTCTTTCCAAGCACCTCACGCTCGCGCACCCATAATCCCTTTGCCGGTTTGTTATCGAGGTACTCGGTGTAAATCGTGGTGACATCGAAGCCGTTCATTTCGTTATGGAAAAACGAGTAGATTCGCCCGCTAGCCATGCGGCTGTGCATGTGCAGGAAACGATCTCCGCCAAGTGCGGCGACCGCCTGATCGACCACCTGCCGACCCTTGCTGGCCGGCGCTGTTTGTGCACCGGCGACCAGCGCGCAGCATAGTCCCAGAGCGGCTTTATGCACAAACAATAGACCGTACCTCGAATTTCCCAACGTCGGCATCATCGGTGGTGCGCGAGTGGATCGGGCCGGCTTTCGCGCTCAACGACGTCGCCTCCCGTCCATTGAGTACGGACTGAATTTCCGCAATTACAGCCAGCGCCACTTGCTCGGGACCATCGGCTCCGATGTCCAGTCCCATAGGCGCCCGCATTCTAGGAACAAGTGCGGCGGCATTAAGCTCTGCATCGGCTAGCAATTGCGCCGTTCGCTTGGCCGGGCCTAATATCCCCAGATAGGGAAGCGGCTGCGACGAAAGTTCGCGCAAGGCATTAAGATCCTGGCTGTAACTGTGAGACATGATGACAGCTACGGTCCAGGGATCGATCGGCGCTGGAGAAGAGCCTCGCGTTGCCACTTCGTGCGCCTGCGGAAACCTTTCGGGGCGGGCATAGTGCGCGCGGCCGTCGAACACCCATACCTCCCACCCCAGATTCCTGGCCAGCTCGGTTAGCGGAACGGCGTCATCGCCGGCTCCAAATATCAGCAGACGTATCGGAGGTTGGAGCGTTTCGACCCATACCTCTCCGGGCGCAACCACATGCTCGATCGAAACCGGTTGGCGTTGCGTCCGCACCTCCCGGATGATGTCTAACGCGGAGGTGGCTTCGGGAGCCAGGCGCTCGATCCGCACGTGAATGATTCCGTTGCAGCCGAGGCCGTATCCACCCGTAGCAATCTCTTCGTCCGGCGTCGTATCGTAGCGGCGCACCACCGGACCGTTTTCGGTGAGCCACCAGGCTTTTTTCAGCAGATCATCTTCCAGACATCCGCCACTGATGGATCCGGCGTGCCGGCCCCCTTGCGTGATGAGCAGGCGCGCTCCAGGCAGGCGGTACGAAGAGCCGCGTGTTTTCACCACCGTGGCCAGCACGGCTGATTCACCCGCGCTCCGTGCCGCCGACCACAGGTCCAGGATGCGCTCCGTCTCTTTCATGCTTGGCGTGAAACTCACTACTATGGTAGCGAGTAATTTATTTTCGGCCCTACTTACTTGTGAGATTGGGTCGAACGTGACGCGGATATTCCACCCATGCCGTCGAACCCCTAGGTCCGCACGCTGTAGACTCAGCTCTTTTGGCCGTAGTAAGCTTCACTTCCGTGCTTGCGCAGAAAATGCTTATCACGCAAGGCATCCGTCAGCGATTCGGCATCTGCCCGGATGGTGACGGTCAAATACGCCATGTGGGCAATTTCTTCAACAACAACGGCGGTATGCGCTGCATCCCTGACAGATGGACCCCAGCAAAACGGCGCGTGTCCCGCCACGAGTACCGCTGGCGTGAGGAGTGGATCCATTCCCGCAAACCGTCGGATAATGACCTGTCCTGTATTCCATTCGTAGCCGGAATGAATCTCTTCGGCTCCCATTACTGGCGTAATCGGAATAGCCCCACGAAAATAATCCGCATGCGTGGTGCCGAGGCACGGTATCTCTACCCCCGCCTGCGCCCAAGCCGTCGCATAGCGCGAGTGCGTATGAACAACGCCCTCCACACCCGAAAAGGCGCGATACAGCGCTAGGTGAGTCGGCAAATCCGAGGAGGGCCGCAGCGAACCTTCCAGAATCTTGCCATCCAGGTCTGTGACCACCAGGCTCTCCGGAGTGAGCTGTTCGTAGGGGACGCCGCTCGGCTTAATGACTACTTTCCCGCTAGCGCGATCGCAGCCGCTCGCATTGCCGAATGTAAATACGACCAGCCCTCGGCGCACGAGTTCGAGGTTCGTATCCAGAACTTCTTCGCGCAGCGTTTGAAGGCTCATTGGCTTCCCCTCGCGGCGGCGGCTATCTGGCGCAGCTGGGGCAGCACATCGCCGACCGCGACCGCTTCCGATTTCTTTGTGCCGAAAGCGAAATACAAACGCTTATACAGGCGGAATAACTCGTCGTATACGGCTACGCTCTTCGCCTCCGGATGGAAAGTGCGGTGCGGCGGGCACAGAGCCCTCTGCGCTTCTTCTATCGATGGAAATGCCTTCGCCGCCAGAAACGCGAAGATCGCGGACCCCAGACTTGTAACATCGCCCTGGGGCACCAGGATAGGCTTGTTCAAGACGTTGGCGTACACCTGATTCAGTACGTCGTTACGCTGAGGAATCCCGCCGCCGTTGATGATCCGCTCAACGGCCGCTCCATACTCGGCCATACGTGCAAGGATCACCCGCGTGTGAAAGGCCGTGCCTTCTATCGCTGCGAACAACTCGTCGGTGGCCGTGCTGGTCAGATGCCACCCCAACGTCACTCCGCCGAGTTCCGGGTTGACTAGAACGGTTCGGTCTCCGTTATCCCAGGTCATGCGCAGCAGACCGGTCTGCCCGGCGCGATAGCCTGTCAAACCGAGCGACAATTCAGCCGCGGTCTTGCCGGCGCGGCTCGCTATGCTTTCGAAAATGTCGCCGACGGCGGATAACCCGGCCTCAATGCCAGCCATCTGTGGATCGACGGAACCGGGCACCACCCCGCAGACGCCCGGAATCAGACTGACTTTATCGCTGAGGCCTATGATGCACGTCGAGGTTCCGATCACGTTCACCACGTCGCCCAGCTTTACGCCAGCTCCGATTGCGTCCCAATGTGCATCGAACGCACCGATCGGAATCGGAATGCCCGGGCGCAAGCCTAGCTTCGTCGCCCACTCTTCCGAAAGATTGCCGGCAAGCGATAGAGACGTTTGATACTGCCCGCCCAGCTTGCCACGGATGCCCTTCAGTAGAGGATCGACCGATACCAGAAAGCCTTCCGGCGGAAGGCCGCCGAGAGATTCGTTCCACATCCACTTGTGGCCCATCGCGCAAATGCTGCGCGGCGCATCGGCCACGCTGCGGATACCGCACAAGACAGTCGCCACATAATCGCAGTGTTCAAACGCCGTCACCAGCCGATCGCGTTTCTCGGGATTGTGCCGCAACCAGTGAAGTAGCTTCGAGAAGCCCCATTCGGAGGAATACGCGTCGCCTGACCACTTTATTGCGAGTAGGCCCGATTCATGCGCCTTCTCGGTGATTTCAGCGGCTTCGTGCCAAGCCCTGTGATCGCACCAAAGATAGTAATCGTCGAGCGGTTCGAGGTTCTCGCCAACTGGAATCACGCTCGACCCGGTCGTATCGAGCGCAATAGATTCGACCGCGTCACCGGAGACCCCTGCCTGTGCCAACGCCTTGCGCATGGCTTCAATCAGGGCGACCATATGGTCGGCGTGACTCTGCGTTGCATAATCGGGATCGTCTTTCTTACGGCGCAGCGGATACTCCGCAACACCGGAACCGAGCCGACCCTTTTCGCTGTTAAATAATGAGACACGCACGCTCAGCGTGCCGAAATCGACACCCGCTACAACCGTGCTCATGCTTTATGCCAGTACATGTCCCAGCCGAGATATCGGGTCGTGGCTTCATGCACCTGCGCCGAGACGGACGAAAAATTCGCCGCTGTGTGATGCTCGAATCCACGCTCGCAGATAAAGCGCAGCAATTCCTGAAGCCGCGGTATCTCGACAACGCCGGCTCCCCCAAAGGTCTCGAGCGGATCGTCTGTGAAGCGCCCGCCGCCCACGTAGCCGCGGATTTTGCCGGCTCGATCGTCGGTGGAGACTCGCGCATAAGTCATTGCGCCCGGCTTCACGCGACCCACCACTGTGCCGAATGTATTCAGCTTGCCGACTGTTCCCGCGATGATTTCCTGAAAATCCATTTTGAAGTCGGCAAAGAAATGTTTGGGTAGATTGCTGCAATGAAAACAGACCGCTTTGTTCGGATCTTCTCCGTAGTTGTTATTCCAATCAAGCAGCGCGCTGGGGCTTTCCGACGCAAGCCGCAAAGCATGCATGCCCACGACTCCCGCGATATCCACTTCGCAAGCGCTCGACATTAGATCGTTGCTCATCATGCTCATTACAGTGCAGGGAACCACGCCGAAATACTCTTCGAGCGCCGTCCAGCATTGCACCGCGCTGATTCGAACATCGGTCTCGTGCATCCAACCGTCGATCACCGCTCCGAGCTTCGCCATTTTCATGAGTGACGGGGCGGGTACGTCGCGTGTCGAGACGTAGGATTGCATCGCCTGGAGCTTCGCCTCTGCGTGAGGGTCGTCATCCTTCATGCGATCGATACGGCCCAGAATTTCCGACAGATCGATCGTGATGACCGAGATCCCGTTAGCCTCAAGGAGCTTTTCACTGTAGCGGACTGTATTGAAAGCCGCCGGCCGCGCTCCGATAGAACCGACGCGCAGCTCGCGTAGACCGCGCACCACGCGGCACACACCCAGAAACCACTGCACGTCTTCGGCGAACTCGGGTGACGAGGGATCTTCCGTATGCAAAGTGGTGAGTGAATACGGAATCCCGTACTGCATCAGGTTGTTGCAGGCCGACATCTTTCCGCAAAAGCTGTCTCGCCGGTCGCGGATGGTCATTTTGCCCCGCGTGTCGGGTGTGGCCTGTATCAGCACCGGTACGGAAAAACCCATGAGGCGCAGCGTATCGGCGATAGCCCGTTCGTCGCCGAAATTCGGAAGAGTTACCACAACGCCGTCGAGCGTGTCGCGATGCTTCTTGAAGAGTGCGGCGCAGCGCTTCGCTTCTTCAAACGTTTCGACTGCACCGAATTTCGATTCTTCCGTCGTCAGCGCGATCACCTCGGCGCCCGCCTGTTCGAGAACACGCAGCATGTCTTCGCGGCCGGTAGCCGCTAGATGATCCGGAAAAAAACCGCGATTGCCGACGATCAAGCCCAGTTTCGGATGCGGTTGGGTGGCTGTTGGTGGCATTACTTTCTTTTAGGATAAAAACGGATGAAATAAATCAATCCCATGATGAGGAGTACCGCCCCCCACCAGATGCCCGCGTGCAGATTAGCCAGCACCGCGGGGAATTCGGGCGGCGAGGCAAGTTCGTACAAACCGGCGCCCAGGATCAGAATGCCATAAGCGGTCAACAGCGTCCCGATAAAAAACCAGATAGAGAGAGAACCTTTGCCGTGCATTCCAAGTGACCCTACCAGAAGATGACGTTCAAGATTAGGAAAACTACTCCGACAACACCCGCCCAAAAGACCGGTCGTTGATACAGAGGTAGGTGACCCTCCGATGGGATCTCGGTGGCGCCATAAACGAGACCCGCTAATTCCTCGTGCGACTTCGGCTTGGTGGCTAAACTGACCGCAACCGTAACCGCCACACAAAGAATCCAGGACCATAGCGCGCGATACATGTCCTCCGCCATGGGCTTTGCATGCGGCGAGAGCGCAATATACTCCAAAGCTGCCGGATCGGTTCGCAGCCAGATCCACATGGCAAGTGAGCCGCCAGTTCCCACCAGTAAACCCCAGAATCCGCCTGCCGGCGTCGCTCGCTTCCATAACATTCCGAGAATGACCGTGCCGAACAGCGGTGCGATGAACGTGGCAAACAGCGCCTGTACATAATCCATGATGCTAAGAAACTGCATCACCAGATAGGCCGTTCCAATGCTGATCAGAACACCGATCACCGTGCACCAGCGGCCCATCGCCAGGTAATGTGCGTCCGATGCGGTCTTGCGGATCAACGCGCGGTATATGTCATATGTCCACACCGTGGCAAATGCGCTCACGTTCCCCGCCATGCCGGACATGAATCCCGCAATCAGCGCGGTGATGCCCAATCCCAGCAAGCCGGGTCCGCAATAGCGCGCCAGCATCAGCGGCAAGACTTCGTTGTATGTGTGCGCCCCGCTCCCGGCTACCGATTCGCCGACCAGCTTTTCGGGCAACACCGCCAGCGCGAGCAATCCGGGAAGGATCACTATGAATGGGACCGCCATCTTGAAGGCGGAACCGATGACGGGCGCCATTTTAGCGCTGCGCAAATCCCGCGCCGCAAGCACTCGCTGGACCACTAAAAAGTCGGTTGTCCAATAACCGAAGGAAATGATGAAGCCCAGACCCAGCACGATGCCTGTCCAATGAATGCCCATTGGGTTCGATGTGAAATCCCCCAGTCCTCTCCAAAGATGCGTGTAATCCTGGTCCGGAAAATTGGCATGGATACGCCGTACCATGCCGCTCCACCCACCCGCTTCGATCAACCCCAGGACGGAAACGACCAGGGCTCCCAGCCAGATCAGGAAAAACTGCAGGACTTCATTGAAGATTGCCGACAGCAATCCGCCGAGGAAAACATAGGCAGCGACCGTCAGCGAGGAAACCCAGATGCTGAAGCTGATGTCCCAGCCCAGAATAATTTTCAAAACCAGCGCCATCGAATACATGTTGATGCCACTCATCAACACGGTCATCAAGGCGAAGGAAACCGCCGAGACGGCGCGTGCCGGCTCGCCGAAGCGCAACTTCAGATAGCCGGGGACGGAGTGCGTCTTCGAGATGTAATAGAACGGCATCATTACCAGGCCCAGAAAGAGCATGGCGGGAATAGCGCCGATCCAATACCAGTGTGTGGCCAGAATTCCGTACTGATAGGCGGAACCTGCCCAACCCATAAGTTCGAGTGACCCGAGATTCGCGGCCACAAAACTCAACCCCGCGACCCAGGCGGTCATGTCCCGGCCGGCCAGGAAAAAATCCTCGCCGGTTGTCGTAAAGCGTTTCAGGTAAAAGCCGATGCCCAGCACCATCGCGAAGTACAAGGCGATAATGACGAGGTCAACCGGATGCAGGGATAACAACTTCTCAGGAGCCGCTTGCAAAAAGAGAGCGAGTGGTAGCAGCATCGCGTTTGTCAGTCAGGCTAGGCCACAAACAAATTGCCATCAGCGGCGGGATGCGGCTCCGCCGACAGAAGGCCATTTATACCACGCCCGAAATGAAAACGCTTACCAGGCCTGTTTACGCGGGTTTTGTCAGGAGAAGAGAGGTCTATTTTTGTGGCGCGGCAATGCTCGCATTGTGAATGGCGATTCCTGAAAAAAGGCCTCCCTCGGCAAAATTGCCGATGGTAAATGCCGTACGCAGGTCTTTGTTCTTCCGAAATAGAATTTGCGGGAGAAGTAGACCGCCGGCGAGGCCCGCCTTGATTCCAATACCCTTCGCCCCAAATGTCCCGTCCGAAGACGCCAGAAGAGGATTCGACTCTCTCTTATGCCAGGAGGTCGCCGCGTCTGCTCCAGTGCCGGCTGCCATGGCGAAAATGCTCGAAATCCAAAGGTATTTGAGCCGCTGCTCATGCCTGTCTTCCACGTTGGCAATTGAGATCGCCGGTGCGACGAAAGCCGAATTCGCTAGGCCCGCATCTGATAGCCTCAAACTGGCCGAACTGAGTGTTTGAGCGCGCAGACCGATGGAGCCGGTAAGGAGCAGGCCGGCGGCCGCCACCAGTCGCGTCAGTGATCTCATGAAACCTCCGGCTGAGAGCGATCACTACTCTCATCGGCGGTACCGCCCAGATGACTTTAGACCGACACCTTTCGAGCTCGTAGTTTAAAATCGAAGAGACCAAACGTCGGGGCGTAGCGCAGCCTGGTAGCGCACCTGCCTTGGGCGCAGGGGGTCGGGCGTTCAAATCGCCCCGCCCCGACCAAACCTCTTGCTGATTCCAAAAGAGATCGTCGATCGGGCTTTTCCTCGCTTTCGCTGTTCCTTTGCCTCTACTGTGCCAAAACTGTGCCAAAACCGGTTCAGCCGGGCCCTGTGCTGCGCCAAACCCGAACCGGTTTCGTTCGCCTGCCGGTTGAGTTTCGCCAGCGCCTCGCGTTTCATCTGCAGCTTCATTTCCGAATACTTCTTGAACACCTTCGCGTCGCCCTGACGAAGCAACTGCGTCACCCACTCGTCCGCGACTCCGCCGGCACTGAGCCGGGTAGCGTACGTCGAGCGGAGATCGTAGACGCGGAAGTAGGGCACCTTCGCCCGCCGCAACGTCGCGTGCCAGGCGGTCTTGAACGTCTTCTGATGACCGCTGGCATTCTCGTCGCTCGGGAACAAGTAATCGCCCGGCCCTGAGATCGCAAGCTGATTCCGGAACGCATCAACTGCGATGTCCGTCAACGGAACCTCGGCGACTCCGTTGGGCGTCTTCGAGTCCGGAATCCACACCATCCGGTTCACCAGATCGAGCTGGCCCTTCTTCATCGGCGTCAGCTCTTTGTAGATGCGTAATCCAGTTTCCGTGACGATGCGGATGACGTTGCGCAGGTACTCCGGCGCCGCGAACTCGATCTTTTGCTGTTCCGACCATGTCACGTAAATGCGGCCGGAACAACCATCGACCCGCGCCGGAAACTCGACGCCCGCATGGATTCGCAAACAGGAACTTCTTGCGCACGGCCACGTTCAACATGCGCCGCAACACGCGCAATTCCTGATGCACTGTCGTTGCCTTCAGCACTTGCTTCTCTACGAATCCATCTTTCGTCTTCACCAGCGCCCGCTGCTTGAGCCGCTTGCGAAGGTACATCTCGATATCGTCGGCGGTCAGTTCAGCGAGTTTGGTGCTCTCGAACATTCTTCTCACGGTGCGTCAACGCGCGCTGATTCACTTCGTGGGTTTTCTGCGCGCGGAATGGCGGCCTGGAGAAGTTCTCCAGGTAAAAGTCCGACCACTCGCCAAACGTGAGATCTTGTCCGCGGCGCAGCGCGGGCAGAGTGTTGTTGTCTCGGGCTTGCAGGCGCTCTCTGAGACGTTTCTGCGCTTCGTTCCAGTCTTCGGTAAGGGTCGATTCCCGCTGGCGGACACCGTCTTTGTCGCGGTACCGCATCCACCAGATTTTCGATCCCTCGCGTTTGTACAAGTTTGGCCACCAGCTTTTCCATCGGTTCCATCAGGTCTCCCTAGTTACTATGGGAATCTTGCGGGCCTATTCGGGACGCTTTTGACGAAGCCCAATCGGTCGAAATGACGGCGGCTTTCTACCAGCGGGGGCGGCGCGGATGCAGGGTCCTCACGGCTGCAAATCGGTCGGCGCGTTGCCCGGTGGAACGGTGCCCGGCAAATGCCGGGCAGGCCGCATTTTTGTCCGGCATCCCAAGGTGCTCAGGGCGCAGTGGATACCCGCGAAACGAGAGCATCATGCCCGGCAATTCCTTTATGTTCCACTACCGGGTCTTCGCTACCGTGAGTTGAGATGGATCGATCCCAAAGTGAAACTTTCCGAAACTTTCTGGAATATTCTGAAACTTGAAATTATCCGAAATTTGCTGGGTATTTTCTGAAACTTTCCGAAACCCAGACCACCGTCATCCGCGCTGCCGAGCGGAAAAAACTGTACCCGCGAACGTTTTCTCCCGCAATAGGCCGCGCGGCCATAGCGTGGACCGATGAGTTTTTAGCGCCCCACGCGCTTCCAGGAAGCTTGGCAGACAAATGTCTGACATACCCTCGATTTTGTCCGCCAGCCTAACGTATTGAAACCTGCACAAGAACCTACACGCCAGCGGGCGCGGGTCCGACATTTCCTTTATGTTCCACTACCGGTCTATGCTGTTTTTGAACCGCTGCAACTGCCGTGGGATTTGGAAACATTTTGGAAACCTTCCTGGAAAACCCCAGGTGCAGCCACGGAAGTGGAAACTTTCTGTAAACTCTCTGGAAACTTGTTGGAAACATCGAGGACATCTTGAATTGCCAGCCACCCCGGCGCAGATGTGATCACGTGCGCCAAAACTGGCGCTTGTCCTCCGGCGCGGTGGCGCGTACAGCATTGTTAGCCACCCTTGCGTTGGATTTCAGTGTCCCAGTGATCGAGATGCGGCCTCCAGTCCGGCCGGGACTGCATCCGTAGCTGGTTCAGGATCTGGCGAGCCCGTTGCAGATGGCCCAACTCGATGTTGGCTTTGATGAGATTATTTCCAACCTGGAGGCCGTGCAACTCCGGTATGAAGTACGGCTCGGTCAGTTCCACCAGCTCCGTGAAACGACCATGGATCCCGAGGTCGCCGCTCATCTGCTGGAGAAAATCCGCAGGGACCGTTTCACCGACGCGCGCCAGGCTTTCCCGATAGTACGTCAAGGCGCCAGGAGCGTTGTGCGATTCGAGAGCTGTACGGGCCAGCCAGAGTTGCGCGTGCCAACTTCCGGGAAGCGCTGCTACGCGCTTCCATGCTTCAACCATTGCGTTCTTTCCGCCCCGTTCATTCGCGAGTGCAGCAAACCAGCCGACAGCTATGTTCTGGTTCGGGTCCAGTTCGAGCGCATGCCATAGGATTGCCTCAGCTTGGTCGTTTTCATTGCGCGCCGCATGGACCTTGGCGAGGTTAGTGACGACGTAGCCATCCTCCCCGTCCTGCTTGATGTGAGAGTTGAGAACCTGTTCGGCCTTGTCGATCTCCTTCATACCCATCAGCACGTTCGCCCAGGCGCAGACGGCTCGCGAGTGGTTGGGATAGATTCCGTAAAGGTGCTCAGCGGCATCGGCAACGTCGGCGGGCAATCCGTCCTGGAGTGTGCCGACGATGACTCGATAAAGTTCGTCGGGGTTATCCCAGCGCGCACTAAGCATGCCGGGCAGCACTTTTGTACGCCACTCCTCCTTGTGAGATATAACGGCTTCCCCGACTTGTCAAAAACCTGGATGAGGTTCGCTTCCTTACCGTGCTGACCGGCTTCGGTGGCGGGCTTCTTCGCTTGTCGAAGTTTGTCGAACAGACCCATCGCACTCCGAGCATAACTGAGTTGTCGGGCAATTCGCAGAGATACAGCTCTGATGACAGGATCTGCGCTGTTTTTGCGACATTGCAAAAATGCGATGATAGGGATTGTTGGGGTCGTTGAGCTGCTCGACTATCGAGTTCGATATGAACTCGAAGCGCTGCCGCCCTATATGCGGGCCCATTTCCGCCGTGCCGCCGAGCTGATCCAGAGGTGCGGCCTAGAGTTCATGAGGCGCACCTAAAGCACCTCAAGGTCAATGAAACGCACAACGGTTGATGATCTCCACAAGAAGTGGATGAGGAATCCGAAGTACCAGCGCGAATATGAAGCGCTGGAACAAGAGTTTTCGCTTGCCGCCGCGCTGATCGAAGCTCGCGCTCGCGCAGGACTTACGCAGGAGCAGGTAGCGCAGCGTATGAATACCACGCAGGCCGTGGTTGCGCGACTGGAAGGCGGCGGGAGCATGCCCCCGACCCGGACCCTTGGAAGGTACGCGAAGGCAACTGGGACGCGGCTAAAAATCAGTTTTGAGCCGGAACCGGCGCAGCCTTAGTCCGC
>Ga0157369_10007552_pt1 | contig 12510 bp, 11 predicted proteins | sample C25metaG_FD_113461 | JGI IMG/M metagenome (GOLD analysis project Ga0157369, IMG submission 113461) | Corn rhizosphere microbial communities from Kellogg Biological Station, Michigan, USA - C2-5 metaG | ecosystem: Host-associated > Plants > Roots > Rhizosphere > Soil | place: USA: Michigan...
CGCGCTGGTGGATGATGATCTGGTGTGCGCCGTTGTCGGTTCGCGGTTGCGCCGTGATGCAACGGGAACCAGTGAGTCTTCGCGCGGCGTGATTCTTGACGGTTTTCCCCGCACGGTGCAACAGGCGGCGTTTCTCGATTCGGTGCTGGCCGATCTTGGGTTTCCGAGGCCCTGCGTGATCCATCTGGAGGTCTCGAGCCAGATGCTCTTGAAGCGGCTTACGGCTCGCCGCCATTGCGCGATATGCGGCGCGATTTACAATCTGGTCTCGCGGCCTTCGCTGCGTGGAAGCCGTTGTGAGCGGGATAACGGCGCGCTTATCCAGCGCGATGACGATAGCGAAGGCGTGATTCTACGTCGGTTGGCGGAATATCAGAAATCATCGCAACCTCTGGTGGAATACTACGCCGGTTCCGATTACCACCGGATCGATGGCAATCACGAGCCCGAACAGATCCTCGAGCGGCTGTTCGAAATCGCCGCGCCGCAGCAGCTTCTGGTTGAAGCCTACGGAGACTAGCCGGGATTTTCGGCGCCGAAGTCCGGTCGCGCCGCGCGATAGAGCACGTGCCGCCGCAAAGGATGGCCCGGCGGCAGGTTCGGATAGTCGAAATCGCCGGCTTCATCGCGTTTCATGCCGATCTTCTGCATCACGCGAATCGATCTGACGTTGGCCGGGACCGCGTACGCAACAATCTCCGGCAACCCGAGCGATTCGAAACCCCATACAAGCGCGGCGCGCGCGCCCTCGGTGGCAAATCCGCGGCCCCAGTATTCGGCGGCGAGCCGCCATCCGATCTCGATGCAGGGGGTGAACGGCGCTTCGAATCTCGGAACTGCCAGCCCGACGTACCCGATAAATTCTCCCGTGTCCCGCAACTCGGCAGCAAAAAGCCCGAAGCCTTCGTGTTCGAAGTGGGCTTCGATTCGATCGACGTAGGCGTCGCTTTCCTCGCGCGAAAGCTTCTGGCGATAGAACTCCATCACGCGCGGATCCGTGTTCATTGCGGCGAACGGCGCGCGATCCTCAAGCCGCCAGCCTCGCAGAAGCAGCCTGTCCGTGGTAATCGCTGGAGCCATCTTCAGTTCGGAGTCTCGCCCGGCCGAAACTTCTCGTGTACCTGCCGCTTCCACCCCATGACGGTCCTGTGAAACGTCTCTTTCAGAGTGATGAAGCCTGTCTCGCCTTTCATGTTCACCGTTCGCAGCCGACCTCGCAGTACAGCCGTGTCGCCATTCAGGTCGAAGCGGTCGATGATAAATTCGGCCGAGCGAAAAGGAGCCCAGAGCCCGCTAAAACCGAATCGGCGGAGATCCTGCCAGCTTCGAGGCTGCTGCCCCGGCGAAATACTCCGCCAGTCGAGCGTATCGAAACTGCGGTTGATTTCGTCGAGATCGTCCAGTGTCTTCGCCTGACGCAATGCCTCGAGCGTGGTTGCGTATGAAGTTTCGATCTGCCTGCGAACTTCGTCCGGAGATTCGGCGCCGGCCATGCCCACCGCCGCCACGATCAGCAGAGCTGCGCGAAAAGCCATCCCGAAATTATATTCGGGATCAACCGTGTCGCAGAACTGTCGATTACGCAGCCGCGGGGACCAGTTCCACCTTCTCCCAGCCGGTTTCTCTTGCGTCGAAATGCTTATACGCATCGAGCGCTGAGGCGAGTGGCTTTTTTTGCGTGAGAATTTCGGTTGGATCGAACACGCCGCCGCGCACCATCTCCACCAGTTCGGGGAGGTACTTGCGGTGGTGGCAATTTCCGCTGTGCACGCTGAGATTTTTCATCATGCACATGCCGATGGGAAATTCCTTCATCTGCTCCGGATAGACCCCGATGATGGAAATCTTTCGCGCCTTCGCGACACAGTTGACCGCCCATTCGAGCACCTGCCCGGGAGTGTCTCCCGCTTGCCACGGCTTACCGCCTTCCGGCTGTTCTGCGCTCATCGCATCCACCCCTACGGCATCGATTACGCGGTCCACGCCGATTCCGCCGGTGAGTTGTTTGATGATCGTTACCACGTCCTCCTCGCCGAAATCGACCGTCTCCGCATTCTGTCTGCGCGCCATTGCGAGACGATCCGGAACCTTGTCGATTGCGATCACCCGTCCTGCGCCGAAGTGGAACGCGCTCACGATCGCGAACAGGCCGACTGGTCCGCAACCGAATACAGCCACGGTATCGCCGTCACTGATATCGGCGATATCGGCTCCGAAGTAGCCCGTCGGAAAGATATCTGAAAGCAGAATAGCTGCGTCATCGTCGATATCCGGAGGCAGCCGCACCAAACCGATGTTGGCATAAGGTACTCGCGCGTACTCCGCCTGCAATCCGTTGAATGGACCGGTATTTTCGGGGCCGCCGAAGAATGCAGTGCCCTGCCGCGTGGGATTCGCGTTATCGCATTGCGAAAAGTACCCTGCACGGCAATATGAGCAATAACCGCAAGCGATGGTTGACGGAATGACCACGCGATCCCCAGGGCGGAAGTTGCGCACCTCCTTTCCGACTTCTTCCACAATCCCGACGCCCTCGTGCCCGAGAATCGTTCCCGGCTTCATGCCCTGCATGGTTCCACGCACCATGTGCAGATCGGTCCCGCAGATGGCGCTCGAAGTGATGCGGACGATAGCATCCGTTCCGACTTCAATCTTCGGTTCGGGAACTTCTTCCAGACGGATATCGCCCGGAGCGTGAAAAACGACGGCTTTCATATGGGTTCTCCAGCAGTGCCTCGTGCAATGAGGTTGCCGCTGCGCGCGAGAGTACTGCTGGCGCTCGGAGTCCTGAACCCAAAATATGTTCGGCTATGGCCGGTAGCACAGGGGCGCCGTTTATTTCCACTACGATGCCTTCACATGGCGAAGGTTGAGTGTCTCCGGAAAACGGCGCCGCGGGCGGTAACGGGCGCGGCCAAGTTGTTGAGGCAGGCTGTCTCACCGTCCGGGCGCAATCGCTTTGAGCGAATTTCAGGCGAACCCGGTAAAAGGCTTTGTTCTGTTTCGCCTCACACGATTGGCCGCAGTTGGAATTCACTACCCGACGAGTACAGCAGATGGGCTATGTGTCCTTTCGCGGACTCAGATTGTACGCGGTACGGGCCAACTCGCTCCCCGGGAGAACTGCTTGCATTGCTGGGAGTCGGGTTTCCAGAGTACGGATCCGCTGTTGGCGTCACACAGATACCGTCATCAATGGCAAGAGCTCGAGGGCAGAATGCAAAATGACCCGAAGACGCGCTTCTGGAATACCGTTTTGATTGCCTCGGAGATTTCAACACCGGCGCGCACAGTCGGTCAACCGGCTGTGCGTGCCCGAAGATCCGCCGCCATGCATCGGAGCAGCGTTGCTTCTCCTTTTGCGGCGTCATCCGTCTCCAGGATCTCGGCAGTGCGTTCGTAGGCTGATGCCGCGATTCGCAGTAGCCTCGCGTCGGCATCACGTTCCTGAATAAGCTGCTGGAAGCGCCGGACCGACTCGCGGCAGTTCGCAATGCCCCGCAAACGCTGACCGCTGAGTGTTGCGAGTTTGTAGCCATAATCGAGATAGTTCGTCGCGAGCCGGATGCGATCCCGCTTGCGCGCCCCATTGGCTGAAATAGAATTTCGGCTCAGCTCGAGCGCTCGTGCGGAGTAGCGAACTGCAACTGCCGGTTCTCCTGCAGACCACGCAGCATCGCTCAGCTTCGACCAGGTGGAGATCAGGTCGCGGCGAATCCCGATATCCGCGGGCGCTTGTGATGCCATCTTCTCGCGCACGCGCGCGGCGCGCAAATAGCTCGACGCTGCAGCTCGCGCATCTCCCGCCTCCATCTGAATGTCGCCCGCGCGTTCGTACCCGGCGCCGAGCTCGCGCTGTAGCGGCAGATCTCCAGCGGCGTCTCGCGCCAGGCTGTCGAAAAACGAAAGAGCGCGCGCGATCACCATCTCGCGGGCCGCGCCCGCGCCGTCCACGTCTCGTAAAGCGTCATGAACATCGAACAACAGCGAGTTCGCGATGCGGCGAACCTCCGCGAATCTCCGCTCGGCGCGCTCGCGTTCACGTTCCGCAACACGCGCCTCCCAAAGCGTGGCGACGGAACCGCCCGCGAGCGCAGCAATCGCCAGCCCTGCCGCGATCACCGGCGCCTTGTGCCGCCTGATGAACTTCCCGGTGCGATATCGCCAGGTATCGTCGCGCGCTGAAATCGGAAGACCCGCCAGATGCTTCTCGATATCACCGGCGAGCGCCGCCACCGAACGGTAGCGACGTTCCGGCTCGGCGCGCAACGCCATCAGCAGGATATTGTCGATATCGCCGGCGAGTTCGCGCCCCAGCCGCTCGGGCTTCGTCCGTCGGGCGGCCGCTGCTTCCAGATCCCCGGCAACCGTTGCGCTCGCAAGCCGTGGTTCCGTATCGCGAATCGCTTCGTAAACATCCTGAAAGCTCGCCTTCTCGAAAGCGAATGGTTTTTCGCCCGTTAGCAGGATGAACAGCAGCACTCCGAGAGACCACGTATCGCTGGCTGTCGTCGCCGGCAGGTTCCGCAGTTGCTCGGGACTCGCGAACTCCGGAGTCATCATCTGCATGACGGTGGTGGTCTCCTCCGAAACCAGCGTTTCGGGGTCGAGCAGCCTCGCGATGCCGAAGTCGAGCAGCCGCACCTGGCCGTCCGCGGTCACCAGAATGTTTCCCGGCTTGATATCGCGGTGCACCACGAAGTTTTCGTGCGCGTATTGCACAGCCGAGCAGACAGTAAGAAAGAGCCTGAGCCTTTCGCGCACGCTGAGGCGCGCATCATCGCAATAGCGGTCGATCGGCGTTCCGGCGATGAAGTCCATTACGAAATACGGCTGTCCATCGGGTGTGGCGCCGCCGTCCAGCAGTTTGGCGATATTCGGATGATCCAGATGCGCGAGGATCTGACGTTCGGTGTCGAAGCGGCGTCGGGACAGGCCATCGAACAACCCTCGCCGCACCACTTTCAACGCCACCAGCTTGCGGTAGAGATCGTCCACGCGCACGGCCTGATACACGGTGCCCATTCCGCCCGCGCCGATCGGCTGCACGATACGGTATGGACCGATATTGGTTCCGATGTGATAGTCAGCCGCGGCGGCGCTCATGTCGAACGCCTGAAGGTCCAGCGCTTCGATGAAGTTGCCGGCGCGGTCGAATGACGCCACCAGGGATTCGACTTCCGCGGCCAGTGCTACGTCCCCCCTGGCCGCTATCGCGATGTAACTGGCGCGGGCCGCAGGTTCCAGCTCGCATGCCGCGTCGAAGATCGATTTAACGCGCTGCCACTGGGTGGACGTCATGTCGCCCCGACTTCCCGAAACAGCCATGCGCGCGCCGATGACCACTCGCGTTTCACTGTCGCCGTGGAGATGCCCATCACGTCGGCGGTATCCTCCACGGAAAGTCCCGCGAAGAAACGGAGCTCTACAATCCGGCTCTGTCGCCCATCCATCGTTGCGAGGCGCTCGAGCGCATCATCGAGCGCGATCAGATCCAGATCGCGTTGCTGAGCGACGGCAAGCTCTTCACCAAGCTCGATCCGTACGGCGCCCGCGCCGCGTTTGGCCGCTCGCTGAGCGCGGGCATGGTCCACCAGAATACGGCGAATCATCTGCGCTGCGATCCCGAAGAAATGTGCGCGTCCCTGCCATTGAACGTCATGCTGATTGACCAATCGAAGAAATGCTTCGTGAACAAGAGCGGTGCTCTGCAGCGTGTGGCCGTCGCGCTCGCGCTTCAGATAGGCATTGGCAAGATGGCGTAACTCGTCATAGACCAGTGGCAGCAACTCGTCGAGCGCGTGGCGGTCCCCGTTGCTCCAGTCCGACAGCAGACGGGTCACATCACCATTTCGCGTTGAGGGCATCGGCGACATGATTCAGCTCCGATATTCCAGACTGCGATTCACTTGGTTCCGACGAAAAATTCTGATCCCGTGTTCCCGGCTTTTGCGCGTTTCTGAACAGAGCAGCCCTGATGGGCACGCTCGGGAGAACACGGAAATGAAAAACAGTTTGTTCTGTTCCTTGGCGGCGGCGGGCGTTCTGGCGCTCTGTACCACGGGATACGCAGCGAATGCGGCTAACCTGCCGCGGCATAACACCACCAGAGTGATTGCAACCACGGCTCCCGGGGAGACGCTCGTTCTGCACTTCCAGCGCGCGACGAGGATTTCCATGGACGGCAGCGGCCGCCTCGAAGTGATTGATGCGGACGGGATGATTCGGCGCTATCGTCCGGCTCTGTTCCAGACTGTCGACGGCAAGCGCAAAATCGTAGCTTATTCGTGCCATATCGTCGATGGCGATCACGTTGAACTGAAAGCCGTTCATCCTGATCCCTCCGCTCCGGTCGAACTTGCTCCGATTCACCCAATCGCAGCGACCTCGTGACGCGATGCCGTGTAGCGCGGGCGGCTCCACGCCGCGCTGTTTGTCATGAGCGCGGGCCGGACGATGCGAAGCTCAGATATTGGACGCATACGTATCGTTCCGGTCCCGCGATTATCGTTTTCTTTTATCCGGGGCCTTCCTTGCCAGCTTCGGACTGCAGATGCTTTCCGTGGCGGTCAGCTGGGATCTCTATCTTCAGACCCGTTCGGCGCTCGTGCTCGGCAATGTCGGGCTGGTGCAGGTAGCGCCGTACCTGTTGTTTGCGCTGTACGCGGGAGGCGTGGCCGATAAATACCCGCGGCGCTCGATCCTCGTTGTTACACAAGTCCTGTATCTTGCGGCTTCTGCGGTGTTGATGCTTTCGCACTCCGTGGCCGCGATCTACTGCGTCCTTTTCTTCCTGGCTACCGCCCGCTCATTCCAGGGCCCGGCGCGTGGCGCCCTTCTGCAGCGCGTGGTGGGAGCGGATGCGCTCACAAACGCCATTACCTGGAACAGCAGCGCGATGGAGATCGCGAATGTCAGCGGTCCCGCGCTGGGCGGTATCGTGCTCGCGGCGTTCGGGAGCCGGTCGGTCTATCTGATTCAGGTTGCCTGCGCGATTCTGACGTTCGGCTGCTTTCTGGCGCTGCGCACACGGGGCGAACCGGAAACGACGGCTCACCTGCCCGAACGCGGAAGGCTGCTCGAAGGAATCCGGTTCGTGCTGCGGGAAAAGCTGATTCTCTCGGCAATTACTCTCGATTTGTTCGCGGTTTTATTTGGCGGAGCGACGGCTCTGCTGCCGATTTTTGCCGTCGACATTCTACACGCGGGCGTGCGAGCGCTCGGCTGGCTGCGGGCCGCCCCCTCGATCGGGGCAGTAATAATGGCGATCACGCTGGCCCACGGGCCGGGCATTCATCGCGCCGGCAGAGCGCTTTTGACCGCCGTTGCGGGCTTCGGAGCCGCGATGATCGTTTTCGGCGTGTCGAAATGGCTGCCGCTTTCTTTCGTAATGCTGGTTTTGACCGGGGCTTTCGATAACGTCAGCGTGGTTCTGCGGAGCACTCTGGTACAGACGCGAACGCCGGATCAGGTGCGCGGGCGGGTGCTCGCAGTCAACAACATCTTTATAAGCTGTTCGAACCAGCTCGGAGCGGTGGAATCGGGCTGGACAGCGGCGTGGCTTGGCGCGATCTGGAGCGTTGCGGGGGGTGGCGCGGCGACGATTCTGGTGGTGCTGATTTCCGCCGCTGTTTCTCCCACATTGCGCAGGTGGCGGCAGGGAATGTCACACGCTGAACCGGCGACTATTCCGGCGAAGTAGAAGCGGTCGCGCCCGGGGCCTCTTGAGGCTGGGTCGGGGCAGAGGCGGTAGATGTATTACTACTCGCAGCGGTCTGAGATTCGTTTTTCGGTCCGAGCCCGAGCGCGATCAGAGAGGGCGCCGTGATTTTGCCCGAGGGGTCCAGTTTCTGGTCGTTCTGGAACTTGCGCATGGCTTCCTGAGAAGCGGAGTCCCACGTACCGGTGGGTTCGCTTTTCAGGTATCCTCGGTCGGCCAGGGCTTTCTGGATTTCCTTATACCGGTCCGCCGTCGGCGACAACTGCCTGGCCCGACCGGAATGCGCCACCGTCCGGGAGCGATTCTTCCGGCGGGACGAAGCCGACTGAGGTGGCTTCGTTGAGCCAGATCTTCTCGAATGGTTTGTTGAACTTACACGGCTCGTTGGGTTCGTTTGGCGCGTTGCCTTCTTTTTCGTCGAGGTGGTCGCCTCAGCGTAGGTCGATAGCGCTACGAGCGAGGCCAGCGCCACAAGCAATCTGATTTTCATCCGGGCAAAAAAGAAGGGGGCAATGTCTGCCCCCTTTTGGTTATTGTACGCCAACTACTGCTTATTCTCGAATTATTGATTGGCCGGAACGGTTCCTGCCATGTAAGTGGCCTGCCATTCACCCTGGCCGCGCGGACCCATTTGAGCCTGCCGCATCACCTTGAACGCGACCGGATCGCCGGGCTTCAAAGTTCCCTGGATCCGCTGTACGTCCGAGGGACTTGCAACCGGCTGCCGGTTCATTTCGATGATGACGTCGCCCTTTGCCAGACCAATGTCATCGGCAAAAGAGCCGGTTTCGACCGCCGCAACAAGAACGCCGCCATTGGTATGCAGGTTCATCTGCTGCTTCATGCCGGCGCTAAGCGGCTGAATCGACATGCCGAACTTCATCTGGGTGCTTTCGCCGTTCGGGCCAGGCGTCTGCTTCGCGCCACCGTACTGATCCGCAAAGATCTTCGTGCGGTCGCCGACGGTGACCGTTACAGTCATCGGCTTCTTGTCGCGGACGAGTCCGACCTGAAGCGACTGGCCAACCGGGGTATCCGCGACCATATCGATCAGATCCTGCCCACGCATCACGGGTTTGCCGTTGATGGAAGTGATCACGTCTTCGGGTTTGACGCCGGCCTTATCGGCGGGGCCATTCGGTTCCACCTGTTCCACGAACACGCCGTGGCTGGCTCCGTATACGCGAAGCAGGTCGGTATGCTGCTGCTGATCCGTACTTTCGCGGAAGCGGATTCCGACCGAGCCGCGGGTGACGTGGCCGGTTTTGATAATGGCGTTGTAGACCTTGACAGCGGTATTGATCGGCATGGCGAAACCGATACCCTGATTGCCGCCGCTGCGGCTGGCGATCATGGTGTTGATTCCGATAACCTCCCCGTTGATATTGGCGAGGGGACCGCCGCTGTTGCCGGGATTGATGGCCGCATCGGTCTGGACGAAGTGCTGGAAGCTCGAAACCTCGGGATCGTGAATATCTTCGGCGCCGCGGGAGAGAGCGCTGATGATTCCCGCGGTGACGGTTGCGCGGAACCCGAAAGGCGAACCGATCGCGATCGCCCAGTCGCCTACCTGTAAAGCGTCCGAATTACCAATACGGGCCGGCATAACATTCTTTTTGTCGACCTTGATGACCGCAAGATCCGTGTCTTTGTCGGTTCCGATGACGGTCGCGGGATACTCGTTTTCATCATTGGCGAAGCGCACGCGAATGCGAGTCGCCTTTTCGACCACGTGGTTGTTGGTCAGAATGTAGCCATTCTTGTCGACCACGACGCCCGATCCGAGACTCGCGCTCGGCTGATCGGGAGCTTCGAGCATGGGGCCCGCGCCGCCTCCGAAAAAGCGCTGGAAGAACTCTTCCATGCTGTTGTCACCGTCATCCGGCGACTGCTGCTGCGGTTGTGGTCCCCGGCGGCGGAGTCCGTTTCTCGATTCCGTCTTCTCCTTTGGGATATATTCGGTCGAAATATTCACGACCGAGGGCTCGAGCATTTTCGCGACTTTGGAAAAGGAATTCTGCAAAACCACCGGATTGGGGATGGTCAATGGCGTCGCGTCCGTCGCAACAACCTGCTCCTTTGCTGCCTTCGCGCCCGTCTGCAGCACCGTGCCGATCAGGACGCCCAGGGCCAGCGTAAAGAGGATCAACATCGAGGACAGAAATTTCTGTCTTCGGGCTTTCTCGTAAAAACTCATTGGTGACTAACTCCTCTTGATTGAGCGCGGTTGCCCAAATTATACATCTGGATCGGCCACTCGCTCGTTAAGATGTTTTCTTACATCCGTCCGTTTCAATTCCACCATCACGATCCCGGTCAGAATCAGGAACGCGCCGAAAACCGCCCGGTCCGCCATTCTCTCGCCGTTGAGAAGAAACGAGGTTAGCCACGCAACCACCGGTTCGAGAGCAAAAATCAGGGCCGCTCGCGTCGCCGACGTGTACTGCTGTGCCCAGGCCATGGTGGTGAAAGCCAGAGCCGTAGCCAGCATACCGGTGACCAGCACGGCGGCTGCCACTTCGAACGTGAAGTGCGCCGCGACTGGTCCCTCCACCCGAAACGTCATCAAACCCAGCGCCGCCGCGGTAATAACCTGAACCACCGCGATGGTTTCGAATCCGATGAGTGGGGCGTAGTGACCGATCAACACGATGTGGAAAGCAAACGCGACCGCGCAAATGGCGCTCAGGAAATCGCCACGGCTTATCGCCAGTTTGCCCGAAGGCAGGGTCATAAGAGCCATGCCGGCGGAAGCGACAAGCACGCCTGCGACTTCGAACAGCCGCGGTCTGTTTCTATAGACGAAGGAACTCACAAAAGGTACCAGCGGGATGGAAAGCCCGGTTAGAAATGCGGACTTCGAGGCGCTGGTGTATTTCAGTCCGATGGTTTGAAACACGTAGGCGGTATACAGGAGAATTCCGGCGGCGATTCCGGGCCAGAGCCATCGGGAAGCCTGCGTCCGCTGTTTCCAGATTGCGCTGCCGTAAATGGCGCACAGAACCACGGTTGCGACGGTGAAACGGAGCGACAGGAACAGGATCGGCGGAACCGAGCGGATCGCGTATTGAACAACAACGAAGGTTGATCCCCAGACTACGGTAATGCCCGCCAGAGCGAGTTCGGCGCGGCCGCGGCCAGCACGGCTTTTCAACGCCTGCCTGACGCTCCGGCATCAGCAGGTTGGGAGGCGCCGTCCCGCCAGAGAAGCAGGGCAGCGGTGAGCAGGATGCGCTTTAAACCGAGATCGCGCCCGTCCGGGCGATACCACTCTGCTTGCGTGTGAGCGCCACCGCCCGCGCCGCCTGCTCCGATGGAAACGGCCGCGATTCCCGCGGCAATGGGTATATTTGCGTCGGTGGACGCGCAATCGAGGCGAGCGCGAATCCCAAGATGAGAGTCGACAGACTTGATCGCGGAAATCAGGGGCGTGTCGGGCGCAAGCCGCGCTGCAGGGCGGCTTCCAATCTCGCGTACCTTGACCGTGATCCTGCCGCCAACCGCTCGAATATTCTCTATCTCTTCAGCTTTGAGCACGGCCGCGTGCAAAGCGCTGACAAGCTCTTCGATTTTTTCGTTGCTTTCCGAGCGAATATCCACTTTGGCCCGCGCCACGGCGGGAATCGCGTTGATGCCGCTGCCGCCCTCGATTACACCAACATTGATGGCCACCTTCGGGCTGGAGCGTGGGTCGAGAGTGCGGCCGTCAACGAAGAAAGCGATGGCCCGGCTGAGCGCATGTACCGGATTCCCGATTCCAAAGTCACTCCAGCTATGGCCGCCAGGACCAGAACAGACGACTTCGAAACGCCGGCTTCCGAGAGCCTGCACGGTCACGTGATCCGTGGAAGCGCCGTCGAGAACCAGAAACGCTTCGATTTTTTCCACAGGGCCGCCGGCGCGGCAGAGGTGCCGCATACCGGAAAGGTTTCCTTCCCCTTCTTCCCCTACATTCGCGATCAGGAGAACACGGCGCCAGAGCGTCCACGCAAGATCGGAATTCGGTACGGATTTTAAAGCCTTTGCGATCGCGAGCAGGGCCGAAAGGCCCGCGCCGTTATCAGAGACGCCTGGCCCGCGCAAATCCCCGTCGCGATCGATCGCGATATCGTCTTTCAAACGCGGCGCAAGCACTGTATCCAGATGCGCAGTAATGGCCACCAGAGGTCCGGGAGGATTGGACTCGAGCGAGGCCAGAACATTGCCTGCGCGATCGATTCCGGCGTGCCACCCCAGCGCGCGAAACTGCGCGGCTATCCATTCGGCGCGCTGCTGCTCCATGAATGTTGGCGCAGGAATACGGCAAAGCTGCAGGTGAATATCGTTCACCCACTGCTTTTCGCGCGTGAACCACTGGAGAGCCTCGCGGATACCGGAAAGCGCGGCCAGCTCGCCGACCGTTCCCGAAGCAGGCAGGAGATTGGCCGCCACTATTCGAGTTTAACGGACGGCGAGAAACGCCACGGGTTTTGGGACCATCTTGTTTTTCGACCCGCTATGTAGCAGGTCTGGTCATGTAAATGCGACCTAAAGGCGTGTGGCCGCGAGCTGCTTTGCGAGTGTCGCGGTAACGCGAGTTGCGAAAAAAAGGATGCAGGAAAGTTCTGATTCACATGCAAACGTGCAGAATTGGCTCACTCGAGGTTTCCGTCGCGGGCCTCGGTTGCAATAATTTCGGCTGGAGAATCGACGAGGCGGGTACCGCGAGCGTTGTTGACGCGGCTCTCGATTCCGGAATGAACTTCTTCGACACTGCGGACATTTACGGTCGCGGCGAAAGCGAAGAGTTC
>Ga0157369_10007555_pt1 | contig 12507 bp, 6 predicted proteins | sample C25metaG_FD_113461 | JGI IMG/M metagenome (GOLD analysis project Ga0157369, IMG submission 113461) | Corn rhizosphere microbial communities from Kellogg Biological Station, Michigan, USA - C2-5 metaG | ecosystem: Host-associated > Plants > Roots > Rhizosphere > Soil | place: USA: Michigan...
CGCGTGGGGCGCAGCGAATATTCCGGGCAACATGTCCTATGTGAACTGGATGCTGCACATGAGCATCTACGTGCTCTGCGGCGCGATCGTCGGGCTCTCGCTCCGTGAGTGGACAGGGGTGCGGCCGGTGCTGCTGCGTATGCTGTGGGCCGGGATCATTGTGATTATCGCCGCGGCCAACCTGGTAGGGCTGGGCATGGCCGCGGCGCAGTAGTCCTATTCTTCGCGTAACACTGCCAGCGGGTCGATGCGTGTGGCCCGCAGGGCGGGAATCACGCTGGCTGCGAATGACACAACGATGAGCACAACCGTGACCACAGCGAAGGTCGTGAAATCGCGCGCGCTGACGCCATAAACGATGCTGCTCACCACGCGGCTCAGCGCGAATGCGACGGCGAGGCCGAGCCCAATCCCAATGAATGTGGGCTTGAGCCCCTGTACGATCATCAAGACGGCCACATCCCGCATCTTCGCTCCGAATGCCATGCGCAGGCCAATCTCGCGCATGCGCCGCTTGACCGAGTAGGCGAGCACGCTGTAGATGCCGATAGCGCAGAGAAGCAGCGCTAGGGCTCCGAAGATGGTAAGCAACTGCATGTTGAAGCTGTGCTGCGTAAGGGTGCTGTCGACGAACGCCTCGAGCGACATGACCTGGTCCACAGGGATGTTGCCGTTTACCTGTGACACAGCCGCGGTCAGCGCCGGACCGAGGCTCTCCGGATTCGTAGACGTGCGCACCACGAGCGTCATGCCAAAGGCCTCCCATGCACGCATGGCGGAGTTGCCTACCTGCGCGGCCGGCCAGTAGAGCGATGGAATGCCCGACGAATCATCCAACCCGTTTTGCCTTACGTCGCCGACCACGCCCACCACCGTGCGCACTTTGTCAGGCGCGAACGTAAGCGTCAGGTGTTTGCCGATCGGGCTCTCGTCGCCCCAGAACTGCCTGGCCAACGCTTTGCTGACCACCACCACAGCAGGGGCCGCGGCCGTATCGCTGTTCGCGACGTCACGGCCTTCCAGCAGCGGGATGCGCATGGACTGGAAATAGCTGGGCTCGATTACGCGTACCGACACTTCCGGCTGCTCCGCCATAGGCAGCACCGGCTTGCCTTCCACCGCGACCGGTTGATTTGAGCCGCCTTCGAGGGGCAGGGAATCGACGGCTCCGGCAGACACCACACCGGGGAGCGCCCGAATTCTCGCCAGCACCTCGCTGAAGAATTGCGATTCCTGGAGCGGCGTTGTGAACTGACCGCGGGGAACCTCAAGGGAGGCGGTGAGCACGTTGTGCGGATCGAAGCCTGGATTTTCGTTCTGGAGGTTCCACAGGCTGCGCACCATCAGGCCGGCGCCGATGAGCAGCACAAGCGACGCGGCCACCTCGATGACAACAAGCGCCGAGCGCGTTTTGCCGCTTCCCCCGTCCGCATCGGTGCGTCCGAGCCCCTGCTTGAGAGCTTCGTTCACGTCGCCGCGCGTCATGTTCAGGGCCGGCAGCAGCCCCGCCAGCAGACCGGTCAGCAGCGACAGCCCCAGGGTGAAGAGCAGAACCGGGCCGTTCAATCCGATGGCGCCCATGCGTGGCAGCTTGTCGGCAAAAAATTTGAGCAGCAACTCGATTCCATAATGCGCGGTAATCAGCCCGACGGCGCCGCCGGCAAGGGATATCAGCACCGACTCGAGCAGTAGCGGCAGGACTACGCGTGCGCGGTTCGCCCCCAGCGCCGAGCGGATCGCGATCTCTTTGCGGCGCGCGAAGGTGCGCGCGAAGAGTAGATTGGCCACGTTGGCGCAGGCGATGAGCAGCACAAACGCCACAGCGCCCAGCATCATAAGGAGCGCGGGGCGAACGTCGCCGACCATGTCGTCGCGCAGGAGGCTCACGGAAGCGCCCCAGCCCTTGTCGTCGGTGGGGTAAGCCTGCGCCAGGCGCTGCGAGACGGTGTTCATCTCCGCCTGCGCCTGTTCAACCGTCACGCCCGGCTTCAGCCGCGCAATCGAAAGGAAGTGGTGCTCACCGCGCACCGCGGCCTCTTGCGCCGTCATGCCCATCGGCACCCAAACCTCTGCCCAGTCAGGAAGGACCATTTTGGGTCCCATGATGCCGACGATGACGTAGGGGGTTCCGTCGATCGTGATGGTCCGGCCGACGGCCTTGGGATCGGAGGCGAACCGCGACTGCCAGAGCTTGTAGGTGAGGACGAGTTCGTGATCTTTGCCGGGCTGGTCCTCTGCCGGCGTGAATACGCGCCCGTGAATGGGCTGGACGCCGAGCACGGAAAAGAAGTTGGCGGTGACCTTGCCGGCGCGAATGGACTGGGGCTTGCCCTGGCCGGTGATGTCATATCCGCCGCCGGTGTAGAGCGCCATACCCTCGAAGACGGTGTTCTGCTTCTGCCAATCGAGGAAATTCGCAGCCGAGATGGCAAATCTCGTCACGCCCGGAAAGCTCGATTGGGGAGGAACGTGCCAAAGGCGCACGAGCCGGTCAGGCTGGGAGAAGGGAAGCGGCTCCATCAGCACCGAGTGCACCACGCTGAAGATGGCCGTATTGGCCCCGATACCCAAGGCCATGATGATGACCGCAACCGACGTGAATCCGGGACTCTTGGCCAGATGGCGCAGGGCGAATTTCAGGCTTCGCAGCATGGTGGGGACCTCCAGCTAAAGCAGTGCACCCGGCATGCCATCCGAACGTCCGCTTGGAACGAATATTTTCAATGGCATAGCGTAATCCGTTCTGTGAAGTTTGTCCGCCGAGGAGAATCCCTGTCCGCAAACGGACACCCCTGCCACCGCGCAAAGAAATGGCCAAGAGGAATACCCCGGTCACTCGTTAATGACAAAGCTGGGTTTTCCGGGAGTCGAGTGAGCAGGGGCCAAAGCCCGCGACATAGAATCGGCATCTTAGCCGGCACGACTAAAGTCATGCCCTGTTACAAGGCATAGGAGCAGAGTTTGTCAGCAGTCTGGCCGGGGAGGAGGTCCCCGGCCATTGGTCTTCACCTTCGGCTCTGCGCTATTCGATTTCCTGGTGCAGGGGCAGGTTTCGAGACGATCCGCCTACGCTCACTGTACGTTTCGCGGTGACGGTGATCCACTTTCCGTCTTTTGTCGACCAGTACTGCAGTTGACGCTCGGGCACGTGGAGCGTTACCGTCTTTGTTTCGCCTGGCGCGATGCGTACGCGATCGAATGCGGCCAGCGCGCGAACCGGGAACTGCACGCCGTCAGGAATGTCGCCGGGAGCTCCGATATAGACCTGCGGCACTTCGTCGGATGCCATTGAGCCCGCGTTCTTAATCTGCACCGTTACGTCGAGACCGTGATCGGCGGCCTTTGCGACTTTCAGTCCCGAGTAGTCGAACGTTGTATAGCTCAGGCCGTGGCCGAAGGCAAAAAGCGGCTCGATGTTTTCCTTGTCAAACCAGCGGTAGCCGACGTTCACACCTTCGCTGTAGATGGTCTTCTTGTCCGGAGCGTGCTTGCTGCGTTCGGGATGTTTCGGATCTGTTGCGGGGTAATCGTCGAGGCTCTTGCCCCAGGTCACGGGCAGGCGCCCGGCAGGACTGGTCTTGCCGAGCAAGATGTTGGCTGTCGACCAGCCGCCCTCGTCGCCGGGCCACCACATTTCGAGGACGCCCTTTACCTTGTCCAGCCAGGGCAGTGCAACGGGCTGGCTGGTGTTGAGCACGACCACCGTGTTGGGGTTTACGGCGGCAATCTCTTCGATAAGCTTGTCCTGATCGCCCGGCAGGCCGAAGACCGGCTGCAGGCGCGTCCATGCAAACACTACGGCGGTTTTAGCGTTCTTAGCGGCGGTGATGGCCGCGTCATGATCGGCCTGACGCTGCTCCGGCGTGTACCAGTTCAGGCGCACCTGCACAGGTGCGTTCGAGCTATCCGGCGAGGTCTTGATCTCGAAGGCGTGCGGACCGGCCTTCAATTGAATCGAGCGCCGCACGTTGTCGAGCCCATCGGGGGTCGGCACCACGTTGTCCTGGTTGGCCTGCAGTATGTCGCCGTGAACGCCGCCCTGGAAGGCGCCGGTTGCGGCGAGCTTCTTGCCGTCGAGCACGATGCTGGCGTTCGTTCCCATCGCCTGCAGATAGATCCAGTAGTCTCCGTCGTGCGGCACATTGAGCGAGCCCTTCCAATCGAGGGTGGAGTTCGGCGGCAGGGCGTTTCCGCTCTTTTTGGTGAAGTTGATCTGCGCGTCGGTTTTCGACTCACCTGCGCCCGAGCGCTCCACGCCCGGCTTGCCGTCGTGGCTCAGCAGGTTGGCGGGAATGGGAGAGCCGGTCATGTCGTCGGCCACTGCAAACTGAATATCCGCATTGCCGCTGATCTTCCGCATTGCGGCCAAAGGACCCACCTGGCGCTGTGGCAGCCCGACCGAGCGCTCGCCATTGATGCCGATGGCATCCACTTGTCCCGCGGTCGGTCCGATCAGCACCACCGACTCCAGTTCGTTCGACTTCAGGGGCAGGATGTTGTCATTGTTCTTGAGCAGCACCGCCGCGTCTTCACCGGTCTTCTCGATGATTTTCGCGTTGCCCTCGATCGCCTGCTGCGTTACGGCATGCTTGTGCATGCCGTTCATGTAGCCAAAGTGCACGATCTCGTAGAGCACGCGGCCGGCAGCGCGCGTTACTGCCGCTTCGCTCACCGTGCCGTCCTTCAGCGCTTCCGGCATTTTTTTCGGGTCGAGCTTGACGCCCCAATTGCCCCCATTGAAGTCGAACTTTGGCGTGGGCTCTTCGGGAATATGGCCGCCGAACATGTCGGCTACTTCTTCACCCGTACGATGGATCGGCGGCGGCACCGGCTTCGAGTCGAAGAACGACGGGATGTTGAAACCCGCCTTGGGATCGGGCTCGCCGGGCATCTCCATATCCAGGCCTGCGTTGATGAAGTCCACCGAGTGCACTGCGCCCCAGTCGGATGTCACGAATCCCTTGAAGCCGAGTTCATCGCGCAGGATTTTGGTCAGAGTGTCCTTATTACCGCAGGCGAAGGTGCCGTTGAGCTTGTTATACGAGCACATAATCGACGACACGCCCGCTTTGATCGCCGCATCGAACGGCGCGACGTATACCTCGTGCAGGGTCTGATCGTCGATGTAGGTATTCTCGTTGTTCGAATCGTAACCCACGTAGTGCTTGATCTGCGCCATCACGTGTTGCGACTGGATGCCCTTGACTTCAGCCACTCCCATCACGCTCGTCAGGTACGGATCTTCGCCGAAGGTGTTGTAGCCTCGCCCGAATTCCAGATCTCGGTCGATATTCACGAAGGGTTGCAGTGACACGTCGATGCCCAGCGCGCGGTCCTCGCGGCCGATGACCAGGCCGTTGTCCTCGGCGTCTTTCACGCTGAAAGTGGCAGCCACGCCCATGGTCGCAGTCTCAGCCGCGGACGGGATGCGTGTCAGCACGCCCGGAGGACCGTCGGCGAAACGCAGGCTGGGAATGCCCAATCGAGGAATCCCCGCAAGATAGCCTGCCTGGCCCTGGTAGACTTTGGGATCTTCATGCGTGCCGTGGATCAGCGTCAGCTTCTCCTCGAGGGTCATCTGGCTCAGCAGCTTGTCGACGCGGGCATCGCCTGTGACCCGTGGCACGGACTGCGCTGCCGCGATGGCGCCCATGGTGAGCAGGGCAGCGGTCAGCCACCAGCGCTGCTTCAGATTCTTTTTGGATGAGTGCATATCTTCTCCTTCAGCGTTGAACCAGTATGGTGCGCGCGCCGGTAAAACCGGCAAAAACTCGTGGAGCGGCATCTTATGAAACGTTCGAACGGAGTTACCAGAATCGGCAAGCAGTGTAGCCGATGGTGCCCCCACTTGCGAATCGCGTGGCAGGTGACTCCAAGTAAACGCCCAGTTGAAAGGGAGGAAAGTGGTTGCACGCCTTCGGAGTTGTGGCAACCCAGCATATTCATTCCGAATTAGCGTGAGCCAGGAATTGCGTCGCACCGGTTCGTGTGAGACTTTCGGAACATTCCACGTGTTACCTGCGTGCCAGAAGCTGTTACGTGAACCCATCTGACCCTCTGCTACACTGCTGCAAAGCTTCTTCCTGTCAAGCGAAGACCAGCCGAATTCCGGAGTTTCCATGCCTGTGGTTGAACTCGCCGCTGTTACCAAAGCATATGAAAACAAGGTGGCGGTCAATAACCTTAGTCTCTCGATTGACGCGGGGCAGATGTTCGGTCTTCTCGGTCCGAACGGCGCCGGAAAGACGAGTTCCATCCGCATGATGATGGGCATCACGGTGCCGGACTCCGGCACGGTGAGCCTGTTCGGCAAGCCGTTCGACCGCAAGAGCCTCGACACTGTGGGGTATCTGCCGGAGGAGCGCGGTCTCTACAAGAAGATGAAGGTGGTCGATCAACTCGTGTTTTTCGGCGAGTTGCACGGGCTCACACCGCAGGAATCGCGACGCCGCGCAAGTAACTGGGCGGAGCGCCTGGAAATCGCCGAGTCTCTCGGCAAGAAGACAGAAGAGCTTTCCAAAGGCATGCAGCAAAAGATCCAGTTCATTGCATCTCTGCTGCACGATCCCGGCCTGATCGTTATGGACGAGCCGTTCTCCGGGCTCGATCCTGTGAATGCCACGCTGCTCGAGCGCACGTTGATTGAATTGAAGGATCAGGGCAAGGCCATCATCTTTTCAACTCACCGCATGGACCAGGTGGAGAAGCTCTGCGACACCATCTGCCTGATCAACAAGGGCGAAGCGGTGCTGAGCGGCAAGATGCGGGAGATCAAGTCGCGGTACGAGCGCAACCGCGTCATCGTGGAATTTGAAGGCGACGCGTCGTTCCTGGAAAGCGCTGAAATTGCGGAAGCCAGGAACTTCTCGGGCCACGCAGAGATTCGGCTGCATCCGCGCGGGGACGCGCAGAAGCTGCTTCAGGAAGCGTCCGCGGTGGCGACAATCTTCCGCTTTGAGTTGGTTGAGCCGTCGCTCGAGGAAATTTTCATTCAGACCGTGGGAGGCAAGTCCGATGCGTAATCTTCTGCTGGTGGCCAGGCGCGAATACCTGGAGCAGATTCGCGGCCGCGCCTTCCGCATTACCACGGTTCTGGTGCCGGTGCTGTTTCTCGTGCTGATCGGCATTATGATTCTTGCGGGCCGAAGCGCAAGCGGGCCCAAGCATCTGGTGATCGCCTCAAACGATGCAGGGCTCGCAGGCGAAGTCCGCCAGCAACTGGTCGCCGGGGATCAATCGAAATCGCAGGTAGACGTTCAGGCTCCGGTGACTTCGGAAGACCGCAAGGCGCTGGTGAATCGGGTGCGCAGCAAATCCATTGATGGGTTTCTCTGGATCGATGCGCCCGCAGGCCAGACGCCGAAGGCCACCTACGAATCGCAATCGTCTGGCGACTTCATCACCAATGCCAGAATGGGCGCCGCACTCAATCACGCGGTGGTGCGCCGCAGGCTGGCCGCGTCGGGGATTCGCATGGCCGATGTGGATGCGCTGCTCAAGAACGTGGAGATCGACACCCTGCAGGTGAATAAGAAGGGTGATGAAGTGAAGAGCAACGCCATGAGCTCTTTTTGGAAGGGCTATGCCATGGCCATTCTGCTTTCCATGACCACCATGATTTACGGCATGAACGTGGCGCGCTCCATCATCCAGGAAAAGACGTCGCGAATATTCGAAGTGATGCTTGCTACCGCAAAACCCAGCGATTTGCTGGCGGGGAAGTTGATAGGCGTGGGTGCCGTCGGGCTGACGCAGATTGCCATCTGGGTGGTGGCGGCTGGAGCCATCGGCACATCTATCGCTGCGCCGATGCTCAAGGGCCAGTTGAACCTGCACTTCGGCTGGGTGGAGGGCGTGCTGTTCCCGGCCTATTTTGTGCTTGGATACCTGTTGTACGCGTCGCTGTTCGCCGGGCTGGCCGCATCGTGCGAGACGGAACAGGAACTGCAGATGTATACACCGCTTGCGGCACTGCCAATCTGGCTGAGCTTCGCGCTCATTGTGATGGTAGTGAACAATCCCGACTCGGCGATATCCATTGCGGCTTCGCTGTTTCCCGCCACCGCGCCCATCATCATGATGCTGCGAGTGGGGTCGCAGATTCCGCCATGGTGGCAATTCGCGGCGTCCATGTCCATTATGGTTCTCAGCATCTGGGGAGTGCTCTGGGTGTCATCCCGCCTCTATCGCGTCGGTATCCTCATGTATGGAAAGCGGGCTACGATTCCTGAACTGGTGCGCTGGATTCGATACAGTTAGCGCCTGCAGGGCCGCTAGAATCAGAGAGTGCCCAATCAGGAGAGCCCCGGTTTCACGCTGTCGCAGCGCGTTGTGCTGGCGATTGTGCCGCGCATCGTATGGGCGTTGCTGTGGATGGTGGGATTTACCTGGCGCTATGAGGTCATCGCGGAGGAAGGCGTCACGCCGGTCCTCTTCGGGCAGAAAGCCGGCGGGGAAATCTACTGTTTCTGGCACCAGTGCGTGCTGCCATGCACGCTGTATTTTCGTCGCACGAATGCCGTGATCCTGATCAGCCGCAGCTTTGACGGCGAGTTGATTACGCGTATCCTGCGAATGTTCGGCTTCGACGCGGTGCGTGGATCCAGTTCGCGTGCCGGTCGCGAAGGGCTGCTGGGTCTGAAACGCGTGACAGAGAGCGGCCGACCGGCTATCTTCACCGCCGATGGCCCGCGTGGTCCCATTTACCAGGCCAAGATGGGGCCCGTGAAACTGGCGCAGATGACGGGGGCGCGCATTGGCGTGTTCCACCTGCAGCCCGAGCGCGCATGGGTCATGAATTCCTGGGACCGCTTTCTGGTTCCCAAACCGTTTACGCGCATCGTAGTCAGTTGGGCAAAAGGTCTCACGGTTCCCGCGGAAATTAGCGAGGGGGATCTGGAGCCGAAACGTGCCGAGCTGAACGCGGCAATTGAACGAGCCCGAATCCGCGCGGTCGAACACTTCTCCCGGAAGAAGGCATGAGCGAGGAACTCCATCTCGAGCGCGGCCTGCGCGTCAGCGATTTCGATTTCGATCTGCCCGAGGAGTTGATCGCGCAGCAGCCCGCACCGGAGCGCGGGGCCAGCCGGATGTTGTTGATGGATCGCGCCACCGGGGATGTGCGGGATTCGATGTTCGCGGAATTGCCCTCGCAGTTGCGCGCCGGAGATTTACTTGTCCTCAACGACAGCCGGGTAATTCCCGCGCGCCTTTTCGCCCGCCGCACGCTGCGCCGCGAAAAGGAGAAGCCCACTGGCCGCATCGAGGTGATGCTGACCGAGCCGGTGTCCGCGAATCAGTGGCGCGCGCTGGTGCGCCCAGGACGCAAGGTTGCGATTGGTGAAATTCTTGTGTTTCCAAACGCTACGGGCGCAATCGAATTGAAGGCCGAAGTGCTCGAAAGAGGGGAGTTTGGCGAGCGCCTGATTGAATTCGAGCCTGTGGATGATTTTTTTGCGGCGCTCGAGCGCATCGGACATATTCCGCTACCGCCGTATATTCATCGCGATGACGCCGCGGCAGATCGCGATCGCTACCAGACCGTCTATTCGCGCGAGCGTGGATCGGTAGCTGCGCCCACCGCCGGCCTGCACTTCACGCCTGCCATGCTGGAGACGCTTGCTGCGCGCGGCGTCGAGATCGCGCGCGTCACCCTGCACGTGGGCCTGGGCACATTCGCGCCCCTGCGCGTGGAACGAGTCGACCAGGTGCGGCTGCATCGCGAGCGCTACACCCTGAGCCCAGAAACGGCCGATGCGATCAATCGGGCAGTCCATGAGGGCCGGCGGATTGTCGCTGTGGGAACGACCGTGGTGCGCACTCTCGAGTCCGCCGCAGAGCACGCCAGCGGAGCACCGCTCGCATCTCATTCTGGCGAAACCGAGATTTTCATCTCGCCCGGATTCCGATTTCGAGTCGTATCGGCTCTGCTCACCAACTTTCACCTGCCGCAATCGAGCCTGCTGATGCTGGTGAGTGCCTTCGCTGGGCGTAAACGCGTGCTCGCCGCCTATCATCATGCGGTGGAAGGCGGCTACCGTTTTTTCAGCTACGGCGACTGTATGTTCATTGCCTGATGGCGTTCGCCCCCGCTGTTAAACTCTATCCGTGCCCGACCAATCGAAGCCGCCCGTTTTTCTGCTCGACACCATGTCGTTCATCTTCCGCGCGTATCACGCGATGCAGCGGTCCCGCCCCATGTCCACGCGTTCCGGGCTGCCCACCGCGGCTACGTATGTCTTCGTAAACATGATCAAGAAGCTGCGCCAGGACTTTTCTCCGCACTTTTTCGCGGCGGTATTCGACGTCAGCGGGAAAGTGTTTCGTGATGATCGCGCGAAGGAAATCGGCAGCCTGCGCAAGTGGAATTCGAAGACACAATGCTTTGAGGACGTGGGATACGAAGGGTACAAGGCGAAGCGCGAAGCCATGCCGGAGGATCTTGCGCGGCAGATTCCGTTCATCCGCCGCTCGCTCGACGTGTTTCGCATTCCGATTCTCGAAGCTGAGGGCTTTGAGGCCGACGACGTGATCGGAACGCTCTCCTGCCGCGCCTCAGAGCAGGGGCACGAGGTCTTCATTGTGTCCGGCGACAAGGACATGATGCAACTGGTAAATGAGCGCGTGAAGGTCCTGAATCCGCAGAAGGACAACCTTATTCTCGATGCTGCCAAGGTGGAGGAAGTGCTCGGCGTGCCGCCCGCGAAGGTCATCGACGTGATGGCGCTTCGCGGCGACACAATCGATAACATTCCTGGCGCACCGGGCATTGGCGACAAGGGTAGCGTCGAACTTATCAAGGAGTTCGGCAGCGTGGAAGCGGTGCTCGATCGGGCCGAAGAGGTCAAGCGCAAGACCTACCGCGAGTCGCTGCAGCAAAACCGCGATGCCGTGTTGCTCTCCAAGGAACTGGTCACGATCGACTGCAACGTTCCGCTCGAACTTGACCTTGCGGCCATGCTGACACAAGATCCGGATCTCGAAGGATGCCGCGAGCTTTTCACCGAGCTTGAATTCACGTCGATGCTGAAAGAGCTCTCGCCATCGGAAACAGCGGTCAAGTTTGAGCTGATCGAAGATGCGACGGCGGAGCAGCGCGCAGGATTCTTCAACGCTGCGCGCCGCAACGGATTCGCCTTTGCACTCGATGCCGCGGCACCGGCGCCGGTTGAAGCCGACGAAGAGCCGGAGGTGCCCACCACCATGTCTTTGCTGGATGTGGCCGAAGCTGCGGATAAGCCCGCCGTTTGCAGTATTGCTGTCTGTGCTGAAGCTGGCATCGCGCTCGCCCTTACGCTGGACGATGACATTCGCGCACTGCTCGAAAACGCGAATATCCCGAAGCAGGTGCATGATTACAAGACTGCGCTGCACGCCCTGCACAAGCAGGGAATAGAACTCGCCGGGCCCGTGGATGACGCGATGCTGCTCTCCTATGCGCTCAATCCGACGCACACCACGCAGACCATTGCCGATGTGGCGGCGCGTCACGGCCACGCCCCGCCCGCCTCGCTCACCTCGGCCGCAGCTATCGTGCATGCGCTGGTTCCCGCGCTGCGCGCCCATGCGGATGAATGCCAGGTGACGCGGGTTTATTCGGACATTGACCTGCCGCTTGCGCCCGTGCTCTATCGCATGGAAGAAGCGGGCGTGCGCATCGACAAGGGCGTGCTCAGCACTCTCTCAACGCGCTTTGCCGCGGAGATCGAACGTGTCGGGGAACGTATTTACGAACTCTCAGGTGAGCGCTTCAACATCAATTCTCCCAAACAACTTGGCGTGGTGCTCTTCACGCATATGGGTCTGCCTGCGCCTGTGAAATATGGCAAAGGCAAGACGGTCTCAACGGCGGTGGATGTGCTCGAGCAGCTTGCGGAGAAGCACGAGCTGCCGCGACTGGTGCTGGAATACCGTCACTTATCGAAGCTCAAGTCCACTTACATCGATCAGCTTCCGCTGATGGCGGATAGCGATTCGCGCGTCCACACCACATTCCAAGCTGCGGCCGTTGCCACGGGGCGCCTGTCATCGGTGAATCCCAACCTGCAGAATATTCCTGTCCGCACCGAACTGGGCCGCGAGATTCGTGCGGCGTTCACCTCCTCGCCGGGAACGCAACTGCTCTCGGCCGACTACTCGCAGATTGAGCTTCGTTTGCTGGCGCACTTCAGCGGCGACCCACTGCTCGTGCGCGCGTACCAGAACGATGAGGACATCCACACGCTCACCGCGAGCGAGGTATTCGGCGTGCCCGCCGAGACCATGGATAAGGAAACGCGTGCTCGCGCAAAGGCCGTGAACTTCGGCATTGTGTACGGGATTTCGCCGTTCGGACTTGCCGCACAGCTTGGCATTCCGCAGGCGGAGGCGCGTGCATACATCGAGCGATATTTTGCGCGATACCAGGGAGTGCAGGCGTTCATTGAGAAAACTCTCGCGGAAACGCGCCGCGCCGGCAGCGTGCGCACGCTGTTCGGGCGTGTGCGGCCCATTCCGGATATTGAAAGC
>Ga0157369_10007560_pt1 | contig 12503 bp, 5 predicted proteins | sample C25metaG_FD_113461 | JGI IMG/M metagenome (GOLD analysis project Ga0157369, IMG submission 113461) | Corn rhizosphere microbial communities from Kellogg Biological Station, Michigan, USA - C2-5 metaG | ecosystem: Host-associated > Plants > Roots > Rhizosphere > Soil | place: USA: Michigan...
CAGTCCGCATTCGTGAATATTGTTGTTGAGAATCTCGTTCCGCTTGTTGACGTCCTTAGTGCCAGGGCCGTATCCGATCAGCATGATCCCGCCCTGGCCCATGTAACGGACCTCGTTGCCTTCGATCCGATTCTTCTGGGCGTACAGATCAAGCCGGATCGCGTTGCCGCCGCTATCGCGGAACTTGCAATTCTGGACCGTGCAGTTTTCCGCGCCGCGCAGGCGCAGCAGGGCATCGGGCTTATCGATCATCTCCCAGTCATGCTGGATGCCGATGTCACCGCCGTTCCAGATATCGCGATCGGCGTGCGCAAAAGTCAGTCCTCGGAAAATAAGGTTCTTCACGGGGACGTCGCCCGTGCCGGCGGTGTCGTTCTTGCCTTCGACGCGGATCAATTCGCGAAGCCGCGGCGCCATGATCCCGACCGGCTCCCCGCCGCGCGGCCATAGGTACAACTTATGGGTATGAGTATCGAGCACCCATGCGCCCTCGTGGTCCAACACCTCAAGGACATTTTCGACCCACGCCGACGGGGTCCGTTGTCGCGCCTGCAGCTTTTGCAGTGGGTAAGTGCCGGGGAGCTTGGTACGGGCGACGCCAGTGGCTTCTTCCACCGACTCCAGTCCCAGGATATTCATGGTGGACGAATACCGGATTACGATCTCGACATCGTCCATGTTAGTCCAGTTTCGGATCGCGCCGGCGGGAAAATAGAGGTTGCGCAAACGCCCGCTGCGATCGGTCCTATCCGCGCCCGCCGGAGCGTCGCCGGGAATGAACGCGTTCCCTTGGGCGCGCGGCAGATGCCCGTGCCTGTCGTATAACGTGTAGAAGCGGCCCAGCGACTCGGGGACGTCTGCGACCCACACGTGACCTTCGGCTGGAACCGGCAAAGAAGGGAGCATGGTCTCCAGTTTCTTCCAGCCTTGAATCTCCACGCCGGAACTGAGCACCGGCTCCTCACCAGCAGACGCCTGGTAAGCGATGGAATACTGATCCGTGCCGGAATCCTCGAGTCCGAACACAAGCGTATCGTGGAGGGTGTATGTCCCGCCGCTAACCCAGATAATTACATCTGTTTTCAGCCCTGTTGAAACGAGCTTCCGCACCTCCTCTCTTGCGCGCTGAAGTGTGGCGAACGGCTTGCCCTTCGTGCCGGGATTCTCGTCCCGTCCGCTCGGAGCAACATAGAATTCGGCGGCCTTGGCGCCGCTGGCCGGCCACCCCGGGATGGCCGCCGCGGCTGCGGCGGCCATCCCGGAAGTCAGGAACGATCGGCGATTCATAACGCCTCTGTTGAGCTGATTCGCTCCCTTCCGCTCACCACGTCAACCTCAGCGTAAGCTGAAGAACACGCGGCGAGTTTTGGGAATTCGTCGTGCTCAGGATGCCGTTGCTGCCCGGGCCGGGCAACCCAGGGTTGTTCAATACCTGGAAGAAATCGGCGTTGAGCCTGAGCCTCAGACGTTCGGACAGGTCGAACTGCTTGAACAACGATCCCGAGAGGTTGAACGTCCATGGCGCCGGCGCGTATTGGTTCATCCACGCGTTCAGGCCGGTGTTTAGGGTGGTTCGAACCACGCTCCCGTTGGTCAGCTTCACCCAGACCGTCGAAGTCTCCCAGTATTGCTGCATGTTCGTGCCCGCGGGAGCGTTCGCCGGCAGAGCCGTCTGGCCCCACGGAATCAACGGCTGATTGGACGGTGTGTAATTCGATGGTATGCCACAGATCCCGGTGCATTTGCCGGAGGCATCGACCCTGTTGATTACCGTTGGGGTAATGTACCCGTTCCAGTAAAGGTATCCCGGACGGCACTGGCCGCTGGTGCAGTCCTGAATCGGGTACTGTGTGCCGTAGGTCTGGACGTCACTCGTGGGGCCCCAGTTACTGGTCGGCAGAGTGAAGTAGCGGCTCTGGTAGGTGCCGGTGCCGGCGACCTGCCAGCCTCCGATCACCGCATTCAAAGCCTTTCCTGCATTGCCGCCAATCAGATGGTTCCGGCCGAAGGGAAGGTCTACGACCCAGTTCCATTTGAATTGATGGTGCGGGATCGCCGTATCGCGCTGGTAATTCAGGAACCGGTTCCTCGCGTCGAAGTCCGTTGGGACTGTGCCCTGCAGGAACGTCGAAACAGGCCCTACTCCCGCGCCGCCCCCGTTTCCTACCAGGGTGGATTCGGTAAACGGGTTGGTCATCACATAGTCGAACTGGAAGCCGACGCCATGTGAGTACCGCCGCTGCGCTTCGACGATGATACTGTTCGCGTTGGAGTAGCCCCGCGTGATGTACTCGCTGATCGTGCCGTAGGTTGTCGTGTCGAACGCGTTCTGCCCCGTCCCGGAGTACACGCCGGTGGCCTTCGGCAAGCCGGTGTTCGTGTACCAGACGTAGTCGTTGGGGGCGGCGTTGATATTCACGTTTTGCGGAATATTCCACCCGTGCGTGCCCACGTAACTGGCGTTGACCACGATGCCGTGTATGGCCTCGCGCCCAATCGAGAAGTTCCACTGCATGGAGCGGGTGGGGTGCAGGTTGGGGTTGTTATATTGAAGCGCGCAGCAACCCGGAGTGATGCTCACGTAGTTGGGGTCGTTGAGCACGGTGCTTGTGTTCACGCCTGCCTGGAATTGCGGCACTGACCGCAGTTCGTAGTTCGGAAGACCGTCCTGATACGGGATCTTGCCGACGAGCGCCGCATTGCTGACGGCGTACTGAACGGGGTAGCCGTACGGGATGCCGCTGCCGGCGAGGTTGTCCCAGGTGCGTAAGGCGGCCTGCGAATCGTACACTCCCCAGCCCCCGCGCAACACCAGAGGCTTCGAGCTGGAGCCCATGCGGTACGCAAAACCGAGCCGCGGCTCGAAAATCCACGGATTGCCATAGACCAGTCCAGCCGGAAGGCCGGCCTGTTGCGCCGTGATGACTTTGGCGCCGATGGCGGTCAGCCCGTTCATGATCGTGGGCGACGTCATCTTGGCGGCGTACATGTCCTGGAGCGAGCGCGCGAAAACCATTGAGTCCGTCTTCTGGTCGAACCCAACTGCATAATTGCCGGAGATGCTCTCCGCGGGCATGTTCTGGTAGCGCAGGCCCAGATTCAGGGTCAGCCTGGAAGTTACTTTCCAGTTGTCCTGAATGTACCCGCCGAAAATTTTGTCCCTTAGGTCCCACGCCGGGCGCTTCACCGTATCCTTGAAGGTGCCCACATAGCCCAGGTAGAAGCTCGCCGCGGAAGCGCCCGTAAACGGAACGGCGCTGTAAGAGGATCCGCTGGTCGGATCGTACAGTGACGTGGCCAAGGCGTCGTAGGTAATGCCGGTGCCGTTGTGGTCGGTCAGGGAGTTTAGGAATTCGAGGTGGAGTTCGCCGCCGAATTGCAACTGGTGGCTGCCCAGGACCTTCGTAAAATCCTCGTTCGCCAGGAGAATGCGCGTCGTGTTATACCGCACCTGCTGGGTCGAATAGTTGGCACCGAACCCAGTGCCGCTCGTCGAATACGAGTTGAACGGATCGTTCCCCAGATTCGGCATTCCGAGGAAGGTGGCCATATTCCCGATCTGCGGATCGTCCGGCGAGCCCACGAACTTGAACTCGTGCGAATAAGACACACGCGTTGAGCTCAGCAAACTCGGCGAAAACGTGTGGCTCAAGGTTCCCGTGGCGCTGACATCGTGGTAGGTGCCCGTGACCCAGTTCAGCGGGCCGCTCAGCGCGATGATGCCGTTCTGCACGTACGGGGCGTTGTCGTGGCCGACCGAGACCCTGCCGAACAGTTGGTCCTTATCACTCAGGCGCTGGTCGATGCGGCTGGTAACGGTGTAGTCCGAAGTCATGCTCGGAAGCAGGCCGAACCAGTTACTGTCGATGTTCGGGTTGACATTAGGGAACGTGGGTTTCGGCATGACGCTGAATATATATTTGGCGTTGGAGCTTTCGCGCGCTTGGGGTATTATGTTGCCCGGGAATGGCGTGCGAGCCCAGTTCGGCGCCGCCCCGGTGGAAAGCGGATCGTAGATCGTGGTCTGCCGCCCCTGGGCATCCACCATCCCGCTGTAATCGCCGTTCCGCATGGCATCCGTCTGTACCGTCGTGCTTGAGGTCGAAGCGCTGCGCTGGCGCAGGGCCTCATAGGAAACGAAGAAGAAGGTCTTATTCTTTCCGTTGTACACCTTGGGAATAAACACCGGACCGCCTAACGACAAGCCGAACTCGTTGCGGACGTAGTGCGGCGGTTTGGTGTAGAAATCCTGTCGGCGGCGGGCCACTCCCATACCGCTGTTGCGATTGGTTTCGAAGGCGCTGCCGTGGACGGTATTGGTTCCGCTCTTCGTAGAGAGGATGACGGATCCGGGGCGATTGAACTGGGCCGATGACATGCTCGTCTCGACGCGCAGCTCCTCGACGCTATCCACGCCAGGCAACCGTCCGCTCCAGTCGCCCACGTCGCGGTTCTTGATTACCGCGCCATCCTGGTACAACTCCACCCCGTCCCGCAGACCGGTATTGATGGGGTTGACCCCTCCGTCCTGCCCGTTGAACAGGCCCGGCGAAGCCATCATAGCGATATTCGCGATACTGCGCCCGTCAGTCGGCAATTGCTCAATGCGTTGGCGCTCGAGGTTGCGGGAGATGGTCGAATCTGAGGTCGTAACCAGCGGAGCAGCCTCGCTGGCCACGGTGATCTGCGTGCTGATAGACCCGACCCCGAGGATCGGACTAAGGTCTACCGTTTGTCCGACAGCCAGCAGGAACTTCGCCGACCAGGTCTGCATTCCGGCCATTTCGGCTTTGATTTCGTAGGAGCCTGGTTGGACCGGCGGAAACACGAACAACCCGACATCGTTGGTCTTTGTCGAGTACGTTCTCATGGTTTCGGTATGAGTGATGTTGACAGTAGCTCCCGCAACGACGGCGGAGCTCGCATCTTTGACGACGCCTTGAATAGTGCCGCTTCCGGTCTGAGCCATCAGGGTCAGAGCCGAAATCGCAATCGACAGCAGGAACCGGATTATTCGTTGTGAAAGCATAGATTCTTTCTACTCTCTCGGTGGCTCCAGACGCGCGCGCGGAGTCGGGGGAATCCCGAGCCCCCGTGCGACTCTCATCCAGGTGAAGAAGGTTGTCGCGGTTCGGGCGTGGGACGCGAACACCGCCGCTTTCGCCGCGCTATTCTCGCCGCCGCTGTGAATCACCGCCGTCAAACGCGCACCTACTTGCGAATCGCCCGCCTCGCTCACCCAGGGGAGAAGTTTCAGCGGCCGATTCAACACGCTCGTTTCTGAAATTGCAGTTGATAATAACGTGGGCACCGGAAGGTGTCAAGAGGTACTGAAGCCTCTCCAAGAAAACTTCGCCATAAATGGTTGGGAGTGCACGCAGTTTGAAGGAGCTCAGAAAGATCCTGAGCACCATGCGACGCACGCGTTTGGCGCGGCCCCGCGGGCCATCCGAACCTCGACACAAGGAATCAAAAGCGTGGCCGAAAGATTTTTGGCGGACACTCTCACGAACAGCAAGGTGGAACGCTTTAGCGCCGACTCAGGGACATTGCGAAAAGCGATACGGTAGCGCGGGCGGGAGTGGTGAGAGGCTGGGCCAGCGTGGCTGTCCCGTTGCTGCGGTCTTCAAACCGGAGGTTCGACGGGCGGAGCCGGCACGAACCGCTCATTGCTATATCAGTGGAGAAGGCAGTGCCTCCGGCTGGCGTCAGCGAGTCGCGACCGCGGTGTTAAGACGGTTGTTGTAGGAAACTGGCTCGTTGACCGGAATCCCCTAGCGGTTCGCGCCTCGGCCGGGGCTCAGGACATCCAAAGCGCTGCGTCACGGCCGTATTCGGAACGGATTCAGGCGGATATCCCGGAAAGCCCCGGCGCGGTCCGGGTGGGCCGGCGATCGCATCTCGCACAACAGCAGATCGGCATTCGGCAGGCGCGCATTGCCAGATCGACACTTCCGGGAGTCCGGGCGCCTCAGACCATCCGCATGGCCATGCCGCCGTCTACGGGAATTTCGGCGCCCGTAATGAAGTCGTTTTCGGCTAATGCGGCAAGCGCCGCCGCGACGTCCTCCGGCCGTCCTTCCCGGTGCAGCGGTATACGGTTTTCGATATTGTTTTTGACCTGTTCAGCCGTCAGGTAATCCTGAAACCTCGTCCGGATAATGCCGGGAGAAACGCAATTCACCCGGATGTTGGAATCTGCCAGTTCCCTCGCCAATGCGCGCGTAAACTGGGGAATTGCCCCCTTGACCACGCCGTACGCCAGGGCGCCCTTGCAACCCCGGCTTCCGGCCGCCGACGAGATCAGCAGGATGGCGCCCCCGCCGCGCTTCACCATGTGTGGGACTACCGCGCGGGCGAGATGAAAAATTGCGTGGACGTGAATCTCGAAGGCCTTGTACCAGATGCACGGGTCGACGTCGAGGAGGCCGCCGTTCGCGGCGCCTCCGGCGCAATGCACCAGCAAATCCACATGCCCAAACGCCTCCACCGCGCGCTGCACACAAGCCTCGGCCGCAGCCGGGTCGGCAACATCCGCCGTGATCGTCAGAGCACTGCGGTTCAAGGACTCCACTTCTCGTTTTACTTCCTGGGCCAGCACATTATTCGGGCGCAAACTGCAGATCGCGATGTCCGCACCGCGAAATGCGAACTCGCGGGCTGTAGCGGCGCCGATACCGCTGCTACCTCCCGTAATCAGACAAACCTTTCCGTCGAGTTTCATTGGCTCCTTTCGTTTCTCCGCCGTTCACGCCTGTTCGGTCTGATGCTCGAGCATCCACTGTGCGGCAAGCACAATAAAGATGTAAGAACCGGCGCCATGGATCACATATTCCGTCTGGTTGTAGTAATACGGGAAGTTCTTCAAATCCAGGAACTCCGGTTTCATAAACGAGACGCCTGGAATCGGCCCGCCGGGAATGTACGTGTAGTCATCCCGATTGAACCCGTAGGCCAGCAGCGCCGAGTTGTTTCCCACTCCCGATACCTGGCTTCTGTTGTTTGCCGGGTGGCAGCCGAGGATGTAATTCACTACGTTCAGCACCGGGTCGGCGCCGAAAACCTGCGGCAGATACTTGTGGTAGAAGTAGTCGCGCAGCGCATTGGGCATCAGCACATCGCAATCGAAGCCCTGGATGGAGCCGCCTCCTCCCCCGCCCTGCCCCGACGCGTCCAGCTTCCAAGTCGAGGTAAGGACCCAGGAAGGGAAACGCACGCCGTACGGATTAGAAGCTTCCAGTCGTTCGGCGGCGTCCCTCCATTCTTTTGCGATCTCAACAATAACGCTGCGAAATTCCGGCGCGGACACCTTGGGCAGGAGCCGCGCCAACATCCAGCCCACTCCTCGGCCTATTTCCGCCGGCGGCGCGGAACGGATATGCGGGAGCAAAGCGTAAAGACGCTCCTGATACATTCGGTCGTCAGTGGTGAGCCATAACTCGACCGTGGCCGCGAGTTCCTCACCGATTCCCCCGCTGCGCCCCAAGTACGAGCTCGGCGCATACTGGGGCGGGTTCCCTTGCTCGTACTCCCAAAGTTTGCGGGCTGAGGCGAGGCACCCGTCCGCGAGAGCGGCTTTCGTGGGACGCAGAACGCGGCTGGCGACCGCGAAGGCTTGAGCTACGCGGTATTGCAGCCCGGTGTGGCGATTCGTGAATGCCCACCGGTCATCGCGCTTCCCGGACCGACCTCCGGCCACCTGATCGGGATTGAGGCTGCTGTCATAAACGTGATTGTCCGTGACGTTGACGGTATCGCCCGTGACATCGTGCTGATCCCGCGAACTTTCAATAATCCCGGGGAAGATATGGCCCGCTACCCGGAAGGAAGCCAGTAGTCCTTCCACACCGTATTCGATCTGCTGCAGCAGATCTTCTTCTCTGTCCGGAACGTGGAGCAATACCTCCCGGGTGGCGCGCCGGACCGTGGTGCTGTTCAGTCCCGGCTTGAACTCCTCCTGTGCCAAGGCGAGGTAGAGTATGGTGTTCGTGATGCTGGCGGATCGGAGATCGTAATCGCCGGCATCGTGCCAGCCCCCCCAGTCCAGCCCGGGAATGTGTTCGTAATCGGCGAATCTCGTTTCGCGCTCGCCCTGCTGGTAGCCGTCGAAGTGCGCTGTATGGGCCGGCGCTTGCAGCGCGTCGTCCAGATGGCATGGCCCGTGCCAGAAACGATTTCTGTCGCGGACCGAAACATGGCACATCTGGACGGGAAGAAAGACCTCCAGCGTCGGTTGCCAGGCGCCGTCGAACACCTTTCGGTCGATCCGGAAGGGCCCGGCCGTCTGCCCCCCGTATTCCATCATGTACGCGCCGGGGGTCACAACATCGGTGAAGTCGAACGTGGCGTACCGATGGTAGAGGAACCGCCCCCAGGGTTTCGGCGCGCCTGACTTGGCGAGTTCCTTTTCCCCGTCCAGGGTTAGTTTGAAGAGGCGGACCTGGCCCACCGCTTCCTCGCGATGATCCAGTTCCAGAACGGCCCGTTTTGCCTGCCTGGGATGGTAACCCACCTGGTTGATTCCAATTACCGCCGGGCGCCGCCACTGCGGATCGATGGAAGGAGTAATTTCGAGTTCTAGCCCGGCGTCGCTCGACCCGGGCTCAATGACCGCGGTCACCGAAAACCAGGCAGTCGGGCTGCTGCCCCGTTCGTCGCCAAGTTCGAGTGTGCCGTTGCGCCGCTCCCATGTGATCGTGTTGGCCGGGTCCTCTTGAGCGATACGCAAACTGCGGGTGCCGCTCATCAAGACCCGGCTTCCTCCGTACTGCCGCGGAAACACGCCCGCGGCCGAATCGCCCTGGAACGATTTGAGGAAGTAAGCCGGCGGGTACAGGTACATCCGAAGAGCCGCTTGCCGGATCTGGTTCCAATCCGGCTGCCCGTCGATTTTGAAGTTGACGAAGATGCGCGCGCCGTCGCTCCGGCATATCAACTGGAAGCCCAACGCCGATCCGGATACCTCTCCAAAGATGGGCGCGGTAGACCGGTCGCGGTCCACCTCGCGGCGCAAGATTCGGGCGGATGTCCGAGATCTGGATCCCTGTCCGGCGATCAGCAAATCGGAAGCGAGCAGCCACTCACCGTTCTGCATCATCTGGAGGCCGCCCCGATTCCCCGAGTCGTTATTGTGATAAACCAGGAACACGAACCCAGGCCCCTCGAAATACTCTTTTTCGGCGAGCTCGATGCGCCCGGTTTTCGGCGCGGCCGATCTCTGATCCGGGGCCTGTGACGGGGCGGCCTCGCCGGGTTCTGCAGAGACGAGAGTGCTCAGTGCGACCGCTGAATTCCTGATGAAGTCTCTTCTGTCCAAGCTTGCCTCTTGCGCTCCGCACCGGTCGCTCCGAACCAGATTTTTGCGCGTTCCTGACCCGCGGGTTGGACGCGAAAGAGCCCGTGAATCCGGCTGATTCGACGGCTCACCAGAAATTGTGGACGAAACAGGTTTGACGAGCAAATCTCCCGTGCCCGCAGAACTTTAAACAAGCCCATCTTCTGGTATTGCAGTAATATTAATCGGCACAGATTCCACTGTCAAGTTTTTCAAGTTTGCAGTCCCAGCGGCAATGCACAGGCGTCCGCGGCGTTTCCTCTTGACTTCGACCAAGCCTCACCTTATTGTGTAAATTGCTATCGCACTAATCGATCAGCTGGACCGGCGAATGCTGCCGGCTTCCCGGGCGAGCGATCCGAGTCGGCGCCGCGGGCGTCGATTTCAAAGCTAGGATCAGCGCCCGTAGCTGCTACTGTTGAGGGTCAACTTTCATTCCATGAGAATTCGAGCAATTGCTTTACTTCTTTTGGGCGTTCCTCTGCTTGCACAGGAAAACCTGCCAGGCACACAACCGTTGACCATGGCGGGCGATCTGTCAGCGGCCATGGTGAGCGGCATTCATCGCTTTCTGGACCGCGAAACCGCCGCCGCGCCGCAGAATCGCGCGCGCCTCTGGCATCGCGACTACACTGCGCCCGACTCGTACGCCAAATCCGTAGCGGAAAATCGCGAGCGGCTGCGGACGATCATTGGCGCGGTGGACGCGCGCGCCGGTTTCGACGGCGTCAGCCTGCTTGCGGATACCAATGCCGGGTCCGTGATCGCCAAAGGCGCGGGCTATCGGATTCATAGCGTTCGCTGGCCGGTTTTTGACGGCGTCACCATGGAGGGCCTCATGCTCGAACCGGAAGGCGCCCCCACGGCACGCGTGGTGGCGATCCCCGATGCCGACTGGTCCCACGAAATGCTCGCCGGCCTCGCGCCCGGCATCCCACCTGGAGCACAGTTCGCGCGGCGGTTAGCCGAAAACGGCTGCCTGGTCCTCATCCCCACGATCATCGACCGCAAGGACACGTGGTCTGGAATTCCCGGCATCCGTATGACCAACCAGCCACACCGCGAGTGGATTTACCGCATGGCCTTCGAGGCCGGCCGGCAGATCGTCGGGTACGAGGTGCAGACGGTCCTGGCGGCGGTGGACTGGTTCGATCGGGAAAATGCCAGGACGCGCGCCCCCATCGCGGTCGCCGGCTACGGCGAAGGCGCCCTCAGCGCGTTTTACAGCGCCGCTCTCGACCCGCGAATCGATGCCGCCCTGGTGAGCGGCTATTTCCAGCCTCGCGAGGAACTTTGGAAAGAACCGATTTACCGCGAAATCTGGTCGCTGGTGCGCGAGTTCGGGGAGGCGGATATCGCCAGCCTGATCGCACCGCGCGCGCTCGTGGTCGAGTACTGCCGTTTTCCGGTTGTGACCGGGCCGCCGCCGCGAACGCGCGACCGCCAGGGCGCAACACCCAACGGGACAATCACGACGCCGTCCGCAGAAGCCGTGCGGGGCGAGTTTGCAAAGACGCGCACCCATTTCGAACGGCTCGGAGCGGCGGACCACCTGGTGCTCGTGGAATCGGGCGCCGAAGGGGAACCCGGTTCGGAGAAGGCGCTGGCGGCGCTGCTGAGTGCGGTGGGCGCAAAGCGGCCGCTGCGCGGGGCGGGCGCCCTGCCAGAGCGTGCGCATCCGGGGCCGAACACCGAAGACCGCATGCACCGGCAGTTCGATGCGTGGGTGAGCTACACGCAACGACTGATCCGGGAATCTCCGAAGCAGCGCGAGAAGTTCTGGGCAAAGTTCGACACTTCGACCCCGGAGCGGTGGAAGCAGACATCCCGCTTTTATCGCGACTACATCTGGGAGGAAATCATCGGACGGTTGCCGGCGCCCGACATGCCGATGAACCCGCGGACGCGCCTCATTTACGACACTCCGAAGTTCCGGGGCTACGAAGTGGCTCTGGACGTCTGGCCGGACGTCTTCGCATACGGCATCCTGCTGCTGCCCAAGGATCTCAAACCCGGCGAGCGCCGTCCCGTCGTCGTCTGCCAGCACGGCCTGGAAGGACGACCGCAAGACGTGGCGGATCACAACATCGATAATCCGTTTTACCACCACTTCGCTGCGCGGTTGGCAGATGAGGGATTCGTGGTCTACGCTCCCCAGAACCCGTACATCGGCCAGGACCGTTTTCGCCTGCTGCAACGGAAAAGCCATCCGCTGAAGTTGTCGTTGTTCTCTTGTATCCTGGGACAGCACCAGCGCACCCTGGAGTGGCTTAAGACACAGCCGTTCGTCGACCGCAGCGGATCGGCTTCTACGGCCTTTCCTACGGAGGCAAGACTGCGGTGCGGGTGCCGCCGCTGCTGGACGACTACGCGCTTTCCATCTGTGCGGGCGACTATAACGAATGGGTGTGGAAGACCACCAGCATCGATTCGTCGTACTCGTACATGCTGTTGTAGGAGTACGACATGCTGGAGTTCGATTTCGCGAACAAGGTCAATTATGCGAACCTTTCCAATCTGATGGCGCCCCGTCCGTTCATGGTGGAGCGCGGGCATCGCGATACTGTGGCTCCGGACGAGTGGGTGGCTTACGAGTTCGCCCTGACCCGTCTCTTCTATTCGCAAATGAAGATAGAAGACCGGGTCGCGATCGAGTTCTTCGACGGTCCGCACATGATCAACGGGAAGGGCACTTTCGAGTTTCTGAAGCGGAATTTGAACTGGCCGCATTGACTGCCGACGCGCCTCTCTTCGACAGGCCTGCGATGGCGTGTGATCCTGTTGTGAAGACGCGGCTTGGGCCCGGCATGTGTGTCCCCATCGTTAGTAATAAGTCATCTCCGTATCCACGCTGGTTATTCCACGGTGCCCACCATAGCGCTCATTGGCCCAGCCAATCTGATTAGAAGCGGCAGGGGCGAAGCTGCGGAGTCTCATCGCGTCCTGCAAACGATCCCGCGTCGAGCCATTTTGCCTGATTCCTCGACGTGCTTTCGCATCGCTCGGCCGTCGACCCATCGACGGCAATGGCAGTTTGAGGACGGGAGCGGTGCGAGGGCTTCCGGCGGTGGCACGGATACCGGAGGAGACTGTACTTCCTAAGGGTTTCGCCGCTCGATTGCCTGAGTATGGCGAAACGTCGCGCCCTTCCGGAAACTGACCCGCAGCC
>Ga0157369_10007561_pt1 | contig 12503 bp, 14 predicted proteins | sample C25metaG_FD_113461 | JGI IMG/M metagenome (GOLD analysis project Ga0157369, IMG submission 113461) | Corn rhizosphere microbial communities from Kellogg Biological Station, Michigan, USA - C2-5 metaG | ecosystem: Host-associated > Plants > Roots > Rhizosphere > Soil | place: USA: Michigan...
CTGTGGAGATATTGAAAACTCTATCGAGTTTCCAACATCTCCACAGTTACAACAACAATAATTATATTTTTGAATCAATAAGTCTATAAAATACCAGTCCGAACTTTGGGAGGGTTACAGATAGATTGTAAATAGCAACGTAAAGTAATTCGGCCAGACTACTTTTTCCTGAACCATTCCGGCCAACGATAGCGCTGATATTTATTCTAATACCACCGATATCGTAAATCTCCGGAGGCGCATCGGGGTGGACAACGATCTCTTCAAGATCGAAGAAAAGTTCTCTTATTTCATAATTTTTATAAAAGTGATAAGGATATCCGGGGACTAAGATCTTTTGATATTTTTGCTCAAGACCGTCCTGTGGTTTGATGGCGATAAGTTTAAATGGTTGATTTTTCATGGACGATTCATGTTAGGGATTTTGCTCCGGTTGGACACCAAAATGCTCTTGTTGCAATGTAATTGACAACCAATTCAAAAACTGTTGGTGTTCGTATGTGCGGTCATATTCGTGAAACAGTTGGCCGATATGCCAATCTGCGGGATAGAGAATTTTCATTAAGATAACGGTATAACAAAATATTGATAAAACTCTTCAAGTAACTATCTTTAATTATAAAAGTGCATAAATTTGCTGTTGTAGCAACAGAGCCAGATCATTGTTCACTTTTTTTGTTAAGTATGATATCTGAAATTAAATACCGTAATTTCTCTTTCAAATCGTAGTCTATGTCTAATTCTTCAGCTTTACTACACATTTTTAGCAGCTTAACCAAATCCTGCAACTCATCATTTATATGATTTTTGAAAATGTCTTTTAAACTCTGAATACTATATAATACGTTACGAGGATTATTCAACCGATTGTATATCCTTTGGCGCAACTCTTCCGGTTTTTTTATTGATTTGACATCATTTAAATCGGTTATAAAATCATCAGTGTTATTTAGCATACCACTTAATGCCGCCAATTTTTCAAATACCCTGTCCTGCTTAGTGCTATGGGATATTAGTAATTTATTTTCGCGAGCGTTCTCAGACTTTGGATAGAGATACATTCCTTCATCTATACGGTCTCCAACTCTAATAATTTTTGTGAAGTTTAGGGACCCTTGGCCTAAATCATTCGTTGTAACGACTAGCGCGGAGCTGACATTCCCAAATGCACCAGCATTTTTTATCCGTTTATCAGCGATGATAAGCTCTAGTTTTGATTCAGAAAGACCAGTACTCGTAATAGAATATCCGTTGCCAGCATTTCTTTTCATATCGTTATGCAGCAACAATATAGTTACGACAAAGGCGAAATCCACGCCGTATTCAAAATAGCGATCAACAGAAGTTATTCCCCTTAAAAATACATCTCCATTGTTCAACACCATTCTATAACTGCTGGGTGCATTAAGTTCAGGCTGCGAAGCCGCTTGCTGCTTAAAATATTCTAAATTATATTTAGCTAGCTCACCTAAGCCATTCTTGTACAAATGATTAGCATATTTTGACATTTCATAATTGTCAAAAAAGGTGTTCTTTGCATCATATATAGCATAGGCATCCATATCTTCAGCGCTTTGCCCATTGCTATGATATACGCTGAAATTGAAAATTAATGGCAGTGGATTAGCAAGATTTTCCAATGGACTCTTACTCTCCCTAATCGAGATGTCGCTAATACGTGCCGAAATATTGAAGCGCTCAAAATCTTTATTCAGCCTTTTCAATTTGGCAAAGACCAGATCGATTCGATCTATTAAAATGAATTCTTCGGCGAGTTCATCCGTCTTAAAGGCGGTAACAATGTCATTTAAATAAGGATGACGTTCAACCAAAGTCATTAGATGTTTGATTTGAAGTCGATCAGTACTTTCCTCGTTACTGTAGAAAGCACGCTTTTGCATAAATCTATCCGGCATAAATCAATTGTGATAGAATGAAAATTTAAGTTTTCTATTCTGGTTTAGAATACTAATATAAATTATAGCTTTTGTATTTTCAAGTTTGATAAAGACGCTTTAATTTATGTAAACAAACTACTATTAACTCATAGGTTTAAAGATATTTACAAATTGAAACAAGTTATTACGGATTCCCGTAAAGCAACTGGTTGCAAAAATAATGTCCTTAATTCCTTCTAATTTACACTAAACTATTTCATGACTCACTAACTATTCATAAGCGTTTACCTATGCTAAATAGATATTTTAAAGCTCGTCAACCATTTGATTTCCATCCGCACAAATATGATATTGGTGTTCTAATTGGATTAAAGCCCGGTTATGAAGATAATCTCTTTATCCGCAAACTGATGGATCTGCCGGAATCGGCATACCCGCTTTATTACAGATATCATTTAGAATATTTCCTGTCCAAAGAGCCGGACGGTGAACAAGAGTTTTTTACCTTCGTCTGGCAGATCGTTCAACGACGCATCAAGTTTATTGAGCAGAAAGATCCTTTTCATTCCAGCCATGCACGGGACGTAGAGTTGATCGCCATCCTTACTAGGTTTCAAAAATACCTTCGCTCCATCGACCGCTGGCATACGGAGAAAACCCTACCTGAGATTATCGCTGAGCAGTATGAGCAGATCCAGCGCCAGGCACAGCAAATTGCGGCTTTGAAACAAGAATTGAAAGAAGCCCGGAAACTGGAAACTAAAGAGGTAATTGATATTCCCAAGGGTTATGTTCTAACCTTCGTTGATCTATGCCAAAAAATGAGGAATATCATTTTACCTAAAGAAGGAAAAGAGCTGGTCTTTTCTCGAACAGAGATCGTATGGACCAAAATGATCTCCAAGTACTTCACAGAAGGCGGTAACGAGATTAATCACGATACCATCAGGCGATATTTTCCAGCAGATCATAAAAATCCGGGAGATAAATATTCCGGCGTACCTGCGAAATACCAGTTATTCGATATCGTACCCGCGAAGAAGCGCAGTATTTAATAGACTTTTTGTCCTGATGCTTTGCTCAACTTATGCTAAACATCTATAGTTGTCAATTCATAAGCCGTTAAGGCATTTTCACCTTTCTTATACCCCTTCAATTTAACCACGCGAACCTGCGTGGTCATCGCCGCGCCCCTTTATTACTTTCATTTGCTGCATGACGATCATTAACGACGAAGCCCTGAGCCGTTGCATCCGGGATGCAGTCAGGGCAGAACTACAGGAGCATTTTAACCAAGGGCGCAATCCGCCGCCAGACAATGAACGGCTACTTTCGAAACAGGAATTAGCCACAGAGTTAGGCGTATCACTTGTAACGCTGACGGATTGGATGAAAAAAGGCTTGCCTTTTCTTCGCCTGCATAAGCGCGTCTATTTTAAGAAGAGCCAGGTGCTAAACATCATGCACCAAAACATTACGAATCAGATCAAGGAGGAAAAACGATGAATGTGGAATTAATCACAAGTGAAGACTTGAAGCAATTTAAGAACGAGATGCTCACAGAGATCAAAAGACTGATCGGCACACCGCAAGGTCAAAGTAAGCAATGGTTGAAAAGCGTAGAAGTGCGCAAGCTGCTCAATATCTCACCGGGCACTTTGCAAAACCTACGGTTAAACGGCACCCTGCGCTTTACCAAAATCGGCGGTATGCTTTATTACAAACTAGCCGATATCAATAAGCTGTTGGAAGGAGGTGCGTTATGATAGCTGCAGATCTTAAAAGCAATTTTACCCGCTATAGTAACTGGACCAAACGCATGGGGACGGATAGCCGCATGCTGGCGACGCACGTCAGCTTATTTACCGGTTTGTTTGTCTGCTGGCAACGGAGCGGCTTTCAGATGCCATTTACGATCACACGAAAAACACTGATGACTTACAGCCGGATTGCCTCCATTGCTACTTACCATAAGTGCATTAAAGAGTTGGATGAATTTGGATACATCCGTTACCAGCCATCTTATCATCCGCGGCTTGGTAGCCTTGTGTGGCTACCGAAAAACAGCTAACGAACAGATGAAGATCAAGGGCAATTTATGAAAGTCCTGCTATAAGGATATAGCGCAGGAAAACTATACGACCTGTAAGGAGCGAGTTAATGTTTTTGCTATACAAAAACCCGGATTCACCCTTCGGGATGATCCGGAACTCGCTCCCGTTGGTCGGTATGAAAGGAAGACTTAGAAAGGAGTTAGTCAATGACACCACTAATAGAAAAGGGTAATTTACAAAAGAAGCGGACGCCGGGCAGACCTAAGAAAGCGATCAACCGGAGCAGTATATTGATGGTTCGCTTAACGCCGACAGAACGACTGCTTATCGAAGAACGGGCAAAGAAAGCAGGCATCAAGCCGAGCGAATGGTTTCGGAGGGCGGCTAAGAGCGCTAAGGTTTTTCCGCGCTTTACCGCCGAGGAAACCGGCTGGTTCAGAATGCTTTCGGGGTTAGCCAACAACTTTAATCAGTATGTGCATCTGGCGCATACCAGTGGATTGCTATCCACGGCGATAAAAGGCCAGGCTCTAATCAGGCAAATCGAAGAACTCCTAACAAATCTCAATAAACATGATGGGTAAGCCAATCACCGGCAGGAGCTTTGGCGGCTGTATTCGCTATGTGGTCGACCGGCAGGAAGCAAAGATCCTGCACGCGGAAGGTGTACGGATGCAGAATGCCAGTGCGCTCATTCAGGACTTTAATCTGCAACGGAAGATGCGGCCTGAGTTAGGCAAAGCGGTAGGACACCTTATCTTAAGTTGGAGCAAGGAAGACTTAGCTAAGCTTAGCGATGCAATCATGGCGGAACGGGCAAAAGAGTACATGGATAAGGTAGGTATTCGCAATACGCAGTATGTCGTAGTCCGTCATACGGACAAAGCCCACCCGCACCTGCACCTCATCTATAACCGGGTAGATAACAACGGCAAGACGATCAGTGACCAAAATAACTTTGCCAAAAACGTGAAAGCCTGCAAAGAGATTACCCTAAAGTATGGTTACCATTTAGGTCAAGGCAAAGAACTGGTTAACCGCAAGGCGCTACGCGGTAAAGAGAAGATCAGGTACGAGTTGTACGATGCGATAAAAGCTACCATGAAAACAGCCACCACCTGGAAAGAACTGGAAGCAAAGCTGGCTAATCAAGGCATTGCCATCGCTTACAAGTATCGAAGTGGCACCAGCGAAGTGCAGGGTATCTCTTTCGAAAAAGGTGATTTGAAAATGAAAGGCTCGGTGATTGATCGCAGCCTGAGTTATGCCAGGATCAATACTGCTTTAAACCGGAATATGAAAGTACAGGTCTATCAGGCGACAAAGCAGAGTGGAGAACCATCACTTGCAAGCCAGTTAAGAGAGGCGATGCGGAACGACAGCCAACATGAACATCATCACTTCTCTGGTGGTAAAAGCCTTTTCGATATTCTATTAACACCAGAGTTTATACCAACCGGACCTGATCCCATGGGAGATGCAGAAGAAGCACGAAGAAGGCGAAAGAAACGTAAGGGCCAGCAGCAGGCACAAGGGCCACGGTTGTAAACGAATATATAGACAATTAACTTAAAATTGATTGATATGCAAAAGGAAGAGATAGAAGAAAAAGTAACGATGATGGAGGAATTGTTTCAGGGCTTAGTAGGCCGGATAGATGTGCTGGAGGCCGGTATGGCCGATTTTCTCAAAACTTTCCTCGAACAGTACCGCAATGTGTTAGAAACCATTGCTGCTCGTGTTGAGACCGCCAATAGGCGTTACGATGAAAGTAAGATACAGGCCAACATAGATGCGTTAACAAAGGTAGTTTCAAATATGCCTAAGGTTATTAACGTTAAAAACACTCATCATTTCGGTGCCTGGTCTAAAAGCTTGATCATAGGTGTCGTAATTGCCTTTGTGGTAACTGCCAGTTCTGTAGGAACAGCGCTTTACTTCAATCATCAAAATAACCGGCTAAACAGTGAAGCTTATAACTTTTGGTTGGTGCGGGCATTGTATCCCGAGGTATCGAAAACTATTGAAGGCCAGTTAGCTGAAGATCCAAACGGCTTGATACAGCAAGCAGAAGAAGCGATGGTGAAACAGCAGGCTATTATCGCAGCAGAAGCCGAAGCTCATCAGGCCGAACAGCAACAAAGAGCAGCTAAACAAAGGCTGGAAAAGGTAAAGTCAGGTAAGTAGAAGTGTACAATTGTCCCTATGTGGCTGCGGCAGATTACTGCATTGCACCACGCGCTTTGCGCCGGGTTTCATTTTGCAATCAGCCTCGCCACCCTCGCAGGCAAGTATTCATACCTCATACATGCCTGCCAGCCCTCCGCACGTATAAGAAAAAAAGTCACAGCACCGCTATCACAAATGTAGCTACGCAGGAAAACCGTCAAGGGTATATAAACAACGGCTATCGCCGTTGCCCTTGACAGTTGTCCTGCTTATAGCTCTGGCTGTTTAAGCGTTGCAATGACTTGGTGTGTACTGAAGGGGAAACAAAAGATTATTTGAAGAAAATTTTCTTTTCCCAGGTTATTTATAGAATCAACGGATACTCTATTTGACAAAATATTTATCCACAAGTATTAAATAATATAGTTGATGAGTATCTTTGATTATCAGGCCTATAAAACCTTGTTACTCTGCAATAATAATTTAACTTGATGCTTGGATAGCTCGGTATTATAGAGATAAACCCTAATTTATGAAATACTATAGTTACTATCCGCTTCAAATAGCAACACAACTGCGTGATCAATTAGCTTCAGAAAAAAGGAAGCTTGGTTTCTTTTTTGGAGCAGGAACATCTATGGCAGTTGGATTGCCCGGCGTCCAGGCGCTTACAAAACAAGTCGAGGAAAAGCTTAAATCTCCCTATAAAGAATTATTCACAAAAATAAAAGCATCCTGCGATACTGATAATATTGAAGTTATTCTTAACAAAGTAAGGACGGTCAGGGAACTGTTGGGCGAAAGTGAAGAGGAGGAGGTGTTTGGAATTAACGGAAAGACAACTGCTCAGAAACTTGATGTTGCTGTTTGTACTACAATATCGGAGATCATTAAGGGAACGCCGAGTAACGACACAAGCCCTCATTCCCTCTTTGCAAGCTGGATCTATCTTAACCAAAAACTTAGGCTCAACCCAATAGAAATATTTACGGCCAATTACGATTTGCTAATTGAAGAAGCACTAGAAAGCAAAAGGCTTCCATACTTTGACGGCTTTGTTGGTTCATTGAATCCCTACTTAATACCAGAATGTGTTGAAGCAGAAAACAACAAAATAGATCAAGCATCCTATATCCCATCAAGTTGGTTAAGACTATGGAAGCTACATGGTTCAATTAATTGGTTCTTAGCCCAAGACTTAAATGGTAAGAAGAGGATAACTAGAAATACAAATCGCCCATTAGGACAGGGAGATGAGTTGATGATTTATCCTTCAAAACAGAAATACGACGAGTCAAGACGCCTCCCTTTTTTAGTGTTCCAGGATAGGCTTAGGAAGTTTTTATCTTCAGGTGAGGTCCTTTTCATTGTCAATGGGTATAGCTTCAACGATGATCATTTGAATGAAATACTCTTTCAAGCACTCCGATCAAACAAAAGATTAGCCATTACAGCTTTATTGTTTGGAGATTTTGTTGATGGAAAACTGGTTACTAGTGAAAAAGTCCTAGCATTTGGCGAGGAGTACCCTAACTTGTCTATTATCGGGCCAGATAAGTGCTGCATCGGCGGTGTTATTTCTAAATGGGATAATAAAGAGCCAGAGCTTCAAAATACTACGTTTTGGGATGAAGAAAAGGAAATATTCACGCTCGGCGATTTCAAGGCATTTTCCAGCTTTCTAAAATGGTCTTATGGAATAACAGACGGCACCGCTGAAGAAAGAAACACTACAGTTACCGGGTCCACTGATGAAGAAATGCTACCTCCATCAAATGTGCCATGTGTAGTTTCGACAGTTGAAGAACCACTTATTTCTCAGTAAATATGAACGCAAAGAATGATATACTTTACTTAGGTTCAATCGTTCGAGTGGTTGGTTCAAAGGTATTCATTGAGCTTAGTGAGGACCTGCCATCTTCTACTCCAATCATCGGCGGCAGAATTTATAAAATCGGCCAAGTCGGCTCGTTCGTGAAAATCCCCCAGGGAAGTCTAAATCTTTTTGGCCTTGTCACCATGGTTGGCGCTAATCCTGTCTCAGTAGCGGCAGATGAAACAAATTTTCCTTACGGAAAAAGGTGGTTAGAGATACAGTTGATTGGCGAGTCAGTAGGCAGAACTCATTTTCAACGGGGCGTAAGTATTTATCCTACCATTGAAGATCATGTACATATCGTTACAGAAGAAGACCTGAGATTGATTTATGCTAATGACAGCCCTAACTCAATTCAAGTAGGTCACTTGGCAACTTCGGACAATTTACCCGCTTTCATCGATTTAGATAAAGTAATCAGTAGACATACGGCGATTATTGGATCGACTGGTAGCGGCAAGTCAAATACGGTTACAGCTTTTTTAACCAGTATAACAAATGGAAATCTACCTAAAGCTAAAATAATAATCATCGATCCTCACAGCGAGTATCACACAGCTTTGCGTCAGCAGTCGAGAGTTTTCTCTATTGAAGATTCAGAGAATCCACTCAAAATTCCTTTTTGGGGATTGTCATACAACGAATTGGCGATGATTCTCTTTGACAAAAAGCAAGCAGCAGATACTATTCAGGATACCGCCTTAAAAGAGAGAATTTTTGATAGCAAGAAAACCGTTCTTACTGAATTAAAATCAGGAGAGCTTAATTTGAGTGAAATCACTGTCGACTCACCAGTGCCTTTTGATATTAAAACATTATGGTACGAACTTTATAAAGAGGAGTTTGCTACAGTAAACACCAAAAATGACCTTGCTACCGCATCATATAAAATTGTTGATGGAACACCGCAGGTTGGCAATATCAAAGATGTCATTGCTCCTCAATTTAATCCCCCAGGTGCAGGGTCATCCACTCCTTTTAAGTTTAAGGAACAGAGAATTTTAACTTCCTATATTAATCAGCTAGGTGGGAAACTTCGCGACAATAAGCTCTCATTTTTATTTGACGTCGACGAATACGATGGAATAAAGAAAGATTTAGATGATTTACTTTCTGATTGGCTGAACCACGACAAACCAATAACAATACTTGATTTAGGTGGGGTTCCCTATGAAATAATGGACCTTGTGGTTGGCTTGATATCAAGAATTGTATTTGAAAGTATGTTCTGGGGAAGATACATTGATGGTTTTGGCAAGCAGCGACCTGTTTTAATGGTTTATGAAGAGGCGCACTCTTATCTACCTAAAGGTGGGAGCAATCAATCAGTGTCTGGATATGCGGGAAGAGCAGTTAGAAGGATATGTAAAGAAGGCAGAAAGTATGGCATTGGTAGCTTGATTGTGAGCCAACGACCGTCTGATTTAGACGAATCCATACTGTCACAGTGTGGTACATTCATCGCTTTAAGACTATCTAATACGCAAGATCAAGGAATAATAAGTTCTGCAATGCCTGATAATCTGGGTAGTTTATGTGATCTGTTACCTTCCCTGAGAACAGGTGAAGCGATAGTGGTTGGAGAAGCCGTGAAAATTCCAAGCAGGATCAGAATGCCTCTGATAACTCCTCGTCCAGACAGTAACGATCCCGAGGCATCAAAGGCATGGAGGGAAGAGGCTATAGAGCATCCAGAATTTAGTAAAGCAATTAATTTTTGGCGTAAGCAAAAAACAATTAAATAAATATCAATATGGAAATGATTTCAGTTTCTTCAAGCAATTTAGCCGCCGTAGGATACAACTATGAAACGGCAACCTTAAGAATTCAGTTCTTAAACGGGGGTATTTATGACTACTACGGAGTTTCTAGTGATGTCTATGAGGGACTTCTTGAAGCTGGTAGTAAAGGACAATACTTTGACAGGTTCATTAAAAAAGGGGGATACTCTTATAACAGAGCCTGATCTTATCCGTCACTAGTTAGCTGATTTGGTCTAATTATTGTTTTAAAAAATTAACTGAATCAATAATTAGTGATGGACAATCTTAATCAAATAGCGAAGGAAGAACAAATTCACTATGCGAAATGTAGCATTTGTAATTCATACTTTGATTGCCGCGACTTATCAGAAGTAGTCGATCATTTCCATGATGACATTCCTGAAGTCAAGTTCGATTCATCGAGAAGAATTGATGAGCCGGTAGAGTATATAACTAGTCGTTACCGGCTAAATCAAAATTAGATTATTTGGTGCTTTTCAGAAGTTCTACCTTTTCACGTTCGCTTGCCAGCAAACGTTCATAGAGCTTTTTGTTTTCTTCTAACACCTCGAGCCATTTTTCAATAGGATTGAAATTAAGCGAACAATTATTGTTGATTGCAGATGCGTTGTCCTTAAAATCTGTGAACGTGTTAGCAATAATATTTACTGCCTTATCTTCATCCAAGTTTTTAATTGCTTCCACCGGCACCTTAAGGATAGCTGCAACTTGAGTCAAAATATCTTCTTCTATAATTTCTTTTGCTTCCAATAACGATATTCGTTTTTGATTCCAGTCATCACCTAACGCCAAAGCAAGTGCCTCTTGTTTTAGACCAAGCATTTCTCGAAAGCGCTTCACATTGCGGCCTTGGTGAATATTTTTTGGTGTATCAGTAACTGTGCTCATGACAAAAACAATTGGTTAGGCAAATGTATGAAAATTTGAATTTTCAAGTTACCTGTTTTCTGTGGATTATACAAGCATAAATTATCCGGCTATTAAACTTCGATAGAAAGCCTCAGAATAGGTTAGAAATCTTCTCATGTGGTCATTTGTCTTGTTAGCAACAATGCGGCAATAAGAACATGAGCATGTATTTAGGAGCGATAACACCTTGGGAACAGTACCCCAAACATTTGCGCTTTAGTGAGATCGTAAATCCCTTAAAGGTCATCACCGACTTCTTCAGTTCAGGCTGGCCGAACGACCACCGTCAGGATTTAAAGGAATGGCGGTATTACGTATTAAATGATAAGTTCTACAAAGACCGACATGGCCCCGGCCACGTGTTATTTATTTATGATCAAACAGTGCAATTAATTGAAGCCTTGCACTTATTATTACTTAAAAATAGTGACAGGTGGCCGAAATTGCCGGATGTTTCTGAAGAGCAGATTGAAGAGGAAAAGAAGGATTGGATCTATTTCCCAAAAAATCTTTCTGCAAAGGAGATCGCCAATCCATACAAGGCAATCAAAAAGTGTTTTAAAAAGATCAGCCCACAGGAGTATCGTGATTATTTGAAAGAATGGTTGCACGCTGCATTATATAACAGTGCTGCTGACGAAACTATGATGGCGGGTGAGATCATCGATGTGTATGATAATATCCGTAAACTTTATTCGGCAGCCTGGCTGATTCACCAGCGCGAAACGGGTGATACTATAACATACAAATCTTGGGGGAAAAGCAAAGTTGATAAAGATTTGGCAACTAGAACTACTCCCGGAGAGCTTTCACCCCTAAAAGATCTTAACCCTGAACTGACGAAAGCTGAAAAGTTAGGTATTGAGGAAGTGAAGAATCTCATAATAGAACGTGTGCCTTCGGTATCCATGATATACCTGATTGGCACACATCCTGATCCCTTTACTTATTATTTTCTGGTACTGATTGATGACAAGGAGAAAACGCCGGAACACGAGATTGCCAATAAAATAGAAGACAATTGTCGATACTTAGCATCGGTTTTTGCGATAGTCCATAAGCATGCCAGTGCCAAAGAGGCATTAACTAAGGATAGACGCTTCTGGCATAATACGCTTTACAAAAGCATTAATATTTACAGAGCAGCCGATGTGGAACTTACAGACGTACATGCCATAGACAACACCGTATGGATAGAGCGGGCACAGCTTAATTGGAACAGATGGGGTAATCAGGGTAAAAATTTTGTAAAAGGCGCGGTAAGATATATTGAGGATGCAAATTACAATTTAGCTCTCTTTTGTTTACATCAGGCAGCGGAGAGCAGCCTCATTGGAATTATAACGGCCGTTCTTGGCTACCGTACTAACGGACATAGCCTTGCAAGAAAAATTAAGATGACCTTACTTTTTACAGATGAAATTAAAAATGTGCTTAAACTTGATACACTCGAAGGAGTAAGATTATTTACACTACTGCAATCAGGTTATGCCGAAGCAAGGTATAAGAGCGATTTTAAAGCGGATGGAGAGTCAGTGAAAGTATTGAAAGAAATGGTGGATTTTCTGTTAGAGAAGATTGAGCGGGTATATCAAAAATTCATAAAAGGCAAAATCGCTTCCTAAGTACCGCCAAGTAGCAGTGGCAGGCGGCAAAATGTCTATGCCGCTTCGCTTACTGGTAAATAAGCTGTAAAAGTTGAGACATTGTCTGACAAATGAGTTTTCTCAGGCATTGCGATAAAAATGATTTTGAGGTAAAGCGGCTGGTGTGGAATCAGTCGCTTTATCATTTCCATCGGTCAGGTTATTCC
>Ga0157369_10007564_pt1 | contig 12501 bp, 12 predicted proteins | sample C25metaG_FD_113461 | JGI IMG/M metagenome (GOLD analysis project Ga0157369, IMG submission 113461) | Corn rhizosphere microbial communities from Kellogg Biological Station, Michigan, USA - C2-5 metaG | ecosystem: Host-associated > Plants > Roots > Rhizosphere > Soil | place: USA: Michigan...
CCACTCGAGCTTGGTGCCCGAGAAGTACGCGTCCAGCAGGAGCCCCGTGCGCTCGGCGAAGAAGGCCTCGCGGCCGGCCTGCCGCAGGGCGTCACATCGGGACGCGGTACGTCGGTCCTGCCAGACGATGGCATTGGAAACGGGTCGGCCCGTGGTCCGGTCCCAGAGCACCGTCGTCTCACGCTGGTTGGTGATGCCGATGGCCGCCACGTCGCGCCCCGAGAGGCCGGCCCGGGCGAGCGCCTGGGAGGCGACGTCGCGCTGGGTGCGCCAGATTTCCTCCGGGTCGTGCTCGACCCACCCCGCGCGGGGGAAGATCTGGCGGAATTCTTGCTGGGCAGAGGCGAGGGGGGCGCCATCCTGCCCGAAGACGATGGCGCGCGAGCTGGTGGTGCCCTGGTCGAGGGCGAGAATGGCCTTCATTTCGCTTGAAACGCTTGAAGTTCTTGGGGTTTCGAGCCGATCATAATAAAATTCGGGCGAACGACACGAACAAGGGAGCTCTTCGTGGGACTTCTGGACGACCTGAAAAAGCAGGCTGACGCACTCAAGGCCCAGGATGTCGACCGCACCGAAAGCATGCGGGCGACCGCGGTCGCGGTCGACCATGCGCTGCGCCGCACTTTCCTCTACCTGAACGACCTGGGCAAGCAGCTCAACGTCGTGCAGATGCCCAGCCCGTTCGTGTTCGACCTGCCCACGGTGGGCAAGATCGACGGCCTCGTCGCGAAGGACTTCTTCTGCGACTTCCGCTCGAAGCACTTCATCGACAAGGATTACTACGGCGAGGTCCAGATCGGCTACCGCTGCTGGTCCGACAAGATCCTCACGATCAAGAAGGGCCCCGAGGAGATCGAGCGCTTCCGCGACGTGCTCTGGCAGAACAACATCGAGCACAAGAGCGAGCAGTTCCGCGACGAGCGCAAGGTGATCACGCACGAGGTCTTCAAGGTGCGCTGCGACTTCCGCGTGCAGGCGAAGCTCGAGGGCGACCACGAGAACGGCAAGATCAAGATCGTCACCAAGAACGTGGGCAACTTCGAGGTGGACCTCTTCCTGCTGATGGGGCAGGAGATGAACGACAAGGCCGTCGAGGAGTTCGCGAAGTTCTTCATCGGCCGCCCGAACGAGTGGCAGGAGCTGGTGAAGCGCTCGGTGCTCCTCACGCGCCCGACGGCGCCGGCACCGAAGCCGCGGCCGAAGGTGCAGCCGGCGTACATGTCGCAGCCGCAACCGGCACCGGAGCCCGAGCCCGAGGAGAAGCGCGGGTTGCTGGGCTCGCTCAAGTCCTTCATCAAGAAAGACTGATCGGGCTCGCCGCCCGGGTCCGCACGCGTGACGGCCGCGCTCGAGGTCCTCGTCGGGACCCGCAAGGGTCTCTTCCGCCTGGTCTCCGATGAGGCGCGCCGCGACTGGCGCGTCGAGGGTCCCGACTTCCTCGGGCAGGTCGTGAACCATGCGCGCGTCGATCCGCGCGACGGCCGCAGCGCCGTCGCCGCGGTGCGCGCAGGCCACCTTGGCCCGACCGTCTACCGCTCCGAAGACCGCGGCCGCTCGTGGAAGGAGTGCGCGCGCCCGCCCGCGTTCCCGCCCGGTGGCGAAGGCGAGAGCGTGAGCCACGTTTTCTGGCTCGCGGCCGGTGCCGCCTCGCAACCCGGACGCTGGTACGCGGGCACGTCGCCGCAGGGGCTCTTCGTGTCCGAGGATGGGGGAGACCGCTGGGAGAGCGTGCGCGGCTTCAACGAGCACCCCGATCGCCGCAAGTGGATCGGGGACGCGCAGGACGCTCCTCCCGACGGCGGCACGCTGCACTCGATCAACGTGGATCCGCACGATGCGCGGCATCTCTACGTCGGCTGCTCCGCGGGCGGCGTCTTCGAGACGCGTGACGCGGGCGCCACGTGGTCGCCGCTCAATCGGGGCTGCGCCGCGGACTTCCTGCCGGATCCCGACGCCGAGTACGGCCACGATCCGCATTGCCTGCGCGTGCATCCCGCGAGCGGCGACGTCTACCAGCAGAACCATTGCGGAATCTATCGGCTCGATCGCGCAGCAGGAAAGTGGGAGCGCATCGGGCGCAACATGCCCGCGGACATCGGCGACATCGGCTTCCCGCTCGTGATCCATCCGCGCGACCCGCGCACGCTCTGGGTCTTTCCCATGGACGGCGGAACCGTGTGGCCGCGCACGTCGCTCGGGGGGCGTCCGGCCGCCTATCGATCGCGCGACGCCGGCGCCACGTGGGAGCGGCAGGACCGGGGATTGCCGCGCGAGCAGGCGTGGTTCACCGTGAAGCGCCAGGCGATGTGCGGCGATACGCTCGAGCGGCCCGGGCTTTATTTCGGCACCACCAGCGGAGAGGTCTGGGCGAGCGCCGACGAGGGCGAGAGCTGGCGCTGCATCGCGATGCACTTGCCGCACATCTATTCGCTCGAGGCCTGGTCCGCGGCGTGAAGGTGATCCTGCCCACGCCGCTGGCCGAGTACACGCGCCATGCGCGCGAGGTGCAGGGCGAGGGCGGCACGCTCGAGCAGCTGCTCGCGGACCTCGACCGGCGCTATCCCGGCATCCGGTTTCGCGTCGTGGACGAGCAGGGCGCGATCCGGCCGCACATCAAGATGTTCGTGAACCGCGTGCAGGCGCGGCGTCTGGACGTGGCGCTGGACCCCGCGGACGAGGTGCTCGTGGTGGCCGCGCTGTCGGGCGGGTAGGCCTTCGTTGTACCATGGGCGCCGTTCCGGGCCCTCATAACGACAACTCCGCCCGGTCCCCAATCTCACGGAGACCTTGATGATCCGAAAATCGCTCTTCGCCGCGCTGGCGGCATTCGGCCTCGCGACGGCGGCGCACGCACAGACCGAGATCCAGTGGTGGCACTCCATGGCGGGTGCCAACGGCGACAAGGTGAACGCCCTCGCCGACAAGTTCAACAAGGGCCAGGCCGCGTACAAGATCGTGCCGGTCTACAAGGGCTCGTATCCCGAGTCGATGACCGCGGCCATCGCGGCGTACCGCGCGGGCAATGCGCCGGCGATCCTGCAGGTCTTCGAGGTCGGCACCGCCACGATGATGGCGGCCAAGGGCGCGATCGTCCCGGTGTACAAGCTCATGAAGGACGCCGACGAGAAGTTCGATCCGAAGGCCTACCTGGGCCCGGTCTCCGGCTACTACACCGACAGCCACGGCAACATGCTGTCGTTCCCCTTCAACAGCTCCACGGTCGTGTTCTACGTGAACAAGGACGCGTTCAAGAAGGCGGGCCTGGACCCCGAGAAGGCGCCGAAGACCTGGAAGGAATTCCAGGCCGACGCCGACAAGCTCAAGGCCGCCGGGCAGAAGTGCGTCTACACGACCGGGTGGCCGTCGTGGGTGCACATCGAGAACTTCGCGGCCTGGCACAACATCCCGATCGGCACGAAGGAGAACGGGATGGCCGGGACGGACACGCAGTTCACGTTCAACGACCCGCTGCACGTGCGCCAGATCCAGATGCTGGGCGAGCTCTCGAAGAAGGGCGAGTTCACCTACGTCGGGCGCCAGAGCCAGGCCGAGGCCAACTTCGCGAGCGGCGAGTGCGCGATGCTCACGTCCTCCACGGGCGCGCAGGCCAACATCGCGCGCACGGCGAAGTTCGGCTGGTCGGTCAACTTCATGCCGTACTGGGATGACGTGAAGGGCGCGCCGCAGAACTCGATCATCGGCGGAGCCTCGCTCTGGGTCATGGGCGGCAAGACCAACAACGTCTACAAGGGCGTGGCGGAGTTCTTCAACTTCCTCTCCCGCCCCGAGATCCAGATGGAGTGGCACACCGGCACGGGCTATGTGCCGATCACGTACGCGGCGTACGAGCTCACCAAGAAGTCGGGTTACTACGAGAAGAACCCGGGCGCCGAAGTCGCCATCAAGGAGCTCACGAACAAGCCGCCGACGGCCAACTCGAAGGGCCTGCGCTTCGGCAACTTCGTGCAGGGCCGCGAGGTGATCGAGGAGGAGCTCGAGGCCGTCTTCGCCGGCAAGAAGGACGCGAAGACCGCCCTCGACGAAGCCGTGCGGCGCGGCAACGAGATCCTCAGGAAATTCCAGTCCACCAACCGGTAAGCGCCAGGCAGCGCCACGGCAGCCATGGAGAAACGGGTCGTCTTCCGCTCGAAGTGGCTGCCGTACGTCCTCGTCGCCCCTCAGATCGCCGTCACGCTGGTCTTCTTCTTCTGGCCCGCGGGTCAGGCGGTGTACTACTCGTTCCTGGTGCAGGACCCGTTCGGGCTGTCGAGGCAGTTCGTCTGGTTCCAGAACTTCCAGGATCTCTTCCACAGCTCGAGCTACCTCGACTCGTTCAAGATCACGGCGCTCTTCAGCGTGCTCGTGGCCGCGTCCGGGATCGCCATCTCGCTATTGCTCGCCACGATGGCCGACCGCGTCGTGCGCGGCGCCATCGTCTACAAGACGCTCCTCATCTGGCCGTACGCGGTGGCGCCCGCGATCGCCGGCGTGCTCTGGCTCTTCCTGCTGGCACCCTCGATCGGCATCGTGAGCTACTACCTGCGGGAAATGGGCGTCGACTGGAACTGGTACCTCAACGGCAACCAGGCGATGCTGCTCGTGGTCATCGCCGCCGTGTGGAAGCAGGTGAGCTACAACTTCCTCTTCTTCCTCGCGGGACTGCAGTCGATTCCGCGCTCGCTCATCGAGGCCGCGGCGATCGACGGGGCGACGCCGTTCCGGCGCTTCTGGACCATCGTCTTCCCGCTGCTGTCGCCCACCACGTTCTTCCTGCTCGTGATCAACATCGTGTACGCGTTCTTCGACACGTTCGGCGTGATCGACGCGACGACGGGCGGCGGGCCGGCGGGGGCGACCCAGATCCTCGTGTACAAGGTCTATTACGACGGCGTGAAGGCCGCGGACCTGGGCGGCTCCTCGGCGCAGTCGGTGATCCTCATGCTGATCGTGATCGCGCTCACCGTCGTGCAGTTCCGCTTCGTCGAGCGCAAGGTGCAGTACTGACATGGTCGAGCGCCGGCCGGGCCTCACCTTCATCGCGCACGCGATCCTCATCCTCGGGGTGATGGTGGTGGCGTTCCCGCTCTACGTCACCTTCATCGCGTCGACCCGCACGCTGGACGAGATCGTGGCCGTGCCGATGCCGCTCACCCCCGGCTCGCACTTCATCGAGAACTACTCGCACATGCTCACGTCGGGCGCCACGCGCGGCTCGACCGCCCCCGTGGGCATCATGCTCTTCAACAGCGCGGTGATGGCCCTCGGCGTCGCGATCGGGAAGATCGCGATCTCGATCCTCTCGGCGTTCGCCATCGTCTACTTCCGCTTCCCGCTGAGGAAGTTCTTCTTCTGGATGATCTTCCTCACGCTCATGCTGCCCATCGAGGTGCGCATCATTCCCACCTTCAAGGTCGCCGCCGACCTGCACCTGCTCGACAACTACCAGGGGCTCATCCTGCCGCTCATCGCGTCGGCGACCGCGACCTTCCTCTTCCGCCAGTTCTTCCTCACGATTCCCGAGGAGCTCGCCGAGGCGGCGCGCATCGACGGAGCCGGCCCCATGCGCTTCTTCCGGGACGTGGTCCTGCCGCTCTCGCGCACCAACCTCGCCGCGCTCTTCGTGATCCTCTTCATCTACGGCTGGAACCAGTACCTCTGGCCGCTGCTCGTGACGGGCAACGAGTCGATGTACACGGTCGTGATCGGCATCAAGCGCATGATCGCGGGCGGCGACGCGTACAACGAATGGAACTACATCATGGCGACCGCGATGCTGGCGCTGCTGCCGCCGGCGCTGGTCGTGATCCTCATGCAGAAGTGGTTCGTGAAGGGCCTCGTGGAGACGGAGAAATAGAGATGGCCGCAATCCGCCTCGCGGGCGTGCGCAAGAGCTACGGCAAGACGGAGGTGATCCACGGCGTGGACGTGGAGATCGCCGACGGCGAGTTCATCGTGATCGTGGGCCCGTCGGGCTGCGGCAAGTCGACGCTCTTGCGCATGATCGCGGGCCTCGAGACCATCACGGCGGGCGACATCTCCATCGCCGGTCGGCGCGTGAACGACGTGGAGCCCAAGGACCGGAACATCGCGATGGTGTTCCAGAACTACGCGCTCTATCCGCACATGAGCGTGTACGAGAACATGTCGTACGGGCTTCGCATCCGCGGCATGGGCAAGGACGAGATCCGCATGCGGGTCGAGCGCGCGGCGAAGATCCTCGAGCTCGGGGGCTTCCTCGAGCGCCGCCCGCGCGAGCTCTCGGGCGGGCAGCGCCAGCGCGTGGCCATGGGGCGCGCCATCGTGCGCGAGCCGGCGGCATTCCTCTTCGACGAGCCGCTCTCGAACCTGGATGCCAAGCTGCGCGTGCAGATGCGCCTCGAGATCCAGAAGCTGCATCGGACCCTGCGCACCACGAGCATCTTCGTGACCCACGACCAGGTGGAGGCGATGACGCTCGCCGATCGCATGATCGTGATGAACGCGGGGGTCGTGGAGCAGGTGGGCCGCCCGATCGAGGTCTACGAGCGGCCGGCGTCGCTCTTCGTGGCGGGCTTCATCGGCTCGCCCGCGATGAATTTCCTGCCCGCGCGCCGCGAGGGCGGGGAGGCCGTGGTGGGCGACATGCGCCTGCCCATTCCGCCCGCGGTGCAGCGGGAGGCGCGCGACGCGGTGACGGTCGGCGTGCGTCCCGAGCACCTCGTGCGGGGCGCACCCTCGGGGCCGCTCTTCCGCTTCACGGTCGAGACGGTCGAGGCGCTGGGCGCCGACTCGCTGCTGCACGGCGTGCTCGGCGAGCATCCGATCGTCGCGCGCGTCGAGGGGCACGTGACGCCCGAGCCGGGCGAGGCCCTCACCTTCGGCGCCATGCACGACAAGGTCCACTTCTTCGATACCGCGAGCGGCAAGCGCCTCGCGCCATGACGGACCTGCGCCGGCTCGAGGAGCTGGGGCTGAACTCCTCCGCGCCGCCCGGGCAGCTGCTGTACGACGGCTGGCTGCTGCGCCTGCTGCCGGGCAAGGCCAAGCGCGCACGCTCGGTGAACGCGGTGTATGCCTCCACGCGCCCGCTCGATGAGAAGGTGGCGTACTGCGAGCAGGTGTACCGCGCGCGCTCGTTGCCGCCGATCTTTCGCATCACGCCTTTCTCGGAGCCGCCCATGCTGGACGCGGCGCTGGAGGCGCGCGGCTACGCCCGCTACGACGAGACGAGCGTCGAGGAGGCCGCGATCGAGGCGCCGTCCGGCTTGCCGTCCGCACAACCCGTGGACCTCGGCGCGTGGGTCGACGCCGTCGCGGCGTTGCGCGGCTCGCCGCTCGCCCATCGCGAAAGCCACCTCGCGCGGCTCGCCGCCTCACCGCTGCAGCTACGGCCGCTGGCCCTGCGCGACGAGCGCGGCATCGCGGCCACCGGCCTCACGATCGTGGAAGGTGCCCACGCCGGCCTCTTCGACATCATCACGCGCGACGATGCGCGCGGGCGCGGCTATGCACGGCGCCTCGTCGCGTCGCTGCTCGCCGCGGCCCACGGGCTGGGAGCGCGAAAGTCGTACCTGCAGGTCCAGCTCGACAACGCGGTCGCGCGGCGCCTGTACGCGAGCTTCGGCTTCGTGCAACGCTACACGTACTGGTATCGCGGACGGCCCGGCGAATGGTGATCGACGAGCGCATCGGGGACTTCGCCATCACGCGCCTCGCGCGCGAGCTGGGCGCGGCGTGCGTGAAGCGCGGGGTGTTCGTGACGGCGGCGGAATCGTGCACCGGGGGCGGTGTCGCCGAGGCGATCACGCGCGTTCCCGGCAGCACGCGCTACTTCGAGCGCGGGTTCGTGACCTACGGCAACGACGCGAAGGAGCAGCTGCTGGGCGTGGCGCGCGCGACGCTCACCGCGCACGGAGCGGTGAGCGAAGAGACGGCGCGCGCGATGGCCGAAGGGGCGCTCGCGAAAAGCGATGCGCGCCTGAGTGTGGCGATCACCGGCATCGCCGGGCCCGGAGGTGCCGTGCCTGGCAAGCCCGTGGGCCTCGTCTGGTTCGCCTGGGCGCAGCGCGGCGGTCCCACGCAGGCGCGCGCCTTCCTCTTGAAGGGAGGACGCGAACGCGTGCGCCGGCAGTCGGTCGCCGTCGCGCTGCAGGGGCTGCTCGACCTGGTGCGGTGAGCGAATCGCCCATCCGCCGAGGACCGGGGCCAGAAGGCCGCGCTTGACACCAGAACGTTCGTTCGGTACCTTCAGAACAATCGTTCTGTCATCGCGAGCCGAAATCCGGCGTTGAGTGAATCGTGGCCCTGAACTCATCGAAGGGAACCATCGACCCGGCGTACCTGGAAAAGCTCCAGGACTACTACGCCGAGCACAAGGTCATCCCGTCGTACTCGGTGCTGGCGACCCTCTGGGGGATCTCGGCCAAGTCCTGGGTCTCGCAGTGCGTGAGGCGCTTCGAGGAGGCCGGCTACCTCGACTGGACGCCCGACAAGCAGTTGAAGCCCGGGAAGCGCTTCTTCGAGCGGCGCCTCGCGGATTCGCCGGTGCAGGCGGGCATGCCCAACGCGGCGATCGCCGAGGGCGGCGATTTCGTCGATTCGATCGACGACATGCTCGTGCGCGTGCCTTCGAAGACCACTCTGGTGCGCGTGAAGGGCGACTCGATGATCGAGGCCGGCATCCTCGAGGGCGACTACCTCGTGGTCGAGAAGCGGCAGCACGCGAACGTCGGCCAGATCGTGGTCGCGATCGTGGACAACGAATTCACCGTGAAGTACCTGGACCGAGAAAAGGGCACGTTCGTCCTGAAGCCCGCGAACAAAGCCTACCCGGTCATTCGCCCTCGCGGGCGCCTGGAGATTTTCGGTGTGATGGCGGGACTCGTGCGGCAGTCGCGGTAAGCGCGGTCCTGGGCGGAGCGTTCAACCAGCCAAGAAATGGGATAATTCCAATGCTCAAAGTCATCAGCAACGCCAACTCCGAAATGCCCAAGATGGACGAAAACAAGGCGAAGGCCCTGCAGGCCGCGCTTTCCCAGATCGAGAAGCAGTTCGGCAAGGGCTCGATCATGAAGATGGGCGACAAGGATGTCGAAAAAGGCATCGAAGTCGTCTCCACCGGCTCCCTCGGCCTCGACATGGCGCTCGGCGTGGGCGGGCTTCCGCGCGGGCGCATCGTCGAGATCTACGGCCCGGAATCCTCCGGCAAGACGACGCTGACCCTCCAGGTCATCGCCAACATCCAGAAGAACGGCGGCACGGCCGCCTTCATCGACGCGGAGCACGCGCTGGATCCACAGTACGCGCAGCGCCTCGGCGTCGTGACCTCGGAGCTCCTGCTCTCGCAGCCGGACAACGGCGAGCAGGCCCTCGAGATCGCGGACATGCTCGTGCGCTCGGGCTCCGTGGACTGCGTCGTGATCGACTCGGTCGCGGCCTTGACGCCGAAGGCCGAGATCGAGGGCGAGATGGGCGAGCCGCAGATGGGCCTGCACGCGCGCCTCATGAGCCAGGCGCTGAGGAAGCTCACCGCCAACATCAAGCGCTCCAACACCCTCGTCATCTTCATCAACCAGATCCGCATGAAGATCGGCGTGATGTTCGGCAACCCCGAGACCACCACGGGCGGCAACGCGCTCAAGTTCTACGCCTCGGTGCGCATGGACATCCGCCGCATCGGCTCGATCAAGAAGGGCGAGGAAGTCATCGGCAACGAGACCCGCGTCAAGGTGGTGAAGAACAAGGTGGCGCCCCCGTTCCGCGTCGCCGACTTCGACATCCTCTACAACGAGGGCATCTCGCGCGAGGGCGAGATCATCGAGCTGGGCGTGCTCCACCGCATCGTCGAGAAGTCCGGCGCCTGGTACGCCTACGGCGGCGAGAAGATCGGTCAGGGCAAGGACAACACGCGCGAGTTCCTGAAGGACAACCCGGCCATCGCCGAGGAGATCGAGCGCAAGATCCGCGAGGCCGTGGGCATCGCCGGCATGCCGGAGGATCGCGCCGAGGCCGCGGAAGCGGACTGACCCGGCAACGGATCGCTGCGCGCGAAGGAGAGGGCAGCGTGGACAGGCGTGAGCCTTCCCTTCGCTCGCGAGCGATGCGCTACCTCGCCCGGCGCGAGCACTCGCGCGACGAGCTCAAGCGCAAGCTCGCAAGCCACGTGGAGGAGGGCGACGACCTCGACGCCGTCCTCGACGAGCTCGCGGCCGAGGGCTGGCTCTCCGACGCGCGCTTCGCCGAGCAGGCGATCCGCAGCAAGTCGCGCCGCTTCGGCCCCGTCAAGCTCGCCCACATGCTGCGCGCCAAGGGGCTCGACGACGACGCCGTGGCCGCGGGCTTCCGTGCCGCGGGCCACGAGGGCGACTCGAACCTCGAGGCGGTGTGGAAGACGCGATTCCGCGCCGCGCCAGCCGATGATCGCGAGCGCGCGCGGCAGGTGCGCTTCCTGCAGGGCCGCGGCTTTCCCCTCGACGCGATCCTTCGCTACATGAAGACCCTGGAGACCTGAACATGACGACCCGCATCCAGAACATCGCATCCGCCGTCGCGATCGTCTCGATCCTGCTGGTGAACGCGCTCGCGCGTTGATCGTCTCGGCCCCCGGCGCCCGGGCGCTCCAGGAGCTGCACGCGCGCCTCGATCCCGATGACCCGTTCGAGGTGGACCGGCTCGCGGGACTCCTCGCGCCCTGCTGAAGCCGGGGCGCAACGGGGAAATCGCGCCCCGTTTGCTAGACTTACGGTTTGTCCTCGCGCGTACGCGCCCGCCCTTCACCCGGCGGAAACCGATGAAGACCAAAGAGATCCGCAGCAAGTTCATCGAATACTTCGCGTCGAAGGGGCACACGCACGTGCCCTCGAGCCCGCTCGTGCCGGCGAACGACCCGACGTTGCTCTTCACCAACGCGGGCATGGTGCAGTTCAAGGACGTCTTCCTCGGCGTCGAGCGGCGTCCCTACGTGCGCGCGGTCACCGCGCAGAAATGCGTGCGCGCCGGCGGCAAGCACAACGACCTCGAGAACGTGGGCTACACCGCGCGCCACCACACGTTCTTCGAGATGCTGGGCAACTTCAGCTTCGGCGACTACTTCAAGCGCGACGCGATCCGCTTCGCGTGGGAGCTGGTGACGCAGGTCTACGGGCTGCCGAAGGAGAAGCTCTGGACCACCGTCTACGAGACGGACGACGAGGCCTACGACCTCTGGACGAAGGACATCGGCGTGCCCCCCGAGCGCTGCGTGCGCATCGGCGACAAGCCGGGCGGGCGCAGGTACGAGAGCGACAACTTCTGGCAGATGGGCGACACGGGCCCGTGCGGCCCGTGCTCGGAGATCTTCTACGACCACGGCGAGGGTATCGAGGGCGGACCCCCGGGGTCCGCCGGGCAAGACGGCGATCGGTACATCGAGATCTGGAACCTCGTGTTCATGCAGTTCAACCGCGACGAGGCGGGCACGCTGCATCCGCTCCCGAAGCCGTCGGTGGACACGGGCATGGGCCTCGAGCGCCTCACCGCCGTGCTGCAGCACGTGCACTCGAACTACGAGATCGACCTCTTCCAGTCCCTCATCAAGGCCGCTGCGCGCGAGACCCGCTGCAAGGACCTCGAGTCGCCGTCGCTGCGCGTGATCGCGGACCACATCCGCTCGTGCGCGTTCCTCGTGGCCGACGGCGTGATTCCCTCCAACGAGGGCCGCGGCTACGTGCTGCGCCGCATCGCGCGCCGCGCCATGCGCCACGGCTACAAGCTCGGCCAGAAGCAGCCGTTCTTCTACAAGCTCGTGCCGGATCTCGTGCGCGAGATGGGCGACGCGTACACGGAGCTCGTGCGCGACGAGGCCCGCATCACCGGCACCCTCAAGGAAGAGGAAGAGCGCTTCGCGCAGACGCTCGAGACCGGCATGGCCATCCTCGACACGGCGCTCGCCGGCAATGCGAAGCAGCTCGCGGGCGACGTGGCGTTCAAGCTCTACGACACGTTCGGCTTCCCGGTGGACTTGACCGCCGACATCGGCCGCGAGCGCGGCTTCGAGATCGACATGGACGGCTTCAACGCCGCCATGGCGCAGCAGCAGGAGCGCTCGCGCGCGTCGAGCAAGTTCAGGAGCGGGGCGGTGCTCGAGTACGCGGGGGCGAAGACGAATTTCCGCGGCTACGAAACGCTCTCCGAAGAGGGCCGCGTGGTGGCGCTGTACAAGGGCGGCACGCCGGTCGAAAGCCTCGACAACGGCGACGAGGGCATCGTGGTTCTCGACCGCACGCCCTTCTATGCCGAGTCCGGCGGCCAGGTCGGCGACCGCGGCGAGATCACCAAGGGCGGTGTGTGCCTGACACTCTTCGAGGTGCAGGACACGCAGAAGATCCAGCCCGACGTCTTCGGCCACCACGGGGTCATGAAGAACGGCGAGCTCAAAGTCGGCGACACGGTCGCGGCCCAGGTGGACCTCGACAAGCGCGCCCGCACCATGCGCCACCACTCGGCGACGCACCTCATGCACAAGGCGCTGCGCGAGGTGCTCGG
>Ga0157369_10007566_pt1 | contig 12499 bp, 13 predicted proteins | sample C25metaG_FD_113461 | JGI IMG/M metagenome (GOLD analysis project Ga0157369, IMG submission 113461) | Corn rhizosphere microbial communities from Kellogg Biological Station, Michigan, USA - C2-5 metaG | ecosystem: Host-associated > Plants > Roots > Rhizosphere > Soil | place: USA: Michigan...
ACTTAGCCTACCACTAGGTAGGCCCCCAAACAACGCACGCCCCTGTAGGAGCGCGCTTGCGCGCGATCGGAGACACCGACCAGGCATGGTTGACGGTCAACCTACCTACTAGTAGGCTGATAATTCCTCCCCAAAGAAAGCCCCAGGCCCCCATGTCTTCTCTCCGCCACTTCTATTACCTCCGCGCCGGCGTTGCCTTCGCCTGGGTCGCCCTCGTCATCCTGCTCTCGCGCCTGGGCGTGCCGGCGATCGTCGCCAACGCGTTGCTCGTCGCCTATCCACTGTGGGACGCCGTGGCCAACATCATCGATGTACGTCACAGCGGCGGTTTGCGCGCCAACCCCGGCCAGCAGTTCAACGCCGCCGTCAGCATCGTGACCGCCATCGCCCTGGTGATCGCCCTCGTCGTGGCGGGCAATAAGGGGGCCTTATTCGTATTCGGGATCTGGGCGTTGCTGTCGGGTGTGCTGCAGCTCGCCGTGGGCATCCAGCGGCGCAAGCTTGGCGGCCAGGTGTTCATGATGATCAGCGGTGCGCAGTCGGCGCTGGCCGGCGTGATCATGGGCCTGCGTGCCTTTGGCGAGCCGCGCAGCATCGCCGAACTGGCGCCTTACGCCGCGTTCGGTGGCCTGTATTTCCTGCTATCCGCCCTGCGGCTGACCTTCAGGAAGGCGCCGACCGTGGCGGGCGCCGTCAATCATTACGACTGAAGAACGAACATCTCGATGGCACGGGCGACGCCATCCTCCGCATTGGTCGCGGTTTCATAGCGCGCGGCCTGCTTCACCGCGGGGATGGCGTTGCCCATGGCCACGCTGGTGCCGGCAAACTCCAGCATGGCGATATCGTTCTCGTGATCGCCCAGCGCCATGATGCTCTCGCGATCAATGCCCAGCCGGTCGGCAAGGCGCTTCAGGCTGGGGCCTTTGCCCGCGCGGCCGTCGAAAATATCGAGAAAGCTGGCCGAGCTCTTCAACGAAGTGAAGCGCTCCGCGAAGCCGGCCGGAAGGCGGGCGATCGCCGCGTCCAGGATCGCTGGCTGGTCGATCATCATCATTTTGGGGAAGCGCATGCCCGCAGGCATGTCGGCCACGGCCCGGTACGAGAGCGGCGTATGGGTCAGGAACGAGTCCGCGACCGTGTACGGGCTGATGTCGAGATCGGGCGTGTACATTCGCTCGCCATCCAGGCCCTGGAAGTGTACGCCGAGCTCGCTGGCGATCGCCGCGCAGTAGCGGTAGTCCTCGATACCCAGGGTGAATTCCACCACGCGTTCGCCCGTGCCGATGTTCTGCACCACGGCCCCGTTGAAGGCGATGCAGTATTCATCGTCGCCGGCGATGCCGAGTTCGGCGAGGTAAGGCAGCAGGCCGGCGACGGGCCGGCCGCTGGCCAGCACCACGCGCACGCCGCGGGCGATGGCGGTGTGGATGGCGTCCTTAACGCGGGGAGTGATCTTGTGGCCTGGATCGAGGAGCGTGCCGTCCATATCAATGGCGATGAGCTCAATGGGGCGGCGTCGTGCGGTATCCATCGGTGGTGCTTAACCCGGTTTACTTTTGGGTTGGAATTGTACGACATTTAGAAACTGTCACGTTCATCAATTCCTTACAGCCGCGCGGATACCCTTCGAACCGATGATCGATACCACGACCCGCGCACGGCTCGATGCACTCATGGCAGGCGGCGGCCGGCGAATCCTGGGCATTGCGGGCTTGCCCGGCTCGGGCAAATCCACGCTTGCGGAGCAACTGCTCACCCGCCTTGGCGATCAGGCGGTGAACGTGCCGATGGATGGGTTCCACCTGGCCAACGCGGAGTTAAGGCGCCTTGGCCGGGCCGAGCGCAAGGGCGCGCCCGATACGTTCGATACGGGAGGGTATGTGGCGTTGTTGAAGCGGCTGCGCGCGCCGGTCGAGGGCGAAATCGTCTACGCACCCAGGTTCCATCGGGAGATCGAGGAATCGATCGCGGGCGAGGTCGTCGTACCTGCGTCGGCGCGGCTGGTCATTACCGAAGGCAATTACCTGCTGATGGAAGAGGGCGGGTGGGCGGCTGTGCGCCCGCTCCTGGATGAGGTCTGGTTCGTGGATGTCGATGACGAGCTGCGCCTTCAACGCCTGCTGGAACGCCACATGCAATTCGGGCGCTCACGCGAGGCAGCCCAGCACTGGATCGAAACCACCGACGAACCTAACGCCCGGCGCATTGCCGCCACGGCGCACCGCGCGGATTTCCGCGCCCGCACCCTTCCGATGGAGCCTGCATGAGCGCAATAACGTCCCCTGGTTCTTCCGTGACCGTGGAGGCCACGCCACGTACCGGCATCGTGGTGGGCATCGCGGTGATCGCCGCCCTTGGCGGCCTCCTGTTCGGTTACGACACCGGTGTGATCGGTGTGGCGTTGCTGGGTCTTGGGCGCCAGTTCGCGCTGGATGACACCACCAAGCAGTTGGTGACCGGCGCGATTATCTTCGGCGCGCTATTCGGCTGCCTGGCGACGGGTCCCTTCTCCGATCGCCTCGGCCGCCGGCGCATGGTGATCTTCGTGGGCGTGCTGTTCGCCATTGGCTCCATCGCTTCGGCGTTCGCGCCGTCGGTAGGCTGGCTGATCGCCGCGCGTTTCGTGCTTGGCCTTTCCGCCGGTAGCTCTACGCAGATCATCCCGGTGTATATCGCCGAGGTCTCGCCTTCAAAGCACCGCGGCAAGATGGTCACCCTGTTCCAGTTCATGGTGGTGTTCGGCATCACCGTGGCGTATTTCACCGGCTTCGTGCTGGGCGAGCACTGGCGCTGGATGTTTGGCCTGGGCGTGGTCCCGGCGATCATCTTGCTGGGTGGCATGGCCTACCTGCCGGAAAGCCCGCGTTGGCTGGTGGCGGAGAAGCGCATCGATGAGGCCATGAATGTGCTGGAACGCGTGCGCGGCAACGCCGCCGCGGCGCGCGCCGAGATCGAAGAGATCCAGACGGTGGCCGAGCAGGAGCCGTCGAGCAGCTGGAAGGACATCGCCAAGCCGTGGATCCGGCCTGCCGTGATCGTGGGCGCCGGTATTTCCATGTTCTCGCAGATCACCGGCAACAACGCGCTGATCTACTACGCGCCCACCATCCTGACCAAGGCCGGCTTCTCCGATGAGGCCGCTGTACTCGGTACCGGTGCGAGCACCGTGCTGGTGGTGATCATGACGGTGATTGGTAGTTTTCTGGTCGACAAGATCGGCCGCCGTACCTACCTGTTGTGGATGATCCCGGGATCGATCGTCGCCCTGATCGTCATGGGCTTCATGTTTGAGGGCGCCGGGCCGCAGAACGATTTCAGCCGCTGGCTGGCGGTGGCTTGCCTGGGCGCCTACATGATGCTGAACTGCGGCAGCTTCGGTATCTGTATCTGGCTGATCAACTCCGAGGTGTACCCGCTGTTTGTCCGTGGCAAAGGCGCGAGCATCGGTGCCTTCAGCCACTGGACCTTCGATCTCATCGTGACGCTCACAACGCTGTCGCTGGTCACCTGGCTGGGCGCAACGCACACCTTCTGGCTGTACGCGGTGATCTCGGTCTTCGCGCTGGCCTTCGTGTACTACCTGGTGCCAGAAACCGCAGGCAAGAGCCTGGAAGAAATCGAGCACGAGCTGCGCGAACACCGCTTCTATCCATTCCAGAAGAAGCGGCTGAAAGGTTCACCGCACGCAGGCTGAGGCTCTCCGCGCAAAGCCGTGACCAACCATGTCCGTGACAAGGGCACCAGGGATGGCGCACTTGTCACTGGACGACGGGCTCAATCACGAGGGTATCCACCACGGCGCTACCTACCGCTTGGCTTGCGCTCGCCGCGAATTGCTCGATGGGGCACGCTCGCTGTCCTCCGCATGCCGGCTGGACAAGTGTCTTCCGAACGATCGCGCCGGTGGGTGCCATATCACCGGAACGAAGCGCCGGGAGCGTGGGCATCGCGACCGACAGGCGCACGGCGGTTCCCTGGCGGGTTTGCACGAGGTCGTAGAACAACGCTCCGCCCGGGGGAAAGTCGTCGCCCTTCGTCACGTCATGCCAATCCAGCCCCAGCAGCCCGGCCTGCGCGGCCAGATCGGTATCGTGGCCGATCAACACGAGAACACGCGTGCCGGCGGGTGCGAGCGGGCTGGTCGTCCCTGGCTTGCCCGCAGCGGCCAGCAACGTCGCGGTGATGTGGGCCAGCATGTTTCCGCCACGTCCACGCGACGCCTCCGGTGTTGCGTGCGCCAGGCGGAACGATGCGTTGTGCAACTGGATGATGCTTGCCACGCCGTCGGCATTCAGCCGTCCCCAGCCGTATTGGCTCGCAGGCATTCCCTGTACGTAGGCCAGCATGATGTTCTCGGCCAGCGATCCGGCAGTCTTCAAGGCTTTTGCCAGGTCGCCACCCAGCAACAGCTGCTTTCCAGCTTCCCGGGCCTTCGCCATGCAGGCGTCGTCGTGGCAACCAAGCAGTACCTGCTGCAACTGGGCCAATCGTTCGCGCGTTGTGCCATCCATCGCGGCAGCGTCAATGCCGCCCTTGTCGTCGTCATCGCCGCCACCCGTTCCACGGAACAGCGGGTCATCCTGCCCGGCAGGGAATGCCAGATAAGCTGGCGCGCAGCCCGGGGAAAGCCCTTCCAGCAGCGCCACGGCGCTCGCCCGGTTGCGCGGTGTGCTGTCGGCGATCACACGCACCTCGCCCTTGCAGGCATCGCGTGGCAGCCCAGCGTGCGCCAGGTCCACGTCCATGCGCTTGCCCAGCGAGAGCAGGGTGTCGATGCCGTGAGGCGTGAGCTGCCCCGGGGCCACCGGCCATGCGGGCCATGCGTCGGCCGCGTACCTGGCCAGATCTTCCGGTGCCTTCGTCGGCGATCGGATACCGTGGCGGATCAGGATGATCCGCTGCAGCACGCGCTCCTGTCCGCTGTTCTCGGCAGCGAGAGCCGCAGGCGCCGCAAAGCCAAGCGCGAGCAGCAAGCAAACACTACGCATCGACATTGCCAACCCCTTACAGCTTCAACGAAAGGTCAAGGAATACGCCGCGGCCCGGAAGGCCCCAGTACAGCGCATCTCCGCTCACGCTCTGCGTGCCGGCATAGCCAATGAGCTTGTGCACGTTGAACAGGTTGTTGACATCCATGCTCACCGACCAGCCCTTGCCCGTGGGGCCGCCATCCGCACTGCGGTAGCCGAGGGCGGCATCGGTGGAGACATATCCAGCAAGACGGTTATCGTTGATAAACACCGTGTTGCCTGCATCGTCGGTGGTGTTGTCGCTGCCGTACTGCTTGCCGATGAACTTGGTCATCAGCGAACCGTAGTAGCCCAGCGGGCTGCTGTAGAGCAGGCCAAGGGCAGCGGTGACCTTGGGCGTGCCGGCAATCTGCGTGCTGGTGTTCTTGTAGGTGGCCTTGTTGTACGTGGCGTTGCCGTACAGGCTCAGCGTCCGGGTCATGGCCCAGGTCCCTTCCACTTCGGCACCCTTGTAGATGGCGCCGCCGGTGTTCAGGTACGTGGATTCCTGGCCTTCATCGGTATTGACGAGCGTGGTGGCGAGGTAGTTCTTGAAATCGATGTAGTAGACATCAGCGCCGAAGGTGAGACCACGATCTGCAAAGGCAGTGCCGAGTTGGTAGTTGGTCGTGGTCTCCGGGTCCAGCTTCTTGGAACCGACCAGTTCGATCACATCGATGGGTGGGGCGAGGAAGCCCTTGGCGACCTGCGCATAGCCCGTCCACTGGTCACTGAAGCTGTCGTGCAGGCTCAGCGAGGGCAGGGCGGCGTTGTAGTTGGCGGAGTTGTACTGCGATGCCTGCGCATTGGTCTTGCTGATCGGTGCATTCATCTGGCGCGTCACGGTGCTATAGCGCACGCCCGGGCTCAGGGTCAGGGCATCGGTGAGCGACCAGTCATACTGCACGTAGGGCTGGAACGTATCGGTGCGGTCGCGCAGGATGTAGTTGTACTTCGAGCCGTACTTCGTGCCGGTCTCGGCACCGGTGGTCAGGTCCAGTGGGTACTGGTATCGGGCATCCTGGTTACGCTCGATCCATGCACCGGTCTGGAGCTGGCCTGGGCCCAGTTCGCGCTCGAAGCGCAGCACGTCGCCGAACGAATGAAAGCCGGAATCGGCCAGTTTGCCGGGGACGTCGTTCTTCAACGTGGAGACTTTCTTGCCGGCGGCGTTATATAACGTTACGCCGTTATCGGTCGGGTTGTTGTCCGAGGCATCGGTCGTCTTGCGCGCCCAGTGGTCGAAACTGTTGTAGTAAGCCTTGTTGTCCACGCTCCACTCGCCGAGCTGCGTGGAAAGACCCACGTAGGTAAAGCTCGAGTAGTAGGCGGCGTTGTTATAGCCCTTGTAGCTCTGCAGCGCAGGATCGTTTCCCAGGCCATACCGCCAGCCGAACTCATCCATTTCCTGTTTGGTTGCGCCCTGCACGGTGTTCTGGTGTTCGCGGTTGTAGCTGCTGACGAACGTGAGCGTGGTGTTTGGCGATAGCGTGGTGATCGTCTTGATGAACGCGTGTTCGCGCTTATCGTCGGTACCCTTAAGGTAGGTATCGCTCTTTTCCTTCGAGAGGTCGGCGAAGACGCGGGTGTTGCCGAGCGTCTCATCGGCGCTCACGCCACCGGCCAAGGTGTTCCAGCTACCCACGGTGGTGTACAGGGTCACGCCGTTCACGGCGCTTGGGTCGCGCGAGCGCAGGCCTACGGTGCCGCCGAACGTGGCATTGCCCACGGTCGCGCCGCCGCCCGGGCCACGGTCGATCTCGGCCTGGCCGAGTACGTGGTTATTGAAGTAGGCCGACGTGGTGTGGTGCAGGTCGCTCGCATCGCCGAAGGGGATGCCATCAAACGTGATGTTGAACTGGCCATCCTGGAAGCCACGGATGCTGATGCCTTCGTTCTTGCCCATGCCCGGACCTTCGGGAGAGGTCACGGTAACGCTCGGGGCGTATTTGATGATGTCATCGAAGTTGGAGTTGAAGCGCAGGCCATCGCGGATAAAGCGCTCGTCGATCACCGAGGTGGGCTGCGTCGCTTCGAGTGGCGGTGCGCTGGGAGCGAGCGTATCGACGGTGTTGGCCTGCACGCTTACCGGGGCGAGGTCGCGCGGGTTGCCGTCGGCTTCGTTGATGGGCGGGAGGGTGCCCGCGCGGCTGGATGCCGCGGTGCTTTTGTCGTCCCTGGTCGCCGGTACCAGCGTGATCGTGCTTGCGGTGACGAACTTGTAATCGAGGCCCGTGCCTTGTAGCAAAGTGTGCAGTTGGCCCCTGGCATCCATGCCGGCGGGAACGGCTTTGCTGTGCAACGCATGCACGGCGTCGGGCGTGTACACCACCTGCAGGCCGGTCTGGCGGGCAAACGTGTCGAGCGCCTGGTCCAGCGGCATCGCCGCGATGGGGGCTTCGGTGGCGGCCTGCGCGGCAATCGCGGACAGGGGTAGGGTGCCGAGTAGCAGGGCGAGGTGGAAGGCGAGCTTGTTGCGCATGCGGTGGGACTCGTCAAGGGAGATGGGGCGCAGTTGTTGCGCATGTCATCTACGAGTCGGCGGCACCGCGGTCGGGTACCGCTATTTCTGTGAATTTTTTCTTACAGCTTCGCCGTGTTGGCGCCGCGAGGGCGGCGCAGCACGTGCACACCCTCCACGTCGCGGCGTACCTGGATCCCGGGCAGCGTCTGCAGATAGGCAACGAAGCCAGCCGGGTCGCGGGCATGGAAGCGGCCGCTGATGTGCGTACTGGCCACGGTGTCGTCTTCGATCAGCACACGTGCCTGCCCGTAGGCATTGAAGCGGCGTGCGACTTCGGCAACGGGCGCGTCGTGGAAATCGATCTCGGCAGGGAGCCAGGCGAGATCCTGCGAGACATCGGCGTTTGGTGCGAGATGGGTCACGCTGCCGTCGCTGCCCAATGTTGCGCGCTGGCCGCCTTGCAGGTGGGCGACGACGTTCTGCGCCTGGGCGGTGTTCGCTTGCCAAGGCCACCTATCGCGCGGCGTCAATACGTCAACGCGACCACTGAGCACGGTGATGTCCCCACCCGTGGCGCGAGTACTGACCTGGAATACGGTGCCAATGTCACGGAGTACCGTGCGCCCCAGCGTCACGCTGAGCGGCGCAGGCGAATCATGTCCCACGTCGATCAGCATAGTTCCAGCGATGACGGCGATATCGCGCTTGCCGTCTTCGAACTGCACGCGGACGGAACTGTTGCGGTCGAGTTGAATGCGGCTGCCATCAGGCAGGTCGATGCTGCGCGTTGCAGCGGCGCCTGCGTTGTAAACAATGCCGGCAGGTGACGGTGGCGTGGGCCACGTGACAACCGCCGCGACGGCAATGGCGGCCGCCGCGGCCGTCGCGGTGGCGATCCACGGCCAACGACGGCGGCGCGACCCCGCGTGGACTTGCGTCTCAGCCGTGCGCGGGCTTGCGACGCGGCCCGGGCGCAACGGCACAACCGCGGGCTCGTCGGCAGCCTCTTTTACAAGCGTGGACGTCGCCAAGGGCTCGTGTGCGGCGGCGTCTTTCATTTCCTGGTCCAGCTGCACCATGGCCATGTACTCGGCCACATGCGCCGGCGAATGGCGCAACCAGTTCACGAACGCAACCCGCGAGGGCTCATCCAGTCCCGCGCGGCTGGCCATCAGCCACTGTGCGGCTTCCTCGGAAATGCGTCGTGCCGCCGCCTGGCCCATGTCGTCACGCATAGCGTCCCATCCCTTGCCGGCACGCGGCCAGTCCCTTGACGATGTACTTTTTCACCATGTGCACCGAGATTTCCAGCTGATCGGCAATATCCCGGTAGCTCAGGTCGTCCCGGTAATGCAGCACCAGAACCGCGCGACACTTCGGCGAGAGACGTGCCATCAACTCATGAAGCCGCTTGCTGCGGACCTCTTGATCAACGCCTGCGGCCGCTTCGCAAGGCGTTGCCAGGCGGTCGAGTACTTCTTCCAGCCCGCCATCCTCGCGACCGCCAGTTTGCCGGCCACCGGCGCGCTGGCGGAGCAGGTTCGTGGCTACGGTAAAGAGGTACGCCTCGGGGTTCCGGATGGAATCCGGGTCCGCCGAAAGCAGGCGCAAGTAGGTCTCCTGGACCAGATCCTGCGCATCCCAGGCATGCCCGGCACGGCGATGGATATAGCGCTGCAGTGGCCCATCCTGCTCAAGCAGGACGTCGGCCAGGCCAGAGGAGGGATCTGACATCGTGGTCCCTTGGGGCGGTGCGGCCGCGGCGATGGCGGTGCCGAAAGGGAGGGAGGCTAGGTGGGGGTCATGACGGACGTGTTACATGGGGATGCCTCGCGCCCGTTCTGGAAGTCCAGTTCGTTCGATAGACGCTGGACGAGATACTTTCAGGTCCCGAGGCGGGCGCTCGTATCTATGATGACTGATCGGTTGGTAGAACCGAGGGGGGCGACTGCCGAAGTCGAGCGGTTCACGCACGCCTATCGGGAGCTGGCCCGGCGGCTGACGGCGGAGCGCAACGCGCGGTGGATTCCACGTTTCAGGGCGATGCTTGATGGCCCCGATACGACGCTGGTTATCGTAGGCCTGTATCACATGGTTGGCGGTCCTTGAGCCATTGGCGCGCCAAGATCGGTACGCCGTTCGCGGCGTCGTCATTGCGCGTGCAGCCGTCTCGTAAACACGTTGGCATGGCCGCTCACCCACAGTGCGATGTCCTTGAGTAAGTGCTGTGACGGAAACACACGCCCGTAGAACATGAACCAGATGGCGACCGCGCCCGCGGCGAGCAGTAGTGGGTGCCACACAGGCAGTTCGGGTGAGCGCCGCAGGCCGTGAATGAACCACGCGCCGATGGCCGCGCCGAGTGTCGTGCCCATGATGACTTCGGACAGGCTGTGCACCTCAAGCGCAAGGCGCGAGACGCCCACGGCGAGACCGATGAGAAGACCGACGGCAATGGCCAGGCCGGCAAGCGGCTTTCGAACACCGCGCGTAAGGATCGCGGCAAGGCACGGCCACGTCAGTACGGAGAGCGCCGTATGCCCGCTGATGCCGGTGTAGTCCAGGCCGGGTGGTCCGATGCCCCAGGCCATGAACAACAGCTTTGAAAGCGCCACGGTGCCGCCCGTTGCCACGGCGGCGACGATCCAGCGCAGGGCATCGCGTCGCTGCGGTGGTATCGCCAGCACGATGGCCATCCACGTGATGAGTGGTAGCAGCAGTGCACTGTCGCCGTAACTGGTTATCGCGTGCCACATCACAAGGCGTCTGCGATCGTGGCTATCATGGGGTTCGTTCGCATGGTGCCTTCGTTGGTTGTTCGGGAGTAGCGCGTTACATGTTCCAGCAGATCCTCGTTACCTGTATCGGCAATATCTGCCGCAGCCCTACCGCCGAGTACCTGTTTCGCCACCGGCTGGGTGCGGATAGCACGGTGCAGGTATCCAGCGCCGGGCTTGGCGCGCTCGTGGGGCACGGCATCGATGCCACCGCGCTGGATCTGTTGCGCGAGCATGGCATGGATGGCAGTGCACACCGCGCACGCCAACTGGACCGTTCACTCCTGCGCAGCGCCGATCTGGTGCTGGCGATGGAGCGGGACCATGTCGTTTCCATTACGAGGATGGCGCCGGAGGCCAGCGGGAAGGTGTTCCTGCTGGATCGATGGCTGGAGGGCCAGGATATCCCGGATCCTTTCCGGCAAAGCCGGCCCGCCTTTGAACATGTCTACACGCTTATCGATAACAGCGTAAACAGCTGGCTCAAGTATCTCTAGTCGTAAGACGAGACGCCAGTCAGTTTTCAGTCCGGTTAGCTCGTGTACTGTCGGTAGGACGTGCCGAGTGCGAGGGAGGCCATCGTCTCCTTCAGTCAGTGCAGTCCAATGCGGGCCTTCCGTTTGATGACGTTGACAGGCCTTCCATTTCCACTTGCCGGACCAACGCTGATTTTGTCTTGGCCTGAAGCCCGACAACGCGCGCTGTGCGCGCTACGCCTTATTGCCCTTGGTGGCCTCGTCCTGGCGCTCGCTGCGCTGGCCGCGTGTTCGCCCGTGTCCAGCGGCAGCGTCGAAGCCGTCCGTCTCGCGGTGCACGGAGAAAGCGTGCACCCCACGCCGGAATCGGTGGCTGCATCCCCTTATTTCCAGCTCCAGGCAAATGGCCCCGATGGCGAGGCGATCCTCGTTCTCGGCAAAGTGGAAGACGGGCGGTTGGGCTGGTACGGGCAGGGCGATGACATCGTCTTCACGCGTGATGGGCAGCTGCTCAAGACGGTGGGCCTTCCGCAAAATCTTGACGGATTTTCGATAACGGGTGGCAAAAATCCCTTTGAAACCGGCCTCCAGCACGTAACGTCGCCCATCACGTACACCCGTATGATGGATTGGTCGCCGGGCTATCGCTATGGCAATGCCATGCAGGCGACATTGACCCCAGGTGGCATGGATACCGTCGAGATTCTTGGCACGCGGCGCAGCCTGCGCCGCTACGACGAGCATCTGAGCGGCCCCGCTGGGAGCTTCACGAATCGCTATTGGGTAGACCCTGCCGATGGCTTTATCTGGAAAAGCCGCCAATACGTGGCGCCAGGGTTTGCGCTCGAGCTGATCCAGCTCCGGCCTTATACGGGGAAGGCTTCGTGAGGCGGGTGGTATGGCGCCTGGCGGCGCTCGGGGTGATATTCACCATGGCCGGCAGCGCTGCCGCACAGGATAGCGCGCTGAAGGCCAGTTCCTCTGGCGAGGTGCGCCACCCCGGTTCAGCCGTCTATCCGTCCGGGGCCCGGCTCTCGGACCTGGCGCTGGGGGCACGGGTCGATCCGGATGCCTATATGGCCGGGGCCGCGTGGCTTCGCCCTACATTGCATGACGCGCAAGTACGGTTGAAAGCCGGCGTGGTCTTCGAGCTCGGTGCGATCCGCATGGATGCACTGAGTCATGGCAAGGACGAACTAGGGCTTGCCGCCGCCGGGTTCCAGGCATGGATCACGGCGCTACCGGTCACCGGCCGCCGCACCAGCGTGGTGCTAGACCCGGATCGTCTCGAAGTCTCCGCTGCCGATAACTGGCCGATCGAAGAGGGCGATGCACTGTTCTACCCGCGGCGTCCGTCGACGGTGCGCATCGTAGGTGCCGTGGCAAAGGCTTGCAGCGTCCCGCAGGTTGCCCTGCAGGACGCGCGGGTCTACCTCGCCCAGTGCCCACCGTCTGTTGCCGCGGATCCAGACATGATCTTCGTCATTCAACCGGATGGCACCGTTTTCCCGCAGAACACCGCCTTGTGGAATCGCGACCCACCGCGTGCGCTTGCGCCGGGTGCCTGGGTCTACGTGCCGTTCAACCGCAAGGCCATCGCCGCGACTACCGATGGCCAGTTCAATGAGGATGCCGCCGCCTTCATCGCCACCCAGTTGATCAGCACGGAGGACACGCCTTGAGGCGGCGCCGGTTCCGTCCGGTGCGTCGTCCGGATCTCCGCCGCATGGCGTGGCGTGGCTGCTGCGCCGGCGTGGTGTTGTGGGCAGG
>Ga0157369_10007569_pt1 | contig 12497 bp, 11 predicted proteins | sample C25metaG_FD_113461 | JGI IMG/M metagenome (GOLD analysis project Ga0157369, IMG submission 113461) | Corn rhizosphere microbial communities from Kellogg Biological Station, Michigan, USA - C2-5 metaG | ecosystem: Host-associated > Plants > Roots > Rhizosphere > Soil | place: USA: Michigan...
GCCAAGCCCAACGCCAAACAAGGTGAATCCGATAAAGGCAACAATGATATATTCTTTAGCCAACAAAAAAGTAAAGCTGGTGAGAAGGATACCCACTCCGGTTATCAAACAACCCAGCAGCATCGGTTTTCTCGGTCCCATTTTTTGAAGCAATTTTTCTCCAACACGAATGGTACTTAGGATTGCTACCAGATAACCAACGGTTATCAACCCCGATTGTAAGGAAGATAAACCGGCCTCTTCCTGTACTAGCGCCAGAGAAACAAGCAACGTTCCGGCAGCTCCGTTGAGTAAAAAGTTGGATAAAGTAGCCCCGGAAAAAGTTTTGTTTTTAAAAAGGGACAAATCAACGAAACTGTTTTTACGCGTGGTTTCTATACGGAAGAAAATGATAGTAGCTATAATAAAAATGGCCCAACCAATTAATATAGTTGTGCTAAACCAACCAAGGGTAGATCCCTGGCCGATTACAATATTTAATGACAATAATGCAATAATAAAAAAAATAAGTCCACTCCAGTCGAATGATTTTTGGGCTGTCGCGATTGATTTACTTTCCGGTGTTCCCCGAATTAGCAAATAGCTAACAATAGAGACAATAATACAGAAAATAAAGATCCAGCGCCATCCAATTGATGAGGCAATCAATCCTCCGAACAAAGCGCTGAAACCGGATCCCCCCCATGAACCAATAGACCAAAAACTAATGGCTCGCTGACGTGCTTTTCCCTCATAATATGCCTGCATCAAAGCCAGGGTGGCCGGCATGATACAAGCCGCGGAAAGTCCCTGTAAAATACGTCCTGCCAAAAGAAATATAGCAGTACCTGACGGAGATATTACAATGAGCAGCGAGCCAACGACACTGAATAGTAATCCGATGTTGGTGATTTTCACTCTCCCCACTCTATCAGCCAGTCCCCCGGCTACTACGATAAAAAGACCGGAGAACAAAGCAGTAATTGTAACAGCAATATTGTTTAAACCATGACTGATTTTTAAATCCTTGGCCATCACAGGCGCTATATTCAAGGTTGTTTGGGCAAAAAGCCAGAAAGTGATGACGGCTAAAACGATCCCCAGGATAAGTTTATCTGTTCCCTGGTACGCTGTAGTACCAGCCTTTGTTTGACCAGAAGAATGCGTATCCATATTGTTTGTTTTCTGAACGATTGGGTGCCAACAAGCGACAGCTCATTATTATTCGTACAAATGCCGTGCTGTATTTAATTCCAGGCGTCAATAAGCTGATTGTGGAAGTTCATATTATTTATCCTTTCGGATATTTAAGGAGTGGACTGCAATTTTAACTTTATGCACTTTTCCTTATATATATAACCTTTCGGAGACTATTTTCGGCCGTTTTAAACTTTTTAGATAACACTTAATCGACATCAATTAGCTGGGTAGTACCTGTAATGAATTGGCTGTCATCACTTGCCAGCCACAAAACCTGTTTTAATAAAATGAGTATTTTTATTCCTCACTCTTTTTATTTTTCGGTTTGTGTTTCAACACTTTTGCCTCCGAATAAAAAATGATTTCTTCCGCCATATTTTTTGCCTGGTCGCCCACGCGTTCCAACTTTCTGATGGTTGATAAAATGTATAAAGCTGATTCAATTTTTGATGGATTGTCTTTGATAAAATCTGCAACAATAGTGGCGGCATTTTTATTGATCTCGTCCAGTAGATCATCCTTTTTAAAAACTTTTCTCGCAAGGCTTGTGTCTTCTTCTTCAAAAGCGTTCATTACATCGATGATCATTTCATTGCCTTGTTGATACATTTCCAGAACACGTGTAATTTCAAATAAGCGAGCATCAAAATCCTGCGGAATGTCCATTACAAATTTGCCGATCCCCTCCGCGATATCACCGGTTCTTTCGAGGTTCATATTAATCTTTAAAACCGCCAGCACAAAGCGCAGATCAATAGCGACAGGAGCAAACAATGCAATGATGTCTTCACAATCACGATCAATCTTTAATTCAAATGCGTTCACTCTTTTTTCTGTAAGGACCACTTCACGTGCCAAGTCACGATCCATATTTTTTAACGCCTCCTCTGCTTTTTGCAATTGCGACAAAACCATTTCCCACATAGAAATCACTTGCCGTTTTAACTGTTGAATTTCATTATCCAGTGGCGTAAGTTTTTGATTCCATTTTAATAATGCCATAATTTTTATTTTTTAAATATTTTATCCGAAATGACCCCGGATATAATCCTGTGTCTTTTCATGTTTGGGATTGGTGAAAATCGTTTTCGTATTATTTGCTTCAATTAATTCACCCAGATAAAAAAAAGCGGTTTTATCACTCACTCTTGCTGCCTGCTGCATATTATGCGTTACCATCAAAATCGTGTATTGTGCTTTCAATTCATGAATTAACTCTTCAATTTTAGCAGTGGAAACCGGATCGAGCGCGGAAGTTGCTTCATCCAGTAATAACATTTCCGGATTCATTGATAACGCCCGTGCGATGCACAATCTTTGTTGCTGCCCACCTGATAAAAAAGTTCCTTTTTTGTGAAGTGTGCTTCTCACTTCCATCCACAATGCGGCCCTTTTCAAAGAAGTTTCAACAATCTCATCCTTTTGTTGCTTGTTCAGTTTAATGCCATTCAAAATGTACCCGGCAATTACATTGTCATAAATACTCATGGTTGGAAATGGATTGGGACGTTGAAAAACCATGCCTACTTTTCTTCTCAACAACACCGGGTTCATTTCGTAAACTTCTTCACCGTTCAATTTCATAGAACCCTCTGCTGTGGCGTTTGGCGTCAGTTCATGCATGCGATTGATACAGCGGATAAAAGTTGTTTTTCCGCAACCGGAAGGCCCCATAATTGCCCACACACTATTTTTATCAATATCCAGGTTGATATTTTTAAGGATATGGTTTTCTCCAAAAAAAGCATTGAAATTCCTCACTTTTAAAACTGCACTTTCCATTTACGTTGAATAATTTTAGAAATAATATTTAAAATCAAAATCATCAGTATCAGCAACATCGAAGCGCCCCACGCCAGTTGATGCCAGTCTTCATAAGGACTTGTTGCATAATTGAAAATAATCAGCGGCAAGCTACTCATCGGTTTAAAAATATCGGTGGTCATAAAGGGACTGCCAAAAGCAGTAAATAACAACGGCGCCGTTTCACCGATCACTCTTGAAATACTTAAAATAACACCGGTAAGAATTCCGCCCAAACCTGTTGGTACAATGACTTTCAATATTGTTTTATAATAAGGAACGCCAAGTGCGAGTGAAGCTTCTTTCAAAGATTCCGGTAAAAGCTTCAGCGTTTCTTCTGTTGATTTTATAATCGAAGGAAGCATCATCAAAGCAAGCGCAACACTTCCTGAAAATGCTGAAAATCCACCCATAGGTCTTACGATCCATTCGTAAATAATGATACCAATGACGATGGAAGGAATTCCCTGGAGCACATCAACAGCAAGGCGGCAATAATAAGCGAGCTTTGATTTTGTTTCTTCACTCAGGTAAATCCCAATCACAATTCCAACCGGAATGGCGATGATGCAGGAAACCAATAAGATAAGGATGCTGCCAACTAATGCATTGGAAACGCCGCCGCCAGCTTCACCTACAGGCTTTGGAAGATGTGTCAGAAATTGCCAGTTGATCGCGGAAATTCCTTGCCTGAAAATGTAAAACAAAATGAATAATAACGGTAAAGTAGAGACGATCGTAGCGCCAATAATGACTCCCTTGAACCGTTTATTTTTCCGGTTCCGGCGGGCGATTTGTTTTTCAATTTCGCTCTTTGAATCATGCCTATTCATCCAATCATTTTTTCTCATTATTAATAAAAAATTTATGCGGCATCAAAGTGTAAAGCGTTTAATAATTTGTTTCCCGATAATGTTGATCACCGTGGCCACTACAAATAAAAACAAGCCCATTTCTATCAAAGCTGATGTGTATAATTTTCCTGTTGCTTCAGAAAATTCATTGGCGATCACGCTGGCCATGGTGTTTCCCGGGCTAAAGATTCCTGTTGGAATTGAATGAGTATTTCCAATCAACATCGTCACTGCCATCGTTTCTCCCAGAGCTCTTCCCAATGCCAGCAGTAAACCAGCAAATAACCCGGATTTTGTATATGGAATAATGATCTTCGTAATGACCTCAAACCTTGTTGCACCGAGGGAATAAGCCGCTTCTTTCAAATGATCCGGCACCATCGAAATTACCTGTCTTGACAATGAAACAGAAAACGGAAGGATCATGATTGCAAGGATAATTGAAGAAGTAAAAATACCAACGCCATACGGTGGAACGTTTAATTTCATTTCAATCACACGAACAACCGGCACCAAGACAAACAATCCCCAAAAACCATAAATCACGGAAGGAATTCCGGCCAGTAAATCAATCACATTTTTAAAGGTTTCAGAAACAATTCCTTTCTTATAGTATTCACCCAAAAAAATGGAAACAGCAATCGAAAAAGGAGTTGAAATTATCAGCGCTAAAAAAGACGTTAGCAGCGTTCCAACAAGAAATGGCAAAGCGCCATATTCATCCGCAACAGGGTCCCATGTTTTATCATAAAAAAATCTGGCGCCTAATGCTTTTATGGAAGGAAACGAATTGATGAGCAGTGTAAAAAAAATGGCTATTAAAATAATGACGGCGACTATCGCTGAAATCGTGAGCGTTTTTTTAAATGCCTTTTCTTTAAAATTTATTCCATTGCTTTTAAATGTAATCGCTGGTATCATTCTCTTTTAATTATTAAAAGTATTGCGAACTTCATAAAAATGAGTTCGCAATACTTTTTTCGAAATTATTTAATAAACCTATTGCAAGGGCTTATCTCCATAAGTTACTGATTTCAATATTTCTTCAGCCTTCTTTACCGCTGCATCAGGCAAAGGAGCATAACCTAATGCCTCCGCATATTTTTGTCCGTCATGAATCACATAATTCACCAAATCAACGGTAGCTTTTGCTGATGCTTCAGTTCGTTTATCATACTTCTGATCTTTGTACAATAACAAATAAGTAAAGCTGCAAATGGGATAACCATCGGCTGCATCTGTGTTTGTCAGTGAAACCCGCATGTCTGCAGGAAGATCGATATTCGCCGCTGCAGTGCTTGATTGCAAACTTGCTGCAACAAAATTCCCTGCTTTATTTTTCAATTGTGCTGCAGGCATTTTATTCTGAAGCGCATAAACGAGTTCCACATATCCAATGCTTCCCGGAGTTTGTTTTATCAAACCGCTTACGCCTTCATTTCCTTTAGCACCAAGGCCTACCGGCCAATTCAGTGATTTTCCCTTACCAGGTTTTGTATTCCATTCAGCACTTACTTTTGATAAATAATCTGAGAAAATATAAGTGGTGCCACTTCCATCAGAACGATGAACAATTGAAATAGGCAGATCAGGAAGTGTGATGCCAGGATTAATGGCCACAATATTTGGATCGTTCCATTTTTTTATTTTTCCTAAAAAAATGTTTGCTAACACTTCAGGAGTGAATTTTAAAACAGGATTTCCGGGTAAATTATAAGTGATAATCACCGCGCCCAAAGAAGTTGGAATATGAACGATGGGTGCAGGAGATTTACTCAATTCCTCATCACTCATTGGCGCATCAGATGCGCCGAAAGCAACGGTTTTGTTTTGCAATTGTTTGATACCACCACCGGAGCCGATGGATTGATAATTTACCTTAACTCCTTTTTCCTTGTTGTAAACATCAAACACTTTTGAATAAAAAGGATAAGGAAATGTAGCGCCGGCTCCAAGAATCGCATCACTGTTTTCATTTGAAGCATTGCCGCCTTCTTTTTGAGAATCATTACCGCCGCATGAAGCAAGTGCAAATGCAACGACCAAAAGCGGTAGAAAAAGTTTTCTAAAGTTCATAATTAAAGTTTGAATTGTTGTTTTATTTATTGAATAAGAAATAAAGTGTGATCCTTCCTACCAGGTCATAATCGTTTTTTAATTTTCCTGTTGCATCCGGCATTTTACTATGAAACTGATCAAACCAAATGTTTGGCATGATGTGAACATTTTTGTAAGGGATAAAATCAAGGCCTATCGTTGCAAAAGTTTCTTTATGGCTGTTGTATGATTCGATGTATTTGTTATTGGCATTGAAGTTTGCGTCAGGATTATACATATCAAAACGCGCGAAAAGATTGAGTTTATCTTTTGTGATTTGTTGAGTTATAAAGAATGAAATTCCGGAAGCTGCTGCATCAGAAAAAGCTGTATCAGTAGTACCGGTCACATAAGTGGAATTGTTAGTTTGTAACTGCCGGAAAGCTTCTACCCCAACGGTCGTTGCAGACGACTTGTAAGCAGCAAACGCTTTTATCGTAGACATATTTTTTATTACCGGAGAAAGCGCTGCTCTGCCAACTTCAAAATTTCCCTGGATCACCAGCTTTTTATCTAAGAAATAAGCATAAAGAGAAGTGTAGAGCTTTTTAAAATTATTGTTTTCCAGCTTAGCTCCATTATTATTTCCGAGCATCACATCATAACCAACATTTTCATTTTTACCGATTTTTCCAAAAATCCCTATTCCTAAATCAGTTGAGCTGGAAATTCCTCTTTGGTCTGAAATTGATTTTTCAACAGAACGATAACCCCAAACAGGATCAACCAAAGTAGCAAAGGTAGGCGTGGCCTGCTGTCCCGCAACAATGGTTGCGCGGGGAATAATATTCTTAAAGCGGATGTTCATTGCTTTGATAAAAACACCCCGGTTGTTATCAGTCAACACATCCGAATTGCTTGTGTTGGCTTCTGATGAAGATTCATGCGCCAGTAAAAATTGTGAAGAAACATTCGGCGAAAACTCGTAATCGTAACCTAAATAAATTCTTCTGAAATTGAATGAATTATAATCTTGCGGAAGTTTCGAATATTGAATGCTGCCGCGCTTTTCAGCATCTGCATGAAGTTTATAAGCATAATCTCCAAACGCATAACCCCATATCTTACCGGAAGGTTTGAATTCGGTTTTTGTTTTTATAGAATCTTGTGCCGTTACATTGATCGAGACAGTCGATAAAATGATACCAATTAAAAAGGAGGAAGATATAGTTTTTAAAAGTGCGCTCCTTTTTTGCATAAAATTTTTTTAGATGCAAAATTCACACCGCAATGTTAACCAATTGTTACGGCAAGATTAAATTAATATTAAGAAATTACAAAACGCCGTGATCTCCCGGATAAAATTATTAAATCTTAAGTGCGTTTTAATTGAATTTGTTCTCAACCGCCGGGTTTAATAATTTTGGAATCGAATCAAGACTAACATATTTATGAGTAAGTGTATCGCCTTGTACTTTAACAATACGAAAGCCAGATGAATCTTTGCCTAAAGGCTTTCCTACCGGGCCTGTTGTTATCATTTCTAATCCACGATCCCAGCCTAAAGCATTTTTATGCAAATGGCCGGCAAAAATATATTTCAAACCATATTTATGAAATAAATCAAGGTATGTTTTCCGCCGCACCAACGGAATATTAAAATATCCGTCTTCTTCATCCGGCTGATTTATAAACCATGGAATGTGCTGAAACAAAACAATGGTCACATTCTTTAGTTGAGAAGCTTTTTCAAGCGTTGAGCGCAACCAAGCATCTTGTTTGGCCGCTTCTTGTGGCACACGAGAGGGATCAAAGAATAAAGAAGAATTCAAGACCATCCCATATATATTTCCTGATCGAAACGAATAATAATCAGCACCAAAATTCTTCCTGTAATTTGCCAGGCTTTCGGGCGTGACCTGGTTGCCAACATCATGGTTTCCTGCCACATTATAAAGAGGAATAGAAGAATTTAATTTCCCGGCAATGCGCTTATACTCTGCAATCTGATCATGATTAAGTTTTTGATTTACCAAATCCCCACAAACAACAACAAAAGACGGATGCAGGCGATTTGCAGCACTTATTGCCTTTTCAAAATTGATGGTCTCTTTTTTAAAATCAGCATCGTTAGCAAACATCCCAAATTGAGGGTCTGTCATTTGAATAAAAAAAGATGTTTTTGCATCTTTTGCATTGTGCCTTGACGCGCCGCATCCAAAAAAAATAAAAATTAAAACAGCATAAACATATAACTCCAAATTTTGAAAAGCATAAGGTGCGTGAAACAATTTAATCTTCATAACTTTTTAAATTTTATAAAAATGAAAGACAACTCGTTTTCCATTCCTGCCAGATATTCTTGAATAAAGCGACGGAAATTTAGGCAGTTATTTTTTATTTCATGACATTCTCTTTTTCCTTTTATAGTAAACAAAGAAATAACTGAATTTTTAATTTTCAAATATTTCGATCCGCTCAATGAAAAATCAAAGATGAAATATTCTGTTTATTGACAGATCACTTTTGACACAGAATTAAAATCCGATTTTCAAACAAAAAAGGCAATAAATAAATTAGAACAATAACCTGCTAAATCCTATTTTGCAGAAAGAAGAAAACAGGTTTGTGCGCACGACAAACCGATTTATGATTTAAAAATTTTTAGCAATGAAATTTCATATTATTTGCTTTCTTGTTTTTGTTTCTTTCACTGCAAAGTCGCAGCCCGTAAAGGTTCATGGCCAACTGCATGTAGAAGGTACACAACTGAAGGATGAAAAAAATAAAGACGTGGTATTGCGTGGGATGAGTTTTGGCTGGCACAACTGGTGGCCGCAGTTTTATAATGCAGATGCGGTAAAATGGCTCGCTAAAGATTGGAATTGTTCTGTAATGCGCGCTGCCATGGGGGTTGAACCAGAGGGTGGTTACCTTGACAAACCGGAATGGTCAAAAGAAAAGATTGAAGCGGTGGTAGATGCTGCCATTAAACAGGGAATTTATGTAATTATTGACTGGCATTCGCATCATATCAAAACCGAAGAAGCAAAAGCCTTTTTTACAGAGATGGCGAATAAATACGGCAAGTATCCTAATATCATTTATGAAATTTATAATGAGCCTGAATACGATACCTGGCAGCAGGTGAAAGAATATTCCATTGCGGTGATATCGGCTATCAGAGCTATTGATAAAAATAATGTTATCATTGTGGGAAGCCCTCATTGGGACCAGGATGTGGACGTAGCTGCCGCCGATCCTATTACCGGCTTCAACAATCTTATGTATTCATTGCATTATTATGCGGCTACGCATAAACAGGATCTTCGGGATAAGGCTGATGCCGCGTTGAAAAAGGGATTGCCGCTTTTTATTTCTGAATCTGCCGGTATGGAAGCTTCAGGCGATGGCAAAATCAATAAGGAAGAATGGCAAAAATGGATTAATTGGTCAGAGCAACGAAAGGTTAGCTGGATAACGTGGTCAGTGGCAGACAAGAATGAAAGCTGCTCTGTGCTTAAGGCCGGCGCTTCTGCCACTGGAAACTGGCAATTAAATGATCTGAAAGAATCTGGCGTTATGGCCCGGGAGTACTTAAGGCAACTCAATAAGAAAAAAATCCTGAACCTGATTAATGCAAATTAATACCAGGAATCCTTTTTATAATTGAATCACCTTTTGAGCTTCGCTGCTTTCAAAAGCGGTTTTAATAATCCGGATTACGTTCATACCTTCCTCTGCTGTTACCGGCACGGGTTTGTTATTGCGAATGGCCTCATAAATGCCGGAATAATAATCGTCGTAATTTCCTTGTTCACTGTCAATATATTTTCTTTCTTCTACGCCATCAATCTCCGTATGCAATAAGCCTTTCTCTGTTTCTGGTTCCCTGCCCCAATCCGCGCCACCGGGAATACTTCCGGCCTGCAGCAAGGCTTCCTGCACGTCAGTTTTTGGTTTGATAAAAGAGCCTTTTAATCCATGAATAATATAGCCCGGCAAAGCCTCTCTTACAGAATAACTGGCTTTTAGCCTGACTCTTAAATTTGGATAATACAATAACACTTCAAAATAATCATCTACTTTAGAAACAGGCCGTATAGTACGGATGTCAGCGAAAAGCTTTGAAGGCCATCCAAACAATTGCAAAGCCTGGTCGATGAGATGCGCGCCCAAATCATACAACACACCCGTTCCCGGTCCTGGAATTTCTTTATGCTGCTTGGGGCTAAGCTCTTCACGATAGCGGTCAAAATGAAATTCAGCTTCCACTACTTCTCCCAATAATTTTTTATCCAATACTTTTTTAATCGTTTTGTAATCGCTGTCATAGCGCCTGTTTTGATAAACAGAAAGTATTTTGTTTTGCTTTTTTGCAAGGTCAATCAATTCCTGCGCTTCCTTTACTGTTACGGTAAAAGGCTTTTCAACAATTACATGTTTGCCCGCCTGCAAAGCTTTTTGCGCATATTCAAAATGAGTATAATTCGGTGTGTTTACAATTACCAATTCCACCAGTTCATCGCTGAGCATTTCATCAAGCGTGCGGTAAGTGATAACGTTGGGGAATTTTTTTTCAGCTTCATTTTTTGTTCTTTCCCAAACGGCATAAAAATTAAAGCCCGGGTTAATGCTTAAAAATGGGGAATGAAAAACAAGCCCGCTCATGCCGAACGAACACAATGCTGTTTTAATGGGAGTAGTCATGATTACGTTTTAAATATTAGTAAAAGCCATTCAGATATTTCCAAAAGTAAAAAAGTAAAATTTATCGGATAAACAATAATTGAAAAAAAATCCCGTTTTTGTCTGAAAATAATAAAGGTTTCATTGAATCCTTTTCATCTTCTAACTAAAATTTAAACTACAAACTAACAAAATGAAAAAAATTATTTTTTCCGCAGCCATTCTATTATGCTCAACTGCCATTTTTGCTCAAAGCGACAACGTACAACCCAATGTTGTTAAGCTGAACCCTTTGGGAGCGCTTTTTGGCAGTGCAAATCTCGGTTTTGAACATGCCTTCAATGAAAAATCTTCAGTGGTAATTCTGCCTTCTTTTGGAATGCTTAAATCTTCCGGATTTAAATATACCACTTACGGAATTGGAGCAGAATATCGTCTATATTTTACCGGCACAGCTCCAAGAGGAACTTACGTTGCGCCGGGCCTTTCTGCTCAATTTGGAACCGCAAAAGTTGAAGGTTCAGAAGGAGGCGCTAATGAAAAAACGAATATTTCGGGTTTTTCAGCAAAGGTGGTAATAGGCCACCAGTGGATTTGGAACAGCGGCTTCACTTTAGATTTGAATGGTGGAGTTCAATATGTCGATTTTAGCTTCAAGGACAAAACAGGTGACTTCGCAGGTCAGAATGCATTAAGCGGAATTTTACCAGCGCTTAATTTTTCCATCGGCTATAATTTCTAATTTTTTTTTGATGATAAAAGACCGCCGCTGAAGAGTGGCGGTTTTTTTTATTTCAAAAACCAATAACAGAAAATAAAAATTTGAAGTATTTACCGGTTTGCTGTAAACGAATTACTCTCCCCCGCCTTTATCGCCTACAAACCAATTCTCTTTATTTTTAAACAACACATTAAAAGTAGTAAGCGTGCCATAAATGCGGGTAATGTATTGCTGAAGATTTACTTTTTCTTCATCATTCAATATTTTATGGGCATTGATTTGCTGCTCCATCACGCGGAGCCTGTCGCGCAGCATTACAATCTTGTGAAAGAAAATATCAATAGGAATTTCTTTTGGTTTTTGAGTTTTATCGGATGGCTGTAATAACATTATTCCCCCCTTCCACCTATCACCAAGCGGCACTACTTCTGAAGCATCGCCCCAAAGCCGAAGAATTTTTAATAAGGATTTTTCTACATCGCTGGTCGTTTCCAGCTCAAGTGTCACATTCTCCGGAATGATTTCCTCCAGCCTGTCGTCATTCTTATCAATTTCTTTTATGCCATCGCTGATAAAAGAAACAAGGTACGTAGCCAATCGCACGCCTACTATCACTCCGGGGCCATGATGCGGATGCTGAAGCCTGGTGCCGATTCCAAGAGTTAACTGATCCATAAAAAGTTTCTTTTGATATTTGTGAAAAAAGATAAGTTACATAATTTTTATTCCTTCGCCTTCCAAATATTTTGATACTGCCGAATAGGCTTCGCTTCTTGTCTTGTCGCGAACTGTCACATTATCGCACCAAAAATAAATTTTTAATTGGGTAGATTGAGAAGTGACCGTGCTGATTAAAATCTCCGGCTCCTTTTTATCCACCACGTCCTCAAGTGATTTTAAAATTCCGGCAATTGCTTCGCGGATATCTTTAGAAATTTTATCAACAGTGAAAGTAAGTTCTACCCGGATATAATTTTCATTAAGGCTCCAGTTGATAAAATTATTGGAAAGGATTGATCCATTCGGAATGATAACTTCGGCTCCATCAGCGGTCAGCAGCCGGCTTGAACGCATACTGATTTGCCTCACTCTTCCCTTCTTGTCTCCGATTTCTACCGTATCGCCGATGTTTAATGTTTTATCAAAAATGAGGATGATGCCTGACACAAAATTGTTGACGATACTTTGAAGGCCGAGCCCAATGCCCACACTCA
>Ga0157369_10007570_pt1 | contig 12496 bp, 7 predicted proteins | sample C25metaG_FD_113461 | JGI IMG/M metagenome (GOLD analysis project Ga0157369, IMG submission 113461) | Corn rhizosphere microbial communities from Kellogg Biological Station, Michigan, USA - C2-5 metaG | ecosystem: Host-associated > Plants > Roots > Rhizosphere > Soil | place: USA: Michigan...
GAACCGCTCCCAGCTCTCCTTCGACTCGTGGACCGCGATGATCGTCCACCCGCCAGGGGTGGCGCCGGCGGCGTGGAAGAGCTGGCCGTCGGGTAGTTGCCCCTTGCCGGGATGCACCACTGCCATCGAGGCGTCGTAGTGCTCCTTGGTCATGCCAGGGAAGAAATGCACAATCGCGTACGCCATGACCGGCTCCTCTCAAGTCGCCTACGGGATGCGTCAAGCCTGGTGAGGGCAGGACGGCTACGACTCGTCCCCTGGGCGCGATACGCGAGACGGCTGACCGGCGCACTGCCTGGCGTAATTCACGGCACCGGCCGCGCGCCGGATTATTCCTTCCCCGCATCCCGGGGGTAATAGTCGTACCGTTTCCCTGGAACGGCATGATGGTAGCACCGTTATCTGTCGCCATGCCATAGGCGGAGCACGGGGAACGGAAGTTCTTAATCCTGGCGGCTTAACTCGGCATTCTTGATTATTCTCGCCACACGGGTCACGCCTGGCGCAAACGCCACCGCGTAAGTTAGCGACATGCCCTGTCGCTGGGCTTAGTTATTTTCTCGCAGGCAACTCATTCATTCTGGAATAACCCGGATTCGAGCAGTGATAATTCTATTGCATGCTGGGCTTGGCGTGTAGGCGGTGCTCTCATTGCCGCACGGCAGCCTACGGTGGCCTTCAAGAGTTTGCGGCACCTGGTAGTGCGCGGCCTTTTCCCGCCCGACGCTGTGTTCACTACCGACGCCGACGGCAACGGCTCGGCTTATTTCACCATCACGGGAATACGCCAGGACCCCACAGCCTGGTCGTCGAATTCAACGTAGCCGCAACCAGTACGACTAACTACATCGCCGGACCGGACGGCGTACCTTTAAATTCCTGACCAGCGGAAAGGGGAGGAAATGGATACTCGCTCGCGGTACCTGTGGGTGCCAATAACCTGTGTCACCTGGGCGGAAAGCGCCTCCGCAAGCAGGCAAGGCGCCCGCGCCGGCGTCTCGGCATCTTCCCGAACCGCGGCTCCATCAGCCGGCTCGTCGGTGCCGTCCTGGCCGGGCAGGTCGACGAATGGGCCGAATCACGCCCGTTACGGCTTCCTCAAACCCTTCCCCCGACAACGCCAGTCACAGTCGCCTCGCGTTATGCGCGAGGCACGGACTGGCCCGACATCAAGTGCCTGACTGTGCCGATTGCCTTCAAGGAGCATCAGCGCGGCAGTAGACTTGGCGCGGGGCTAGCGCTTTACAGAGATTCTGCAGTACGCATTATGATCGTGTCCCTTGAGGAAGGTCGGGGTCGTATGGGCGGCGCACCTGTCAAGGCGTGTGATATCTGCAATGTCAGCCTGAGGCCTGCTGATGGTTATTACCTCCCAACCAGGTCTATCGTGGCTTCGGAGTTGTTCTGGCGATACCAGTACACGCAGACCAAGGCCTTGGTGGATGACCTCGAATTCGATGAGCGCCAGCTGCTCAACGTGTTTTCCGGGGCAGTGAGCCGGGCAGCCGGGAGCAGGACCCCGTGGCTAGTCTGCGGGAAGTGCAGCGAGTTCTTCGTCTTCGGCCGGGACAAGGCGAGGTCATGCGCCATCACCGACAGCGAGCCCGAGCGGAACGGCCCCGTGGAGCCGGGCGCTTGCGCCCTATTCGCGGCCGCGGCATGGGAGCACCTGTACGGTCGCTGGCCAGCGACGGTTGAGCAGCCGAGCGTCGGCGACTCGTGCGACCTGTGCGCGAAGAAGATCTATCGCGGAGAGATGGCCGGGTCCATCGACGGGCCGCGGATGGAAGGCCTCCGCGCCACCGGAGTCATCAAGGACCCTCCGCTGTCCCCGCCTCGCGCGGACTCAGGCGCGTGGGTCATCTGCGCGCCCTGCACGATCCGGATCATGAACGCTGTCGCTATCGCTGGCCGGAATCGCCCCGAACAGTGACAGGGGAACCATGAAGTCGTTTGACGCGGCCTTCGCGCTCATGAATCAAGGGAAGCACCGCGAGGCGGCGGAGATATTCGAGTCCATAGCCCCAGGCTTCTTGTGGCTGGATGCTCAGTTCCTTCTTGGTGCCTGCCGGTTCAACGATGGTGACATTCCGGGAGCGCTCATGCCGCTGGTGACGTGCGTCTACCATGAGCCGGACCACGCGGACGCGCTGAACGCCCTCGGCATGACGTTGCGCTCGCTGGGGCACGCCGCGCAAGCCAGGGTCCACCTGGCACGCGCGGCCTACCTGGGTAATCCGCAGGCCCCGGCCACCCTGGAGGAAATGGGCATCGACTACTGCCGGAAATGCGGTGGACCGCGAGATCGCGCGAACCAGTGCCCGCACTGCGCTGGCGAGCCACCACGGACAAGCTCGCCTCGCCGCCGCACATGGTCGTGGGCTCACCTGCGGAAGGATGACTACCGGTCGAGAATAACCTTGCCAAGCAGCGCGCTTTTCGATGCGGGCACCGCTTACCTGACGCGCTACCGGACCGACAATGACGCCGCTAACATCGACCAGGCGATCACCTACCTGGAGCTGGCGTCAGCCACCGCGAAGCCCTCCTCGCCCGACCACGCGAGATACCTGTCCCAGCTCGGTACCGTCTACCGGGCACGATTCGCCCACTACGGCCTGCCCGCTGACCTTGAATACGCTATCGACTGTCACGAGCAGGCCATCGCGCTCGCCCCGAAGGATGATTCCGTCGGGGTCCTGATCCTGGGCAGCCTGGCGGTCGCCTACCTCGATCGTCATCAGCACGACGGCGCGGAACCGGATCTTGACAGGGCGGTTGCCCTGATAGAGCGGGCGCTGATGGCACCGTCCGTAAACGAAGACGACCGGACAGGGGTCCTGGCCAATGCCGCGTCAATATACGAGGAACGCTATCAGCGTCGTCATGAACCTGGCGACCTGGACCGCTCCATCGCGGTGCACGAGCAGACACTTGCCGCGACCCCAGAGGACCATCCCAGGCTGGCAGGGCGCCTGTCCAACTTCGGCGCCGCCCTAGCGGAACGCTACGGGCACAGCGGGGCGCCTTCTGACCTGGACCGGGCGATCGCCCTGACAGAACATGCCGTATCGGTTACCCCGAAGGGGTACCAAGCCTGGCCGACGCGCCTGGCGAACCTCGGCAACCTGCGCCTTGCGCGTCACGAGGCCCGGAAGCAGGCAACCGACCTAATCCACGGCACCGAGGCGCTGCAGCAGGCGGAAAACGCTACCGACGACCGGGACCCGCGGCTGGCCAGGACGCTGTCATGCCTCGCCGGGGCCTACCTGGCACCGGGGGCGGACCGGAGGAGCCTCAGTCAGTCGAGCCTGCGCGCGCTCGTGCGCAGGCTCGACGGCGCCGGCGCCTCGCCAGTCTCCGATCGGGTCAAGGCGGGCCGTGGCCTCGGCGCGCTCGCTAATGCCCAGGGCGAGCACGCCATTGCCGTGGGGGTACTCGACGCGGCGATCACGCTGCTGCCGGCCGTTGCGGGGAAGGGGGCCGCGTGGAGCGACCGTGAGTACCAGTTCGGCAGGCACCTCGGCCTGGTGAGCCAGGCGGTAGCCGCGCACTGCGCGGTCAACGACCCTGTTGGTGCCGTGGAGGTCGCTGAATCGGGCAGGGGAATCGACCTCGCGCAAGCTCTAGACGCGCGCGATGAGCTCACCGATCTCGGAGAGCAGCTGCCTGACCTGGCAGAGGCATTCCGGCAGGTCAGGAACGAGCTGGCCGCCACGTCAGCAGGTTCGGGCGGGAACCCGGCAGGATTGTGGACCCGGTACGAGGACCTGATCAGCCGCATCCGGGGCAACCCCGGATTCGATAACTTCCTCGGCGTGCCGCCGTTCGCCGACCTGCGAAGCGCCGCCGCGGGTGGCACGGTGATCATGGTCAACTCGGGCCGAGATCGCTCCGACGCCATCCTCATCAGCCATGACCGTGACCCAGCGCACGTTCCCCTGCCCGGCCTCAAGGCAGACGATGTCCTCCGCAACGCGAAGGCATTCATCGCGGCGGTTCGCGACCGCGGCGATCTCGGCGGACCGGACGGGGACGACAAGCTCTCCGGCCTCCTCGGCTGGCTCTGGGACACGCTCGGACGGCCAGTGAGCGAGGCCATGCCGGACTCTGTCGGCCCGCAGCGGGCATGGTGGCTTCCCATAGGGCTACTCGGTCTGTTCCCCCTGCACGCGGCGGGACATCCTGGCCAGCCTGGTGCCCTGGATGCCTTTGTCTCGTCGTACACCCCGACGCTTCGGGTGCTCGCCCACGCGCGCGAGCGCCAGCCGCCGGCCGTCCTCCGCCAGCTCACCATCGCCCTGTCTCACACACCCGGGCTGCCTGACCTCCCAGGCACGATGGCTGAGGCGCTCCACCTCGGCGGGAGACAGGGCGACATCGCGCCACTGCTGGACGAGCGGGCGACCATCAGTAACGTACTGGCCGCGCTACCCGGCGCAACGTGGGTGCACTTCGCCTGCCATGCCCGAGCCGATTACCTCGCGCCGTCCACCGGCGGGCTGCGGCTCAGCAATGGCATGCTTTCCATTCCGCAGATCAGCCGGCTCCGTCTTGACCAGGCTGAGCTCGCGTACCTGTCGGCATGCTCCACTGCTCATCGGAACCTGGATCACGTCGATGAGTCGGTCAACCTCGCCTCGGTATTCCACCTGGCCGGGTTCCGCCACGTCATCGCCAGCCTCTGGCCCCTAAGCGACAGGTTCGCCGCCACCGCGGCGCAGCGCTTCTATAGCCTGCTCCCCGCAGACTCTCCGGCGGCCGGCGCGGCAGCAGTCCTGCACCAGGTAGCCCACGAGGCACGCGCGCGGTATCCTCGGCACCCTTTTCTCTGGGCATCCTTGATCCATAGCGGACCATAGGCGTGCGCGTCACCGGATCGCAGGCCGCCATCTTGCGCTTGGCAGCCGGGGAAAGAGCGCTGGTCGCGGCGGTGGGATAGCAAATGCTGGCACTCACCGCCGGTGTTCCCCGGCGTGGCTGCAGCAGACCTACGACCCGCAGAACCGCCCGCATACCTCCACCTTCCAGGCGGGCCTGACCCCGGTCTCCCTGGACGCCACGACGTACTCCTTCGACGATTCCGGGAACCTCACCCAGCAGGCCGACCTGCCCGCCGCTGATCCGGCTCAGGTGCAGTGCTTCCAGTACGACTACCTCACGCGGCTATCGCAGGCCTGGTCGCAGGGGACGTCCGGGTGCTCGGCCGGCCCGTCGCAGCCGGCTGAGTCCGGGGCGACCGCACCGTACTGGAATCAGTACTCCTACGACGTGACGGGCAACCTGGCCGGAATCACGTCGACCCCGGCGCCTGGTTCGGCTACCACGGTCGCCGACGGGCGGCGGAGCCCGGTCGACTCGCGCTCCACGATGGCGAAGTCGACCTCCTGGTAGACCGCCGGCGCGCCGGGGTTCTCGATCCGGTCGATCAGGGCGGACACGGCGACATCCGCGATGCGCCTCCGGCCGCCGTCGACAGAGCTGAGCGTGGGTGTCAGGTATTCCCCTTCGACGAGGTTGTCGAACCCGAGCACCGAGACATCACCGGGCAGGGTGACTCCGGATACCTGGAGTTCGTGCATGGCCCCCAGCGCCAGCATGTCGGTCGCGGCGAACACAGCGTCGAACGCGACGCCGTTGTCGAGCAGGCGCCGCACCCCCGCGGCACCGTCAGCGCGCCGCCAGGTGCCGGCCGGGAGTTCAAGAGCCGGGTCGGGAGCGATTCCGTGCGCTTGGAGCGCCTGCCGGTAGCCCTTCATCCGCAGCGTCGAGGTGCCCATCACGGGGCCGTCCTGGGTGGCGGCGCCAATCAGTGCGATCCGTCGGTGCCCCAGGCCGATGAGGTAGTCGGTCCCGGCGGCGGCGGCCTCGACGTTCTTCATCGTGACATGATCCACCTGGTCACAGAACACGTTCTCGCCAAGGAGCACCACGGGGCGTTCGGTTGAGAACAGCGGGGCGTCCTCCGATGTCAGGGCGAGCGGGTTGATCAGCAGCCCGTCCGTCATCAGGCGCCGCGGGCCTTGAAGGGCGTCGAGCTCGAGCTCGCGCCTTGAGTTCGTCTGCTCGGTGAGAACGATGTAGCCGCGCTCCCTCGCGGCGTCGATGATCTCGGAGGTAAGTTCGGCGAAGTACCCCTGCGTCAGGGTCGGCACGGCCAGGCCGAGAATTTTGCTCCGACCCAGTCGCAAGCTCCGCGCCGAGTAGTTCGGGTGATAGCCCAACTCCTCGATCGCGGCCTCCACCTTCGCACGGGTGGCCTCGCTGACGTGCTGGTATTCGTTCACGACATTCGAAACGGTGCGGAACGACACGCCAGCGAGTCGGGCCACATCGCGCAATGTCGCGGCCATTGCTCTCCTTCCTGACGGTCGACGCATGCTAAGGATCCCACGATCGGCGCGGTAATTTCTGCGACGTACCCTCAGTGGGACAGGCCGGTACGCCCGTGCTCGATCCCAGCTCAGACCTAGCCCTTGAACGCGCCCTCCATGATGCCCGCCACCAGCCGGCGGCCGACGAAGAAGAATACGAAGAGCAGCGGGACGGCGGACAGGAAGGAACCGGCCATCGCCAAGCCGAGGTTGACCGTGTAGCTCCTCTGCAGCGCTTGGATGGCGATCTGCACGGTGTAGTTCTCCGGAGACTTGAGCACGATGAACGGCCAGAGGAAGTCGTTCCAGGCCGTGACGAACCCCAGGAGCCCGAGCACGAAAGCAGCCGGGCGGACGATGGGGAACGCGATCCGCCAGAAGATCTGCCAGCTGTTTGCCCCGTCGATGCGAGCCGCCCCCATAAGCGCGTCGTCCATCGTGGTCGCAAGGTACTGCCGCATCCAGAAGATGCCGAACGCGCTGGCGAGGCCGGGGAAAATGACGCCTTGAAGGGTATCGACCCAGTTGAGCTTGCTGATGATCGTGTACTGCGGGATGATCGACAGCTGCGCAGGGACGGTCATCGTCAGCAGAACAATCAGGAACAGCGCGTTGCGGCCGCGGAACCGCAGCTTCGCGAAGGCGAAGCCTGCCAGAGCGCACATCACAGCCTGTCCGCCGCCGATTACCCCGGCAATAATGAAGCTGTTCAGTATCGACTGGGCGAACGGCACGGTCGAGAAGACGACGCCGACCATGTGCGCGAAGTTGCCGCCGGGAACGACGCGGGGCGGAAGCTGGGTCGCGGCGGCGCTGTTCGTGGACGCGACCACGAACATCCAGTACAGCGGGAAGATGCTCAGGGACGCCGCGAAGCCGAGGATGGCGTACACCCACCACGGCACGCGTCCGAGGCGTCGTCGGCGCGGCCGCGTTTCTGGCGTGGCGCGTGCGGCGACCCTTTGCCGCTCAGCGGTCGCTTCGGCCATCAGCGTGCCCCCCTCAGTCGTGTCGAGAGCGCGAAGTTGATCGCCGCGAGCACGATGATAATGACGAACAGCGCGACGCCGATCGCCGCTCCGTAGCCGAACTTGAAGTCGGTGAATCCCTGTTCATAGAGGTAGAGCGTCAGCGTCTGGCATTGCCGCGCCGGACCGCACATCGTGGAGCCGGGATCCAGCAGGAGCGGCTCCGTGAAGGTCTGCAGTCCCCCGATCGTCGAGGTGATGATCGTGAAGATGATCACCGGGCGGAGCGAGGGTACGGTGATGTTGGTGAGCTGCCGCCAGCGGCCCGCGCCGTCGACGGATGCCGCATCGTACAGCTCGCGCGGGATCGACTGGAGCCCGGCCAGGTACAGCAGCGTCGTGAAGCCCGACCAGCGCCAGATGATCATCACCGCGATCACGATCTGGCTGGTCAGCCGGCCCGCCAGCCAGTTGATCGGGTTGCCGTCGAACAGGGTGAGAAACCAGGTGATCAGGCCGTAATGTGCGTCGAACAACTGAAGGAATACGATGGCGGTCGCCGCGGTCGAGGTGATGTACGGAACCAGAAGTGACATGCGGAAGAAGTTCGCGAAGCGCAGCCTGGCGGCGTGAAGCAGGTGTGCGAGCCCGAGCGCGATGAGCAGCTGCGGCACGGTCGACAAGAACCAGATGGAAACCGTGTTTTCCGTGGCGTTCCAGAACCGGGGGTCGGTCAGCAGGGTGTTGAAGTTGTGGAGGCCGACAAACGTCTTGTCTCCGAGCGGATCCCACTCGTAAAGCGAGATGACGAAGGTAAACGCCATCGGGAAGAGGCCGAATATACCGAACAGGACGAAGAACGGCGCGATGTAGGCGTACGGCGCGAAGCGCTCAGGGAGGCTCTCGCGGATGCGCGCGAGCCCAGGGGCGGGACGAATCGCGGTTGTCGTAGTCATGGTGGTCCTCGCGGCTTGTTTCGCCGCGGCCGGGCGGGACTGCCCGGCCGCGGCGACCCTGCCTTCCTTACTGGCCGACGTCCCGCTTGATCGCGCTCTGCGCGCTTGACCAAGCTTGACTCGCGGGTATCTTCTTGTTCTCGACGTTCTGGATGGCGCTCAGGTAGTCCGTGCCGATCTGCGCGGAATCCGGCCCGATGTAGAACGACTTCAGACCCACAATCGACTCCGTGAAGATCTTCCCGATGGGGGCATCGGAGAAGAACGGGTCTGTCTTCCCGAGCAGCTGCGGGTTGCTGTAATTCGCAATGGTGGTGGGCAGCGCGCCACTGGTGAGGAAGTGATTCAGCTGCGACTGTGGCGACTGGCTATTCTTGATGTAGTTCCAGGCTGCCTGCGGGTTGGCGGCGCGCTTGGGGATCGCCAGGTAGCTCCCGCCCCAGTTGCCAGACCCATTGGGGATCTTCGCGACGCCCCACTTGCCGCTGGTGTTGGGCGCGTTGGTCCTGACCGAGCCGAGCATCCACGATGGAGTCGCGACAACCGCGAATGCACCCTTCTGAAGGCCGGCGCTCCACGCCGTCGTGAAGGTCGTGAGGTTCGCGGCGATGCCGTCCTGGACGCCCTGGAGAGCTAGGTCGAACGCCGCCTTCACCTGGGCGTTGCTGTAGTCGAGCTGCCGTGCCGAATTGTAGTACTTCTCAGAGCCCTGGTTCACAGCCTGGTAGAAGATCGAGGTCTCGGCGTTGTCGATGAAGGGCTTGTGCGTCTTCTGCGTGTACTGCTGTGCCACCTTGAGGAAATCCTGCCAGTTCGACATGAGCGCGCTGACCTGATCGGGATCCGTGGGCAGCCCGGCCGCGGCGAAGAGGTCTTTGCGGTACGACAGCGCCATGCCGCCGACATCCGTCGGAACGCCGAGCACCTGGCCGTCGGCCGCGACCGACTGGTCCCAGATCGCGGGGGCGTAGTTGTTCTTGATATTGCTGGCCCCGAGCGTGCGGAGGTCAACGAAGTTACCGGGATGCTGCACGAACTTCGGCAGGTCGTCGCCCTGGATGAGAACCAGGTCGGGAACCTTGCCGCCGGCCAGCGCCGTCGTTAGCTCGTTGGCGGTGTCGGTCGAGCCGCCCACCTCGGTCAGCTTGATGTGCACATCGGGGTGAGCCTTTTCGTAGGCTTGGACGTCGGCTTTCGCATTGATGCCGGTGAACGACCAGAACGAGAAGTCCTTGCTGGACGATTCGCTCGAGCCTTTGGTCGAGCAACCGGCGAGGGCCCCCGCGACCGTCAGCGTCATGACCGCCACGGCGGCCACACGGGTGCTGCTTCTCACGAAATTCCCCTTCCATGCGGAATCTCTTGTTGGCTCGGCACCATTGCCGGACCGGGAATGCTGGCCGCCCAGGTAGATGGGCTACGGTGCGGTACAGACAGGAAGACCGTCCCGATGACCGTGCTTTCCTGCAACGTTGCATGAAGAAAAGCACAGGACCCCGGACCCCGCAAGAGCTCCGGGCCCACTGATTTGCAGCGTTGCAAAATCTGCCGGTCAGCCCGTACCCTAATGCCGGTCGTGACCTGCGAAATCAGTGAGGAGACTTGTGGGCTCCAAGAAGTCGATATGCGCCAGACCGGCACTCTGACGCTGAAAGCGCCCGCGCGAGGGTTCATCGATTCGTTCCTGCTCGGGAACGGCTGGCTGGGGGCCGCCGTCAGAGGCGCGCCCGGCATCGAGCACATCGACCTCAACGCCGACACGCTGTGGTCGGGCGGCCCGGCTCCGGCAGTCGGGCGGCCCGCGCCCCAGGGACTCATTGATTCCGTACGTACCGCCGTGGCGCGGCGGGACTTCCTCGCGGCAGACCGGCTCGCGAGGGAACTGCAGGGCGGCCGATTCGGGCAGTCCTACCAGCCGGCCGGATGGCTGCGCTGGCGGTATGCGTCCGAGCACGCGATTGCGTACGAACGCACACTCGACCTCCGCGACGCGATCGCGTGCGTGCGGTTCACCGCCCCCGATGGGGAGGTACAGGTCCAGTCGTTCTGCAGCGCGCCCGCCGGGGTGCTCGTGGCTCGGGCATCCGGCGCCGTCAATGCCGCCGCACCCGAATACGGGGGTGAGCACCCCGGCCTGCGCGCCCAACGCGAGCACGATGTGGCCCGTGACTGGCTCACCGTCACGGGGCGGGCGCCAGCGCACGTCGACCCGGACTATGTCTCGGGCGGCGGCGAGCATATCCGCTACGGAACCGAGCCGCCCGACGCAGGCGGCCTCGTTGACGCCGGCATGGGATTCGCCGTCGTGACCGTCGTCGAGCGGGTCGACGAGCGCACCGTGCGGCTGATCGCGACGGTGGAGACGGGGTATCGCGGGCCCGGGCGCCGACCCTCCGCCGATCTCGACGCGCTTGCCACGGCCGCGCGACAGCGGATCGAGCGTGCACTGAGCCAGACGACGGACGACCTCGAGCGCGCCCACATCAACGACCATCACGCCCTGTACGACCGCGCACGCCTGGTGCTGGAAGCCGGCGACGACGCCGAGCAGAGCATGCGCCTGGATCGACACGTGCGGTACTTCAACTTCGGCCGCTACTTGCTCATCGCCTCATCTCGGCGCGGCACACAGCCGGCGAACCTGCAAGGCATCTGGAACGTGGATGTACGGCCGGCCTGGTGCTGCAGCTACACGACGAACATCAACCTTGAGATGAACTACTGGCCGGCCGACCGGGTCGGTCTCGGGGAACTGGCCGAGCCACTGCGGGAGTTCGTCGGCGAGCTCGCGGAACAGGGCCGGGAGATCGCTGTCGGCCACTACGGCGCGCGCGGCTGCGCCGCGCATCACAACTCCGACATCTGGCGCTTCGCCGCGCCGGTTCCGGGACAGCCTCAGTGGTCGAACTGGCCGTCCGCGCTATTCTGGCTCAGCGACCAGCTAGACCAGAGCGATGCCTACCAGGCTCGGCCCGCCACACCGCCCCCGTGGCGAGGCGAACTCGTCGACTTCGCGCTCGACCTGCTTGTACCGGACACCGACGGCGATCTGGTCGTCAGCCCGTCGACCTCTCCTGAGCACTTCTTCGTCGTCGATGCGGAGTCGACGGCTGCCGTCTCCTCTGGATCGGCGATGGATCAGGAACTCGTCGCCGCGACGCTGAGGACCTACCTCGCCTCGCACGACAGCGAGCCCTGCGCCGCTGCGGAGGCAGAGAGCATTGACCGCGCCCGGCGCGCGCTGCAGCGGATCCGGAACCCACGGGTCGGACGGGACGGGGCCCTCCTCGAATGGTCCGACGAGCGCGTCCCCGGGGAATCCGGCCACCGTCACCTCTCGCATCTGTATGGGTTGTTTCCTGGCGACCGGATCACCGAGAGCGGCACGCCGGACGACTTCGCTGCGGCCCGCGAGGCGCTGCGCCTGCGGCTCGCGGGCGGGAGCGGCTACACGGGCTGGAGCCAAGCCTGGGTGCTCTGCCTCGCCGCGCGGCTGCGCGACGCGCTGCTGGCGCAGCAATCGCTCGATATCCTCACGACGGAGCTTTGCTCGGCCTCCCTGCTCGATCTGCACCCAGCCGATGACCGGCCCGACGGCTACGTGTTCCAGATCGACGGCAATCTTGGCGCCGTCGCCGGGGTGGCGGAACTCCTCGTGCAAAGCCACGAGGGCGTGATCGCTCTGCTTAAGACCCTGCCGCCCGCGTGGCGAAGCGGCCATTTTCACGGACTCAGAGCCCGCGGCGGCCATACCATCGACGCGCAGTGGCATGAGGGCGTGATCATCGCGGCCGAGCTGGCCATCGGACGTGAGAGAGCAGTCACCATCGACGTGCCGGCCGCATCCGCGGGCGCCGTCGTGGACGAGCTCGGTCATCAGGTTCGAATCACCGAGACGGCAAGCCCCTGGGGCGCCGGTCGCAGGCGACTCAGCTGGAGCGCCGAGGCTGGGCGTCGCTACACGGTCGCGTGGTGAGCGGCGCGGAATCGCGGATGCCGGCGTCCCTACAGCCCGAGCGGCCGCTCCGCGTTACCGTGGCACCCCGCCACACCGATTAAGGCACGTTCGAGCAGCGTGCTTCACGCCACGAAGCAGGTTGCGCTGCCCGAGACGTATGAGCCCGCATGCTCCAGGTGAAAGCACGGCCGCCGTGAGACACTGCCCGCTCATCAACATCCAGCTCCCACCGAAAGGCCA
>Ga0157369_10007572_pt1 | contig 12495 bp, 10 predicted proteins | sample C25metaG_FD_113461 | JGI IMG/M metagenome (GOLD analysis project Ga0157369, IMG submission 113461) | Corn rhizosphere microbial communities from Kellogg Biological Station, Michigan, USA - C2-5 metaG | ecosystem: Host-associated > Plants > Roots > Rhizosphere > Soil | place: USA: Michigan...
CCCGGCCGACCGGGAGCGCATCGAACGGCTGCTCGAGTTCGGCTCCGGACCAGGTTCGGGGTACATGAAGGTCATGGCGACCCGGCCGCAGACGATCGCGTACCCGCTGACCGACTCGCCGATCGGACTGCTGGCTTTCATCGTGGAGAAGTTCTACGAGTGGACCGGCGGGGACGGGCCGCCCGAGCAGGCCATCGACCGGGACCAGATGCTGACTGACGTCATGCTGTACTGGCTGACCCGTACCGCCGGCTCCGCCGCGCGGCTCTACTACGAGGAGGCCGGTACGCTGCCCAACGTGCCGACGGCGCCCGTGCCGCCGCCGATCACCGTGCCGCTGGGGGTGTCAGTCTTTCCGGCGGACATGTTCCTGCCCGTGCGGACCCTGGCCGACGCGGCATTCCCCGGCATCGTTTGCTGGTCTGAGCACGACCGGGGGGGCCACTTCGCCGCGATGGAGCAGCCGGACCTGCTGGTCCGCGACATCCGGGAGTTCCTCGCCGCGCTGCGCTGACCGTACGACGGACGGGCCCGCCCGGCGAGCCCGTCCCCAATGCCAGCGGCTTTCGAGCGAAACGGTTGAAGGCTGACTCTTCTTATAGTTGCACTGTGTGATCGTTCCTGGCTGCGGACTTGTTGTCCAGGTTTCCTGCGGGATGGGTGAGGCTCCGGATAAGAAGTGTGATCACCACATCCCACTTCCTCAACCGGAGCCTCTCGTGTCTTCTTACCCTGTCCCGGATGCTGCCGTGCCCGTTTCGGCCGGGATGATCGTCGCGGTGCCTGCGAAGTTGCTGGCATCTCCGCTGAAGAATGGCCGCGATCTGGGGAATCGGACGTGTCCGCGCTGGTCATCGGGGGGACGGAGAGGATCCGCACGGGCGGCGCCACTGTGTTCGTGAAGGTGGTGGCGGTCGCGGGGGCCGTGGTGGCGAGGGGCGGGCAGGTCCGGGCGGAGGGCCGCCCGTACGACCACGCGACGCTCGGGCCGCTGGAGGACTGGCTGGACGCCCAGGCCGGCCCGGGAGTGATCGATGGCATAGCGGAGCCGGGCCGGGCAGGCCGTCACCGTCCGGAACACGTCCATGGCCCGGTCCCGCCGCCTCGTCCTCGCCGCGATCCGCTCTGGGGAGACCGGCTACAAGGCGCTGACCGGCAAGATCGCGGAATACCGGGTCGTCACCGACCGGAACCGGCACCGGCCGCGCAAGTCCAAGTCGCCCAGCACGTTCGCGCACGCCGGCGTGAAGGACACCATCACCCGTATCGCCCCGGCCGTCATCACCATGGCCAACACACCCGCCTGAACAGCGAAAACACCAGAAATTCGTTTACCGCGGACACGTCAAACTGCTGCAGGCCGCCCAGTCGGCCCGTGGAACCGGCCCGACTCCGGCACGGCATGCCGGCCACCGTCATGCCCGAAAACGGGAACTACGCAACGTCACCAAAGAGAGAACCGCCCATCAAGGCCTAAACACCGAAAGCCCGAGGCATTGAGCCCGTCCCCGCGCCGGGCTACTTCTCCTGCAACACCGAAAGGATGTTGCCTGCCGGGTCCCGGAACCATGCGATGAGAGGCCCCTGCCCGCGGAAGATGCCCTTGTCGTCAACGTTGTCGTAGCGCTCGAACCGTACACCGCGGCTCTCCAGCCCGGCCACGGTTGCCTCGATGTCCTCCACCGGGAAGTTGAGCACCGTGAACGCGGCCGGCTCATGCTCCGGCTTCGGGTACACCAGCACCTCCGCGCCGGTAGCCAGGTGCAGGTGAAGCATCCCGTACTGCTCGGTGACACGCACGCCGAGGGTCTTCTCGTAGAAGTCGCGGGCGGCTGGCACGTCGTCCACCGCGAAGCCACTGAATGCCTTGCTGTCCGCGAACATCCGCGACACCTCGTCTCAGCCGGTCAGGGAGTCGTCGTAGTAATCCTGGTTCAGCTGAATGATCTGCACGTAGTTTCCGTCCGGGTCGACCAACGTGCCGAACAGGCCGTGCTCGCGCTCCTCCAACCCGGCCAGCCACGTCACTCCCACCCGGTCCAGGTGGGCGGCGACCGCCCGTGCGTCGTCGACGCTGAGGTTGAGGATGACGCGCCCGGGTTCCGGGTTCTTGACCGCGACATCGGCCCGGCGGTCGATGAGGACCTTCACCGGGCCGAAGACGAGGAAGCCGTACTTGTCGACCGGCGGCGCGAACGCCTCGAGGTACCAGCCGCGCAGCCGGTCCGGGTCAGCCGTGCCGAGCAGCACGCTGCCGAGTGCGGGCAATGCCATGAGTTCTCCGATCTGTCGTGTACCCTTTATGTCCTGACCAGCCCCCGGATCACGAGGGCCTTTCGGGCAGCTCGCCGACCTGCTCGTAGCGGCGACTTGGCGAAGGCCAGGTAACCCCGTCCAGCTCCCACCCGCCACGGCCACCAGCGCGGTCATCTCGCTCGCCGGACCAGGCGCGCAAACTCGCGTACGTCGTCGACGAGCATGCCTGGCTGCTCCATAGCGGCGAAGTGACCGCCGCGCGGCAGGTTGGTCCAGTGCTTGAGAGTGGGCAGCGCGGTCTCGGCAAAGCGCCGGATCGGATGGCTGGCGTCGTCCGTGAACGCGGCCACACCGCATGGCATGGACAGCGGCCACGGTCCGCCCCAGGTGCGTCCGAAGTCGGCGTCCGTGCGCGTGGTCTCGTAGTAGAGGCGGGCGCTGGAGCCGGCCGTGGCGGTGAACCAGTACACGCTGACGTTGGCGAGCATCCGGTTCCGGTCGATGACCTCCTCGGGTACCTCCTTCGCGGGGCTCCACTCGCGGAACTTCTCCACGATCCAGGCCAGCTGGCCGACCGGCGAGTCGGTCAATCCGTACGAAATGGTCTGCGGTCGGGTCGATTGGATCTTCTGCCAGCCCAGGCCGTCCTGCGCGAACCACATCGCGTGCTCCAGCCGCGCCCGCTCGTCGTCATCGAGGCTCGCCAGCACTGCGAGATCCGGTGGCGGGAAAGTGACCAGCAGGTTCACGTGCACGCCGAGTACGTGTGCGGGGTCGCCCAGGCCCAGCTCCAGCGAGATGACCTTGCCCCAGTCCCCACCTTGGGCGATGTACCGGTCGTACCCGAGATCGCTCATCAGTTTCGCCCAGGTACGGGCCACCCGGGACACGCTCCACCCGCTCTCGCGGGTCGGGCCGGAGAAACCGAATCCGGGAATCGACGGGATCACCAGGTGGAACGCATCTGCCGGGTCGCCGCCGTATGCCCGCGGGTCGGCCAGCGGTCCGATCACATCGAGGAACTCGACGGGCGAGCCCGGCCAGCCGTGCGTGATGATCATCGGTACCGCCCCTGGTTCGGGCGAGCGTACGTGCAGGAAGTGCACGGACGCTCCGTCGATCTCGGTGCGGAACTGAGGGTGACGGTTGAGTTCGCGTTCGGCGGCCCGCCAGTCGAAGCGGGTACGCCAGTAGTCGGCGAGTTCTTTGAGGTAGCCAAGCGGTACGCCGCGACTCCAGCCGACCCCGGGCAGGTCGTCCGGCCAACGGGTGGCGGCGATTCGGTCGTGCAGGTCGTCCAGGTCAGCCTGCGGGATGTCTACGCGGAAAGGCCACACGGCAGGGTCTCCAGTGCTGCTCACCATTGGTACGATTCCGGGCAGCCCGGCGCGATGCACCTTCCAGGATGCTTTCCGGTTCGGGCGTGGCGCGGTTGTCAGAGGGGCGGAGCCTGCTGTACCGGGCGTCGCTGGCCGACCTCCCGGTGGCTACTGGCCGGCGCTGCCGGCCTGCAGGCTGGCTTGCTGGACATCGCGGTGTCTGTTACCGCACAGTAGGCAAGTGAGCTACAGCCAGCCTAGGAGGGGAGCCCAGGCCGACGACGTGCCGCGTGCGTTCGCGGACGCGGCGTCGGTCCGGGCGGGCCTTGCCGCACAGGGGTACGTCGCGGACGACAAGATCGCCGGGGTGGTGAGCCTGGCGGCCCGGCTCGGCAAGCCGCTGCTGGTCGAGGGCCGGCCGGAACCGGGAAGACGCAGCTGGCCAAGTCGGTGGCGCGGCTTGCGGCCCGCCCGCTCATCCGGCTGCAGTGCTACGAGGGCATCGATGGGTCCAAGGCACTGTACGAGTGGGACTACCGCAAGCAGCTGCTGTGGATCCAGGCGGCGCGCGGGGTAGTCCCTGAGCGCGATGAGGCCGTCCCATTCGCGGTCCAGGGTCGCGAGCGCCTTCTTCGTCGGCTCGGCCAAGCCGGGGCCTTAACCGCACCGCTCCGGCAGGTGCCGCACCACCCGGTCAGGGTGGTCGGTGAGCTGCATCGTCGCGCCCGGCTGGCCCTTCGGCCTGCCTGGCTTACGGCCGCTCTTCTTCCGCAGCGACTGCGGCGACGGCTTCGCCAGCCCGTCAGACGACGGGGCCTGGAGCTGTTCTGCGAGTTCTGCCCCACCCTGGCCGCCTAGTCCGCGACCCGCGACTCCAGCCCGGCAGTCCGCTCCCGCAGCTCAGCAGCGCCACCGCACATTAAATAGAGAAACGTCGAACCCATGCGCTGCCCACACCCAGCAAGGGGAGAGGAGACCTATCTAGCCTCGCTGGGTGAAAATAAATGTCAGGCGATCAACATGAAAGGAAAGTGCGTCTATGTTTAAAAGCAATTTGCGCAGGGGCGCGGTCGCGGTCGGCTCGGCGATGAAGGCCATTCCAGGGCGCGGCTGGCGGCGGTACGCCGTCGGCACCACGATCGTCGCGCTGGCGGCCGCCGGCACGGTCACGGCGACCGGGACGCTGCCCGCGCAGGCAGCGCGCGTGCAGGCCGCCCAGGCGGCGGCTCCCGCCTGGGCTGGCACGTGCACGCCGCCGGCCAGTCCCAGCCTTGCGGGCTTCCGGCAGGGCAAGGTATCCGTGTCCGGCGACACGTCCCTTCATTACGTCATCGGCGGCTCGGGGCCGGTCTTGGTGCTCCTCCACGGCTGGCCGATCACGTGGTGGGAGTTCCACACGGTCATGCCGAGCCTGTCCCAGCACTTCACGGTGATCGCGTTCGACCTGCCGGGGCTCGGCAATTCAGCGCCCTCCACCACCGGGTACGACACCGCCGCCGTCGCGACGATCCTTCACGAGGCGATCGGGGCGCTGGGCTACGGGTCCCAGGGCATCTCGCTCATGGGGCACGACTTTGGGTCCAATGTCGCCTACGCGTGGGCCCGGCTCTTCCCGGCCCAGGTCAGCCGGGAGATGGTGATCGAGACCGCGCTGAACGGGTACGGGCTGGAGAGCCTGGCCGGCTTCAGCTTCCACTTCACGTTCAACCAGCAGCCCGCGGCAGTGACCGAGGGCATCATCAACAACAGGCGCTCCTCCGACGCTTACCTGGACTACCTGTACACCTTCGCCGTCGTGCCAGGCGCCATCACCGCGCAGGACCGGCACGTGTGGGACGGCGACTACGCCTGCCCGGCGAACCGCGAGGCCGGCTACAACTACTACCGCGCCTTCACCCAGAACGCGACCTTCGACACCACGACCAACACCTCGAAGCTGACCGTCGAGGTCGCGGGCGTGGGCGGCGAGAACAGCTTCGGGAACTTCACCGCGACGTCCTTCGAAAACGTGGACTCCAACGTGCACACGATCATCGCGCCCGGCTCCGGTCACTACGTTCCTGAGGAGGTCCCGACCTTCCTCAGCACGTGCGCGACCCTGTTCTTCAGCCCGAACCCGCCAGCGACGGCGCCGGCGGGTTTCGAATCCTGCCTTCCTTAACCTGACACATCCCCACGGGCATTGGGTGGCTTCACCTAATCGGTGCGTGGCTATCGGGGGCAGATGAGAGATGTGGGGGCGGCCGCGAAGCGGCCGCCCCCACATCTGCTTTCCTGGCCTTTTGCAGGCGAAGAGCGTCCTGGCTCTGGGAAAGGGCACGACCGACCGCACGACAACCCCACCGACACCGGGGCACTGCACCCGCTGCTGGCACAGGCCCGCGCCGTCCTGGACGCCGCCGGGATCCCGGCCCCACCGGCAAGGCCGCCTTCGACGCCGGGTACGCCAGCGACGCCGAGGCCGAGCTGTACGTCGCCCTCACCCGCGAAAGCGTGCAAGCCGGCCGCAGCGACGGGCCCCAGCCTCAGTCCGCCATGCCCGGCTGGCAGGACATGGCCGCCGGCTGGGCACCCCCTGGGCAAGGCCGTCTACAAGAAGCGCGCCGCCACCATCGAGCCGGTCTTCGCCCAGCTCCACCAGCAGGCTCGGACGGGCGCTGAACTACCGCGGCGACCTCGCCGACGCCGAACTGCACCGGCGGGCCGCCAGCCGCAACCTGCTCAAGGCCATCACCGCGCGGGCAGCCCCCTAGGCCCGGGAAGCCCGCGCGGCCCAGGCCACTGCCTGACCACAGTCCCACCCCCGGACCCCGGCGACAACCGGCGGCACAGCAAAGGCGCGAGCATGCCCACACACCCCCTGACCAGCCGGAAGACCCATCTTCCGTGGCCGGTACCTGCACTCGGCCCGCCTGAGCGTGAGTCGCCGCAGCTGACAACAGGCAGCCGCGGCCCATCCGGGACCCCCAGCACGCAAGACGGGGCCGACCCGGCAACCGGATCGGCCCCGCACAGTGGGGTCAGGCTAGCTCCCCGATCAGACGTAAGTCGTGTTGGGCTCCAGCCCGCAGACAATCCGGCCGTAGAGCTCCATGGTGGTACTCGGATGCATGATGGCGGCCAGGTTGATAGCCTGCACGTCCCGCTGGATGCGCTGAATCGGCACGTCGCTGTAGACCGAGGAGCCGCCGCTCGCATCCATCAGGATGTTGATCGCCTCCTTGGCCCGCTGGCAGGTGGCACCTAGGTCGAGCCGCATGCGAGCCCGTTCCTCAACGGTCCATGGCTCCCCCGCCGGGCCTTTAGTGTCAACCATGTCCGCCGCACGGTGGGCGTGGAACCCGGCCTCGTCAATCTTCGTGATCGCCTCAGCGACCTCCAGGTGGGTAACCGGCGCCTCGGCCTGGTTCTCGTAGCTGGTGTAGGTAATCTTCCGGCCGGGCAGCCGCTCAAGGAAAGCGTCCTTGGCGCCCATCGCGAGGCCAAGGGCAGGCGCGGTGACATGCGCGCACGCGGTGGGGAGCAAGGGCGCCTTGAAGATGGGCGCGTTCGCGTTCAGCTTTGACTGATGCGGAGCACCCGCCATCATCGGACCCATGTACAGCACTCGCTCCTTCGGGAGGAAGAGATCTTTCGCGATAGTGGTAACACTGCCAGAGGCACGGAGGCCCGACACGTGCCAGTCTTCGATGAATTCCAGGTCCTTAACCGGTATGACGGCAGTGACTACCTCGAAACCGCCATCATCGGTCTGCACGAGAGCCGCATTGTTGCTCCACGTGCTGTGCTTCACTCCGCTGGTGAATGGCCACTTGCCGTTGATGATATAGCCGCCATCGACAGGAACGGCTACGGCGGTGGGGCCGAGAATTCCGCAGATGCGCGCGTCCGGGTTCGCGAATATCTCGTCCTGTGCCTCATCGGGGAATAGTCCCATCTCCCACGAGGCGGTCATCCATACCCCAACGACCCATGCGACTGATCCATCGCCTCGCCCGATCTCGGTCAGCACATCGACGACCGTTCTCGTGTCGGATTCGTAGCCGCCGTAGCGGACCGGGACCCGCATCTTCAGAATTCCGGCATCGGTGAGCGCGTCGAGGACATCATCGTGGATCCGCGAATTCTCATCCATCCAGGTAGCCTTCTCCCGCAGCAGCGGGATGAGTCCGGACGCACGACGAACGAGTTCTTCCCTAGGAGGCGCTTGGGTAATCTCCACCGTATTTCTCCTTAGCGGCGTCCATTTACTACGCCCATCGCTTCGTATTGACATCATGAGTGCGGGAAGGCGGGCTGCCTCCGCAGGATAATGCCGGCCGTAGAGGCAGATATCGCATCGGCGGCCTCAGGCAAAGGATCCCGAACCGGGCATCCTGTCGCATCTTCGCGATTGCCGCCTCCGGTGACGGAGCGGCAGCAGGCGGCACCGGCCGGCGGACAGGCGTCCCGGCGAAAGCTGTCTTCGCAAATGCGCTGAGAGGATTCTTGCTGGAGCGCCGGCCGCGGGGCTGGCCTGGTGGCCGCAGGTCAGTCGGCGTCGCGCTCGCAGTTGTGGTAGGCGGCGAGCATCCAGCGCCCGTCCTCCTTCATGACAATCCAGGACGCCCGGATGGCGCGCTCCTGGGTCGGCTTGTTCTCGCCGGGGTGCAACACGCCGCCCTCGGTGAGCAGCACGCCGGAGGAGGCGCTCAGAAACTTGAGGTTCAGTGGCTTCCCGGTCACCTGGGTGCCCTTGTACTGATTGGCGAACGCCTTCGCCATGTAGTCGCGGATCTGGTCGCGCCCCTGAAGGTAGACCCCGGGCAGCACCATCGTGCCGTCCTCGACGAAGACCCGGGCGAAGCCGTCGGCGTCGTGGGCTGCCCAGGCGGCGACCACCCGCTGGCTGACGGCCGCGATGGCGGCCTGCTCGGCCGCGGCGTTGCTCGGAGCTGCAGATTTTGTGGGCATTGATAGTTCCTTCTGTAGCGCGGTCCTGATTGCTACGAAGGTCCCGTAGAACGCGCGATGCGCAATCTTCCCGATTGCGGAGTTTCCGGGCCGGAGGCCCGCCGCCGATGAGAGCAATCCAGAGGATGTGCCGGAGCCAGGCGGAACGCGAGGATTACCGGGAAATCAGCCACATCCCATCCGGATAGCCGCCGACAAGAGCAGTGATTCCACTTCCGGTTCGGCGCTCGTTGCATTGCGCAAGGAGGTCACGGTGACGGCCATCGAAACGCCAGAGCGTTCTGGCGTCGTACAGAACGCGGCCAAGCTGGTGCCGCTGCTCAAATCCCACGCGCTGTGGAGTGAGCAGAACCGCCAGCTGCACAAGGAGACCGTGGAGGCGCTGGCGGACGCGGGCATGTTCCGCATGCGGGTGCCCGCACGGTACGGCGGCCTCGAGAGCAGCACCCGCACGGTCATCGACGTGCTCGGCGAGGTGGCCAAGGGCGACGGCTCCGCGGCCTGGGTCGCCCAGGTCAACGCGATCACGTCGTGGATGGCGTGCCTGCTGTCCGACGAGGCGCAGGACGAGATCTTCGCCGACCCCGATACCCGGGTGTGCGGGACGCTGAGCCCGACCGGCATGTGCGTGCCGTCGGACGGCGGCATGGTGCTGACCGGCAAGTGGGGCTTCATCAGCGGCGCGCTGCACAGCCAGTGGCAGATGGTCATCGCGATCGCGCCCGCGCCGGGACCGGGACCCGACGTCAACTTCTGGCCGATCATGGCGGCCGTCCCGATGAGTGACCTGCAGATCGTCGATGACTGGCACACCTCCGGGCTGAAGGGCAGCGGCAGCATCACCACGGTCGCGCAAGACGTATTCATCCCGCAGCACCGGATCCTGCCGCTGCCGATGGTCTTGACCGAGCAGTATGCCTCCAAGGCCAACGCCGCCTCGCCGATCTACCGCACTCCGCTGCTGCCGACCGCCTCGGCGCTGTCGGTGGGCACCGCGGTCGGCCTGGCCAACGCCGCCAAGGAGGACTTCTTCGAGCGGCTGTCCGGCCGGAAGATCACCTATACCTCGTACGAGAACACCAACGAGGCGCCGATCACGCACCTGCGGGTCAGCGAGGCCACCATGCTGGCCGACGAGGCGACGTTCCACGCGCACCGCCTCGGCAGCCTGGTCGACGCCAAGGGCGAGGACGGCAGCCCGTGGACGGTCGGCGACCGCGCGCTGGCGCGCGCCGACATGGGCAGGGCCTGCGAACTGGCCCTGGAAGCGGTGACCATCCTCAGCCTCGCCAGCGGCGGCTCCTCCGTCTACAGCGACGTGCCGATCCAGCGCATCGCGCGCGACCTGCACGCGATCAACTTGCACGCGCTCATGCACCCCGCTACCAACACCGAGTTGCACGGCCGGATCCTGTGCGGCCTGGAGCCGAACACGCTGTACATCTGACCGGACGGGGGCCACCGGCAGGCTGGGCGGGACGGTTATATTAGCCGTCCCGCCCAGCCTTCTTGGCTCTAACCTGCCAGTTCAGGATCACCCGAACCCCCGGCACCCGGCCCCGGCACCCGGCCCCGCGCGGGGCCAGCGCCGCCTTGAAGCAGCCTTAGGTCGGCGGCGGCGGCGGGGTACCGGCAGGCCAGGACACCGCTCACTACTTTGACGAAATCCGTGCCCCGTTCGCTATGCGCACGCGATCCACCTTACCGGTGACAGTTCGTGGCAGGGCTGGCACGATCGAGATGCGCGCGGGCCGCATGCTTGCCGGAAGCCGGGTGGATAGCCAGCCCTTGATCTCCCGGGGCGTCACCTCGTGCTCAGCCACCAGCCAGGCCACGATGTGGGCGGTGTCGGGCTCCTCGGTGCCGACGACGACGGCTACCGCCTCCCGGACAGCGGGGTGCTCCTCGAGGACGGTCTCGATCTCGGCCAGTTCGATTCGGTGCCCGCGGAGCTTGATCTGGCCGTCTCGGCGGCCGAGGAAGCGCAGCGTTCCGTCTGGGCCGTACTGCGCCCTGTCGCCCGTGCGGTAGCACGGCAGCACGCCCTCAGGCGTGCGGCAGGCACGGAACTGGCGGGCAGTGAGATCCGGCCGGTGCAGGTATCCGCGGGCCAGGTTCTCGCCGTAGACCAAGATCTCGCCGGGGCGCAGCGGCTGGGCGGGGGTGACCAGCTCGCCGTCGTCGCCCTCCAGGCACAGCCCCAGTCCGGGTACCGGCTCGCCGAGATGAACCGATCCGGCCGTCGTGATCCGGGCTGCCGACGCCCAGATGGTCGCCTCCGTGGGACCGTAAAGATTCCATAGCTGTCCGCATATCGGGAGCAAGCTCCGGGTCAGGCTCGGGGTCAACACCTCGCCGCCGGACCACAGGCGGGCTCCTCCGGCGCCTTCCCAGCCGCAGGCCAGGGCCAGCCGGTAGAAACTGGGCGTCGCCTGGATTACGCTGGGCTGATATTCGCGCACCACCTGGGCGAATATCACTGGATCCAGGCGCGCTTCGGGCGGGGCAGCGACGAAACTGCCGCCGGTGCTCAATGGCAGGAGAAGTTCGACCAATGACGGATCGAACGAAAATGCAGTCATTGCCAAAAAGGATTCACCGGCGCCGAAACCGGGAAAGCGGGAAAGCGCGTCGAGGCGGGCGCAAAGCGCCTCATGCTCCACCACCACCCCTTTAGGCTGCCCGGTCGAGCCCGAGGTGTACATCACGTAAGCGACGCTGGCCATGTCTGGCCGCTGTGGTCGCGTCGGCTGGCCGGCCAGTTGCTCGACGGTAAGCCGGCCTGGCTCTGCCTCCCGCAGGATCAGCGCAGGCTCAGCGTCCGCCAGCATGGCGGCCCGGCGAGCCTCGGGACTGTCGGTACTGACCGGCATGAAGGGGCACCGCGACCGGGCGGCAGCGAGTATCCCGGTCACCGCGGCGAGTGGGGTAGTGGCCTCCAGGACGACGAACCGGCCGGGGGCCGCAGCGGCCTGAATCTGATCGGCGAGCGTTCCGGCGCGCCGAATGAGCTCGCCGTAGCTCACGTCACGCTCGCCGCGGATCGCTGTAGCCTCGGGATCACTGCGCGCCCGGGCGGCTGCCGCCTCCCACACCGTCTTCACTGCCGTGCCGCTTCCTCCGCGTCCGCCTGGGCGGGGGCGGCCTCGTTCCGGTGCTGCGTGACGAGCCGCGCGATCCCGTCCGGGGTGGGGTTGCGCACGATATCGAGCAGGGGAAGGGAGACGCCGGACAACCGCTGAACCTCCGAGATCAGCGTGAGCGCGGTCATCGAGGTGCCGCCGACGTCGAAGAAGCTGTCGTCCACGGCGACCTCATCGCTGTCCAGCAGATCTTGCATGAGGATCGCTACATCATCGGGAGTCATCACGTGTTCTCCAGGGCAGGTGACTTGGACACTCTCTCCAGCCATTCGGAATCCCGTACCTGGCGGCCGTCCGCATCGACGAAGGTGAAGCTGTCGAACAGGAACCTTGCCAGGTCCACGAGCCGCTCGTGCAGCTCATCGTGGCCATCGCCAGTCAGCCACACCCAGGCCACGGCGCGGTTCGTGCCATGCCGCCAGTCCACCGCGGTGCCTTCCGGGGAGACCTCGTCGACAGCCACCACGCCGGGCATGCGGCGGACTTCCCGTCGAGTCGGGGCGCGGTTGACCGCCACCGCCGCGTACGGGGCCTGGAAGAGCAGCACCTGGGCACAACGGTCCCAGCTCAACGTCAGCTCCTGAGCGTGGCCGAGGAGGCACGACAGCGCCAGCCGCCCGAGCCGTTCGCCGGTGCCGTAGCCGACCAGGCGCGCCACGAATCCGCCAAGCCGCCCATTCAGCTCGATGATCTCCGGCACGGGAGATTTCGTCTTGATCTCGACGTGGAACACGCCCTCGCGGGCGCCCACGGCGTCGAGGGCACGCTCGGCGGTCGTCAGGAGGAGCCGCTGCCTATCCGGCGCGATCGCCGACGGGAGTATC
>Ga0157369_10007573_pt1 | contig 12492 bp, 7 predicted proteins | sample C25metaG_FD_113461 | JGI IMG/M metagenome (GOLD analysis project Ga0157369, IMG submission 113461) | Corn rhizosphere microbial communities from Kellogg Biological Station, Michigan, USA - C2-5 metaG | ecosystem: Host-associated > Plants > Roots > Rhizosphere > Soil | place: USA: Michigan...
CAATTGCCCGAGCCCGGCGAATACGCGATCGGCGCGCTGTTCATGCCAAAGGACACGGCGTGGCGGAAGGTGATCCAGAGCATCATTGCCGACCAGATCAAGGCCGAAGGCATGATGCTGCTCGGCTGGCGCGACGTACCATCCGACAACGCCTCGCTCGGCCCCACGGTGAAGCCGACCGAGCCCTATCACATGCAGGTCTTCATCGGTCGCAACGGCGTGGCGAAGACCGAGGAAGAGTTCGAGCGCCGTCTCTACATCCTGCGCAAGTCGATCTCGCAGGCGATCTATCAGCGCCGCGACCGCGGCATGGCCGGCTATTATCCATGCTCGTTCTCGTGCCGCACCGTGATCTATAAGGGCATGTTCCTCGCCGACCAGCTCGGCAAGTACTACGCCGACCTGCACGAGCGCGATTTCGAGAGCGCGCTCGCGCTGGTGCATCAGCGGTTCTCGACCAACACCTTCCCGACCTGGTCGCTGGCGCATCCGTACCGGATGATCGCCCATAACGGCGAGATCAACACGCTGCGCGGCAACGTCAACTGGATGGCGGCGCGGCAGGCGTCGGTGAGCTCGGACCTCTACGGCAAGGACATCAACCGCCTCTGGCCGATCTCCTATGAAGGCCAGAGCGACACCGCCTGCTTCGACAACGCGCTCGAATTCCTGGTGCAGGGCGGCTACTCGCTGCCGCACGCCGTCATGATGATGATTCCGGAAGCGTGGGCCGGCAATCCCCTGATGGATGAACGCCGCCGCGCCTTCTATGAATATCACGCCGCGCTGATGGAGCCGTGGGACGGCCCCGCTGCGATCGCCTTCACCGACGGCCGCCAGATCGGCGCAACGCTCGACCGCAATGGGTTGCGGCCGGCGCGCTATCTCGTCACCAAGGACGACCGCATCGTGATGGCGTCCGAGATGGGCGTGCTCAAGATTCCCGAGGATCAGATCGTCACCAAGTGGCGCTTGCAGCCCGGCAAGATGCTGCTGGTCGATCTCCAGGAAGGCCGCCTCATTCCCGACGACGAGATCAAGGCGACGCTCGCCAGGAGCCATCCCTATCGCGAGTGGCTCGGCCGCACGCAGATTCAGCTCGAAGAGCAGCCCGACGCCAAGACCAAGGGCGTGCGCTCGAACCTGCCGCTGCTCGACCGGCAGCAGGCCTTCGGTTATTCGCAGGAAGACATCAACATCCTGATGACGCCGATGGCTTCCACCGGCGAGGAAGCCACGGGATCGATGGGCAACGACACGCCGATCTCGGCGCTGTCGGATCGGCCGAAGCAGCTCTTCACCTACTTCAAGCAGAATTTTGCGCAGGTGACGAACCCGCCGATCGATCCGATCCGCGAAGAGCTCGTCATGAGCCTCGTCTCGATCATCGGGCCGCGGCCGAACCTGTTCGACCTCAAGGGCCTCGCCGATACCAAGCGGCTCGAAGTGCGCCAGCCGATCCTCACCGACGCGGACCTGGAAAAGATCCGCTCGATCGGCGAGATCGCGGAAAGCCATTTCAAGTCGCGCACGCTCGACACCACCTTCCACGCAGGCCTCGGTGCTGCCGGCATGGAGCAGGTGCTGGACGAGCTCTGCGCGCGCGCCGAGGGCGCGGTGCGCGAAGGCATCAACATCATCATCCTGTCCGACCGCATGGTCGGCACCGACCGGATTCCGATTCCTTCGCTGCTCGCCTGCGCCGCCGTGCATCATCACCTGATCCGCACCGGCCTGCGCACCTCGGTCGGCATCGTCGTCGAATCCGGCGAGCCGCGCGAAGTGCATCACTTCGCCTGCCTTGCCGGCTATGGCGCGGAAGCGATCAACCCGTATCTGGCGTTCGAGACCATCATCGCGATGAAGGACCGCCTGCCGGCCCCGCTCGACGACTACGAGATCGTCAAGCGCTACATCAAGTCGATCGGCAAGGGCCTGCTCAAGGTGATGTCGAAGATGGGCATCTCGACCTATCAGTCCTATTGCGGCGCGCAGATTTTCGACGCCGTCGGGCTGAAGGCCGATTTCGTCGCCAAGTATTTTGCGGGCATGCATACCCGCATCGAAGGCGTCGGCCTCTCGGAGATCGCTGAGGAGACGACGCGCCGCCATGCCGACGCGTTCGGCGACGCGCAGGTCTACAAGACCGCGCTCGATGTCGGCGGCGAATATGCCTACCGCACCCGCGGCGAGGACCATGCCTGGACCGCGGAGTCGGTCTCGACGCTACAACATGCCGTGCGTGGCAACTCGAAGGAGCGCTATCAGTCCTTCGCCAAGATCCTGAACGAACAATCCGAGCGGCTCTTGACGCTGCGCGGCCTGTTCCGGATCAGGAATGCCGAGGACGACAAGCGCAAGCCGGTGCCGCTCGCCCAGGTCGAGCCGGCCAAGGAGATCGTCAAGCGTTTCGCCACCGGCGCGATGAGCTTCGGCTCGATCTCGCGCGAGGCGCACACGACGCTCGCGATCGCCATGAACCGGATCGGCGGCAAGTCCAACACCGGCGAAGGCGGCGAGGAAGCCGATCGCTTCAAGCCGCTGCCGAACGGCGATTCCATGCGCTCGGCGATCAAGCAGGTTGCCTCGGGCCGCTTCGGCGTGACGACGGAATATCTCGTCAACTCCGACATGATGCAGATCAAGATGGCACAGGGTGCCAAGCCCGGCGAAGGCGGCCAGTTGCCCGGCCACAAGGTCGACGCCACCATCGCCAAGGTGCGGCACTCGACGCCCGGCGTCGGCCTGATCTCGCCACCGCCGCATCACGACATCTATTCGATCGAGGACCTCGCCCAGCTCATCTACGACCTGAAGAACGTCAATCCGGACGGCAATGTCTCGGTGAAGCTCGTCTCCGAGGTCGGCGTCGGCACGGTTGCGGCCGGCGTTGCCAAGGCACGTGCCGACCATGTCACCATTGCTGGCTTCGAGGGCGGCACGGGTGCGTCGCCCCTGACATCGATCAAGCATGCGGGCTCGCCGTGGGAAATCGGCCTTGCCGAAACCCACCAGACGCTGGTGCGTGAGCGGCTGCGCAGCCGCATCGTGGTCCAGGTCGACGGCGGCTTCCGCACCGGCCGTGACGTCGTGATCGGCGCGCTGCTTGGCGCCGACGAGTTCGGCTTTGCCACCGCGCCCCTGATCGCCGCGGGCTGCATCATGATGCGCAAGTGCCATCTCAACACCTGTCCCGTGGGCGTTGCCACGCAGGACCCGGTGCTGCGCAAGCGCTTCACCGGCCAGCCCGAGCACGTCATCAATTACTTCTTCTTCGTCGCCGAGGAAGTCCGCGAGATCATGGCAAGCCTCGGCTTCCGCACCTTCAACGAGATGGTGGGCCAGACCCAGATGCTCGACCAGACCCGTCTGGTCGCGCATTGGAAAGCCAAGGGCCTCGATTTCTCGAAGCTGTTCGTCCGGCAACCGGAGGCGAAAGGCCAGAAGATCTATCACTCCGAGCCGCAGAACCATCATCTGGAGGCCGTGCTCGACCGCCGGCTGATCGAACGCGCGCAGGCGACGCTCGATCGTGGCGCGCCGGTCAAGATCGAGACCGAGATCCACAACACCGACCGTTCGGCGGGCGCGATGCTCTCGGGCGCGGTGGCCAAGATCTACGGCCATGCCGGCCTGCCCGACGACACCATCACGGTGCAGCTCAAGGGCACCGCCGGCCAGGCGTTCGGTGCCTGGCTTGCCAAGGGCGTCACCTTCGAGCTCGAAGGTGAAGGCAACGACTATGTCGGCAAGGGCCTCTCCGGCGGCAAGATCATCGTCAAGCCGCCGCACAATGGCGGCATCGTGCCGGAAGAGAGCATCATCGTCGGCAACACCGTGATGTATGGCGCGATCGAGGGTGAATGCTACCTCCGCGGCATCGCCGGCGAGCGCTTTGCCGTGCGCAACTCGGGTGCGGTCGCCGTCGTCGAAGGCGCGGGCGATCATTGCTGCGAATACATGACCGGCGGCATCGTGGTCGTGCTCGGCAAGACCGGGCGCAATTTCGCGGCCGGCATGTCCGGCGGTATCGCCTATGTGCTGGACGAGGCGGGCGACTTCGACAAGCTCTGCAATCTGTCGATGGTCGAGCTCGAGCCGCTGCTGTCGGAGGAAATGGTCAACGAGGCCACCTATAATCACTCCGGCGATCTCGAGGCCCATGGCCGCGTCGACGTGTTCAAGAACCTGCTCGACGCCGATATCGAGCGGCTGCACATCCTGATCACGCGCCATGCCAAGGCGACGGGCTCGCGCCGCGCCGCCGAGATCCTGGCGAACTGGAAACACTGGCTGCCGAAATTCCGCAAGGTGATGCCGGTCGAGTACCGCCGCGCCCTGCGCGAATTGAGGGCGAACGCCGACGCCGAACCGAAGATCGCAATCGGGGCGTAGGACCAACAGATCGTCATTGCGAGCGAAGCGAAGCAATCCATCGAACAGCAAGGGAAGTGTGGATTGCTTCGTCGCTTCGCTCCTCGCAATGACGGGAAGCAATGAAGACCAACGTATGATGCAGGGGCGTCAGGCTTAGAATGGGTAAGGTCACAGGTTTTCTGGAAATCGAGCGCCACGACCGGAAGTACACGCCGGTCACCGAGCGCGTGAAGCATTTCAACGAATTCGTCGTGCCGCTCTCGGAGAAAGAGACGCGCGACCAGGCCGCGCGTTGCATGAACTGCGGCATCCCCTATTGCCACGGCACCGGCGCGGTCACGCCGGGCACGCCCGGTTGTCCGGTCAACAACCAGATCCCGGACTTCAACGACCTCGTGTATCAGGGCAACTGGGAAGAGGCCTCGCGCAACCTGCATTCGACCAACAATTTCCCCGAGTTCACGGGGCGCATCTGTCCGGCGCCATGCGAGGCCTCCTGCACGCTCAACATCGACGACAATCCGGTCACGATCAAAACCATCGAATGCGCCATTGTCGATCGCGCCTGGGAGAACGGCTGGCTGAAGCCGGAGGTCGCCCCGCACGGGACCGACAAGAAGGTCGCCGTCATCGGCTCGGGCCCCGCGGGCCTCGCCTGCGCGCAGCAGCTCGCACGCGCCGGCCATGACGTGCATGTGTTCGAGAAATTCGCCAAGGCGGGCGGCCTGCTGCGCTACGGCATTCCCGACTTCAAGATGGAAAAAAACATCATCGACCGCCGCATCAAGCAGATGGAGGCCGAGGGCGTCACCTTTCATTACGGCGTTCATGTCGGTGCGTCAGGCGCGCTCGATCCGCGCGAGATGCTCAACGACTATGACGCGATTGCGCTGACCGGCGGCGCGGAAGCCCCGCGCGATCTGCCGATCCCCGGCCGCGACCTCGCCGGCATTCATTACGCCATGGACTTCCTGCCGCAGCAGAACCGCCGCGTCGGCAATGAGTCGCTGGGTGGTGCGGCCGAGATTCTGGCCACCGGTAAGCATGTCGTCGTGATCGGCGGTGGCGACACCGGGTCTGACTGCATCGGCACCTCGTTCCGGCAAGGCGCGCGATCGGTGACGCAGCTCGAGATCATGCCGGCGCCGCCCGAGCGCGAGAACAAGGGCCTGACCTGGCCGAACTGGCCGCTCAAGATGCGCACCTCGTCCAGCCAGGCCGAAGGCGCGGTGCGTGAATATGCCGTGCTGACGCAGAAATTCTCAGGCAGCAACGGCAAGGTGCAAAAGCTGCATTGCGTGAAGGTCGACGACAAGTTCAAGCCGCTTCCCGGCACCGAGTTCGAAATCGATGCCGAGCTCGTGCTGCTGGCGATGGGCTTTGTCCATCCCGTGCACGAGGGTCTGTTGAAGCTGCTCGGCGTCGATCTCGACCAGCGCGGCAACGTCCGCGCCAACGTAGTCGACTACCAGACCTCGCGGCCGAACGTGTTCTCCGCCGGCGACATGCGCCGCGGCCAGTCGCTGGTGGTCTGGGCCATCCGCGAAGGCCGCCTGTGCGCGCAGGCGATCGACAAGTTTTTGATGGGGACGACGAATTTGCCGCGGTGAAGATCGTCATTACCGGGCTTGACCCGGCAATCCATCTTCCAAAATATCCCCTTCAAGATGGATACGCGGGTCAAGCCCGCGTATGACGAGTTGGCTTATTACCCGCCCGTCACGCACTCGCGCATCGGCGCTCGCGAAGTTGGCAGCGCGCGCTGCAGCCGCCGATTTCTGATCCAGCCCTATCACTGGACATAACTCAGGCGGCCCAATCGGCCACGACTTCACATTAGCTGAAATGTGCAGGTCGACCCGTGAGCCACGAGCGTATCTTTGACTGCGGGTTGCTCGCACCCCACGCCATCACAGCAAAAAGGATGGCTGCGGCGGCAACAATTGCACATAACACACCGAACACCAGCGCTTCCAATCGCGGATTGCTGTCAATCAAGTAGGGTCTTTCACATGTGCCCGGCACCGGCGATAGCTCGACGGTATCTCCGACTTGGGCTCCGTCCGCGACACCCATGCTGTGCGCTTTGCAGCTGATCGGTTGCCCGGCGTGAGACCCCGGAAAGGCGATGTCAGCGACGCGCATACGACGTCCGTGACTGCTTGGGACAATCCAAGTTCGTTCTACATGTCCCATCACATGAGGGTTCACAGTCCTCTGATACGTTACTTGGAACATAAGCGCGACCACGCCGAACAGGAAAATCGAAACTCCAGCTAAGATTACGGTGGAGAAAAGGTCGCGCGTCGGCAGCTCGGAAGTTTCTACGGGGCCGCCGGCCATGCTCTTCAATGACCAGAGTGCAAGGGCCATTAGCCCTACGAGAATAGCTGCCAGCTTCCAGAAGCCGGTCGTATCCCACGAATTGTAAAGTCCAAAGGACGCTAAGGGGATCCCGCTGACCAGTCCAGCTAGGATACCTGAGCGTAGGCGGGTTAACGGGCTGGAGTTGGCCATGCCAGCAATTCTATACCAGAAGTAGTATCTAATGTCTTCTAAACTTCGTAAAATGCTCCGAGCGAACGTTTCGATTGGTTATTCGTGAGCCGGCGTCGGAATGATGTGATGTGTCCGCGTCAGTCAGCTACGGGTCATTTTCAACCAATTGGGTTGGAATTGCTAACGAATGAATGTCCGCCCTCCGCTCGAAGCGGACGTTGGTTTACTATGATGATTCAAGGTCTTGCCGCGTGTGCGGCTCGTATCCAAAATTTTCCTTCCATTTTCCCGAATTTCTGCTATTCCTAAGTCGTCCTGCACCCACAAGAGGGGCGCTACGCGATCGTCACGAGTGTTGGGCGCGGGATGCGATGGACGTATCGCATCGTGGACGAGCGATGTAGTGCGGACGGCCAAGTCGTGTGGTCCTGATCCCCCGACGCTGGGATCAAGTTTGCGGGCGACGAACCCGCAGGCGATGGTGGCTAACAAGCCCGGCACACCAGGGAGAGCGCGAAGCAGCCGTTAAAACCGTCGCGCGGGGAATGCCGGATGTTCTGGCTGAACCTGTGGTGACTGCCGCCTGCTTTTTTGTTGCAGGCGGGCCATGGGTGCGGCCTGCACCCGGCATTCCCCGCGCCCTCTTCTCATCGAGGGACGCGATTCCGGCAGCACCCGGACGCTTTCGCGCCGCGGGAATGCGGAGTCACATCTTCTCGGCTGTTTGACAGGTGAATAAGAAGCGTTGCCGCAACCTTGCGTCCGAGGCGTGATGAATCAGTATGCCGCGAATTCTATTCCTTCTCCCCTTGTGGGAGAAGGTGGCGCGAAGCGCCGGATGAGGGGTTCTCTCAGCGAAATTCGATTGGGAGCGTCCCGCGCGGAGACAGACCCCTCACCCGGATCGCATCTTTCGATGCGATCCGACCTCTCCCACAAGGGGAGAGGTGACTACCGGTGTTCGGCTCAATCTCGCCATGCTCTGGAGAGGCGGCTAGTTCTGCAATCTCACGCCCAGCATCACCACGGTCGCGTTCGAGCCTGCGAGCGGGACGTTGGAGTTGAGGATGTCGTGGCGCAGCGAGCCCTTGATCCAGAGGTTGCGCGTCATCTTGTAGATGAGATCGGCTTCGGCCGAATAGCTCTGATCCGTGCGGTTGTCGCCCTGGTAGTCGTAGGTGCCGTAGGTGAACTTGCCGATCCCCGTCAGCCAGCGGCGGAAGTCGTGATCGACCTCCACTGCGTAGGTGTGCACGAGGACGCCCGAGGTGTTGGGCACCACGACCTCGGCGATCTGGGTGTCGGTGATGAATTTCGCCGTGGTGAGCCCGCTGACATTCCAGATCAGCGAGCCCGAGGTGAGCAGGCCGTCGAGCCGGCTGAGCCGGGGATCGACATAGCTGCGCTCGGTCCAGCCGACCGCGACCTCGCCGGTGAGGAGCCGCGAGAACTCGAAGGACGTACCGGCCTTGGCATAGCCGCCGGTGGAGTCGCGCTGGAAGCCGGAGCGATCGACCGGCAAATCGTGCACGCGATCGTCACCTTCGACCTCGACAAAGGGTTTCAGGCCCGGCTTCAGCTCGTAGGAGACGCGGCTGACGCCGCCATATTGATTGTAGTTGCGGTCGTCGTTCGAGGTCACCTCGCCGTCGGTCAGCTGCGAGTTCTGGTAGACGGTACGGTCGACGGTGGCGCCGCCGGAGACTTGCAGGCGATTGAAGCGCTGGTCGAAGCCGAGCGTGCCGCCGAAGGTGGCGTAGACCGGATATCTGGCGAGACCCGCCTGGATGTTCGGGCTGCCGGGATTGTCGGTCGCGACGCGCAAGCGCGCCTGCGCGGTGAGATCGGTATCCTGGGTGACGTCGAGCCTTCCATCGACATGGCCGGTGAAATCGGGGCGATCGACATTGAGCGGCGCCGGATTGACCGCGCCATCGATGGTGGACGGCAGCGAGCCGCCATAGCCGGTGAAGGAGCCCCGCAGGTCGGCGACCAGCGCGTGGCGGTCCCAGTCGGAGACCACGAGCAGCTCGGGCGAGACCACCCAGAACGGCAGGCCATGCGGCTGGAAGGTGCGGCCCGGATTGCTATCGTAGCCGCCGGAAACTTCGACCGCCGACTTGACCAGGAAGCTGCCGACGTAATCGCCGACCGCGCCGAACGGATCGTCGTCGATCTTGAGCCGCCGGCGCGGCGGCTGGCCCGGGACAGTATCAGCCATCCCCGGGGGCAGCGGCGGCTTGTTGGCGGTCGAGGATGGCGGGATCGAGAGGCGCAATTGGCCGGTCAAGTCCACCGGAGGCGGTTTCGGCGGCGGCGTGCCTGGGCCCGGCGATGGCTTGGGCCGGACCTGCGCCGGATAATATTTCGGCGGCTTGCGCTTGCCGTTCAGCGAGTCGTAGCCGGTATCGGCGGCGCCGCTGGCAGCCGGCACGTCATAGGTGGGTAGCTTGCCGATCCGCGAATCCGCGGGCGGGGCCGGCTGGCGCTTGTTCGGATCGTAGGCGGCTGAGGGATCGAGCGTGGCATTGGGATCTAGCACGGCGCTGCCCGTGCTGGCGGCGATCTGGCGCGGCGCCAGATTGTCCGGCGCCACCTGTGTGGTCCGGAGCGGGCTGAACAGGTCCGGCGTGACCGATTGCGCCCGGGCGGCGGTTTCATTGAGCGCGATCAGGACAAGGCAAGCGAAAGCGGCGCGTAACAGAGACGCGCGCCATTTTCGGCCCCTTGCTGGCCTCGCCGCCACGATTAGAGAAACCTCAACCAATTCATGCACTTCTCGGACCTTTTCCGTTCCGCTCCGGGAACCGGCGAACGGAAAAAAGTCCTTAATGGAGTTAAAACAATTATGGTTAATGACCCGTTGAGGACGGCCGCTCCCGCGTCGCCTCGCCCCGCGCGCCGTGCTAAGAGGCGGTTCGGGCAGGACCCCTTCTCCGGGAAACATTGATGGCAAGCCAACTACCGCTGATGAGCCCTTCATCCGGCTCCGACCACGCGAAATCGGCCGTTCAATCGGCGTTGCGCACGCTCGAGGTCGGCACCGGCGGCATTGCCGCGATCGCCTCGGCCCTGCAGGGCTCGCTGGGGACGGCGTTTGCGAACACCGTCGACCTGATCCGGCAAGCCAGGGGCCGCGTCATCGTCACGGGCCTCGGCAAGTCCGGCCATGTCGCGCGCAAGATCGCGGCCACCCTCGCCTCCACCGGCACGCCCGCCTTCTTCGTGCACACGGCGGAGGCAAGCCATGGCGACCTCGGCATGATCACGCCCGATGACGTCATCATTGCGCTGTCCTGGTCCGGCGAGCAGCCGGAGATGAAAAACCTCGTCAATTACTCGGCGCGCTTTGCAATCCCGATGATCGCGCTGACGTCGAATGCGGAGTCCTCACTTGGCGCCGCGGCGCGGATCGTGCTGGAATTGCCGAAGGTGCGCGAGGCCTGCCCGCACAATCTCGCGCCGACCACCTCGACGTTGATGCAGGCTGCGCTCGGCGATGCGCTCGCGATCGCGCTGCTCGAAAGCCGCGGCTTCACCGCGCTCGAATTCGCGAAATTCCATCCGGGCGGCAAGCTCGGCGCGATGCTCAAGCACACGTCCGACCTGATGCACACCGGCGATGCGGTGCCGCTAAAACCGGTCGGCACCACGATGTCGGACGCGCTGAAGGAGATGTCGGCCAAGGGTTTCGGCTGCGTCGCCATCGTCGACGCGAACGGCCACATGACCGGTATCATCACCGACGGCGATCTGCGCCGCCAGATGCGGCCGGATCTGATGGAGCTCCGCGTCGAGGACATCATGACCCGCAATCCCAAGGTGATCGAGCGCGACTCGCTTGCGAGCGAGGCGCTGGAGGTGCTCAATTCGGTGAAGATCACGACGCTGATCGTGACGGAAGCGGGCAAGCCGGTCGGGATCATCCACCTGCACGATCTGCTGCGGGCGGGGGTGGCGTAGCCGGAAACCGCGCCGCCTTTTCCTCCAGCGGCATCGCGAGACCATTCGCCAGATATGACACCGTGCGGTAGAAGCCGCAGAGCAGGATGATCTCCAGAATCTGGTCGTCATCGTAATGCGCCGACAGGTCGGCGAATTCCGCATCCGTCAGCGTCGCGCGGTGATGCAGCGCGTCGACGGCCGCAATCAGCGCCCGCTCCGCTTTCGACCAGCATGGCGCATCGGCGCCTGCTGATGCCGTAGCGAGGACCTGCGCGTCGGTGAACTGTGCTGCCGCCGCGAAGATCGCGACATGCACGCCCCATTCGTACTCGCATCGGTTCAGTGCGCAGGTCCGATCGATGACGATCTCGCGCTCCCGCAGGGCCAGCGGGCCGGGGTCGAGCAAGCTGCCGGCGCGGAATTTGTCCCAGGCACGGCTATGCCCGGCCATGACGCGGAACAGCATCAGCGGCGGCGCGCCGCGCATGATGCGGTCGAACTGCGCCTGGATGTCGGGCGCATAGGGCTGATGAAGCGGGGCGATGCGTGACATGGCGGACCTCCGTGCTACACTATCAGTAGCAATATGCTACAGATTCCGTAGCACAGCGCAAGAGGACGCCATGCCGAAAGCGGCTCATCCCATCGCAAAACGCCGCGTCCGCGGCTCCCGCACCGGACGGCCGATCATGGTGCTGCTCGATCTCTTGGGCCGGCGCTGGGCCCTCCGGATCCTGTGGGAGCTGCGGCGCGGCGCCCTCACCTCGCGCGCGTTGCGAGCCGCTTGCGACGAGGCCTCACCTACCGTGCTGAACGAACGGCTCAAGGAATTGCGCGAGGTCGATTTCATCGAGCTTGGCGACGGCGGCTACACGTTGACGGCGCTCGGTCGCGAGCTCAGCGAGAAATGCATGCCGCTGTACCATTTTGCGGAGAAGTGGAGCGGGAGGTAGGCCTTCAAGCCGCCGCTACCGTGAGATTCGCGCCATCCGCTTGCACCACCTTCACCCGGCTGCCCGCCGGCGCGTCGGGGCCGGCGACGCGCCAGATGGTGTCATCGACCCGAACCGTACCGGAGCCGTCGATGATCGGCTTCTCCAGCGTGAACACGCGACCGACGAGAGCAGCGGCGCGGCGGTTGAGATAGGGGTTGCTCTGGCTCGCTTCCCGGTTGCTGCGCGACAGTCGCCGCCACAGCGGCACCGCCGCGACCGCAAACGCCGCGAACATCAAGAGCTGCGACTGCCAGGACGGATGCAGCACGAACGACACCAGACCGACCAAGAGCGCCGCGAGCCCGAGCCAGAACAGGAAGACACCCGGCGCGATCAGCTCGAGCGCCATCAGGATGAAGCCGAAGATCAGCCAGTTCCAGGTGCCCAATGTCGAAAACATCTCGGCCATGACACGTCCTTCTATGAAGCTCCCTATTGCGGCGTTGCCGGCGGCGTGGGCGGATTAGAACCGGTCGTCGGCGGCACCGAGGTGGTGCGGCGCGCGGCGGCCTGCGCGGATACGGCGCTCTCGCCAAAGGTGGCTTTGGCAATTTCGCCGATGCCGGCGAGCGAGCCCAGCATGCTGGTCGCCTCCATCGGCAGCATGATGATCTTCTGGTTCGGCGAGCCGGCAAACTGCCCGAACGCCTTGATGTATTTGTCGGCGATGAAGTAG
>Ga0157369_10007574_pt1 | contig 12492 bp, 4 predicted proteins | sample C25metaG_FD_113461 | JGI IMG/M metagenome (GOLD analysis project Ga0157369, IMG submission 113461) | Corn rhizosphere microbial communities from Kellogg Biological Station, Michigan, USA - C2-5 metaG | ecosystem: Host-associated > Plants > Roots > Rhizosphere > Soil | place: USA: Michigan...
CATGGAAAGTTCCCGTCTTCGTGCTCACCGGCGGAGATCCCATCAAGCGGCCTGATCTATTCGAACTCATCGCCTATGCGCGATTAGTAGGTGTCCGCGTCTCGCTTACACCAAGCGCCACTCCGCTCCTGACGCGGGAAGTCATCGTTCGATTGAAGGAAGCCGGTCTGGCGCGCCTCGCCGTCAGCATGGATGGAGCATCGGCCACAATGCATGATGCCTTCCGTGGTCTCTCAGGCTCCTTCGCCCGTACTCTTGAGGCAGTGCGCTGGGCCAACGAAGTAGGTCTACCCGTTCAAATCAACACCACTTTCAGTCGCCGCAACATTGGCGAGATCGATCAGATCGTCGAATTAATGGAGAAACTCCGAATTACCCTCTGGAGCGTCTTCTTCCTCGTTCCCACCGGACGCGGCAAGCTGAACGACTTGCTCAACGCCGACGAATTCGAAGGCGTCTTCGAAAAATTGCACCAGCTTTCCAAATCCGCCACCTTCGACATCAAGACAACCGAGGCGCAGCACTATCGCCGCTTCATCCTGCAGAAGAAAGTCGCAGAAAAGCGCACCGGCACAATTCACGTCCAAACACGAGTGTCCACCGATGAGATCGGCCGTGCCCCACGCGGCCTCAACGACGGCAAGGGATTCGTATTCATCTCCCACAAGGGCGAGGTCTTTCCCAGCGGCTTCCTTCCCCTCTCCGCGGGAAGCATCCGCAATCAGAGCCTCGAAAGCATTTACCGCGACTCACCGCTATTCCGGAATCTGCGCGACACCTCACAGCTCGAGGGCAAATGCGGCGCCTGCGAATTCAAGCAGATCTGCGGCGGTTCGCGATCGCGCGCCTATGCCCTCACCGGCAATCCGTCCAGCGAAGAGCCATGCTGCGCCTACATCCCGAAAGGATATGAACCGACCGAACATCAGACCAGGAAAGCCACCCTGCACGTCCTGCAAGGAGCCTGAAGCGACCCGGAAGGCTGGCGGTCCCGTAGAAACCGGACCTGCGCCGCCTCCACCAATGTTCAGAAGGTGGCAATGACTACTCAGGCCTGCGCAGGGATTCAGCCGACTTTTCCATCTCTCCCCGAATCTCCTCCGCATCGTCCATGTCGCGCAGCTCGGCGGCTTCCTTCTTCGTCTTTGGACGCGCCGCTCTCGCCCGCGCCGGCACAAACACCCGTGCATCCGCCGCCTGCGCTTTGAACGTCTCATCGTGCGGCGCCGAGTCAAACATCTCCGCCAGATCGCCTGCCAGAGCATCCTCCAGGTTGAGCGGCCCCAGTCCAAGCAATTCATCAATCATCTTGATGATCGACCCCATGCTGCTGTGCCCATGTGCAACCACGCCCGGTTTTACCCACGGACTCGCCACCAGCAGAATGCTGCGATGCGCATCCACATGATCCACTCCGCCCTGCGCATCGTCCTCCGTCACAAACACAGCAGAGTCCTTCCAGATCGACGTCTTCGACAGAAACGCCACAATCCGCCCCAGCGCAAGATCATTGTCTGACACGTACGATGCGCGATACGGATAGCCATCTCCCGGCCGCGGCTCCGCAGTGTGATCGTTCGGTAATCGAATCACGACCAGGCCCGGAACTTTGCCCGTAGCCATCCTGCGCCGGAAATCCCGCTCAAATTCACTCGCCCTGATCTGGTCCGGAATCCCCAGATTGAAAGTCGGAAATCGCCTGTCACTCGCCTCGAATACCGGCTGCGGCACCGGAGCATTCAACAACAGCCTCTGTCCTTCCGGCTCCGCCGCCGCCCGCTCATCGTTGCCTTCGATCTCCAGTCCCTCACCATAATTCAGAATTCCCCGCGCATCTTTTGCGCCCGTGGCCACATGCTCCCACAGCGACCCAAACTGCGGCTCATCTTCCGGCATCGGCCCATCCGCCCCGCCAAACAGCGCTCGCCTCCCCGGTTCCTTCGCTCGCGCATCTCCCTTTCGACGTCCACCATAGTTCGATGTCCACGCCGTATTGAAGAACGGCGTCGGATTAATCCCCACCACCCATCTGTGTCCATCCGCCGATACATCCGAGTCCACATAAAAGTTGTCGCTCGTCGCAAACTGCTTCGCCAGCGCGTGCAAATTCGGCGTCACCTTCAGGTGCATCGCCTCCGCAGGCATCCCCTTTTTATGCTCGACCTCGTCGTCCGTCGCGGCCCATCCATCCATTCCATACCGCGCCAGCGAAGCGTCGCCATCCACACCCGGCAGATCCCCGAGCACCTCATCGAAGGTCCGGTTCTCTCGAATCACGAGGAAGCAATGCTTCAATCTCGGCAGCCTCGGCCTGTCCGTTACATTTGCCGTGTTCAACGTGACGACTCGCCGCGTCAACTCATCCGCGGAGTCTAGATCCGCAAGCGGAATCACGCTCAAGCTCCCCAATTCCAGCGACCCGATGTACGTCGGCGCCTGCGGACTGTGCGCACTCCCGCCATTCGGCCCCGCACCCTTCCCCTTCGCATTCACCACAAAGAGATTCTTGCCCTCCGCATCCACCACAACGGCCGCGGGATTCCACCCCACTGGAATATGCTCAGTCACGTGCAACGTGGCCGCATCGAGCACCGCAACCGCATTGATGCCCGACTCCGCCACGTACACCCGGTCCCCCTGCACAGCAACTCCACTCGGCATCACCCCGCGCAGAGGCCGCTGGTCCGCATCCTCAAACTGCTCTCCCACAAGCGGCGACAATGACGCCTCAGCGACAACCCGCTTGCCATCAGCGCTGATTTTCACCAACGAATCTTTGTGCGCCAGCGCGACATACACTGCATCTTCTGCAACGGCCACACCCGTCGGCGCACCTCCTCCTACGGTCGATTCGGTAATGCGATCCCCAAGCCGCAGCTTCGCGATCACCGCGGGACGCGCCGCCTCGCGCACATCAATCGTCCACAATGAACTTCCTTCATCTGAATTCTCATCACCCAATCCCGGCACACGCTTCCCTTCAACCACTGCTCCCTTCCGTGCCGCCTCTGATGGATATCCAAATGCCGGAAACCGCAAGCCTCCCGGCGGATGCTTGCCATTCCCTACTCCCGGTATCGTCCGATACTCAAACAGCCCCGTATTCGTCACGTACAGCTTCGATCCATCCGGAGACAGCGCCAGCCCAAATGGATACCGTCCCGTCCCGACCCAGCCGAGCTTCTCCAGCGTCTCCGCATTCAGCACCACAACGCGCCAGTTGCCCTCATCCACCACGAACAGCAACTTCCCATCTCTCGAGATCGCCAGCGCCCCGGCAAAACTTTTGTTGAATGTCCGCTCGCCGATCTTTCCGTCCAGCGATGCTTCTTTGGCAACTGCCCAGTCAGCCGTCCCGTAAGCACGCACCTTCCCCGAGTCACCGGTAGACACATACAGCAGCTTGCCGTCTGGTGAATACACAATTCCTGCGTCCACTTCAACAGCCGGATCATTCTCCGTTGCAGTCGGAAAACGCCGCGTATGCGGATGATCCGTCGTCGGCGCCTCCACAACATTTAACGCAAATGGAAACCCGATCGATGGCACCGCCGCCTGTGCGCCGTCCCCGCGCACAGCCAGCGCAAATGGATACGGCGCAACCGGAATCCACTTTCCCTCCGGCTCAATCTGTCGTCCGTTGGGCAGCGTGCTCTTCACATGAGTCTGTGCGGACGCAGTCCCTGCTGCGATGCACGCCAAAGCTAGAAGGAGAAAGCGGCGATTCATGGTCATTGCAACCAGTATCGCCGCAGAATGTGAATTCTGATCGATATGAAATTTCGCCAGCTTGGTCGCGAGTCTCAGCCGGCACCACGTCACTGCACGATCTTGAAGTCATCATGCAGATCGGCCGTCGAACTTCCGCCCACCCACACGGTGTAGTCCGACGCCTCAATCACCGCGTGTCCATCGTTGTTGTAGAACGAAAGCTCCGGGAACCCCAGCTTGAACGTGACCTGCTTCGACTCACCCGGCTTCAGCGTCACTCTTTCGAATCCCTTCAAGCTGCGCACCGGCTGTTCCAGACTCGCTCCCAGATTCCGCACATAGCACTGCACAATCTCAGTCCCCTCGCGGTCGCCGGTGTTCTTCACCGTCGCTGTCACCGTAACCAGGTCCTTTGCATCCGCGCGGCTCGCTTCCTTCATCGCAACTGAATGGCTTGAAACCGCGACACCTTCATATTGAAATTGGGTGTAACTCAGTCCGAACCCGAATGGAAACAGCGCATCATTCGGCACATCCACGTACCGCGAGAAAAATCGCGAGTCACCGTTCGGCGGCTGATTAAGGTCAAGACCCACCGGCGGCCTTCCCGTCGGGAACTGGTTAGAGTAGAGCGGCTCCTGCCCCACTGCGCGCGGAAAGCTCATCGGCAATTTCCCGCTCGGCGTCACATCGCCATACAGCAGATCGGCAATCGCATTCCCCGCCTCGGTGCCCGGGAACCACGTCTCCATAATCGCCGGCACGTGTTTCGCCGCCCAGTCCAGCACCAGCGGCCTGCCTGAAAACACCAGCAGCACCACTGGTTTCCCCAACGCGGCCACTTGCTCCAACAGCTTCTCCTGATTGCCCGGCAAATCAAGATATGCGCGCGAGCCCGCCTCGCCGCTCATCTCAGCCGACTCGCCCAGCGCCATCACCACCACATCCGCCTGCTTCGCATCGTCAACCGCCTCGGCGAATCCAGCTACCGAGTCAGTTTCGATCTCCGTCCCCTTCGCGTAAAGCAAAGATCCGCCCGATTGTTTGATCCGCTGCTCTAGCGCATCCTTCACTGTAACCACGTCAGGTTCTCTCTTCGTCAAGCCCCACGCGCCTATCATCTCGCCCGTGTCATCCGCCAGCGGCCCAATCAGCGCAATCTTCTTCACCTCGTTCTTGAACGGCAGAACAGCCGTGCCCCCCTCGGCCGCCTTGTTCTGCAGCAGCACAATCGCCTCTTCCGCAGCCTTCCGCACCAGGGGCCTGTGTTCCGCCTCCGCTGCCGTCACTTCTTTTCCCTCTGCATACGGATGTTCAAACAGCCCGAGCGCAAACTTCACCCGGAGCACGCGCCGCACCGCCTCATCCAAAACGCTCATTGGCACCTGCCCTGACTTGATCAGCCCCGGCAATTCGGCGTCGTAGTAGTGCGACATCATGTCCATATCTACGCCGGCTGTAATCGCTTTCTTCGTTGCCGTCGCCGCATCCAGCGCGATGCCATGATTCCGCAGTTCCATGACAGCGGTGTAATCGCTGACTACGAATCCGTTAAAGCCCCACGAATCCCGCAGAACATCCTGCAGCAAATATCGATTCGCCGACGCCGGTACCCCATTCAGCGCATTGAACGCGCTCATCATTGTCGCCGCGCCTTCCTCTACTGCCGCCTTGTACGGTGGCAGGTACACCTGGTGCAGACGGCTCATCGACATGTCCGTCGTGTTGTACTCGCGCCCGGCCTCCGCCGCGCCATACGCCGCATAGTGCTTCACACTGGCCGCCACGCTGGTCGGCAGCGACAAGTCACCCTGCTGATAGCCCCGTATATACGCCCGCGCCATCGCCGCACCCAGGTAAGGATCCTCTCCCGCACCTTCCCGCGTTCTTCCCCACCGCGGATCGCGCGAGATATCCACCATCGGCGAATAGAACCAGTCCACCCCGCCGGTCCTCGCCTCTGTAGCCGAAATATGCGCAAGCGAAGTTACCAGATCCGGATCAAACGTCGCTGCCAGCGCCAATGGCATCGGATAGATCGTCTTGTATCCATGGATAATGTCCGCCCCGAACATCAGCGGAATATGCAAACGGCTCTTCTCCACCGCGGCACGCTGTAACTGATTCGTGCGCGCCTGCCCTACCGTGTTCAGCAACGAACCCAGCCTTCCGGTTGACACGAGTTCCATTGCGTCTACAGGGTGCGGGGCCGTCGGATTCTTTCCGGGATTCGCCGCCTCCTCCGCCGTCTGCGCCTGGCCTGTATAGCCGCTGTCGCTGTACTGCACTAGTTGCCCCAGCTTCTCGTCCAGCGTCATTTTCTTCAGCAGCGCATTTAGCCGCTGCTCAATCTCTGGCGAAGCAAGCTGCTTGTTCGACGGCAATGCCGAAGCGACGCCGGACTTTGCCTGTCCCCACACACCCGGCAATCCATAGGCGCACAGCCAAACGAACATCCCGATGAACCAGACTGATTGACTGCGAATTCCCGACAAGATATTCCAACTACATGATGACTTCATGTACTTACGCCTCTCCACCATCTTTCATTTCATGTACTCTTCCGCAGCAACACTTTGCCCCAAGCGCATCTTTTCACCTGGAGTTTCCTGGAATCTCAATTCCGGTTTCTCATCTTCTGTCTTCTTTCATCTCCTGCGAAATTCATCAAGATCACCGACGTTTCGCGATCGTCTTGCGACGTCTGCACACTGCCTTTTCTCAATCCGCCGGTCTATAACAGTACTGAGGGACTGCGATCGACCGAGTCGGCCGTGCCGCAATCGGCGCTCACTCGGCTGATTCATGTCACCGCAACTCCCTACGCGCGCATGTCCGAGGACTCCAGAACCAGCACTCACCGCCGTCGCTTTCTCCAGGCCATCGCGGCGCTGTCCGCGTCTGCGCTTGCTCCGCGCCGTCTCTGGCCTTTCTCTTTGCAGTCCAGCGCACCTGCCCCGCTTCCCGTCATCCGCTTTGAAGAGATCGCGCAAAGGGCAGGCCTTCACTTCGTAACCCGCAACTGCGCCACGCCCAACAAGAACCAGCCGGAAACCATGGTCGCCGGTGTTGCTCTCTTTGATTACGACAACGATGGATTCCTCGACATCTACTGCGTCAATGGCGCGCAGATACCCTCTCTCGAAAAGACCTCGCCCGATTACTGGAACCGCCTGTATCGCAACAATCACGACGGCACATTTACCGACGTAACTGAGAAAGCCGGCGTCGCCGGAGCAGGCTACGGCATGGGCGTGGCCATTGGCGATTACGACAACGATGGTCGCGCCGACATTTTTGTTGCTAACGTCACCGGCAATCAACTCTTCCACAACAACGGCAACGGCACATTCACTGATGTCACTGCCAAAGCGGGCGTAGCCGGAGCTCATGCGCACGGCAAAAAAATGTGGTCTGTGGGCGCGGGCTGGTTCGACTACAACAACGACGGCCTCCTCGACCTTTTCGTCGTCAACTACTGCCATTGGGAGGTCAACAAAGACCCATACTGCGCGCTGAAAGAAGGCGTGCGCGGCTACTGTCATCCCAACCAGTACCCGCCGCTCCACAACACTCTTTACCGGAACAATGGCGATGGCACGTTCACCGACGTTTCGCACGAGACCGGCATCGATGCATTCCTCGGCAAAGGCATGGCCGTCACCTTCGCCGACCTCGACGGTGATGGCTCCCTCGATGCCTTCGTCACCAACGACACCATGCCCAACTTCCTCTTCCGCAACATCGATGGAAAGAAATTCGAAGAGATCGCCGTCTCCGCGGGCGTCGCATACTCCCTCGATGGCAACGCGCTCTCCGGTATGGGCGCCGATTTTCGCGACATCAACAACGATGGCCGCCCCGATATCTGGCACACCGCCGTCGAACACGAAGACTTCCCGCTCTACATCAACCAGGGCAACAACGTGTTCGTCGATGCCACCATTACCAGCGGAGTCGGCCAGCTCACGAATCGAATGACCGGCTGGAGCAACGGCGTCTTCGACTTCGACAACGACGGCTGGAAAGACCTCTTCGTCGCACGCGCCAACGTCATGGACAACATTCAGCAAGTCATTCCCGCCCAGGCCTACCCCGAGCCCAACTCGGTCTTTCACAATCTGGGCAACGGTAAATTTCAGGACGTCAGTTCCAGCGCCGGTCCTTCTTTCCAAGTTTCTGGTGCCCACCGCGGCGCAGCTTTCGGAGACATCTTTAACAACGGCCGCATCGATGTCGTCGTCTCCAGCCTCAACGAGCCCCTCAAGCTTTTCCGCAATGTCGGTGCCGCGGGTCAGCACTGGATTCTGATACGCCTCATCGGCACGCGGAGCAATCGCATGGGCCTTGGTGCTCAGATCCGCATCACCACGCCCGACGGCCGCTCGCAATGGAACGAAGCAACCACCGCCGTCGGCTATGCCTCTTCCAGCGATCCCCGCGTCCACTTCGGACTCGGCTCCAATACCCTCATCAAAGAGATCCGCGTCACGTGGCCCAGTCGCACCGTGCAGCAACTCAACAACATTGCGGCCGATCAGATCCTCACCATCGAAGAGCCGAAATCCTGACGCGCACCCATCCGCGAATCCTTCTCCGCTCACTTGCGTTTGCATTTATGGCTTCGATCTCGCGTCCATCGCGTCCGTAATCTCAACTGCTTCCTCGCCGGCCGCCTGCTCCGCCTGCTTCTTTCGCGCAAATTCCGCCCGCGCCCGCGCCGCATCCTGCGGTCGGCCAACTTGCGTGTATGCGTTGGCCAGCGAGATATCGATCTTCGTCTCCTGCGGAAATGCCTTGTGGGCCGTTTCCAGTTCCGGTATGGCGCGCTGGTAAGCCCCGGTCTCCAATAGCAGAAGGCCGAGCAGGTAGTGCCCCAGCGGCAACTCTGGGTTCAACTTCACTGCCTCGTCGGCAAACTTCAGGCCCGCCTCGGGATTCCACTTGTACTGTGCCGCCGCAATCCGCAACCGCGGCAACACGCTGTCCGGATGCTCCGCAATCTCCGCTTCAAATTGCTTGATCGCTCCGTCGTGGTCTCGCGCATCCTGCAGCATCCGGCCATATGCGTAATGCACCAGAGGAAAATGCGGTGCTCCGGCGATTACGCGTTCAAACTCCGTCTTCGCCGCGTCATAATCCTTTGCGCCGCTCAGGCATGCTGCCCGCCCCACGTGCTGTACCACCTGCCCTGCCTCGGTGCTCGCGTCCGGTGGCGCAACATCTCGCATACGCAGCGCAACCATTCCGAATGTCCCCGCAAGCTCCCCGCTTCGCACGCCGCTGAGACACAACGACGCAAGCGCTCTCTTCGCCTCCTCAAACTTCCCTGCCCTCTGCAGCAGTACACCCTCGTGGTACGTCACCACATCCCGCAACTGCGCGTCTTCAAGCACGCCCAGCGTCTTGCTTGCTTCAATATTTTTCAGCGCGCGTTCCGGCTGGCCCAGTTCGAATTCGCACAATCCCAGCATCGCCCGCGCAGTCCCCTGCTTCGGATCCAGCGCCACTACCTTTTCAAACGCCAGTTCAGCTTCGGCATAGCGATCGTTGTCGTACTGCAGCGTTCCCAGCGACCACCAGCCCTCAGCCCATTTCCCATTGATCCCCAACGCACGGTGATAGAGCTTCACCGCATCATCCAGCCGCCCCGCATCCCGAGCCTCGTCGGCCTTTTTCCGAAGCGCCTCGAAGCCCTGGGATGAAGTTCCCGAAGCGCGAGCCTCACCCGTATGCGATTGTGCCCGCGCCGGACCACACGCCCCCGCGAATCCCATAGTCACCAGGATCGCGGCCGCAGCACCAGTCACCGCACAAGCTGAAATCTTTCCCCGCATCAAGCCTCGCAGCAAAATTACCTCAGAAGAACAATTCCCATTTCAACAGAAAAGAAGAAAGCCGTCGCCGAGCGTCAGTAACTGCGGCGCGTCGCCGACGGCTCAATGTTGTGCATCTCCCCGCCCCGAAGAGCGGGGAGAAATGGAAGGCAGATTCTAGAACTTGAAGTGGAACTCGCCCTCAATCGTTCGCGAACCGAGCGCTTTGTTTGCACGCCCGAAGTTCGAGTCCGTGATGTTGCTGATAATTTCAGCAAGATTGGTTTTGTTGAACAGATTGAACACATTCGCGCGGATCTCGAGCCGGGCGTTTTCACCCAGCACCTTCATGGATGGCAATCCGAAGGCCTTGGTGGCCGCGAAGTCCAGATCGGAATAGCGTGGTCCATAGAATGCGTTCCTTCCGATACCCGGAGCTTGCGGAAGTGCAGATGGAGTTGGAACGGAGTCGATGTCGCTCCAACCTCCGCTCGTGTTGCTTATCACATCAGGCTGCGTGAAATACGCCTGTCCCCCATTCGGGAAGTGCCCCGCGGGAGTCTTGAACGTATCCGTAGACTGGTCGGTTGAGGCTCCGCCCTTGTACGCAGATGGCCGAAGATCGCAATTGCCACTGCCGGGGTAGAACGCGTCACAGGCAACCCCGCTGAACTTCGGGTTATACGGGAATCCCGAGTGGTAGACGAAGACCGGACTGAATGTCCAGCCACCAACAAGCTTCTCCGCCATCGCGTGTCCGTGGAATAACACAGGCGACCACATGCCGAAGATCTTGATCGTATTGCGTACGTCGTAGTCAGAATTGCCCCAGTTATAGCCCGGCAGCCACTGGTAGTCCGATGTGGTGAATGGTCCAGACCCACTGTCAAGCGAGTGAGCCCACTGGTACTGGAAATCCGCCTCAAACGTATGTGCGAACTGGTGACGAAGTTCCGCCCTCAGTGCGTTGTAGCTCGAGGTACCGCTGTCCTCATACCAGTCGATGTAATTCACCGCGGGATTGAATGCGTAACCTGCCGAGAGAATCTGCGGCGCGTATTTGTCATACAGGTTGTACTGCAGCGGCAGGTGACGTCCTGAACTGCCGTTGTAGCCCAGCGTTGCCACCCACTGATTGCCCAGGTCGTACTGCGCTTCGAGAGAGTAGCGATAAACATACGACGTCGGCAGCTTAGGATCGATCCCCGTCACATTCACCGCAACGCCGCTCGTTGGCAGATTCGCAGAATTGAATGTCGAAACCAGCGCCGGATTGCCAGGAAGCGATCCGAACGTGTACACGTCGTTGATCCCGTACACGATCTTGTTGCCGGTTAGCGTATTGCTGTTCGTCAGGAACGGCGGATCAAAACGGGTGTTCGTCGTGATCGCTTGTTCCAGACCGTTGAATGCCATCCCGAATCCACCACGCAACACCAGCTTGCCTTGATGCTTCATCGGCATCCACGCAAACCCGACCTGTGGCCCGAAGTTAAATTTCTGCGCATCCACTTGCGGTTGTTTGAGCACGATCGCCAGATTCTGGAACATACCGGGACCGGCTCCCCCTAGATTCACCCGCGGATTGTTACCCTTCTTCTCCTTCATCCCGCCGAAGTACTCCCAGCGCAGGCCAAGATTCACGGTCAGATTCGGCTTCATCTTCCAGTCGTCCTGCACGAACACCGACGGAATACTCTGTCTGTCATCCTTGCGTGAATCCGTCGGAATACCGGTGGCAGGATCTGCGCCGGTGATGGCTTCTGTGCGAGGCGCATCGTTCAGGAAGTCCCAGTAGTTGTTGAAATAGAAGTTTTCGCTGGCTGCCCACGGGGCGGAATCAAGCTGCGCCAGGCGCGTGTACTGCCCGCCAAACTTCAGATTGTGGCTCTTGTACACCTTTGTCAGCACATCCTTGAAGTTCAGCGTCCATTGATCGAAAACGCTGCCGATGCTCGGTCCGAATCCAGCAGGTCCCTGATCTTGAGTTGTCACGTTCGCAAAGGTGTTGAACTTGTCTCCACTCGAGGTGAGTCCTTCCACGTTCGCAAATGGCAATCCGAGCGGTGATTGCGGATTGTCCTTCAGCTCATTCCACTTCCAGCCCGCCATATCGGCTCGCGCCTCATTCAGCATCGTGCCGCTGAACGTGTGGTTGTAGAGCAGCCCCATCGAGTAGTTGGTGGCGTTGTGATGGAAGATGTTCTGCGGGCGATCAGAGAAACTGTCTGACTTCACCGGCACGTAGTAGAGATTGCCGGCGATGAGATCCTTGCTCGTCATCTGATAGTCCACTCGGCCGTTGTACTGCGAGTTGACCGTGTTGTTCGGTCCAGTTGTGGCCACATAGAACATGTCGGCATTGCCGTCCATGTTCGCCGCAAAACTTCCAGAGCCGTCGCCGCCGAGTCCCGGATGGAATGTCTTCACTCCACCCACGATCGTCGGATCCGAGTACGATGGATCGTGCAGCCCAACCCCGATCGTGAGCGGCTTCCCGAGGTCGAGACCCTGTCCCTCGATCCAGTTGCAGTTCACACCCTGAATCAATCCGACATCCGCGCACTTGTGCGGATCGTTGGCCCCTTCAAGGATGTTCTGCGCGGAAACGCCAACTCCCTTCACAGTCAGAAATTTGTTCGCATTCGTTCCTGATGTGGAGGAACCGTCAAGGCTCGAGGTGTCGTACCAGCCACCCCCGGTATTCTTTCCGTGGTTGCGGATCGTGTCGTACCCAAAGAAGAAGAACAGACGATTGTGGACAATGGGTCCGCCGACTGTTCCGCCGAATTCGTTGTATCTTGCGTTGTTTCGCTGCGGGTTGTTATTCGGGTCGTACCGCTGGTAGGCATTCAATCCCGGACGGTCGAGCTTGAAGAGACCCGTCCCGTGCCACTGATTCGTGCCGTTCTGCGTGATGATCTGGATCTGTGCTCCGCTGAACCTGCCCAATTCCGCGTCGTAC
>Ga0157369_10007577_pt1 | contig 12491 bp, 13 predicted proteins | sample C25metaG_FD_113461 | JGI IMG/M metagenome (GOLD analysis project Ga0157369, IMG submission 113461) | Corn rhizosphere microbial communities from Kellogg Biological Station, Michigan, USA - C2-5 metaG | ecosystem: Host-associated > Plants > Roots > Rhizosphere > Soil | place: USA: Michigan...
ACTCGATCATCTACCGGCGGCTCCTCGCCTGGGCCAGCCCGCCAGCGTCCGGGCCGCGAGATGCCATCCGGCTGCACAGCCCGGACATCGCCTTCTACGTGCAGTCCGCGCGCGAGTCGGCGCAACTGCTGCTGCTGGCCTGCCTCGGGGCGTCGCCCGGGGAGCTCCAGGTGCACGCCATCAGCGACCTTGGCCTGCCGGTGACCCTGCTTGACCTGGCGCTCGGCGTGCTCGCCGCCGCCGGCAGCCCCACGCCGCTGTACTTCAGCGGCTACGACGCCGGATACGAGGCGGCGCCCTTCCCCGGCCTGTACGACCCGCTGACCGCCGGGGATGTCAGCCCGCTGCTCAACGCCTTCGAGGCGGCCCGGGCCGTTCGCTCGCCAAGTCCCGGGGTCGACACCGCCCGGCTTCAGTTCGCCGCCGACCAGCGGCTGCCCAAGCACCTGAAGGCGCTCGCCGAGGATTGCGAGTGCCCGCGCTCGCCGGCGTGGCTACGGGAGCGCCTGAGCGACCTGTCGTGGTCGCTGCTGGACGCGACCCTGCGGGCCGTGCCGCCGGAGGCACTGCGCCGCTGCGCCATCCGGACCCGGCGGCACTGGGATTCGATGCCGCCCGAGCAGCGCCGGATACTGGAGGCCGTCGAGGACCTTATAGAGGCCTAGGAAGCACTAGACACTCCTATAAAAGGCTAGGAAACCTACGAAACATGCTCTGACACCATGACGCCGAACGTGCCCGGCTCGAGCGCGCGGAACACGTGCGGCACGTCGCCCGGGTAGCGGACGTAGTCTCCGGGGGCCAGCTCGACCGGGTTGTCGACCGGGCCGGCCAGCACTCGCCCGGCGCTCAGGACCAGGTGCTCAACGGTGCCGGCCATGTGCGGCTGGGCCAGCCGCGGCGTGCCCGGCTCGCTCGATAGGCGGTAGATGTCGCGCCGGGTGCCGGGTGGCCCGGAGGACAGCATCGTCGCCGTGTAGGCCGACTGCTCGGAGTAGACGATCAGCCCCTCCCCGGCCCGGATGACCTCCACGCGGTGCGCTGGCGGGTCGACGAGGCGGCTGAAGGGCACGCCGAGCGCCACCGCCAGCGCCCACAGGGTCTCCACGCTGGGGTTGCCCGCCCCCGCCTCGAGCTGGGACAACGTCGACTTGGCGATTCCCGCCTGGCGCGCGAGCTCGGTCAGCGACACCCCGGCCCGCGCCCGCTCCCGGCGCAGCGCGGCCGCGATCAGCCCCACGACGTCCGAGGGGGCGCGGCCAGCTCCCTGGCCGCTTCCCAACTGTTCGCTCAACGCTCCCCTTTGTTCGGTTTGACGAACACCAGTCGTGAGTTCATTATATTGAACATGCGTCGTCCACGGCGAACAAGCGCGACCTCAGGGCCGGCCAGCCCCTTCCCCGCAACGACTCCGCTGCTGCGCGATGTTTCCCTCATCTGCGTCGCGGACGGGATCGTCGCCGCGTCGTTCGGGGCGATCTCGGTAGCGGGCGGCCTGCCGTGGTGGGTCCCGGTCGCCATGTCGCTGCTGGTCTTCGCGGGGGGCGCCCAGTTCGCGGCGACGAGCGTGGTGCTGGCCGGCGGCAGCCCGGTCGCCGCCGTCGCGGCCGGGGCGCTGCTCAACACCCGCCTGGCCCCCTACGGGTTCACCGTCGCCAGCATCACCGGCCGCAACTGGTGGACCCGCCTGGCCGGGGCGCAGCTCACCACGGATGAGTCGGTCGCGTTCGCGCTCCGCGAGACCGATGAGGGCCAGGCGCGCCGGGCGTTCTGGACCTGCGGGGCTATCTTGTACGCCGCGTGGAATGTCTGCGTCGTCCTCGGCGTCCTGGCGGGAACGGCGATCAGGAACACGGCGGCGTTCGGCCTGGACGCCACCTTTCCCGCGGTCTTGCTCGCCCTGGCCCTGCCCACCATCAGGGACCAGCGCACGCGGATAGCGTCCGGCGCCGGCGCCGCCATCGCGGTGGCGCTGACCCCGGTGCTGCCCGCTGGCCTGCCGGTGCTCACCAGCCTGGCCGGCCTGCCGCTGCTGGCCCGCGCCGCGCCAAAGCGGCGGAACGGGGGCGAGGACTGATGCCACTGGTCGCGATCATCGCGCTGGCCGGCATCACCTACGCGTTCCGGCTGGCCGGCCCGCTGCTGCGGGACCGGGTGCGGCTCCCGAAGGGCGCCGACGGCCTCATCACGGCGGCGACCGCCGTCTTGCTGGTGTCCCTGGCCGCGACCCAGGCGCTGACCCAGGGGCACGGGTTCGCCGGCTGGGCCCGCCCGGCCGGCGTCGCGGTCGCGGGCCTGCTCGCGGCGCGCAAGGCCCCGTTCCCCGTCATCGTCATCGCCGCGGCCGCGACCGCCGCCTTGCTGCGCCTAGCGGGCGTCAGCTAGCCGACGGGAATATGCGCTGGAAAAGACGGTTATCTCGGCCATGACCGCATCCGACGCGCACGCCGTCGAGGCCAGCTCCGAGTTCACCGCCGACTGGGAACTGTGGCACGCGCAGCACCAGGAGCGGCTGGCGGCGCCGGACGGGTTCCTCGCCATCACGAGCATCAACTGGCTGTCACCGGCGCTGGCCCGGTTCACCGACGCGCCCGGCGAGTGGTCCGCCGATGACTGCGGGATCACTGTCGTCCTCGGCGACGGCGAGGAGCTCACCCTCGACGGGGCGCTGCTCAGCAGCGGGACGCACCACCTGGGCCGGGTCCCCGAGCGCGGCGGCGTGTTCCCGGCCGACGCGAACGGCGTCTACGAGGTCGCCCGGCGCGGCGGCAATGACATCCTGCGGCCGCGGCACCCCGACCATGAGCTGCGGGCCAACTTCCGCGGCACCCCCGCCTACGCGCCCGACCCGCGCTGGGTGATCCGCGGCCGCTACCGGGCGTTCGACGTGCCTCGGGACACGACGGTGGGATCGGTGGTCGAGGGCCTGCAGCACGTGTACGCCGCCCCCGGCGTGGTCGAGTTCGAGGTCGACGGCCAGCCCTACGCGCTGACCGCGTTCAACGGCTACCTGCCGGGCAGCCTGCACATCCTGTTCACCGACGCGACCAGCGGCCTGACCACATACGCCGCGAACCGGTCGCTGCAGGTCGCCGCGCCGGACGCGGCCGGAACGGTGACCGTGGACTTCAACCGCGCGGCCAACTTGCCCTGCGCCTACACCCCGTTCGCGACCTGCCCGCTGCCCCCGGCGGGGAACCGCCTGCCGTTCCCGGTCGAGGCCGGCGAGCAGATCCCCTACGAAGCCCGTTAGCCCCGCCCCGCTCACCCGGCCCGCGAACCAGGCAAACCGGAGCTCCACCGACTGAGGAGCCATAGCCGGGGGTGTTTTGCGATGATTTGCCGGTCCCCTGATACGCAGGGTGAACGGGTGGGGCTGGTGTGATCACGGTTCGGGTGGGGCTGGTGGGGGTCACGGCAGGTGCCGGTGTGGCGGGTGCGGCGCGGGCGCTCGGGCTGACAACGGGCGGCGTGCATTTCGGGCGACTTTGCGGGTAGGCCTTACGAAGACATTACGGACCGGCCCGGAAGGGGACCTGAGTGGAAACCCTGGACTCCGTCGCGGCCCATGAACCCCCCAGCGGCCCGGACGCTGCTTCAGACCCGGCGACGGTGCTGCTGCGGTGGCGCACGCCGGCCCGCAGGCGCTGGTCGTGCATCGCCTGGTCCCTGCTCGCGCTCGCGGCGGCGATAGCGGTAGAGGTGACGGGTCCGCAGCGGCCCGTCACGTTCAGTATGAGGTTGCCGTTGATCGTCGCCGCGTGCGGGGCACTGTGGTGCGCGGCGCGGTGGCGGCGCCAGGTGGTCGTGACCACCGCCGAGGTGGCGGTCCGCACCCTGGTGCGGACGCGGCGGCTGACGCACGGGGCGGCCGCCGCCGAGGCCATCGCGCGGGCCGACCACGGCCGACTGCTGCCCGGGCGGCTGCGGATACCGGTGCCGTCCGCCGTCCCGATGATGACGCCGTGCCTGGTGATGAGCTCAGCGCTGGTCGTGGCGCTAGGGACCGCCAAGGTCCTGTCGGCGGCGCCGCGGATGTCCGGAGTCCTGGTCGCGCTGAGCGCCGCGGCGTGCATCGCGGCGCTGGCCGCGTGCTTCCGGTTCGACCGCGGCGACCGGCCGCCCAAGGCAGTGTCCCCCACAGCAGTGTCCCCCACAGCGGTGTCCGCCACAGCGGTGTCCGCCAAAGTCGTCCCGGCCAAGGCCGTGCCCGCCCGGGCGCTGCGGGACCGGCGGGGCCTCGGGATGTCAGGTAACCGCTAGCGGTCGTCGCCGATGACCGGCTCGGGCAGGGTGCCGGCGTTGTGCTCCAGGAGCCGCCAGCGGTTCCAGCGCTGCCCGAGGACCGACCATGAGCAGTTCGAGAGCGGGCCGAGCAGGCCGCTGACCTCCTCGGGGACGCCGAGGACCCGCTCCATGCCAAACCGCAGCGCCGCGCCGTGGCTGACCACGACGGCCAGGCCGCCCGGCGGGATGCTCATCGCGGCGCGCTGGAAGGCGGCGGCGACCCGCTCGGCGACGGCCGGGGCCCGCTCGCCGTCGGGCGGGTCCCAGGCCTCGCGCTCCTTCGGGTAGCGCTCGCGGATCTCCTCGTCGGACAGGCCCTCCCACTTGCCGCCGGAGCGCTCGCGCAGGTCCTTGTCCAGCGTCACGACCAGGCCGGTCAGCTTGGCCAGCGGCTGCGCGGTGGCGACCGCGCGGGCCAGGTCGGAGGACACGATGACGTCAGGCCGCAACGCCGCCAGCAGCCGCCCGGCCCGCTCGGCCTGCGCCTTGCCGGTCTCGTCGAGCGGGATGTCAGTGTGGCCCTGGAAGCGGCGTTCGACGTTCCAGATCGTCTGACCGTGCCGGAGCAGCACCAGCCGCTTGGCCTCGCTCAGCGGGACTCCCCTGTCGTCGCCGGGTTGCCTGCTAGCGCAGCCTCCGGCAGCTTGATCCGCGGGCAGTCCTTCCAGATCCGCTCCAGAGAGTAGAACGTGCGCTCTTCGGCGTTCTGCACGTGCACCACGACGTCCATGAAGTCCAGCAGGACCCAGCGCCCCTCGCGCTCGCCCTCGCGGCGCACCACGCTCGCGCCCGCCTGCTTCATCTTGAGCTCGACCTCGTCGATGATCGAGCGCACCTGCCGGTCGTTGGCCCCCGAGCACAGCAGGAACGCGTCGGTGATCGCTAGCTGCTCGCTCACGTCGTAGGCGACGATGTCCTGAGCGAGCTTTTCCGCCGCGGCCAGTGCGGCGATCTCGGTGAGCTCGATGGCCCGTGCGGTGGCAGTCACGTGGTTGGCTCGGCCTCCTTGGTCGGTTGCTCCCTTTCTAGGATGCCATGCCCACGCTGGCGAACCAGACGACGCGACGCCGAGCTGGGTGATATTGATGGCTTTTGTGTAGCTTGAGTGACTCCGGCCGCGCGCTCGCGGTGAACCTGTATGTTGACTCTCAGTCTTATTAATAGGTAAGTTTCTTTCCAGAAAAGCCGGACACGAATCGCGGCCAGCGAGCCGCGGCAGCGGGCGCCGGGAACTTAACGAGAGCCAGGCGCTCGTGACGTGCCTGGCTTCCCCCGCCAGTTTGGAGTAACGACGTGAAAGCACGGCTGATCGCCGCGGCCGCCACTGGGACCGCGGCCCTTTTCGCGCTAGCCGCTTGCAGTTCGGGCTCGGGCTCGAGCGCCTCAGGCAGCGCCTCGGGAGGCTCCAGCGGAGCGGTGACGCTCCAGTTCTACGGCGCCGACTACGGCACCGGCCCGGCCAACAGCACCACCAAGTACTGGCAGGACATCGCCACCGCGTTCCACGCGGCGAACCCGAACATCACGGTCAACGTGCAGACGGTCAACTGGAACGACTTCCCGACCAAGGTCTCCACGCTGATCCAGAACAAGCAGTACCCGGACATCCTGGAGGGGAACCCGGCCCCGCCGTACGCCCAGTCGGGCCTGATCTACAAGGCCTCCGACGTGCTGTCGCAGTCCACGATCAGCAACCTGATCCCCAAGTTCCTGGGCGACGGGGCCTACCAGGGCAGCGACTACGGCATCCCGTTCACCACCTCGACCCGCGCCCTGTACTACAACAAGAAGATCTTCGCCGCGGCGGGCATCGCGAGCGCGCCCACGACCTGGGCCGAGCTGCAATCGGACGCCGCCAAGATCAAGGCCAAGGGCTCCATCGGCTATGGGCTGCCGCTGGGCAGCGAAGAGGCCCAGGCCGAGCTGCTGCTGTGGTTCCTGGGCAACGGCGGCGGCTACGTGGACGGATCCGGCAAGTACGTGATCAACAGCGCCGCCAACGTCGAGACGCTGAGCTTCCTCAAGCAGCTGGCCGCCGCCGGGGTCACCCAGCCGAACCCGGGCGGCACCGACCGCAAGGACGTCTGGTCCGACTTCGCCGCGGGCAAGGTCGGCATGGTGCTCGGCTCCCCCGCTGTGGTCCCGATCATCCAGGCCGCGGGCGTGCTCAAGGACGGCGACTACGCCACGGCGGACATCCCCGGCAAGGCCGGCCCGCTGAAGGCGACGCTGGGCGTCCACGACGACATCGTGGCGTTCAACGCCAACCCGTCGCACCAGGCCGCGATCAAGGCGTTCCTTGACTTCGCCTACCAGGACAAGTGGCAGCTGCAGTTCGACAACGAGTACGACCTGCTGCCCGCCACGCAGACCGCGGCGACCGCGATGGGCAAGGACAGCCCGATGTTCGCCGCCTTCCTGGGCAACATCGCCAACTCGGTCAACTACCCGACGACGGCGAACTGGACCACGGTCGAGAACCAGATCAAGACCCAGGTCGGGCAGGCCATCACCGGCAACCCCGCCCAGGTACTCGGCGCCATCCAGCAGACCGCGTCCACCGGCTCTTGATGTCGGCGATTCCGTCGCCGAGGCAGCCCGGCCCGCTCGCGCGGGCCGGGCTATTTCGCCGGGTGCGCCGGGCTAGCCTCCGGCCGCTGCTGTGGCTCGGCCCGGCCATCGCGCTGATCGCCGTGGTGGTGATCTGGCCGATCGTCGCGATGATCCAGACCTCATTCCGGCACATCACGCCGCTGGGCATCGACATCGGCTCGGCCGGCGGGAGCAACTTCTCCGCCATCTTCGGCAACCCGAACCTGCCGGGCATCCTGGTGCGCACGGTCGTCTGGGTGGCGACCGTGGTCGCGATCACGATGGTCATCTCGTTCGGGCTGGCCCAGCTGTACAACCAGCGGTTCCCTGGCCGGCGCGTCACCCGGTGGGCGATCATCGCCCCGTGGGCGGCGTCGGTGATGATGACCGCGCTGATCTTCCGGTGGATGCTGAAGACCGACAGCGGCGTCATCTACCTGTTCCTGCATGAGATCGGGCTGATCGGCTCGTTCACCGCCTCCTCGCCGGACTGGCTGGGCAACCCGGACATTGCGATGGCGTGCATGATCTTCGTGGCGGTGTTCGTCTCGCTGCCGTTCACGACGTACGTCCTGCTGGCGGGGCTGCAGTCCATCCCCGGGGAGCTCTATGAGGCGGCGCGGGTGGACGGCGCGTCCCACTGGTTCGCCTACCGGCACATCACGCTGCCGCTGCTGCGCCCGGCCTTCGCCGTCGCGACGGTGATCAACTTGATGAACGTGTTCAACTCGTTCCCGATCATCTGGGAGATGACGCGCGGCGGCCCCGGCTATGAGACCAGCACCAGCACCGTGTTCATGTACGACCTGAAGGGCACCTTCGTCGGGCAGGCGGCGGCGATGTCGATCGTCAACTTCGCGCTGGTCGTGGTGATCATCGTGGTTTTCTTGCGGGTCAACGGGTGGAACCGTGCGGAGGGGAGCTGACATGCCCGATACTCTCGGCTCTTCATCGGGCATGTCCCGGGGGGTACGGGGGGTCGTCCCCCCGAGTGACAGAGCGGCGGCACCGGCCCTGACGACCGGCGCGAGCACCGGGAAGGCCGCCGGGGCCGCGCGCGGCGCCCGGGCGCGGCGGGGGCCCGCCCGGCTCCCCTCGGTGAAGACCGCGGTCATCACGCTCGTGGCGTACGTGGTGGCGGTGCTGTTCCTGCTGCCGTACCTGGAGATGCTGATCACGTCGGTGCGGCCGCAGCGAGAGCTGTTCGACCGCGACTACCTGCCGCACCACTTCGCGTGGTCGAACCTCACGAACATGTGGGGGTCGGCCTACGGGATCTTGTCCAGCGTGCGGGTAAGCCTGGAGATCGCGGGCGGCTCGACGATGCTGGTGCTGCTGGTCGCCCTGCCGGCGGCGTACTACACCTCCCGGCACCGGTTCCGCGGGCGCGGCGCGTTCCTGCTGCTCGTGCTGGCCACCCAGATGCTGCAGCCGACCGCGCTGATCGTGGGCATCTACAAGGAGTTCCTGTCCTTCGGGCTGCTGAACATCAACCCGGTCTGGTCGCTGATCCTGGTCAACGCCGGGTTCAACCTCGCCTTCGCCATCTGGATCCTCAACGCCTACATCGGGTCGATCCCGTATGAGCTTGAGGAGGCGGCGATGGTCGACGGGCACGGCCGCCTCGGCGCGCTCATGCGGGTGACCGTGCCGCTGGCGTTGCCGGGCATCGTCACCGCGCTGATCTTCACGTTCATCTCGGCGTGGAACGAGTTCATCTCCGCGCTGGCCCTGACGACCAGCAGCAACGACTTCCCGCTGACGGTGCGGCTGGACTCCTTCATCGGGCAGTACACCGTCGACTGGCAGCACCTGTTCGGCGCGTCGCTGGTGGCCACCATCCCGGTGTTCATCTTGTTCGCGCTGATCGAGGGGCGGGTAGTGGGCGGCCTGACCGCCGGCTCCGTCAAGTAGCGGGCCCCGGCCTGCGGTACAGGCCCCGCTTGGCGATGTACTGCACCACGCCGTCGGGGACGAGGTACCAGACGGGCTCGCCAGCGGCCACCCGGTTGCGGCACTCGCTGGAGGAGATGGCTAGCGCGGGGATCTCCACGAGGGACACCTTGCCCTCGGGGAGCCCCGCGCCGGTCAGCCGGTGCCCAGGCCGGGTGCAGCCGATGAAGTGGGCCAGCGAGAACAGCTTGTCCACGTCGTGCCAGGTCAGCATCTTCGCCAGCGCGTCGGCGCCGGTGATGAAGAACAGGTCGGCCTCCGGGCCGTTCGCCTCCCGCAGGTCGCGGAGCGTGTCGATCGTGTAGGTCGGCCCGGGGCGGTCGATGTCGACCCGGCTGACGCTGAACCGGGGGTTGGATGCGGTGGCGATGACTGTCATCAGGTACCTGTCCTCGGCCGGGGAGACCGCGCGGCCCTCCTTCTGCCAGGGCTCGCCGGTCGGCACGAAGATGACCTCATCCAGGCCGAAGATGTGCGCCACCTCGCTGCCGGCGACCAGGTGCCCATGGTGGACCGGATCGAAGGTGCCGCCCATCACCCCGACCCGCCTGCGCCCGTTAGGGTTGCTCACCGAATGTCTCCTAGCCATCACTGTGAGAATTGTAACTCGAGATATAGCGCGAATTTCGCCCGAACTCTGTCCTGCGCTCCCGCGCGGTACTACCATGCGAGTATGACTGTGCCTGATCGCGCACGTGTCCGCCTCACGGGGATTAGCTCGCGGGCCTACGAGCATCCCGCGGACCGCTCAGCGCTGGTAGCGCTGCGCAAGCTGAGCGGCTTTGACGTGCTACTGAGCAAGCTGTTCGGCCTAATCAACGAGCGCGCGCTGCGCCTCACCTTCCTGGCCGGCGCCGTGAAGGTGTCCGAGCGCCAGTTCCCGCACATCCACGCGCTTGTGCGGGACGGCGCCTACATCCTCGACCTGCCAGACGTGCCCGAGTGCTTCGTCATGCAGAGCCCGATCGTGAACGCGATGGCGATTGGCCGCGACAAGCCGTTCATCGTGATCACGACGGGGCTGGCGAACCTGCACGACGAGGAGGAGCTGCGGTTCGTCGTCGGCCACGAGATCGGGCATATCCTGTCCGGGCACGCCGTGTACCGGACGATGCTGCTGATCCTCATCAACCTCGCCGCGCGGATCGCGTGGATGCCCATCGGCTTCCTCGGGCTGCGCGCCATCATCTGGGGCCTTGAGGAGTGGTTCCGCAAGTCGGAGCTGTCGTGCGACCGGGCCGGCCTGCTGGCCTGCCAGGACGTGGACGCCGCGCGCCGGTCGCTGATGAAGCTGGCGGGTGGCCCGCACCTGTCCGAGCTGAACCCCGACGCGTTCCGCGACCAGGCCCACGAGTACGACGCGGTGCCGGACCTGCGCGACAGCATCCTCAAGCTGCTGCAGCTGCAGGGCACCACGCACCCGCACGCGGTCGTCCGGTTCGGCGAGCTCGACCGCTGGGCTACCAACGGCGATTACGACCGGATCCTCGGCGGGGACTACCCGCGCCGGGACAACGACCGCGACGCGAAGTTCACCGACGAGGTGCGCAACGCCGCCAAGTCCTACCAGGACACCTGGAACCGCTCCGAGGACCCGCTGGCGGGCATCCTGCGCGGCGTCGCCGAGACCGGCGCCCGGACCATGGGCGGCCTGTTCGACCGCCTCGGCGGCAACAACCGCGGCGGCGGCAACCAGCGCGACGACAACTAGTCAACACGGCGCCTCGATCGCGCCGGCCGCCCAGTGGGCGGCCGGCGCGATCGGCGTTCACAGGCCGGGGTCAGTCGGCCAGGATGACCAGATCGTCGCGGTGGACTACCTCGCGCTCGTACTCCGGGCCCAGGCGGCTGGCCAGCCACCTGGTGGAGCGGCCCATCAGGCCGGGGATCTCGGTGGCGTCGTAGCTGACCAGGCCGCGGGCGACGACCGTGCCGTCCTCACCGGACAAGTTCACGGGGTCGCCGGCCTCGAAGGTGCCCGCGACGCCGGTGATGCCGGCCGGCAGCAGGGACGCGCGGCGCTGGACCACGGCTGCCACCGCCCCCGTGTCGAGCATCAGCGTGCCCCGGGCGACGGCGGCGTGCGCGAGCCACAGCAGCCGGGTCGACGGCCGTTGCCCGGTCGGCGCGAAGTACGTCCCGATCGGCTCCCCGGCCAGTGCCTGCGGCGCCCACCGGGCGGCGGTCAGCACGGTGGGGATGCCCGCCTGGGTCGCGATCGCGGCCGAGTCGACCTTGGTGGCCATGCCGCCGGTCCCGACGCCGCTGGCGCCGACCCGGCCTGCCTTGATCCCCGCCAGGTCGGCCAGGCCGTGCACCTCGGTGATCTTGCGGGCGCCGCCCCTGCGCGGGTCGCCGTCGTAGAGGCCGTCCACGTCGGACAGCAAGATCAGCGCGTCCGCCCGGGTGACGTGGGCGACCAGCGCCGCGAGCCGGTCATTGTCGCCGAACCGGATCTCGTCGGTGGCCACCGTGTCGTTCTCGTTGATCACCGGGACCATTCCCAGCTCCAGGAGCCGGTCCAGGGTGCGCTGGGCGTTGCGGTAGTGGCCGCGCCGCATCAGGTCATCGGCGGTGAGCAGCACCTGCCCGGTGCCCAGTCCGTGCAGCGCGAAGGCCGCCGTGTACCGGGCGATCAGCAGCCCCTGCCCGACGCTGGCCGCCGCCTGCTGGGTGGCCAGGTCCCGTGGCCGCCGGGGCAGCCCGAGCGGCGCCAGCCCGGCCGCGATCGCCCCCGAGGACACCAGGAGCACCTGGCCGCCGGCGGCAACGCGGGCGGCGAGCGCGGTGACGAGCGCCGCGATGCGCTCGTCGTCGATCGCGCCGCCGCGGCGGGTGAGCGAGGACGACCCGACCTTGACGACGACCCGGCGCGCGCCGGCGATGTCCTGCCGCCGGGCGCCATCCTCCGGCGCCGTGGCGTCTCGCCGGGCCGCGGCCTCGCTCATCGGCTCCCCTGAAAGTTCAGCTCTACCAGTTCTGCAGCCGGGCGTCGGTGCCGCGCGGGCCGGGGGTGTGCCCCTGCCCGGTCTCTAGCGTGGGGTCCCAGTCGAAGACGACCGCGTCGTCCTCGTCGCCGATGAGGACCTCATCACCGGGCGTGGCACCCGCCTTGGCCAGGGCTTCCTCCACGCCAAGGCGGGCCAGCCGGTCGGCCAGGTAGCCGACTGCCTCCTCGTTGGTGAAGTCGGTCTGCCGCACCCAGCGCCGGGGCTTGTCACCGCGGATGTAGTAGGCGCCCTCCGGGGTGCGCACCACCTCGAACTCCGGGCCGCTGACCGCCGCCGGGCGGATGATGACGCGGGTCGGCTCCGGTTCGGGGTGCTCAGCCCGGGACTGGGTGACCAGCCCGGCCATCGCGAAGCCGAGCTCGCGCAGCCCCTCGGTGGTCGCGGCGGAAACCTCGTAGACGGCCAGCCCGCGGGCCTCGATCTCGGGCCGGACAAGCTCGGCCAGCTCGCGGCCTTCCGGAACGTCGACCTTGTTGAGCACGACGAGCTTGGGCCGCTGCGAGAGCGGGACGCTGGTGCTGCCCGCGTCGGCGCCGGTGGCGGTGACCAGGGTGCCGGTGGCGGTCAGCTCCTCGTAGGCGGCCAGTTCCGCCTCGATCGCGTCAAGGTCGGAGACCGGGTCGCGGCCCGGCTCCATCGTGGCGCAAT
>Ga0157369_10007579_pt1 | contig 12490 bp, 11 predicted proteins | sample C25metaG_FD_113461 | JGI IMG/M metagenome (GOLD analysis project Ga0157369, IMG submission 113461) | Corn rhizosphere microbial communities from Kellogg Biological Station, Michigan, USA - C2-5 metaG | ecosystem: Host-associated > Plants > Roots > Rhizosphere > Soil | place: USA: Michigan...
AACATTTTCAAATACAGTCTTGTTCGGCAACAATTTGAAATCCTGGAACACGACGCCAATTTTGCGACGCAGCAAGGGGATATCTTTGTCTTTTAACTTGTCATAGTCGATACCACCGATGATAATCTTGCCGCTACTTGGTCGTTCTTCGCGGGTTAATAACTTGAGCAACGTCGTTTTACCGGCACCACTCTGCCCCACTACAATCACGAACTCCTTGGGTTCAACATGGAGTGAGATACGATCTAATGACGGCCCCAGATCTTTGTTATATGTCTTAGTTACCCGGTCGAGCAAAATCATTACGCTTATTCTAACATAAACACTGAATCTACGCTGAGTTCAGCTTAATCTATATGTTTATTGCCCGCTGCCAAGAGAATACTCAAGGTAAGCGTCAATGAGCGAATCGAGGGCGCCATCGAGGATGGCATCGGGATCGGAGGTTTCATATTTGGAACGGAGGTCTTTGACCTGTTTATAGGGATGGAGAACATAGGAGCGGATCTGATTACCCCACTCAGCGGATTGGTTAGGGCCTTTCAGCTCACTGACCTGTTCGGCATGTTGTTCCATCTGTAATTGAGCGAGTTTGGAGCGCAAAATAGTCATGGCCGTTTCTTTGTTTTGCAACTGCGAACGTTCGTTTTGAATCGCCACGACAATGTTTGTGGGAAGATGTGTGATGCGCACGGCTGAATCTGTGGTGTTGACTGATTGACCGCCGTGGCCGCCAGAACGATAGACATCAATTCGGAGATCTTTATCGTCAATGACGATGTCATCCGGCTGATCAATTTTGGGCAGCACTTCGACCTTGGCAAAACTGGTTTGCCGCAAATTATCACTGTTAAATGGGCTTAAGCGCACTAGTCGGTGAACACCGTGTTCACCTTTGAGCTTGCCATATGCAAATGGACCGCTCAGTTCTAGCGTGACGCTTTTAATACCGGCTTCATCACCGACAGACTCTTCGACTAGACCTACATGCCACCCTGACTTCTCGGCATAGCGAGTATACATACGCTGCAGCATAGCAGCCCAATCTTGAGCGTCCGTGCCACCAGCACCCGCGTAAATGCCGAGAATAGCATCGTTATCATCGTGGGGGCCAGTGAGTTTAAGCTGCTCTTTTAAAGTTTCAAAACTAGTGGTGATGGTAGCAAGCTGATCGGCGAGTTCACTTTGCATACTGGGGTCATTCAGCTGCAGCAAATCTATCTCATCCTTGATATATTTACTGAGGTCCACCCAAGGTTGCGTACGGGCTTCAAGCTTAGCGATGTGCCGCATAACTTCTTGAGCATGCAGGTTATCTTGCCAGAAGTCAGCAGCTTCACTTTCCTGCCGCAAAATTTGTAATTCAGTTGTTAAACTCGCGAGATGCAAGCGTTCAGTCGCCTCAGTAATTTGGGCCTGCAGCTCGGTTGCTTGTTGCAACAACTGGTCCACAGCTACCCTCGACTAACCCACAACGGAGCAATTTGATCACGTAATTCGGCCACAAAGTTTTCGCCGCAATCGCCTAAGGCGCCTATACCCCAGACCTTATCAGCAAAAAGTTCACGGGCAATCTTGACGATCTGATCTTTTTCGATGGCCCTGATGCGCTCCGGTATATGATGGTAGTCCTCAATATCGCCATCAAAGAAGTAGCGACTACTGTAGCCCGCTGCAGTGCCACCGACAGTTTGGGCACTACGTTGGAAACGGCCGAGTGCGTACTGCTTGGCGGCTTCGATTTCGGACTGTGCAACCTGGGCTTGGACGACTTTGGTTAACTCATCGATAATAATCTTGAAGAGGGCCTGGGAGTTTTTTGGCGAAACTTGGGCGCCGAACCACCAGTTACTGGCATCACGCGTGAAGCTGAGGCCGGAGTTCATACCGTATACCAGACCACGCTCGCGGGCAGTGCCAAGGATTTTGGAATATAATGTTTCAGTAAGCATGGTGTTAACCAAATTAAGAGCGTCGGTTTCGGCGTCGCTCATGCGGCGGTTCATAAAGGTATCGATGTAGAAATACATGTTTTCGACAGCGTCGTTGTGAACGTAGACTGGCTTTCTAAGGGTTTTGGGCAACTCTTTTGGCAACGCAAAACGCCTGCCTTTTTGTGGCAGCTCGATAGTTTCAAATAGCTGCTCGATGGCAGACCGGCGCTTACGGTTAAGGTTACCGGCGATAACAAATCGTAGATTCTGGGTATGGTGGGTACGGCTGTAGTGTTCACGGACATCATCAACGGTAACGTTACCCATTAGCTCTAAACGTTCGGTATCGGTCCGAACAATCAGGCCGAGCGCCCGGCGCATTTCCAGGCTTAAGCGGCGGAAATGGTTGTTGGCACGGGCCACCATTTCCTCCTGGACATTACCAAACTCGGCTTGGAATTCTTCTTCCAAAAACAAGGGTCGACTAATAGCAATCAGCAGCAGACCTAGTACCCTATCCCATTCGAAATCGGCGCATTCGGCCTCGTAGCTAATATCGTAAACGCCGGTCGTGGCATTGCTGTAGGCCCCGTTCTTCTCAAGTTCAGCCTGGAAATCGCGGGCCTTGGGAATAAGTTCGTTGGCACCTAGCAGTACATGTTCCATCAAGTGGGGTACTTCCCATTTTTTGGGATCAACTAGATACTCACCGGCCCGGAAGTTGATGTCGACGGTCATGACGCTGGCATCCGGGATATGGACTAGCAGGCCTCGGGCGCCGTTTTTGAGAGTGACTTCGGTAACAGTATGCTTCATATGATGAGGATTTAGGATGTAGGATTAAGTATTAAAGAATAGCCGACTGGCATGATGGACGAGGGAGTAAAAATTCCTAAATCTTTAATCATAATTCTTTAATCGTTTCCCTTTTATTTGCGCTTGCGGGCCGCAGTTTTACGTTTGCGCTCAGTTTTGCGAGCTTTTTTGAGCTTCGTCGCAGCTTGCTTCTTGGCTTGGTTCTCGCTCTTCTTCGATTTAAAATCAGCCTCTTCAAACTCTTCGTCACCATCGGTAATTTGGTTAGCGTTGCTGATAGAGCCACGAGCAGCTCGGGTCAGTTCGGTTTCGGTTGGCTGATCGAGTAGGGCTGGGTCAATTGGTTCGGCGTGGAACAGTGTACGCAGTGTGGTGTGGCGCAAATCCTGTTGCATAGTTTCGAATAGTTGCTGGCCACGGCGGCGGTATTCGACTAACGGGTCTTGCTGACCGACACTCATCCAGTGAATACCTTCGCGTAAGTGATCCATATTCTCAAGATGTTGCATCCACAGTTCATCAAGTACCTGCAAATAGACATCACGTTCAACTTTGCGCATGATTTCCGGTGTAAAAGCTTCTTCGCGCCCGGCATATAACTCTTTAGCCGCAGTCAGGAGTACGGGCTCGAACTTATCGGCCTCAGTATCAAATAAACGATCCAGGGCGGCTTCGTCAAACGGAAAGGTTTCACGGATCGCCCCTTCAAATTCATCAGTGGTAAGCAGGGGTGAGTTAGCCAAAGCCTTTACCTCCTCTTCTAGGAAGATATTTACCCGTTTACCGATGTTAGCTTGGTGCAAAATCTCAGAACGCATGGCATAGGTAGCCTTACGGTGGCGGTTCATGACATCATCGTACTGGACCACGTTTTTACGTTGATCGAAGTGAAAGCCTTCGACTTTCTTTTGAGCCCCTTCCAGCGAGCGACTTATGAGGCGGTTTTCAATTGGCGTGTCATCATCAACGCTTAAGCGCGACATGATGGCAGCAATCCGGTCGCCACCAAAGATACGCATGAGATCATCTTCGGTACTGACAAAGAACTGCGTGACACCCGGGTCACCCTGACGACCGGCCCGACCACGCAGCTGGTTATCAATACGACGTGATTCGTGACGCTCGGAACCAAGCACAAACAAACCGCCCAGTTCTTTGACACCCTCACCGAGCAAGATATCGGTACCACGACCGGCAATGTTGGTAGCCAGCGTGACAGCGCCCTTTTGACCGGCCTGGGCGACAATTTTGGCTTCGCGTTCATTGTTTTTGGCGTTCAAGACTTGGTGTGGCACCTTGGCCTTAGCAAGCAAGTTACTCAAAATCTCGTTTTTCTCGATGGAAACGGTGCCGATAAGGACTGGCTGGCCCTTTTCGTGCAGCATTTTGACTTCGCGCACAATGGCCTTGAATTTACCAGCTTCGGAGCGATAAATTCGGTCGGTTCGGTCGATACGAGCCAATTTGCGATTCGGTGGGATTTCCACGACATCCAGTTTGTAGATCTGGTGGAACTCCTCGGCTTCGGTCATGGCGGTACCAGTCATACCGGCCAGCTTTTCGTACAAACGGAATAAGTTCTGGAACGAGATGGTGGCCAGCGTCATGCTTTCCTGCTGGACTTCAACGCCCTCTTTGGCTTCGATAGCTTGGTGCAGACCCTCGTTGTAACGGCGGCCGGCCAGTAAGCGACCGGTAAATTCATCGACAATGACAACTTCCCCGTCTTTGGTAACGACGTAATCTTTGTCACGCTTGAATAACGCCTGGGCACGCAAGGCTTGCTGCAAATGATAGATTGTCCGAATGTTTTCGGCGGCATAGAGATTACTGATGCCGAGAGCTTTTTCGAGCGTTTCGACACCTTTATCTGTCAAAATAACAGTTTTGCGCTTTTCATCAGTCTCATAATGATCGTCTTTCTTGAGCTGGCGGACGACTTTAGCAAATTGAGCATAGGCGTTGCCGCTCGTGACACTCGGAGCGCTAATGATTAGTGGCGTACGGGCTTCATCAATCAAAATTGAGTCGGCCTCGTCAACAATAGCGTAGTGCAGCGGCCGTTGGCGCAACTGATCAACCTCGCGCACCATGTTGTCACGCAAGTAATCAAAGCCAAGTTCATTGTTGGTGCTATACGTGATGTCCGCAGCGTAGGCTTCCTGACGAGTACATGGCCGGAGGTGCTTAAAGCGATCATCGTCATGACTATCATCTAGGAATTCTGGGTCATAGATAAAAGAATGGTCGGGAATAATGACACCGGTAGTCAGGCCCAAAAAATGATATACCGGCCCCATCCAACCAGCACCAATGCGAGCCAAATAATCGTTAACGGTCACAAAATGAGCACCTTTTGTAGTTAAGGCATTCAGATACAGCGGCAGCGTAGCCACCAGGGTCTTGCCTTCACCGGTCTTCATTTCGGCAACGTTGCCTTCATGCAGTACCATACCGCCCATGAGCTGGACATCGAAGTGGCGCTGTTTGAGAGTACGATTAGCAGCTTCGCGCACAACGGCAAACGCATCAGGCAATATTTTATCCAAAGTCTCTGTCTGCAGACGCTTTTTGAGCACCTCAGTCTGCTGGCGCAGCTGTTTGTCCGTCAATTTGGAATATTTGGGCTCCAACGCGTTGACTTCGGCAACTCGCTTGCGCAGGCGCTTGAGGGTCTTAGCCTGGGGATCACCAAGCAACTTCTTCAATACTATATTCATCGTAGCTTCATACTCCTCCGGTTTGGTATTTGGCGTGGGCAAACTATCTTTGTTAGTATAGCGATTTTATGGAGGAAAATAAACAGTTTAGCCCTAGATAAAAAACGGGTCTGAAAAAGTGCTCACAATTGACTCAGCCAGCTGCTTCGAATGAGTCCTGATCACTCAGCATGGTCGATGTTTGGCGTAAACGGCCAGCTAAGTGACGAGCTACTTTGCCATTGGCGTGCTGATCTTTATATTTTTGAATCAGCTGCTTGAGTTTAGTTTCGACAACATCGACAGCAGCATACATGCTACGCCCGCTTTCCTTCACGTTAATATCATCATGCGGCATATGCATGGTGACATTACAAACGTATTGATTCTTATCTTTGGTCTTAGTTTCTTTGAGCTCGACAACGGCGTGAACGCTCTCACGGTGATGACGTGGCAGATATCTGTCTAGTCGCCCTATCTTGTCGGTGACGTGCTGCTTGAGCGCATCATCGATAGTAGTGTGCACACCCTTGAGTTCAAATTTTTGAAGCATATAACACTCCTTCCAGCCATGGATTTTAGGTCATGACTCTACTTCTCATTATACGCCTATCCAAGAGTTGAAAAATAATTAAAATTATGTTAAATTATAATACACTTATGCCCTCAAGTGAGTACGGTATTGGGCCTTCGGCGTTCGATGCCAAAGATCAAATTATTAATGGCTACCTCGATACACTGCAAGCCCCCGAATATGAAATAGCAAGCAGTATAGCCGAGCAGATTACTCTGGTCGGCAAGCCACTAGCCACGACTGTAGTGCTTGCTCCGGTGGCAGCGGCCGCCGAGGCGCCAGTGGTGGCCCATGCACTGCATGAATACGCCAAGCAAAGAACGCGAAGACCATTTAGCGTTGTGCTGGGATTTAATATTGATGATTCACACTCTTCGCCGGATGATCCTGCCGTCGTTGCCTGCCTCCGTAATGCTTCACTTGCCCAAGCGCAGCATCCTAACCTTGATGTCCGGAGCGCTTTTACTACTTATACTCGCCCCAAGATTGGTGCCATTCGTCGTGATCTGTGGAACGGTGCACTTTTAGCCTTACGCCAAGAAGGCAGCCTTAGCCCAGATAAGGAAGTCATACTCATCAACCAAGATATTGATCTGCTTGATCTACCAAGCCACTGGATTGATAGTATGCAGGGTCACTTTACTGATCCAACTGTTGCCCTGCTGCCTGCTTATGGAAGAAGCCGCCACGCATTTGATCCATTGTTCCCCAATATTTCAAGGTACGTTGCTTGGCGAGACTTTTTCCTCGATAAGATTGACCTCAGTTATGAACCAGCAGCAGCTATACCGGGCAGTTCTTATGCCGCAAACGGTGGCTTTAATCCGGTGGCACGACTGAATGAAATAACGAGTTTTACGCGCGAACGATACCCCTCACTCATACGAACGGGACGTTTACAAACCTCCCCGCGACGCATAATAGCTCGCCTGCAAGACCCCCATATCAGTCCGGCAGAGATTTGGACGAATGATAGCTTCACGAGTAGCGATGATTGCCGAGATCCTAACTACATTGCCAGCCTTAAAGATAGAGATGACGCTTGGTTGCTAAAGACCCTACAAACCAGCATTGATTTTACATATGGTCGTTATGTCGTACATCTGGTAAATCTATATAATCGTGACATGTTAGATCAGCTAGGCAAGGCCACCGACCCCACTCAGAAAATAATGCCCCTGGATGAACTCGTCAAACAAACCGAAAGACGCTTTGATAGATTTGCCTCCCTAAGTAGACGGGTGCTACAGAGCTGCCTTACCACTCGCTTCCCTGAGCTCACTATCGATACCGACAAGTATCGGGAACAATTGTCACAACTGGTTTAAATCTCGCTGGTGCCACCCATGAAAGGTAGCAGCACAGTAGGGATTTTTATACGGCCGGTGGCAGTCTGGTTGTTTTCGACGATAGCGGCCAAAATACGGCTCATGGCAAAAGCAGTGGCATCGTTCGTGTGCACTAGATCATTTTCGCCAGTCGTGCGTTTGACACGAATTTTCAGATCACGTGCTTGGTAATCGGTCATGTAATCAGCGGTATGGGTTTCCCGATATTTGCCCTGCCCCGGAAACCAGGTCTCGATATCAATACCGCGTGCATTTGGTTTACCGATATCAAAGGTGCATTTTTGCAGCACTTGATAGGGTAAGTTGAGCTGGCTGACTAGATATTCCTGAATAGCACACTGTAGTTTGTGCTCTTCGAGGCCGGTTTCCGGCGTGCTGAAGACTTCCATTTCCAGCTTATCGAACTGGTGCATGCGAATCATACCTTCGGTATCTTTGCCGTAAGTGCCCGCTTCGCGGCGGAAACTAGTGCCGTAGCCAATGTAGCGGATTGGAAACATGTCTTCCGGCAAAATTTCGTTCCAGTACATAGTACACAACGTGTGCTCGGCACTGGCATTCAGCCACAGGTCATCTTGCTCAATCTTGTACGTCACTTCTTCTGCGTTGAGACGAGCAGACGCTCGGTACGGTTCGGTACGCAGGAGGGCTGGCGGCAAAATCGGCGTGAACGGTTTGCTACTAATGTGCAGGCCATTTTCTTCAATTAGTTTCTGGATAAGTTTTTCATCGCCCAACACCTGGATAGTGTATTGCATCAAAGCGAGCTGCAAACGGACTAAATCGCCCTTTAGATATGCAAAACGGCTACCGGCAATTTTGGCCGCCCGCTCTTTGTCGAGCATGTCGGCCGGCTCAAGAATCTCCCAGTGATTTTTAGCCGGAAAATCAAAGGTTGTGGGCTCGCCGACTTTTTTGGCAACAATATTTTCATCTTCGCTAGCACCTACTGGCACGTCATCGAGCGGCATGTTCGGAACGGCTCTCAGGAGTTGCTCGTACTCCTCATCAATAGTCTTAAGATCAGTTTCGCGCTGTGTCAGGTCTTCCTTGAGTTGGCGACCGATCTCCAGTTGTTCATCACTGGGGCGCTGGCCTTTGGTGGCAGCCGATAATTCATTGCGACGCTGCCGCAGCTCTTCGATTTGCGTTAAACGGGTGCGGCGTTCGGTATCGAGCTCCAGTAAGCGGCGGACATCAACCTTATAACCCTTTTGCTGGGACTTTTCGGCGACCAAGTCGGCATTATCACGAATAAACTGAATGTCTAGCATGTGGCTATTATAGCCTGTTTTACTGACGAAGCGGTCCATTTTGTGCTATAACGAAAAAATCAGTTTAGGGAGGAGACGACAGATGGACAGAATCAAGACAGTAACCGGCAAAACAGACGCATCAAACAAACCGGCCCGCCGCACTATCAAAAAGACCGACATCATAATTCTGGTGATATTCATAATAGTGGTCGCCGTGCTCGTTGACATATTACTCAGTCAAGTGCGCCTAAAACACGAAGTCAGTGACGCTCGCATTACTGCCAATCGCGCCCTGAGCGATCTACAAAAACAAAACGCCACAGACCTTCACAACCTCGGTGATAAAACCTTCCAATCAGCTCACTCCGTGGCCGAGCTGCAACAGCTCAGTAAAAATGCCACTGAGTTTGTGGACGGTCCCTCTACTATCGTTAAGCAGTCAGTCTTAAATGCCAAAGACGGCCATAAAATTGACTTTGTCTACCGATTTACCCCCCATAAAAAGCCCTTTTACATCGGTATTGTGGTTAATAAATTGAATGGTGACACCAGCTGGCATCTCATCAACCTGAGCGGCAATAGTGATCAATCCGCCCTGCCCCAGTAATAATCTAAGCTTTGGTCGTTGATTTGGATTTAGTCTGAACCGCCTCGAGGGTGAGTTTGGTACGAGCCCGGGCATAGGCACAATACTCACATTCGCCGCCCATAATACTGTCACCAACCGGTGGTATGGTGTCATTGTCCATACAGGCCTTCATCTTTTCGAGGGTTGGTTCTAGCCAGGCATCATCACCTGTATATGGAATCAATTTGGTTTTGAAATCCAATTTGTCGTCAAAGCCGTCAACGTCCACTCTGGCGTTGGTATACACGAAGTAACCAGTATCGCTAACCTTGAACCCATTTTGACGGAGTAGCCATTGGTAGGTTTCCATCTGGCGCTTATAACTGATCTGCCAGCCACTATCGATGTTCACTTCTGTGTCTTTGCTGGTAGCCTTATAGTCGACCACAATCAGCTCGCCAGCCTCATTGATCCATACATCATCAACTGCTCCAAATACGTGTAGATTGGTTGGCTTGTGCAGCGCTACCACGCCGGTAAAATTGTAGCGCCAGCTATCTAAGTCAGCATGAGCAAATGGAATGACGCCCGTCAATTTGTTGGCAAGCATGATAGGATGCGGCGTGCCAGCCGTGCGGTGGACATCGAATTCTTTTTTGAACAGTTCATCGATAGTTTTGTTGATATTAAACGGGGGCGAGGACGGCCGTGTGATCTTGAGACGGACATCTAGCCAGAAGCAACGCGGACACTGCATAAACAGCTCAATTTTGCTGCGTGAGATTTTAAATGGCGCTGTTTGTCCCGGTAGATAGGGTTGCGAACGCTCTCGAAAGTAGTTACTAGCCATCGTTACTAGTATAACAGCCTAGGTGATTGACCCGATTAGACTACTGGGTAAAGCTATTGGTGCCAGTACTTGAATTGTCACAAGTACCGTAGACGTAATCACAGCCATAACCACCAAAGTTGGAATATGTATCTACTTTGATTGTTTGGCAGTTCGCTCCCTTATGGTGTGATGATGAAACGTACAGATAATTATCTGAACCCGAGCCGTTAAATCCTGAAAAATTCTCCGACGTACTACCCTGGGTTCCATAATAGCCGCTGATTGTATCATTTACTGCGGTCGTGGCATCAAACGAGCTGCTGGTGGCTTTATACGTTACACAAAACCGGTAGCTGCTATCTGATAACTTATGATAGCTAACAGTACTGGGTACATCAGCAATGTCCACTGCTGCTAAAGATGCTGGTACTTCACCTTTACTATCGGTGTAGGCTTGCAGCTTATCAGCAATAGCTGAAGCTTTGTGATACGTTTCAGTATCCTGTTTTGTGGCCGAAGCCTGGCTGACCACTACTACAACCATGACAAGGCTAAACAAGCCAATAACCGCTAGCCCAATTTTGTAGCGTAAAAGTGTCGCTTTCATGATTATCTATCCTTTGTGCTCATCAAGCCAATAGTAGGCCAAGATACCACCTGATACCACCAGAATACACAGTGCATCTAAGAGGGCTTTGCCGATAGAAACCGATGATTGACCACCAAGCTTAGCGAAGACAGCGAATACCAAGCCAACAAGCGTAAACAGGCTGACCAGAAAACTAAGGATTTGGGCGGCCTGCGTGCTACGTCGCTTCGATGGATCAAGTTTTAGTTCAGGGTTAAGGATTTCTAGCTTCTTTAGGTGTAAGAAGATGCCGGCAAATGCTGGCACACCCACAACCAATAAGGCAGTTGGGAAAGCCAAAACCGAGAAATCAAACTTGCCATTAACCAGCGAGATAAGCGCTGAAGCCAGGCCCAAGGCACCAGTAAACAGCGATAAAATCATAAAGACATACTCGACGCCAACCGGGCTGAGAACCCGCACAACCGGTACTGGCCGAAGAGTCGTAGCCTGCTGCCCAAGCGCCGCTACAACGTCTGGAGCTGCTGGATGATGGTGGGCTGGTGCTGTGGGAGCTGCTGGCTGTTGGGCTATGCCCGGAATACCACCGTCTGGTATTGGATGCCAGGCTGGTTCAGTGGCCTCATGTTGATGATGGGGTTGCTGCTCGTGCGGGTGCTGATCCATGGTCCGGCGTCCTTATATTAGTTATGCTCAATATAGCACCGGCAGCCCGTTAAAAACAAGCGTTCCGTATGCCCTCTAATTACTTCACAAACTTTAAGATGTCACTCGGTTTATGGGCCAGAAAATCCGGCTGATGGGCCTCTAAGATCGTAGTGTCGTTGTAACCCCACGAAACAGCTATACTACACACCCTAGCGGCCTGGGCAGCAACCACATCACGGACTTCATCACAGATGTAATAGGCGCTGTTAGCGGCTAGTTTATTTTGGCGCAGTACCCGCTTTAACAGTCGCGCTTTAGCAAAGATACCTACATTACCATAGATTTTAATAAATTCTGTATTCATATTATAGCGCTGCAGGAAGGGCTCGATATTGCGGACACTATTACTGCTCATGATATATAATTGGTGTCCATTTTTGGCTAGCTTGGCTACGAGCTCCGGCATACCCGCAAACACCTGCACGCGGTCCATTTGCTTGCGCATCTGGCGCCGCCCCCGAAAAGCTAAAAATGGTATTTGCCAGGTCTTGATATCTAAATCTTTCATGATATCGAGGGGCCGCATGCCGCGCAGACGAGCAATTTCAGGTTTTGGGAGAGGTTCGGTTCGTCCACTTACCTCATACGCGATATCGATAAACACCCGGAACGAATCGGCCAGTGTTCCATCAAAATCGAAGATTACAGTGCTCATTCAGCAACTATAGCATGACCTTGGCTATCAGGAATAGCACACTACTCACTATATATTTAAGCCGCGTAAAATGGACCAGCTTGCTCGATAAAGGTCACGATAGGATTATCATATTCTGCCTGCAACTCGGTTACCAGCTGATCGGCAACCTGTTTTTGCTCGTCAGTGACACAAAAAATCGCCGAGCGATACTCAGTCCCCACATCATTACCCTGTTTATTGAGTGTGGTGGGATCGTGTGACTTAAAGAAGTGACGCAGTAGTTGATCGAGCGATGTCTTAGCCGGATCGTATTTCACAAGTATGGTCATGGCATGACCGGTGCCGTCGCTGGCAACTTCGTCATAGGTGGGATTTTCGAGCTCGCCCCCGCTAAAGCCCAGCTGCGTATCAATAACACCGGGCAGCTCACGCAAACGCGCCTGCAAGTGTTCAAAATTACCGCCAGCCAACATAATTTGTTCCATATCAGCTCTTACCATAGCGAAATTTGCCGCTGCGCACAAGCGA
>Ga0157369_10007580_pt1 | contig 12490 bp, 7 predicted proteins | sample C25metaG_FD_113461 | JGI IMG/M metagenome (GOLD analysis project Ga0157369, IMG submission 113461) | Corn rhizosphere microbial communities from Kellogg Biological Station, Michigan, USA - C2-5 metaG | ecosystem: Host-associated > Plants > Roots > Rhizosphere > Soil | place: USA: Michigan...
AGCGCGTAAAGCTGCGCGAACGCGTAGTGGTCGCCCGCTTGCGCCCGGGCCAGAATGTCGGCATCGCTGCCCGGCACCGGCGGAGGCGAAGGCGGCTTTTCCGGCGCGGAACTTTCCTCACCTGCCGGGGTTTCTGCTTGGGTCGAGGCAAGCTCCGGCGATGTCTCGCCATCTGGTTCGGCCGCTGTGACGGCAGCAGCTCGTAATGAGTTTCCTTCAGGCGTGTGCATGGATAATCTGCTTGGCGTCATTCGTTTCCTTGGGGGATCGACCGAAAGGCCGCGAAGGGCTGCACCGCTCATGGAATCCTCGTTAGTATAAGGGGCAGCGGTTTGGAGTGGCAGAAGATCGGCTCTAATTGCCGGATTCGTAGCCTCGCTGATGTCTAATTAGATGCAGGTTCTGTGACATGTGTTGATCGTCCGGCGGGTGGGAGCAAGATCTTGAAGTCGATTCTCGGGGATTGGTGCGGCTGGGCTCGCATGAGCACTCACGTGTGGGCATGCCTTACCGTCGCTCTCTGCTTGTCTCTTCGATGCGCCGCAGCGCCTGACGTTCCAGAAATTAGGTCCGGCGATCCAATCGCACAATTTCAAGGGCAAACCATTCGCCACATCTCCTTTGAAGGCGTCGCCGCCGAACGTTTTGCGACTCTCGGTACCTCCTTGCCCGTGACAGTCGGATCTGCCCTCACCCGGGAGAACATCGCAGACAGCTTGCGCAGGCTATATGGCACAGGACTCTTCAACTCGGTAGAAGCAGCCGTCCAGGACACCCCGGACGGCCTCACCGTCATCTTCCGCGGCACTCCCCGCGAGTTTATTGGCACCGTGTCTGTAAACGGCGCAAAGGGCGCCACCATGAACACCCAGCTCGACCGCGCCTCCCGTCTCAATCCCGGTACCCGGTTGGCCGACCCCAAGCTGACGCAGGCGCTCACGGCCATGCGCCAGGTCCTGGCCCAGAACGGCTACAACGAACCTAAAATCGACCGCAAGCTTACGCCGCATCCAAAAGAGCTGCTGACCGACGTCTCCTTCGACGTCACCTCCGGCCCCCACGCGCGCATCGGAACCGTCGAGTTGACAGGCGACTCCGGCCTGACCGTCGACGAATTCCGCCGCTACGCCCACCTTCACCCCGGCAGGCTGGTCGATCGCGACACCGTCACGCGAGCCCTCTCCGACGTTCTCAAGTACTACCGCAAGCAGAACCGGCTTGAGGCCGAAATCAAGCTCGTGTCACAGAAGTACGCCGCCCATCGCGTCGATTACCGGTTCAGCGCCAATCGCGGCCCCCTGGTCAAGGTGCTCATTGAGGGCGCTCCCCTCAGCGAAGACCGCCTGAAGCGCCTGATCCCCATCTGGGAGGAAGGCAGCGTCGACGACGATCTGCTCAACGAGGGCAACCGCCGCCTCCGCGACTACTACCAGAGCCTCGGCTACTTCGACGTTAAGATCGACCACCAGATCCAATCTCCCCGCACCGGCGAAGTCCACATCGTTTACAACGTCAATCTCGGCAATCGCCGTAAAGTCGAGCGCGTCTCCGTCGAGGGCAACCATTACTTCGACTCCGCAACCCTGCAGGAGCTTCTCAACGTCCACGCTGCCGGGGCCACCGATCGCCACGGCATCTATAGCCAGGCGCTCGTCGTCGCCGATGTCGCAGCCCTCAAGTCCGTCTACCAGAACAATGGATTCTCCGACGCGAAAGTCACGCCGGAAACCCTCGGTGGCGGCGCCCTCCCCGGGTCCGACGCCGCCAATGCCGCCAACACCGACGAACCCCTCGTCGTCCTCTACCACATCGACGAAGGCCGCCAGCAGCGCGTCGGCTCTGTCCGGTTTGAGGGCAATACCCACACCGACGCGGCAACCATCCAGTCGCTGCTCAACACTGAAGCCGGACAGTTGCTCTCACCCCGCAACCTGGCCGGCGACCGCGACACCATCGCCACCGATTACATGAGCCGCGGCTTCGAACAGGTTCGCGTCGACTTGGATACGAAGACCAGCGCCGCCGATCCCACCAAGGCCGACGTCGTGTTCCACATCAGCGAGGGCCCGCAGATCTTCGTGCGCGACGTGCTCATCACCGGACTGCACTACACGCGTCCCGCCACCATCGCGCCGGCCATCAAGCTCCATCCCGGAGATCCCCTGAGCCAATCCGCTCTCGAAGAGACGCAGCGCAATCTCTACGACTACGCGCTCTTCAACGAGATCAACGCGGCCGTGCAGAACCCAAACGGCAGCGAGATCCACAAGACCGTTCTCCTCCAGATGTCGGAGGCCCGGCGCTGGACCTTTACCTACGGCGGCGGCTTCGAGATCCAGACCGGCACCCCTGTAAACGGCTGCGCCGGCCTGATCGCCAGTGGAGTTTCTTGCACGCCCAGCGGGAAAACCGGCATCAGCCCGCGCGTCCTGCTCGCGCTTACGCGAAATAACCTGTTCGGCCGCGAACAATCTGCGTCTGTACAGGGCACCTACGGTTTGCTCGAACAGCGCATCGACCTGATTTATCAGAACCCGAACCTTCTTGGACACCGCAAGCTCGGCCTCACTTTCACCGGCGGTTACGCCAACAGCCAGGACGTCACCACATACGTCGCCTCTCGTTTCGAAGCGGGTTTTCGATTTACGCAGGCGTTCAATCGCCCCGGCGGCCGGCTCTCCCGCGCCAACACATTCGTCTACGGCTTCGATTTCCGCCGCGTGAAGGTGGCCGAAGACAGCCTGCAGGTCTTTCCAACCCAGAGCTTCGTGCAGGCGCTGTCGTCGGCCGTGCGCGTCGGCGGACCCAGCTTCACCTGGGTGCGCGACACCCGCGACAATCCGGTCGATGCCCATCGCGGCACTTACACCAGCTTCCAGGAATTCCTCTCCGCCGCTCCCTTCGGCGCCGAAGCACACTTCAACCGGATTGACACTTCAAACTCCAGCTTCTACAGCTTCGATAAGGGCCGCTTCGTGCTCGCGCGCAACACCCGCTACGGCCAGGAACGCGCCTTCGGCCGGGGCAGCACTGCATTGCTTCCCCTCCCCGAGCGTCTCTACGCCGGCGGGCCCACGTCGCTGCGCGGCTTTTCAATTAATGCGGCAGGACCGCGCGACCCGCAGACCGGCTTCCCCATAGGCGGTGCCGCTGCCCTGGTCAACAACCTCGAACTGCGCCTGCCGCCGCCCACCCTGCCATACTTCGGCAACACCGTCAGCGTGGTGCTCTTCCACGACATGGGCAACGTCTTCAACAACTCGCGCGATGTGTGGCCCAGCCTTCTGCGCGTCAGGCAGCCGGACCTCGATGCCTGCAGGGCGCTCACTCAGCCCGTTGAAGTTCCCGATCCCAAGAATCCCGGGAAGACGAAGCTCGTTCTCCCCGAGCCCGGTCCGCCGGAAACCTCCACCGGACCTCACGGCGGTCCGAAGGGAACCTGCAGCTTTAATTACTTTTCTCAGACACCGGGGCTCGGCCTTCGCTATCACACGCCGGTCGGCCCCATTCGCCTCGACTTCAGCTATAACCTGAATCCGCCAATCTACCCGGTCGACGTTGACTACTCGCAAAAGCAGCCCTTCTCCGATCAGCACGTGGGCGAGGCAAGCCACTTCAACTTCTTCTTCAGCCTGGGGCAGACCTTCTGATGCGCCGCGCACTCTCAATCCGCCTGGCCACCGCTCTCAGCGCATTCCTCTGCGCCGCGCCGCTCTGCCCTGCCATGTACCCTCAGTCCGCGGCATCGGCCCCGGTCGTCATCGACCGCGTAGTCGCCGTCGTCAACTTCCGCCCCATCCTCTCCAGCGATCTCGACAACGAGATGCGTCTCTCCGTCCTCGAACCCGCCACCACCGGCGACAAACCCGACCGTCGCGACGCCCTCGACCGCCTGGTTAGCCGAACCCTCATCCAGCAGCAGATTCGCCGCGAAGAAGAACAGGCCGCCGAGCCTTCCGCTCAGCAGGTCAAAGACCGCATCCAGGAACTCCGCCGACAGCTCCCCGCCTGCATCCGCGCCGACTGCCCTTCCAACGCAGGATGGAATCGCTTCCTCGCCGAAAATGGCCTCACGGAAAACGAGGTCAACGCTTACATGCGGCTTCGGCTCGAAATCCTCAACTTCATCGAGGACCGGTTCCAGCAGGGCATCCGCATTCCGCAGGAAGAAATCGAGGACTACTACAACAAGACACTGCTGCCTCAGTACCCCGCCGGCCAACCCAAGCCCACATTGGAATCCGTCTCACACCGCATCGAAGAAATCCTCCTGCAGGAAAAGGTGAACACGCTCTTCGGCGCCTGGCTCGACAATCTCCGCCGGCAGGGCGATGTGGAGATCGTCGATCCCACGCTCGAATCCCCCGATATGCCGTCCAGCAACGGCGGAGGTGAGGCGTGACCATGGCTGGTACCGAACAGGTTGCGCGAAGCCCGCGCAGGCGGCGCATTCTCCTCAATACCGCCGGCATCCTCATCGCCATGGCGGCGATCTTCGGTGCGCTCGCCCTGTGGGCCAACTCCGCGCAGTTCGAACGCATGGTGCGCCACCGCCTTGAAACCGAAATCGAAAACGCCACCGGGGGCCGCGCCGAAATCGCTTCCTTCCAGTGGAAGCTGTTCTCTCTCGAACTGGAAGCCGGCGGCATCGTCATCCACGGCGACGAGCCCGCCAACGAAGCCCCCTACGCCCGCATCGACCGCCTCCGCGCCCGCGTCAGCCTCCTCGGTTTCTGGTGGAGTCCCCGCGTTCACCTTCGCGAGCTCGTCATCACCCGCCCCCGCCTCCACCTCATCCTCTATCGCGACGGTGCCACTAACCAGCCGCACCCCGCGCCTCGCGCGAAAGCCGCCGGCGGCTCCGCCATGCAGACTCTTTTCAACCTGCAGGCCGGCCACGTCGCCATCGAGCAGGGCCTCATCGACATCGACGACCGCGCCGCCGACGTCCTCGACGCGCGCAATCGATACCAGCCCCTCGACATCGACGGTAACGACGTCTCCGTCTCGCTGGCCTGGGTGCCTGCCGCGCCGCACCGCCAGGAGAGCTACCACATCGACGCCGCCATTCGCGACCTCGCGCTCACCCACGGAGGCTCCCTCGCCAAGACTCCCGCCGTCCACGCTTACCTGCAAGCCTCGCTCGACCTGTTGCACGATTCCGCCGAACTCCGCTCCCTGCGCCTCACCGCCCAGACAAAGAACGCGCCCGATCGCACCCTCGACGTCACCGGATCACTCAGCCATTTCTCCGCGCCGCAGTGGCACGCCCTCGTCCGCGGCGACCTCGACCTGCATCTGCTCGATCCCGTGCTCGGCTATTCCGACGCCCCCGAGGGCATCGCCCATCTCGACCTCACCTCGGGAGGTGAACACCGGGCCTTCCATATCGATGGCACTGTCGATGTCCAGAAGGCCGCCTACATCGGCACCGGCGTGACTGCGCGCGGAATTGACCTGGCCACAAGGGTCCACGCGGATAACCACGAGCTCCACATCACCTCCATTGCGGCCCGCCTGCAGCAGGGCGGCGAAATCGACGGCGAACTCCTGCTTGAAAATTGGCTGCCCGCGTCTGCTTCTCCTGTCGTCGTCGAAGCCGCCGCGCCGGCATCGCCGCAACTGTCGCTGCGAAAGCGCCTTGCCCGCCGCCTGCATACAGAACCATCCCCCGCTCCGCCACCGGAGCTGACTCCGCCGCATTCAACCCTGGTCACGAGCCCCAAGGCCGTCATTCCCGTCAATGGCAAGGTCAATGCCACGTTCCACAACGTCTCCGTCGATACCGTTCTCGACATGGTCAGCCGCCCGCCCTTCCAGCGCCTCGGCATCGCCGCCCTGCTCAATGGTCCCGCGAATGCCGTCTGGACGCACGGCGACGTTCGCACGCTCTCGGTCGCATCCACCTTCGCTCTCTCGCCCGCCTCACCCGCCGCCAATGAAGCTCCCGCAACCGGCGGCATTGACGCCACCTACACCCAGCGCGACGGCGCAGTCGATCTGCGCCAACTCGATCTCCATCTGCCCACCAGCCACTTTGCCGCGCGGGGATATTTCGGCGCCTATCCACTCACGGCTCCTACATCCCTCGCGGTCGACTTCCACTCCGGCAAACTGTCAGAATTCGATACCGTCTTTCGCGATCTGGGACTGGTACGCGATGGCAAGGCAGGCGTCGCAGCTCTCCCCGTCAACCTCGAGGGGCAGGCCGACTTCCGCGGCAACTGGGCCGGCTCTCTCGCCTCCCCGCACCTGAGCGGTCAGCTTCAGGGCACCCAGGTCTCCTTCGAGCTCCCAGCCACCTCCGGTTCCGCTCCCCACGTCTTCCGGTGGGATTCCATTGAAGCCGAGGGCTCCTACGACACCCAGCGCGTGGCGATTGTCCATGGCCAGTTGCAACACGGACAGACGCAGATTCTCCTCGACGGCACCCTCACGGCAGCCCCTTCTGACACTTCCCTTCCGCACGCCGCGCCGGTCTCCCCTCTGAGCGCCAATTCCATCCTGCACATGACCGCCCGCGCGCATCACATCGACGCGGCCGATATCTTGCCCCTCGCAGGCATTACCGCCCCCATCACCGGATCGATCGACGCCAGCATCACCGCCGACGGCCGGCTCAACGCTCTGGGCGGCGTGGGCTCCGTTCAACTCAACAAGGGCACGCTCTACGACGAGCCCGTTTCGGCCGTTCAGGTGCAGGGATCTCTCAAAGGGCAACTCGTCACCATCGCCTCAGCCACCGCCACCGGTCCCGCGGGAGTTGCCGGTTTGCACGGCACTTACGACCTCCAAACAAAGCGCTTCGACATCAAGGCAAACTCCGCCGCCCTCGATCTCGCCAAGCTCCGGCACGTCGGCTCGTCTATGCCCGGCATCACCGGTCACCTCGACCTTGATCTCGCCGCCAGTGGCACCGCAGACGATCCCAGCATCGAAGGCCACGGAGCCATCAACGGATTTTCGGTCCGCGACCAATCGTTCGGCCGCGTCGCCTTCACTGCCAGCACCACCAACCACGCGCTCGTCTACAGGGCAAATACCCGTTACGATTCCGCGGAGCTCTCCATCCAGGGCCAGACTGTCCTCCGCACACCCTATTCCACCGATGCCAGGCTCGATTTTTCCAGGTTCGACATCGCTACGCTTTTCCGGCTGGCGGATATCCAGAGCATTCCCGCGCAATCCGCGCTCAACGGTACGGCGCAGGTCGCCGGGCCCCTGGCACACCCTGACCAGATGCGCGGCGATTTCCGCGTGCAGCAGCTCGCCGCTACCGTCGCCGGCGTGCATTTGCAGAGCGAAGGCGGACTCCACGCCGCCCTCGATCGCGGACGCCTCACCCTTGACCCCCTGCACATCACGGGCGACAACACCGACCTCCGCGCCCAGGGAACCGTTGGCCTCACCGGCGCCGCGCGCATTGACTTCGCCGCCAGCGGCTCGGTCAATCTCAAGCTCGCTGAGACCCTCGACCCCGATCTGACCGCCACGGGAAACTCCCGCTTCCAGGTCGAGGCGCACGGCCCCATTGCGGACCCCGACCTGCGCGGTCAGGTCGAATTCCAGAACGGCGCCCTATCCCTTGAAGACCTGCCCAACGGCCTGAGCCAGATTCAGGGAACGCTCGAGTTCAACCAGAACCGCCTCGAAGTCCGCTCCCTCACCGCCATGACCGGCGGCGGAAAGTTGTCCTTCGGCGGCTTCCTCGCTTACCAGCGCGGAATATATGCCAGCCTGACCGTCTCCGGGCAATCCGTCCGCATTCGCTACCCCGACGGCGTCAGTTCACTGGCCGATGCCCACCTGCAGCTCGTCGGCACTCAATCCAGCCTGCTCCTCTCCGGCAACGTCCTCATTACCCGCTTCAGCGTCAGCCCCGACCTCGATATTGCTGCCCTGGCCCAGCAGGCGAACGCCGTTCAGCCCGTGGCTACCCCCAATGCGCCCTCAAACCACGTGCGTATGGACGTGCGCATTCTCTCCTCGCCGCAGCTCAATTTCCAGAACGCCTACGCCAAGCTCGCCGGAGACGTCGACCTGCGCCTGCGTGGCACTGTCGCCTCGCCTTCCCTGCAGGGCCGCGTCTCCATCACCGAAGGAACCGCCACCATCGCCGGCACCCGATATGAACTCCAGCGCGGCGACATCACCTTCACCAACCCGGTGCGCATCCAGCCCAACATCGACCTCAGCGCCACCGCCCGCGTCGAGGACTACGACATCAGCCTTGGCCTGCACGGTACCCCCGACAAGCTCGCCGTCAGCTACCGCAGCGATCCCCCTCTGCCGGAAGCCGACGTCATCGCCCTGCTCGCTCTCGGACGGACGCAGAGCGCCCAAGGGCTCTACACCCAGCAGCAGCAGGAATCCGCCGGCATCAATCCCTCGACCGACGTTCTCCTGGGCGGCGCCCTGAACGCGACCGTCAGCAGCCGCGTGCAAAAGCTCTTCGGAGCCGGCTCGGTCAAGGTCGATCCGAGCTATCTCACTGCCCTTGGCAACTCCACCACTCGCATCACCGTCGAAGAGCAGCTCGGCAAATACGTCACCATCACTTACGCCACCAACGTCGACACCACCGCCCAGCAGCTCCTCCAGGCCGAAATTGCCATCAATCGCCACGTCTCTCTTCAGTTGACCCGCGATGAATCTGGCGTCGTTTCGATGGTCATCAAGGCCATCCGTCGTTACCGGTGATTCGCGCTGCGGCACCCCGTAACAGCTATGTCGCCTATGCAACCTCTTGGCAGGACGGCTGCATCTGAATAGAAAAGTGCATTTGTGCGAGGGTTCCCTTTTGAAGACTTGTTCCCCTCTGAACAACGCCCATCGCCGTTCGGCTCCGCTCGCCCTGACGGCGCTCTTCTCCTCGCACCCGCAGGCCGGGCACATCCCCGCGCACTCCGTCTACGTTCCCCACCTTCGCGACCGGGTCCGAATGGAAGGCTCCGGGGAGATCTTCTTCGTCGTCTACGTGGATCTCCGCCGCGGTGTGGCCGACCTGGCATGCGCGCAACGCGTCGGCTTCGTCAGCCACGTGCCGTTCAAGTCCCTGTTCCCGGCCGTCCGTTAGCCGAGAGCCGGGCTAGCTTGTCTGCTTTCTGTCCGCCTTAATCATCCGTTCCAGCACCCTGCGCGTTCCCCCTTGCGCCGCGTTGTCGCGACTCATTTCGCACGTCCTGCAAAGGCCGTAAATCCGTCGACAACCAGAATTGCGTGTGGTACCCTTCGATTGACAAATCACAGCTTTAGCTAAGCCCAAAGGATGGGACCATGCGTTTCCCCGCGGTTCGTGAGCGTGTCCGTGTTCAAGGCCGGAGCGGCACGTTCCTGGTCCTTGCCGTCGATCGCTCTCGTCAGGTGGCGGACGTGATTTCCACCAGCCGCGGCGGCCACGTTGAAGAAAACATCCCTCTCTCCTCCATCCTCCCGCTCACTGGTCCCGACTCCGAGGCCGGCCGCGAACCCGAGCCCGATCAATCCCCCTGACCCGCTCCACGACGCCTACTCTGACAGCGTCCGCTTCCACGCATCAGTAGTCACCACCGGACACTGCTTGATCCGCGACGGCTCGCCACTCGACTTTCGCGCCCTTCTTTCGCCGCCGCTGAACTTCACCAGTCGCAGACCCAGCTTTCGCGCCATCTGACGCAGCCGCTCGCGTTCGTATACCCGGTACACCGTCTCACCGCCAATCTGTTCCTCTCGCATCCGCCGCTCCTGCTGGTCTTCCGCCCTCCTATGACGCGCCCTCTCCTCCAGGAGGATGCACCGCCCTCCGGAATCGCATCCGAAGATGGCGAAGAATATGTGAGCGCCTGGGGCACAACTCTGCCAAGCGTCGCGTCCCCTGCCCGACATACAAGGGGATGCATTCAGACAAGCGTCTGGAGCGCTCCTTCCGTGCGCGCTCCATGGCAGGGCTGGAATCGCGTGATTCTCCCCTTCGCCGCCCGCCAGAACTCCGGAGAAGTGTCCATGAAACTTCGGCGGCTGCGCCTTGGAGCGCAGCCGCCGAATGGGTCACAGAAGCATGAGTTCAGAAAGCAGCGATGGTTTGCCGAAGACTGTAAGAGCTGAGGGTTTTGATGTAATTGCCGCGATCAAAAGGCGAAGTGTCGGGCACGGAACGCCGGCTGAGGCAGCCGCGGGTCGCCGCCAGGGAGGTGTATTCCCGCCTTTCCAGCCAGTATTGGAGATCCGCCATGACACGCTCGATGTGCTCGATACCGTGAATGTGCAAGGCTGAGGCCATCATGGCGACGGTGCCGCCGGCCATGATGGATTTCAGCACATCCTCGGCAGAGTGCACGCCGCCCGTAACGCCGATATTCATATTGGTGTGCCCGTAGAGGATCGCGGCCCAATGCAGGCGAGGCAGCAACTCCGACGGCGTAGAGAAGTGAAGGGAGGGTCGGACTTCGAGCGCTTCAATATCGAAATCAGGCTGATAGAAGCGGTTGAAGAGCACCACCCCGCGAGCGCCGGCGTCTTCCAGGCAGGCTACCAGGTGGGGGACGCTGGTGAAGGATTGTGAAAGCTTTACCGAAACGGGCACCTTGACCGCCCGGCAAACGCCTTCTACCAGGTCGAGCAACTGCAGCTCCACTTCGCGCGAAGTCTGGCTGCGATCGGTGGCCAGAGCATACGTGTTCAGTTCAATGGCATCGGCGCCGGCCTGTTCCATTTCCTTGGCGTAGCGCACCCATCCGCCGCTGGTAGCGCCGTTCAGGCTGGCAAGAATCGGGATGGCCACCGCTTCCTTGGCCTGACGCAAATAGTCGAGATAAACGTCGTGCGTCATGCGATAGTCAGCCTGCTCGGGCAAAAACTGCAGCGACTCCGCGAAGGAATCGGTGCCGCGCGAGAGATCCGCATCCAGTGCCTGGGACTCAAGCACCAGTTGCTCTTCAAAGAGCGAAGTCAAAACGACGGCGGCTGCGCCGGAGTCTTCCATCCGGCGCAGGTTTTGAAGCGATTCCGACAATGGCGTTGAACTCACCACGATCGGGCCTTTGAGCGGCAGGCCCAGGTACGTCGATTTCAGATCAATCATTCTGTTCCTCCGGCAAGTACCGGCTCCGGTTTGTCCTCAAGCTTTTCCGCCGGAGCGATATGAGGGGTTTCGCCGCGGCCCGGCATGGCGGCGCGAGCGCTGTAAACACGCCACTGGCGCTCGACGTCGTCCTGTGCTTCTTTGAGAAGTTGTTCAGCCATCTCCGGATTTCCGCGTGCCAGCATGGTGTAACGCGCTTCGCGATAGGCGTATTCCTTCAATCGAATGGAAGGCGCCTTCGAGTCCAGCTGGAAGGGATTTTTGCCCGTTTCGCGCAGTGCCGGGTTATAGCGCATGAGCGGCCAGTAGCCGGACTGAACGGCGAGCTTTTGCTGTTCCAGTCCATGGACCAGGTCGTATCCATGCGCGATGCAGCTTGAATACGCGATGATGAGCGATGGCCCCTCGTGTGCCTCTGCTTCCTGGAAGGCCTTGATCACGTGGGTATCGTTTGCGCCGAGGGCGACCTGGGCGACGTAAACCGATCCATAGCTCACGGCCTCCATCGCCAGATCTTTCCGGCTGTTGGGCTTGCCCGCCGCGGCAAACTTCGCCACCGCGCCACGCGGAGTCGCCTTGGATGCCTGGCCGCCCGTGTTCGAGTACACCTCGGTGTCGAGCACCAGGACGTTGACGTTCTTGCCCGAGCCGAGTACGTGGTCCAATCCGCCGAAGCCGATGTCGAAGGCCCAGCCGTCGCCGCCCAGGATCCACACGCTCCTGCGCACCAGCGAGTCGGCGATGGCGGAAAGGTTCCGCGCATCGGACGAATCGATGCCCGCCAGCTTTTCGCGGAGAACCTTAACGCGCTCGCGCTGTGCGGTGATTTCCGGCTCGGTCTTCTGTGAAGCCGTTAGCAGCATACTGGTCAGTTCGTCGCCCACCAGGTGCGCCACGTGGGTGAGCAACGTCTCGGCAAATTCCTTCTGCTGGTCGAGGGCAACACGCATGCCGAAGCCAAACTCGGCATTGTCTTCAAACAGCGAGTTGGCCCATGTGGGTCCCCTGCCCTGCACGTTGTGGGTGTAGGGAGTGGTGGGCAGATTGCCGCCGTAGATCGACGAGCATCCGGTGGCGTTCGCGATATACAGCCGATCGCCGAACAACTGCGTCATCAGCTTGATATAGGGAGTTTCACCGCAGCCCGAGCACGCGCCCGAAAACTCGAACAAGGGCTGGAGGAGTTGAATATCCTTCACCTGCCCGTGCGAGAGCCGATTGCGATCGACTTCCGGCAAACCGAGGAAGAAGTCCCAATTCTCGCGCTCGGAGTCGCGCAGAGGCTGCTGCGGAGCCATATTGATGGCCTTGTGGCTGGCGTCGCTTTTGCTCTTGACCGGGCAGACTTCGATGCACACGGCGCAACCGGTGCAGTCTTCCGGCGCCACCTGCAGAGTGTACCGGTCTGTTTCCATCCCCTTCCACTTTGGC
>Ga0157369_10007581_pt1 | contig 12489 bp, 8 predicted proteins | sample C25metaG_FD_113461 | JGI IMG/M metagenome (GOLD analysis project Ga0157369, IMG submission 113461) | Corn rhizosphere microbial communities from Kellogg Biological Station, Michigan, USA - C2-5 metaG | ecosystem: Host-associated > Plants > Roots > Rhizosphere > Soil | place: USA: Michigan...
CTCGCCGAGATCCGCGAGCAGTGGGAAGAATTGCTCGGAACAGTGCGGGTCAGGACTCCGGACCGTTCGGTCGACATCATGCTCAACGGCTGGCTGCTCTATCAGGTGATCGCGTGCCGGCTGTGGGCGCGTTCGGGCTTCTACCAGGCGAGCGGAGCCTATGGCTTTCGCGACCAGCTCCAGGATGGCATGGCGCTCACCGCGATCCGCCCTTCGCTCACCCGCGAGCATCTGGTCCGTGCCGCCGGCCGCCAGTTCGCGGAGGGTGACGTACAGCATTGGTGGCTGCCGCATTCGGGCCAGGGCGTGCGCACGCGAATCTCCGACGACCGGGTATGGCTCGCCTTCTGCGTCGCCCATTATCTCGAGGCGACCGGCGATGCCTCTCTTCTCGACGAGGCCGCCCCCTTCCTCGAAGGCCCGCAACTGAAGGAAAAGGAGGAAACGAGCTTCTTCGCCCCCATGGTGTCGGACCGAAAAGCGAGCATCTACGACCATTGTGCGCTGGGCCTCGATACCAGCCTCGCGCGCGGTGCTCGCGGGCTTCCGCTGATCGGCGGCGGCGACTGGAATGACGGCATGAACAGGGTCGGAGAGGCCGGCAAGGGCGAAAGCGTCTGGCTGGCGTGGCTCTCGCACATGTCGCTGACTGCCTTCGCCAAGGTCGCCACGTCCCGGGGCGAAGCTGCGCGCGCCGCCAAGTGGCGCGAGCAGGCGTCGGCGCTGAAAAAGGCGCTGGAGCGCGAGGCCTGGGACGGCGGCTGGTATCGGCGGGCGTGGTTCGATGATGGCACCCCGATCGGCTCCGCAGCGAGCGATGAATGCCGGATCGATTCGATCGCGCAATCCTGGGCGGTCATGTCCGGCGCCGCTAATCCTGAACGAGCAAGTCGGGCGATGGCGGCGGTCGAGCGCGAGCTGATCCGCGATGATGATCACCTTGCCTTGCTCTTCACTCCACCATTCGACCGGACGGACCATGATCCCGGTTACATCAAGGCCTATCCGCCCGGCATCCGCGAGAATGGCGGCCAATATACGCACGCCGCCGCCTGGTCGATCGTCGCCATGGCCCGGCTCGGGAACGGCGCGAAAGCCGCCAGCCTGTTCTGGATGCTCAACCCGATCAATCACGCCCGCAACCGCTCGGACCTCCGCCGCTACAAGGTCGAGCCCTATGTCGTCGCCGCCGACGTTTATTCCGCGGCGGACCATGTCGGCCGCGGCGGCTGGACCTGGTATACGGGCTCCGCGGGTTGGCTGTACCGGGCCGGACTGGAAGAAATATTGGGTCTGCGCCTGGCCAGCTCGGCGCTCCACCTCGATCCGTGCATTCCGGAGAGCTGGCCGACGTTCGAGATCTCGCTCCGCCGCGGCTCGACCCGGTTCGACATCCGGATCGAGAATCCCCAAGGCGTCGCCAAGGGGATCGCCTCGGCAAGGGTCGACGGAACTGAGGTCGCCGAACGGCCGCTCCGGATCGATCTGCCCGAGGACGGCAAGGGTCATGAGATCCTGGTCATAATGGGCTGAGCCATGTCCCGGTTGAAAGGCCCTCAAAGCGCGATTGAATGGCGGTTGTTCGAGGACCGGGCCGCGCTGGCGTCGCGCGTGGCGGACAATGTCCAGGCGATCATCAGATCGGCCATTGCGTCGCATGGGTCGGCCATCATTGCCATGCCCGGCGGCCGGACACCGGTTCCGATCTTCGCCGAGCTGGCCAGCCGCGAGCTCGACTGGTCATTCGTGACTTTGCTTCCGACTGACGACAGGCTCGTGCCGATCGGCGATCCGCTCAGCAATGCCGGATTGATCCGCGCCCATTTCTCGGGCACCCGCGCGAAGCTGCTGACCCTCTTCGATGGCGGTCCTGGCATCGAGGAGGCCGGCCGCAACGCAGACGAGAAGCTGCGCACGCTTCGCTGGCCGCTGGACCTCGTCTGGCTGGGCATGGGCCAAGACGGTCACACCGCTTCGATCCTGCCCGGTCCGGACTTCGGCACGGCCTTGAACTGGCTCACCGGACGGCGCGCCTGCGCGGTCACGCCCGACCCGCTTCCCGCTGAAGCGCCGGTCGCTCGGGTCACCCTGACGCGGGCGGCGCTCGTCGAGACCCGGGCACTCCTGCTGACGATTGAGGGCGAGGAGAAACGCGCTGTGGCGCAGCGAGCGGTAAGAGAGGGATCCTTCTCCACCCTGGCCATTGGGCGCGTGTTCGCGTCGGCTCGGGTCCCGGTCGAAATCTACTGGAGCCCATAAGGCCGGCGGATGGAAGACACCTAAGCTTCAGAGCGCAGGCGTCGCCGCTTCTCGAATGCTGGCGATCGCCGCGGCATAATCTGAAGCGCCGAAGATGGCCGTTCCGGCGACGATGACGTCCGCTCCGGCGGTGGCCGTCGCACGGACCGTGCCGGCGTTCTGGCCTCCATCGGCCTCGATATAAGGAGCAAGGCCGAGCTCCGCGCAGCGCGCTCGAAGCGCTGCAATCTTCGGAAGCGTCTCCGGCAGGAAGGCCTGACCACCGAAGCCCGGATTGACGGTCATCACCAGGATGATGTCGACGAGATGGAGGATCTCGTCGATCCACAGGATCGGAGTCGCCGGATCGATCACCACGCCGGGGCGGCAATCCAGCTCACGCACGCGACTCAGAACCCGATGGAGATGAATGGTCGAACCGGGCTCAGCCTGGACCAGCAGATGATCCGCACCGGCGCGGGCATAGCGCTCGAGCGAACGCTCAGGCTCGACCACCATAAGGTGGACGTTGAGGGGCTTGCCGGTCACGCGCCTCACCGCTTCGACCACGCTCGGCCCGAACGAGATGTCGGGAACGAACTGGCCGTCCATGATGTCGAGATGAATCCAGTCCGCGCCGGCCGCTTCGACTGCCCGCACTTCTTCGCCCAGCCGCGTGAAGTCGGCGGCGAGGAGCGATGGAGCGACGAGGAACGGCGGGCTCATGCGATGGGAATTCCCGGGCGGACGAAACGAGCAATCGCTTCGGCCACTCCGCCCTCATTGTTGGTCGCGACGGTCGCGTCCGACGCCGCCCTTACCGAGGCCGGTGCCTGCCCCATCGCCACCGACAATCCGACGCGGGCGAACATCGGAAGATCGTTCAGCATGTCGCCCAAGGCCGCGACCTCGGCCAGCTCGACCCGGAACGCCTGCGCCAGTGCGCCGATCCCGTCGCCCTTGTTGGCGAGGCGGTGCGTGACATCGAGATAATAAGGATGGGAGCGCGCGATCGTCGCACGCCCGCCGATCATCGATCTTGCTTCCTCCTCCAGCCGCCGAAGCAGTTGATGATCGTCGCTGACCCCGACGATCTTGTCGATGCGGTCGCCAAGCTCGGTGAAATCGGTCCGCTTGGCCGGCTCGATCGCGGCGGCGATCCGCTCGCGCGGAAGATGGGGATTGTCGAGGTCGCGGACGAACCACGCGCCATTGGCATAGACCCAGAGCGCGACACCGGGCGTGTCGAGCAACTGGAGGATCGTCGCTGCGTCGGCCGCTTCGAGCCGGTGGGCGAAGCGGACCCGCCCGTCGGCATCGAAAAGCGTGCCGCCATTGAAGGCGGCGAATGGACCCCTGAGCCGCAACGTTGCGGCAAGCGCCAGCATGCCGCCCGGCGGGCGCGCACTGATCAGGGTAGTTGCCACGCCGGATGCGGTCAGCGCCAGGATCGCATCGCGATTGGCGTCGGGCAGGCTTTTGTCGTCGCGGACGAGGGTCCCGTCGACGTCCGACACCAGCAGTCGGATCCGGCCAGCGAGAGGCCTGCCGCGGCTCATGGTTCCAGCGCGTGCCAGTCGCGGCCGTCGCGGGCGAGCAACGCATCGGCCGCCTCCGGGCCATTGCTGCCAGCCTCGTAAGGTTGGGGCCGGCCGCGGCCGCGGCTCCAGACATCGAGGATCGGCTGCACGGCCGCCCAGGCCGCTTCGATCGCATCGGCGCGCTGGAACAAGGTCTGGTCGCCGGTCAGCATGTCATAGAGCAAGGTCTCGTAGCCGGTGAGGCTTCCCGGCCGAAAATGGTCGGCGTAGCGAAAGTCCATGCTCACCGGCACGGTCTCCACCGCCGGCCCGGGCAGTTTGGCAAGGAAATCGAAGCTGATCCCCTCGTCGGGCTGGATCCGGATGACGAGGAGGTTGGTCGGGGGGCGGCCCGCGCCGGCCGCCCGGAACAGGGCGCAGGGAACGGGCTTGAACTGGAGCACGATCTCCGTGTCCCGCCGCGCCAGCGCCTTGCCCGTCCGCAGGTAGAAAGGAACGCCCGACCAGCGCCAGGTATCGAGGCGCAATTTCATCGCCACATAGGTTTCGGTGCGGCTCTTCGGATCGACGTCCGGTTCGTCGGAATAAGCCGGGCGCGCCTCATCGCCGACGCGTCCGGCGCCATAGCGGCCGCGAACGACATTCTTGCGCACCTCGTCGGGCGAGAGCTTGCGGACGGCGTCCACGACCTTGGACTTTTCGGGCTGGATTGCGCTGGCTGCAAAGCTGTTGGGCGGCTCCATGCCGACCATCGCGAGCAGCTGGAACAGATGATTGGGCACCATGTCGCGAAGAGCCCCAGTCGAATCGTAGAACCGACCGCGCCGTCCGACGCCGATAGCTTCGGCAGCCGTGATCTGGACATGGTCGACATAGCGGCGGTTCCACACCGCTTCGATCATCGGGTTGGCGAAGCGCGCGACCATGATGTTGCGCACCGTTTCCTTGCCGAGATAATGATCGATCCGGTAGATCTGGGACTCGCCGACCAGGTCGAGCAGGCTCTGGTTGAGCGCCTGGGCCGAGGCGAGATCATGGCCGAACGGCTTCTCGATCAGCAGCCGCCGGAACCGTGCTTGATCCTCATCGAGAAGGCCATGCGCGGAAAGCCTTGCCGCGATTTCGGCGAACAGGGCGGGCGGCGTCGCAAGATAGAAAACGGCATTGCCCGGTCCGAGGCGGGCGGCAAGCGCCCGGTAGGTCGAGTCATCACCGAAGTCGCCCCTCAGATAGAAGACCCGCTCCCGGAGCTTCTTCCAGCCCGGATCGCCGTCGTGGATGAATTCGCCCAGGGCAGGCCGGAGCGTGTCGTCGTCGACATCCTGCTTGCCCAAGCCGAGGATGTCGAGGCCGCTGGTGACCAGGCCCTCACGGCGCAGATTGACGAGCGCCGGGACCAGCAGCCTGCGGGCGAGGTCGCCGGTAATGCCGAAGATCACAAGGGTCGCTGGGGGCGCCGGCTTCAACCCGGCAGGGGTCACCGCGGAGCCTCGACATGGCCGCCGAATCCCAGCCGCATGGCCGAGAGCAATTTGTCGCCGATCGTGGATTCGACCCGGCTGCGATAGCGCGTGTAGAGCGCCGCCGAGATCACATAAGCGGGCACCGCTTCCTCCATCGCCGCGTCGAGGGTCCAGCGCCCCTCGCCATTGTCGGCGACGCTGCCGCTGAACGCTTCGAGATCATGGTCCCTGGCGAGCGCCGCGGCGGAAAGGTCGAGCAGCCAGGAGGAGACGACGCTGCCGCGTCGCCAGACCTCCGCGACATCCGGCAGGTCGATGGTGAAGCGTTCCTCTTGGGGCAAAGTCTCGGACGCCCTGCCCTTCAGGATGTCGAAGCCCTCGGCATAAGCCTGCATCAGGCCATATTCGATCCCGTTATGGACCATCTTGACGAAATGACCGCTGCCCGGCGGGCCGGTATGGAGATATCCCCGTTCGGCGCGATCGTCGCGGCCGTCCCGGCCCGATGTCCGCGCGATGCCGCCGAAGCCGGGCGCAAGCGCGTCGAAGATCGGGTCCAGCCGCCGCACAATCTCCTCGCGCCCGCCGATCATCAGGCAGAAGCCGCGCTCCGCGCCCCACACGCCGCCCGACGTGCCGACATCGACATAGTCGATTCCGAGCTTCACGAGCGAATTCGCGCGGCGGATATCATCCTTGTAAAAGCTGTTGCCGCCGTCGATGATGGTGGCACCGCGGCGGGCAAGCCGGGCCAGCTCTTCGATCGTCGTCTCCGTGGGCTCGCCGGCGGGAAGCATCACCCAGAAGATGGCGCCGCTCCCCAGTTGACCGGCCAGGTCAGCGAGCGACGTCGCGGCGGCCGCTCCGTCGGCGGCCAGGGCCTTGATCGCCGCGGCGTCCCGGTCCCAGACCACGGTCTCGTGCCCGGCGCGCATCAGCCGCCTTGCGATGCTTCCGCCCATCCGTCCAAGACCAATGATTCCGATGCGCATGAGCGAGCCTTTCGATGTCTCAGGCGAGAGCGTCGGTGACGAGCCGGTCAATCGTTTCAAGTCCGGCGTCCACGTCTCCCTCGATGTGAATGCGCAGCCATGCCCGGCCCCGCTCGGCGAGGACGTCCAGGTCGCCAAGGGCCTGCGCGAGCTGGACTGTCCCGAAGCTCGCCCGGTGGCCGGGGATGGCAAGATCGCGCTCGCCGCTTCCGGTGATCTCGAGGAACGCGCCGCCCGCCGGCCCGCCTTTATAGGCCTGGCCCGTCGAATGCAGGAACCGCGGACCGAACCCGGCCACGGTCGCCACCTGCCGGGCGTCGCGCACCGCGGTCCGCATCGCGCCGAGCGCCGCCTCATGCGCATCGTTGCGTTCGAGATAGGCGAGGAAGCCCAGATAGCCGCCAGGCCTGAGCTCGTCGAACAGCGCCTTCATCAGCCCGGTCGCGTCCGCGGCTCCACGAGCTGCGAAGAAGCTCAGCTGACCGTGCCGCAGGACGGGCTCGCGCCGATCGAGCACGCCTGTTCGCTCATAGGCTTCGACGAGGTCCCGGGCCTTCACCTTGGCGTCTTCGACATCGGGCTGGTCGAACGGATCGATGCCGATGACGGCCCCGGCGACGGCCGTCGCGATCTCCCAGCGGAAGAATTCCTGCCCGATCCGGTCACTGCCGGCGAGGAGGATCCGCACCACGGGCTGGCCCGCCGCCTCGAGCGCCTTGAGGCGTTCCGCCAGTTCGCGATCATCATCGCCTTTCAGCAGGAGATGGACGAACAGCCGGTCGTCGCCATAAGCTCCGGGGTCGCCGGCAGGCTCGAGGTCGACGGGAACCACGCCTTTGCCTTGCTTGCCGGTGGATTCCGCCAGCATTTGTTCAAGCCAGGCGCCGACCGGCCGCAACCGCTCGCTCGCGAGGATCGTCAGCTTGTTGCGGCCCGCCCTCGCGGCTTCGCCGATGGTCGCGCCGAGCCGAATGCCCGGATTCTCGGCCGGCGGGACATCGCCCCCGCAGGAAACGACCATTGGCCGCGTCTCGGCGAGGAAGGTGGGCAGGTCGAGACCAATCGCGGCCGCGGGCACCATGCCGAAGGGCGAGAGCACCGAATAGCGGCCGCCGATCTGGGGGTTCCCCGCAAAGACATGAGCGAACCCGTCCCTCTTCGCGACCTTCTCCAGATCCGAGCCGGGATCGGTGACCGCGACGAAGCGCCGTCCCGCTTCGTCGGCGCCCATCTTCTGTTCGACGAGATCGAAGAAAAAAGTGCGCAGCAATTCCGGCTCGAGCGTCGAGCCGGACTTGCTGGAGACGATGAACAAGGTCTCGGCTGGGTCGATCGCGGCGACGACCGTGCCGACCTGGCCGGGGTCGCTGCTGTCGAGCACATGTAGCGCCGGACGACCGGGGGCGCTGCCAAGCACGCGGCCGATCACCTCGGGCCCGAGGCTCGACCCTCCCATGCCGAGGAGCACGACATGCTTGTACGCGCTGGCCTCCGCGGCGAAGGCCTTCAGTGCCTCGAGGTCCACCGCGGTGCCCCGGCCCGCGGCCAGCCAGCCGAGCCAGTGATCCTCGTCGCTGCCCGTCCACAATGCCGGATCGCCGGTCCATAGCCGCCGCGACCAGCGCTCGGCGCGCGCGCGCTCAAGCCTTTCCTCGACGGCGGCGCCCAGGGGCTCGGGGAGGCTCGCTTCGAGGCCATTGACGCGATCGCCGAGCATGCCGGAGCGCTTGCTCGCGATTGCGCCAAGCAATGCGTCGGCGGCATCACAGAATTTGTCGACCCCTTCGACGACCAGTGCCGCCGTCACGCCATCAAGATCGAGACCCAAGCGTTCCGCCTTGGCGAGCACCCGGCGCTCGCCTTCGATGTCCGCCGTGAGCGATTGCGTGGTCACGCCATGGTCGAGAAATGCCTCGATCGTCTTGGGCGGCATGGTGTTGATCGTGTCACGCCCGATCAGGGTCTCGACATAAAGGACGTCGCTAAAGGCCGGATCCTTGGTCCCGGTGGACGCCCAGAGGAGGCGCTGCGGCCGTGCGCCCGTGGCCGCGAGCGAGCGCCACCGGTCGCTCGCGATCAGCTCGAGATAATATTGGTATGCGAGCTTGGCATTGGCGATCGCGACCTTTCCGCGGAGCGCGGAAAGTGCATCCGATTCTGCGTCGCCGGCCTTCACGCGCGCGTCGATCGCTGCATCGATCCTGGTGTCGATGCGGCTGACGAAGAAGCTCGCTACCGAGGAAATATGAGAGATATCCTCGCCTCTCGCGACCCGTTCCTCAAGGCCGGCGATGAATGCTTCCGCGACCGCCTCGTACATGTCGATCCCGAACAGCAATGTGATATTGACGTTAACGCCGCTGGCGGTGAGCTCGCGGACCGCTGGCACGCCTTCCCTTGTGCCTGGCACCTTGACCATCAGGTTGGGCCTGTCGACGGCAGCCCACAGGCGCCGCGCCTCCTCGATCGTTCCCGACGTGGAGCCGGCAAGGAAGGGCGAGACTTCGATGCTTGCGAAGCCATCGGCGCCGTTCAGCCGGTCGTAGACCGGCCGAAGCGCGTCGGCCGCGGCCTGGAGGTCGGTGACCGCCAGATGCTCATAGATCTGGCTGACGCTGAGCCCGCCCTGGCGGACCAGCGCCGCGATATCCTCGTCATAGTCGCGATCATGGCCGATCGCCTTCTCGAAGATCGACGGATTGGACGTGACGCCGGTCACTCCATCCTCCTCGATCAGGCGCGTGAACCCACCCTCGGCGAGAAAATTCCGGTCGAGGAAGTCCAGCCACACCGCCTGGCCCTCGGCTTCGAGCGCCTGCAATCGGTTTGCCATCATGTGCCTTCATCCAGGACTTGTCGTGCCAGCTTGATCAGGTTGGGAACCGTGAAGCCGAACCGCTCCTTGAGCTTCGCAAAGGGAGCCGATGCGCCAAATGTGCTCATGGTCAGGGTCGCGCCGGCGGACCCGACATAGCGGTCCCAGCCAAGCGCGCTCGCCTGCTCGACCCCAACGCGGGCGCGGACGGACGGCGGCAAGACCGCGTCGCGATAGCTCCTCGGCTGCTGCTCGAACAGGGACCAGCACGGCATCGAGATGACGCGCGAGCGGACACCCTCGGCGGCCAGCTGCTCGTGGGCGGCGAGCGCGAGCGAGACCTCGCTGCCGGTGGCCAGAAGGAGCAGTTCGGGTTCGCCGCCGTCCGGATCGGCCAGCACATAGGCGCCCTTGGCGAGCTGGTCGGCCGGGGCGTAGCGATCCCGATCGATGGTCGGAAGCTTCTGGCGTGAAAGGATGATGCAGCTCGGCACCCTGGACCGGGTCGTCGCCACCCGCCAGGCTTCCGCGGTTTCATTGGCGTCGGCGGGCCGGATGACGTCGAGGCCCGGAATGGCGCGCAGCCCCGCCAGCTGCTCGATGGGCTGGTGCGTCGGGCCGTCCTCGCCGACCCCGATCGAATCATGGCTGAACACGAAGATGGTCGGCAGCTCCATGATCGCGGCGAGCCGGATCGGCGGGCGCATATAGTCGCTGAAGACGAGGAAGGTCGCGGTGAAGGGCCTCAGACCGGACAAGGCCATGCCGTTGGCGATCGCGCCCATCGCATGCTCGCGAATGCCGAAATGCATGTTTCGGCCGCCCTCACTCCCGGCCTCGAGATCGCCGGCGCCCTCGAAGGTCAGCCTAGTCTTCGTCGATGGTGCGAGGTCCGCCGCGCCGCCGACCAGCGCCGATATATGGTGTGCGATCGCGTTCAGCGCCTTGCCGCCGGCATCGCGCGACGCCATCCCGATGGCATCCGTCGCGAAGTCCGGAATGTCATGGGCCCAGCCCTCGGGGAGCCTGCCTTCGAGTAGGCCATCGAGCTCCTCGGCGAGTTTGGGATGCTCTTCGCGGTAGCGAACCAGGGTCTGCTCCCAGCTCTCGCGAAGCGGCCTCGAGCGATCGGCGAGGCTGGTCCGGAAATGATCGGCGACTCCCGCCGGAACGAGGAACTGTGAATCTTCCGGCCAGCCATAAAAGCGTTTCGTTTCCCGGATCGCTTCTGTGCCCATCGGGTCGCTGTGCGCCTTGGAGGTGCCGGCGACCGGCGACCCGAAGCCGATCACGCTATCGATCACGATCAGGGTCGGCGCATCCCTCGTCTGGCGGAAGGTCTCTAGCGCTTGCGCGACCGCGCTCAGATCGTTGGCGTCGGCGACATGCAGGACGTTCCAGCCATAACCGCGAAACCGTTCGGGCACGCTTTCGCTGAACGCGAGCGGCGTTCTGCCCTCGATCGTCACGTGGTTATTGTCATAGATCCAGCAGAGGTTCGTGAGCTTCAGGTGCCCCGCCAGCGACGCCGCCTCGCTCGCAACGCCCTCCATCATGTCGCCGTCGCTGCACAGAGCATAGAGGTCGTGATCGAAGAGAATGTTGCCCTCGCGGTTGAAATGCGCTGCGAGCCAGCGCTCGGCGATCGCCATCCCGACCGAATTGCCGCAACCCTGGCCGAGCGGGCCAGTGGTCGCCTCGACCCCGGTGGTCACGCGATATTCGGGATGGCCCGGAGTCTTCGAGTCGAGCTGCCGGAATTGCTTGATGTCCTCGAGGCAGACTGCTGGCCGGCCGGTAGGCCTTCCGTCGGTACCAATCTCACGCACTCCGGAAAGATGCAGCAGCGAATAAAGAAGCAGGGATGCGTGGCCGACCGACAGGACGAAGCGGTCGCGGTTGGGCCAGTGAGGATGGTCCGGGTCATAGCGCAGGAACTGGCTCCACAGCACATAGCCCACCGGCGCCATTCCCATCGGTGTTCCGGGATGCCCGGATGCAGCCTTCTCGACCGCATCCAGCGCCAGGGTCCGGATCGTGTTGATGGTGAGTTCGTCGATGGAAGGAGGCGGCTCGCCTGGACCCGCGGCGATCTCAGAGGCTGTGGATGGTTCGGACCGCTGAATGTCCTTCGTGCTGTCCTGCGTTGGAGAGCCGTTCATGAAGCGCCCCGGGTGAGTTGGATGACCCCGTCGCTTCGGCCGACGTAGGCGACGTCGATCTCATCGAGGAACAGGCCGTGTCCGAGCATGCCGGGGAGTGCCGACAGTGCGGAGTCCAGCGCCTGCGGATCGTCAATCGTGCGAAACCGGCAGTCGAGAACCATATTGCCCTGGTCGGTTCGGTAGATGGCTTCGCCGCTCATTCGGAGGCTGACCGTCGCTCCCAGACGCTCGATGCGACCCGAAACGAAAGCGGCCGCGAACGGCAGCACTTCGACCGGAAGCGAGCCGCGGCCGAGCCGCGGCACCTGCTTGCTGTCATCGACGATCACGATCATCCGGTCCGCCGCGGCCGCGACAATCTTCTCGCGCAGCATGGCGCCGCCTTTGCCCTTGATCGCACGCAACTGCGGGTCGAGTTCGTCGGCGCCGTCGATGGCTAGGTCGACACTTGCCAACGTGCCGAAGGGAAGCACCGCGAATCCCGCCGCTTCCGCGGCTCGGCTGGTGGCGAGCGAAGTCGCGACGGTTGTAACGTTGAGGCCTGCTGCGATCCGTTCCTCGAGTGCCGCGATGGCGAAGTTCGCGGTCGTTCCTGTACCAAGGCCGACCAACATCCCGTCCTCGATCTCGGCGACCGCGGCTTGGGCCGACGCACGCTTCCGGGCGGCGATGGCATTCTCGTCTGCTGTGCGAATTGCCACGCCGGCTGCTCCAGTGGGCGCAGTTGACTTGTCCAGGTCAGCTGCAGGGAACCCGGCCAGCTGAGCCGTGCCGCCGAGAAATGCGAGCGAACTTCCGCGCGCAGACCGACCTCGGTTGCGAGCGTTCAGCACCGAATCTTTGCAGCATCGGTGCGACGGACCATTTCGTATTGATGAGCTTGTCGGTCGGCCGGTGCGTCTTCCATATCCATTGGATTCCGCGCGGCTCGTGGAGTTCCCACCAATTCGCCAGAGCCAGGCAGAATTTGGGGCTATCCGTTTCAACGAGCGTAGAGACGGGACATTTCCAGCGAGGGGTCCGACAATGTCTGAATTCACGCTTCCCAAGAACAGCAAGATCACCCGCGGCCGCGACTGGAAGCCCGAAGAAGGCAAGCGGCTCAGGACCTTCAAGATCTACCGCTACGACCCGGACAGGGGCGCCAACCCCCGCTACGACAAGTACACCATCGACCTCGACAAATGCGGGCCGATGGTCCTCGACGCGCTCATCAAGATCAAGAACGAGATCGACCCGACCTTGACCTTCCGCCGCTCCTGCCGCGAGGGCATC
>Ga0157369_10007583_pt1 | contig 12487 bp, 12 predicted proteins | sample C25metaG_FD_113461 | JGI IMG/M metagenome (GOLD analysis project Ga0157369, IMG submission 113461) | Corn rhizosphere microbial communities from Kellogg Biological Station, Michigan, USA - C2-5 metaG | ecosystem: Host-associated > Plants > Roots > Rhizosphere > Soil | place: USA: Michigan...
GATCGAAGCGATCGTCTCGCGCTTCAGCGGCGAGAACGACGATGATGTCGAAACGGTGCTGCCGCTGCGCTGGATCGCGATGGCGCGTCTGGCGATGCAGCGCGCGGCGCTCACCCTCGCCCCGCCGGGGTCACTGGTCATGCAGCCGATCGCGACGCATTAGTTTTCGTCATTGCGAGGAGCACAGCGACGAAGCAATCCAGAAGCCTCACGTGAAGCCCTGGATTGCTTCGCTCCTGAGCTTGTCGAAAGGGCTCGCAATGACGATTTTAGGATGAGCGCTAACGCTTCTCAGGCGGCACAAACGCGACGCAGTCGCGGAGTTCGTTCTCGTAGTGGAAGCTTTCGCCGCCGCGCCCGCGCGCCCAGATATTCTCGTCCTGGCGCTTGGTGATGGTTAGCCGCTCGTAAGCATGTTTCTTGCCAGGCTCGTAATCGAATACCATGCCCGGCTCGATAGGACCCTCATAGCGACCGCTCAGCGACACCGGCACCGGTTTCGGCTTGATGATCGGCTTATCGGCGACGAAGACCACGACTTTGCGGAAATCGTCCTCGTCGTGATAGGTCTCGCCGCTACGGCCGAAAGCCCAAATATGCTTGCCCTGGCGCTTGGTAATGGTGAGCCGCTCGTAAGCATGTTTCTTGCCGGGCTCGAAATCGAACACCATGCCGAGCTCGATCGGCCCCTCATAAGGTGTGACTTTGTCAGATGTGACGGGCGGCGGGTTCTCAGCCATCGTTGCCTCCTGCTATCTTAGGCGATACTAGTCGCAACGAAACTGGCGCGCCATGGGCGCACCCGAGGGGGAGGGAACGTATGAGTAGCGGTGTGGCAAACGTCGATGTTGCCGAGCTGGTGGCAAATGCCAAGCTCGGAAGACAGCATATTGCAATCCTGCTGCTCAGCGCCTTGATGCTGTTCATCGACGGGTTCGATATGAGCACCGCGGGCGTCGCCGCGCCATCGTTGCTGCGTGCCTTCCACGGCGAGAGAGCCGCAATGGGCACGATCTTCGGCGCAAGCTATGCCGGCATTCTCGTCGGCTGCTGGGTGTTCGGCTACGTTAGCGACCGCTGGGGCCGCAAGGCGGGCTCGATCTGGTCGTGCATCGTCTACGGTCTGCCCTCGCTGTTGATCACCCAGGCTACCTCGCTCGATCAGATTCTCTATCTGCGCTTCCTCGTCGGTATCGGCCTCGGCGGCGTGATGCCGACGACGCTGGCGTTGCTCGCCGAATCCGCACCGAAGCGCTATCGCGCGAGCTTCGCCATGCTGGCGCTGTTCGGCTTTCCCCTCGGCGGCGCGATGGTCTGGCAAGTCGGCGCGCATTTCATTCCCAGCTTCGGCTGGCAAGTCGTGTTCTACACCGCCGGCATCGGTGGGCTCGTGCTGAGCGCCGCACTCGTTTTCATTCTGCCGGAATCGCTGCAATTCCTCGCGCTGCACAAGCCGGAATCGCCCGAGCTGCGGCGCCGTGCGCAGCTTTTCGCGCCGCAGCGCCTGTTCGGGCCCGAGACGCGCTTCTTCGTTAAGCGCGAAGAGAAACCGAAAGGCCTGATGGTCGCAGAGCTTTTCAAAGGCAAGGAGCGGATCGCGACGATCCTGCTCTGGACCGCCTATTTCATGGAAGGCCTTACTTACATCACTCTCGCTAATTGGATGGCGGTGGTGCTGCAGGATCTCGGTCTGTCATCATACGATTCTCTCACCATCGGTTCTTATGCGAGCGCCGGCGGCATCCTCGTCGCGATTTGCCTGATGCGGCCGCTCGACAAGATCGGGCCGATGGCCAGTGTCGTTTCCGCCATTGTCGCCATTGGCGCGATCATCATCCTGGGCACGCCCGGCGTGCCGCAGCTCGCGGTCATGGCCGCTGCAATCGTCGCGCATTCCTTCTGCTCGGGCACACACACCTCGCTCAACGGCACGGTGGCGTTGTTCTATCCGACGCGCATGCGCAGCAACGGCATCGGCTGGGCGTCAGCGCTCGGCCGTATCGCGTCGATCTTCGGGCCGATCGTCGTCGGCAAGCTCTTCTCGGCCCACGTCCCGCTACAATGGGTGCTGTACGGGCTGACGCTGCCCTATCTCGTCGTGATCGGCACGTCGATCCTGTTGGGCCGGCTCTATGTGAAGAACTACAGCCAGCCCGAGGGCGAAGCGCCGGCGACGTTGAAACCCGCACCCGCCGCCGAGTAAGGCAATCGAAGCGCAACAAAAAAGCCGGGCTCGCGCCCGGCTTTTTCTTTATCGGGAGCGAGGGCCGATCAGGCCTTCTCCAGCTCCTTCACCCGCTTCTCGTCCTTCAGCGCGACGGTCTTGCCGTCGCCCTTCACCTGCGAGGTGGAGATATCGAATTTGTTGCCATCGGCGTCCTTCACCGCGTCCTCGACATAGGGGCGGCCAGGCGGCGGGGTCATCAGCTTGTGGCCGCGTTCTTTGAGGCGGTTGTAAACGTGGTCCTTCTCGTCCACGTCGATCGTGATGCCGAAGTGATGAACGCCCTGCGGCGCGAGCTCATTGCCGCGGCGCGGCAGCAGCGCGATGTCCATATAGCCGTCGGTCATCCAGACCGCGCCTTGATTGCTCTTGCCGTTGATCTTCATGTTGAAGACATCGGCATAGAATTCGGCGAGATTGGCGGGATCGTCCGAAAAAATCGCGATGTGACGAATACGGGCCATACGGCGCTCCATCCCTGGGTTTCGTGGGCAAGACGCTATTCCTCCGGCCGGCCCCCGTCAATCTCAGGCGGCAATCTCAGGCGGCAATCTCGGGCCGTCAACGGCGCCGGGCGTAGACCAGGAATTCGATATTGCCCTCGGGGCCGCGGATCGGACTTTCGACGATCCCGACCACCTCCCAGCCGCGCCCCGTTAACCAGGCCGCGATTCGCGCACAAACCTCCTGATGCAGCGCCGGATCGCGCACCACCCCGCCTTTGCCGACCCGCTCCGGCCCGACCTCGAATTGCGGCTTGATCAACGCGACGAGCTGCGCCTGCGGCTTCGCGAGGCCCAGCGCTGCCGGCAGCACGGTCTCGAGGCCGATAAAGCTGGCATCGCAGACGACGATATCCGGCGGCTCGGGCACTTGCTCGGCGGTGAGATAGCGCGCATTGACCCGCTCCAGCACCGCGACCCGCGGGTCCTGGCGCAGCTTCCAGGCGAGCTGGCCATGCCCGACATCGACGGCATAGACCTTTGCCGCGCCTTTCTGCAGCAGCACATCGGTGAAGCCGCCGGTCGAGGCGCCGACATCGAGGGCGATGAAACCGGCGACATCGATGGCGAAGTGATCGAGCGCATGCGCGAGCTTGATGCCGCCGCGCGAGACCCAGGGATGATCGCGCGATTTGACCTCGAGCGGCGTGTCATCCGTGTAGGCGGTGCCTGCTTTGTCGAGCTTCCGATCGCCGCTGAAGACCGCGCCGGCGAGAATCAACGCCTGTGCCTTGGCACGCGTCTCGGCGAGACCACGCTCGACCAGCAGCACATCCAGACGCTTCTTTTCGATCGCCACGCCGCGCTCCGTTCCACGGCTAGCTTTAGCAAGTTTCGCTCGCCTATGCTCAGCGCATGAGATTGTCGCTTATTGCGGTCTCGATGAGCTTGCTGGTCCTCGCCGTCGCGATGCCAGCCGAGGCCGAGACCTTCGATTGCCGCCAGCCGACAATGCCGCTTGGCCGGCTCATCTGCAATGACGCCGCATTGCGCACGGCCGACGCCGAAGAAAGCGACGTCTACGATGCTGCCTTGCTCGCCAGCCTCGACCGCCCGTCGCTGCGCGACGAAGAACGCGTGTGGTTCGATCATGAGATCCTGCCCTATAACTGGTTCGCGCAGCAGCACATGCCCGTCGACAACAGCAAGGTTGCCGAGATTTATCGCCGCCGCAGCACTGCGTTGCGAGAAGAGACGCGGGACTGGCGCAAGCTGCGACACAGCGTGCCCAGCGCGACACTCGCCACTACATGTCTCGCCTTGCCGCAGCGAAGCGGCGACTGCACGGTGGCGGCTTTCGCGCCGATCGAGGGCGTGCCGACGCTGCGTTACCAGCAACAGACCTATGCGCAACCGGCAGCATCGAGTGTCATCGTCATCCTCGCAGCCGTGCCGGATCATCCCGATGGTTGGCTGCCACTCGCTGTCGCTTCGAGTGCCCATCCTCTCACGCAGCCGCAAGCGATCGCGTCACCGGCCGGCACACTGCTGGTGATCGCAGGAAACGGCGATAGCGACGCATCCGCGCTCTATCGTCTCGATAAGGACGCGCTTCAAGATATCGACGACCGAAGCTGGCTCGAGACGCTGCAGTCGCGCCTGCCGGATGGTCTCGCCTTATCGTCCGATATCGTCGCCGATTACGGCAAGATGCAGGCCGCCTCGAAGGTGACGCGCAGCCAATCGACGTGTTGCGCGGTCGGCAGCACGGCCACGATCGATCTCACGATCGAGAACGATCGCGTCGTGGTCAGCGGAGTCACATTCGGCGAGCCATCAGGCTCGCCGAATGATCACGCGAATTAGGAAAACGCCGCGTCAGGCGCGGACAGAACGCTCCGCGAGCACGCGGCCCAGCGCGTTGAGCGCGGTCTGCGTGATGTGGCGGGCATTGAGCCCCGCCTGATCATACTGGGCGTTCGGCGAATCGTGATCGATGAATTGATCCGGCAGGATCATCGGCCGAACCTTCAGGCCGCTATCGAGCAGGCCAACGGTCGCCAGGTGATGCAGCACCTGGCTCGAGAAACCGCCGATCGCGTTCTCTTCGATCGTGATCAGCACCTCATGCTCGCGCGCCAGGCGTTCGACGAGCTGCGTATCGAGCGGCTTGGCGAAGCGCGCATCGGCAACCGTGGTCGAGAGACCGTAGCCGGCGAGCTCGTCCGCGGCCTTCATCGCCTCTTGCAGACGCGTGCCGAGGCTCAAGATCGCGATTGCGGTGCCCTCGCGCAGCACGCGGCCCTTGCCGATCGGCAGCACATCGCCACGCGCCGGCAACGTCACGCCGACGCCCTCGCCGCGCGGATAGCGAATCGCCGAGGGGCCGTCATCGATCGCCGCGGCCGTGGCAACCATGTGCATCAGCTCGGCCTCGTCGGCCGCCGCCATGATCACGAAGCCCGGCAGACAGCCGAGATAGCTCAGATCGAAGGAGCCGGCATGGGTCTGACCATCCGCCCCTACGAGTCCCGCGCGATCCATCGCGAATCGCACGGGCAATTTCTGGATCGCGACGTCATGCACGACCTGGTCGTAGCCACGCTGCAGGAAGGTCGAATAGATCGCGGCGAAAGGCCGCATGCCTTCGCAGGCGAGGCCAGCGGCGAAAGTCACCGCATGTTGCTCGGCGATGCCGACATCGAAGCACCGAGTCGGGAAGCGCTCGGCGAATTTGTCGAGGCCCGTGCCCGAGGGCATCGCGGCGGTGATCGCGACGATTCGCTCGTCGCGCTCGGCCTCGGCGATGAGGCCCTTGGCGAAGACGTTCTGATAGTTCGGCGCCCCAGGCTTGGCTTTCACCTGAGCCCCGGTCGCGACATCGAACTTCACGACACCATGATATTTGTCCGCCGCCTGTTCGGCCGGGGCATAGCCATGGCCTTTGCGGGTGACGATGTGCACCAGCACCGGGCCGCGGTCCTCGCTGTCGCGCAGATTCTTCAGCACCGGCAGCAAGTGATCGAGGTTGTGACCGTCGATCGGACCGACATAGTAGAAGCCAAGCTCTTCGAAGAGCGTGCCGCCGCCCGCCACCATGCCGCGGGCATATTCCTCGGCCCGGCCGAGCGCATTGGCGAGGCCGCGCGGGAAGCGCCGCGCCATGGCCGCACCGAGCTGGCGCAGGCTCATATAGGGCTTCGACGACAGCAGGCGGCTGAGATAGGCGCTCATCGCGCCAACCGGCGGCGCGATCGACATGTCGTTATCGTTGAGGATGACGATCAGCCGCGAATCCATTGATCCTGCATTATTCATGGCCTCGTAGGCCATGCCGGCACTCATCGCGCCGTCGCCGATCACGGCGATGACGTCGTTCTTCTCGCCCTTGAAGTCGCGGGCCACGGCCATGCCAAGCGCCGCCGAGATCGAGGTCGAGCTATGCGCTGCGCCGAATGGGTCGTATTCGCTTTCCGAGCGCTTGGTGAAGCCCGAGAGCCCGCCGCCCTGGCGTAGCGTGCGAATCCGGTCGCGCCGGCCGGTCAGGATCTTATGGGGATAGGCTTGGTGGCCGACGTCCCAGATCACCTTGTCGGTCGGGGTATTGAAGACGTAATGCAGCGCAACCGTAAGCTCGACCACGCCGAGCCCGGCGCCGAGATGACCACCCGTCACCGAAACGGCGTCGATCAACTCCTGCCGAAGCTCTTCGGCAAGCTGTTGCAAATCGCTTTCCGGCAGCTTGCGAAGGTCAGCCGGGAGCTTTACCTGATCGAGAAGCGGCGTGCGATTGCTGCGGCGATGCGGATCGCCGGCATCTGTCGCTAGTGCCTCGCGTTCTTGTGCCAACGAATGTTCCTTTTTCGGCTGGGCTCCGCCAAATCCCCCGCCCAAGCGTTCCGGCGGCGGTGCGGACTGCTCACTAACCAATTAGATTACCAATTTAGTCCTGTGAGGCAAGATTATAAGCTTCGTCCAAATTTCGCCACACACGTTAAAAACTCGCCCCTGGCCGGGCAGACACTTCTCAGTATAATGCGTCGCAACAAGGACCGTGCGGCGGGGCCCTCCCTGCCTAATAGAGCCTAATAGAGAGGTTTGAAATGCGGGTCGTCTTGGCCCAACCGCGAGGGTTTTGCGCCGGCGTCGAGCGTGCGATCGAGATCGTCGAGCGCGCGCTCGAGAAATACGGCCCCCCGATCTATGTCCGCCACGAGATCGTGCACAACCGGCATGTGGTCGAGCGGCTGCGCGCCAAAGGCGCCCATTTCGTCGACGAACTCGCCGAAATCCCGCCCGGCAGCGTCACGATTTTCAGCGCGCATGGTGTCGCCAGCGCGGTCGAGGACGAGGCGGAATCCCGCGACCTGCCGGTGATCGACGCCACCTGCCCGCTCGTCTCCAAGGTCCATAGCGAGGGCCAGCGCTACGCCAATCAAGGGCGCGAGATCGTGCTGATCGGCCATGCCGGCCATCCCGAGATTGAAGGGACAATGGGCCGGATCAACGGCAAGGTGTATTTGATCTCCAAGGCCGAGGAAGTCGCGAGCCTCGAGGTCAGCGATCCCAAAAAGCTCGCCTACATTACCCAGACGACGCTCAGCGTCGACGACACCAAGGCGGTGATCGATGCGCTGCGCGCTCGCTTCCCGACCATCGTCGGTCCCGACACCAAGGATATCTGTTACGCGACCCAGAACCGCCAGCGCGCGGCCCGCGAGTTGGCGATGCGGGTCGATGTCGTGCTGGTGGTCGGCGCGGCGAACAGCTCCAACTCCAACCGCCTCAAAGAGATCGCCGTCGAGCAAGGCGTGCCTGCCTATCTCATCGCCGATGGCAGCGCGCTCGATCCCGCTTGGCTCAAAGGCGCGAAATCGGTCGGCATCACCGCCGGCGCATCGGCGCCCGAAGATCTCGTTCAAGCGGTGATCGATCGCCTCGCCAGCATCGAGCCGGTCGAGCTCGAGACTCTGCCCGGCATCACCGAGAACGTCCGTTTCCGGATGCCGACGAAGCTCGCCGATCCGGTCGAGTAATTGTCCGCGGATTAAAAGAGGAAGAAGACCGTGGCTGTTCCGTTACATCAAATGATTCGTGTCGGCACTTACGTGGCAAAGCAACGCCTCACGGGCGTCGAGCGCTACCCGCTCGTTCTGATGCTCGAGCCGCTGTTCCGCTGCAATCTCGCTTGCGCGGGCTGCGGCAAGATCGATTATCCCGATCCGATCCTCAATCAGCGCCTCAGCGTCCAGCAATGCCTCGAAGCGGTCGATGAGTGCGGCGCACCCGTGGTCTCGATCGCCGGCGGCGAGCCTCTGCTCCATCGCGAGATCGAGGAGATCGTCGAAGGCATCATCGCGCGCAAGAAATTCGTCTATCTCTGTACCAACGCGCTGCTGCTCGAGAAGAAGATCGATCGCTTCAAGCCGAACCCGTATTTCGTCTGGTCGATCCATCTCGACGGCGACCAGGAGATGCACGACAAATCCGTCTGTCAGGACGGCGTCTACGAGCGCGCCGCGGCGGCGATCAAGCTGGCGAAGGAGCGCGGCTTCCGCTGCAACATCAACTGCACGCTGTTCGACGGCGCCGATCCGGAGCGTGTTGCGCGTTTCTTCGATACGGTCATGGAAATGGGTCTCGACGGCATCACCGTCTCGCCCGGCTATGCCTATGAGCGCGCGCCCGACCAAGCGCACTTCCTCAATCGCAAGAAGACCAAAGAGCTGTTCCGCGGCATCTTCCGTGCCAAGAACGGCACGAAATGGTCGTTCTCGCAATCGGGCCTGTTCCTCGACTTCCTCGCCGGCAACCAGAATTATCACTGCACGCCTTGGGGCAACCCGACGCGCACGTATTTCGGCTGGCAACGTCCCTGCTACCTCGTCGGCGAAGGCTATACGAAGACCTTCAAAGAGCTGATGGAGACCACGGACTGGGACAAATACGGCACCGGCAATTACGAGAAGTGCGCCGATTGCATGGTCCATAGCGGCTACGAAGCAACCGCGGTGATGGATGCGACCAAGCATCCGCTGAAGGCGTTGGGGGTGGCGCTGCGCGGCATCAAGACCGAAGGCGAGATGGCGCCGGAGATTTCGCTCGATAAGCAGCGACCGGCGGAATACGTGTTCTCGCGCCACGTCGAGAACGCGCTCGAGCGGATCAAGAATCAGAAAGTGACGAACGAAGCAGCCGAGTGATCGGCCCTCGTCACAACGGGGGACTGATGACGCGGTTAGTTGCGGCGATTTTCGCAGCAGCGGGGCTGTGCAAAGCCGGTCATTGACGCTCATTTAGCGTCGGATTTCCGACAAAGGCGCGGGACAATCCCGCGCCTTTTTTATTGACGCAATTCCGTCAATCGAGGGCGTGGCCGTGCAGGAACCGCACCGGCGGAGCGTTGTTCATTAGGCACAAGGTTCATGGAGGTGCGCGATGCGAATCATCATGGCGGTCGCTCTGATGGCGATGCTCAGCGCTTGCGGCACGCTGGTCGGCGCGGGCGCCGGCGCTTATGCCGGCAATCAATTCGGCAGCGGCTCAGGCAAGGCCGCGGCGACGGCTGGCGGCGCGGTGGCGGGCGGCTTGCTCGGCCACGCGGTCACGGGTCAATAAGCCGATTGGATAAGCGAGGTTGATATGGACGACAAAGTGAAATCACGCGACCACATGGGCGAGCACGGACGCGATCGCGGCGCCAACCAGGGCGAAGGCGATTATCGCTCGGCGCGTAGCTATGACGCGCATGTCGGCCGCACCGCCGAGAGTGGTCAGGTGGAGAAGAAAGCGCGCGAGGCCGAGAAAGCGATCGAAGGCAAGGAAGGCGATGAACTGCGCCGCGCCGAGGAAATGGGCAAGCGCCACAGCCACGGCGAGGATCCGCAGATCCATCAGAAGAAGAAATAGCCGCGGTTATCCGCGCTCGTCGATTAAGGCGGCATCGCTTGGCAAAGCGCCTCTGCACGCGCAATGCCGGGCGATGCTGCTTCGCGTTTGAAGATCTCTGTCGTAAGGATCGGTTCTAAGGCAGCAGCAGCAGCTTACCCATCACCTGGCCGCTCTCGAAAAGCTCATGCGCGCGGCGCGCCTCGGCGAGCGGCAGCCGGTCATGGATACGTGGCCGGATCTCACCGCGGCCCAAACGCTCGATCAGCCACCGCATACCCGCCTGCATCGGCTCGCGCCAATGATCGTAGATATGAATTGAGAAGACGCGGAGGGCCAAATTCTTTGCTGCTTGCGCGCGCAGCGCCGCGTAGATGTCGCCCGGCGGCTTGCCGGCGAGCTGGCCATAGCTGACGACGGTGCCATAAGGCGCAAGCATCGCGAAATTCTTCGCGAAGTCGGGGCCGCCGGCGAAATCCATGATGAAATCGACACCCCTGCCCTGCGTCGCCGCTTTGACGCCTTCGCCAACATCGTCTCGCTGGCGATCAATCACATGCTCGACGCCGAAGCTTTTGGCGAATTCGATCTTCGCTTGGCCGGAGCAAAGGCCGATCACTTTGAGTCCCGCGCTCTGCGCGAGATCGAGCAGCGCACTGCCGGTGCCGCCGGCCGCGCCTTGCACCAGCACCGATTGCCCGGGCTTGAAGGTGATGCAGTCGTATAGCAGGTGATAGGCAACCTGATAGTTGGCGAGCGCTGCGGCCTGATCCATATCGGCGCCGTCGGGTAGCGCATAGACCGAATTCTCGGGTGTCGCGTTGTATTCGGCATAGCAGCCGCCGCGATGCGGCCGATCGCGCGCCGAAACGACGACGCGCTGCCCTACCTTGAAGCGCGTGACGCCCGGCCCGAGCCTCTCGACGATGCCACTCATCTCTGTGCCCGGTGCGGCCGGCAGCGGTGGCATCCAATTGTAGACGCCGCGGCGGATCATCACGTCGGGCATGCCGATGCCGATCGCATGCGCGCGCACCAGCACCTCGCCTTCTTTCGGCTCCGGTGTCGGCACATCGATATAGTCGAGCACCGAAGGCGGACCGGGCGTCTGGAACTGGACGATCTTCATCGCTGCCTCCCCTAAAGCGATATCACGCGTAACACCGAGCCTAGCGCATCGAGCGCGCGCCGCGTATCGCCTGCCAGCTTGATCAGCGCCGGAATCTGGCGCGGATCGCGCGCCACCGACAGCAGCACACGGCCGAGCGCCGGCTTGCCATTCGCGGCAAGCCCATGCACCGCGGCATCGGGCAGCGCCTGCGTCGCGCTGTCCGAAACAGCGCGCAGCACGAGGAATGGCCGTCCGGCACGTGCCGCGGCTTGCGCCACGAGGTGGCTCTCGAGATCGATCGCCACCGCGCCGGTGATTCGATGAAGCTCGGCTTTGCGCGCCGGCGAAGCAGCGGCTTCATGCGCGCCGAGCAGATCGCCATCGTCGACTCGCATCCCCGCAACCCGCAGCGCATCGGTGATTTGCATCCGCCATTCGGCATCGACCGCAAAGCGCGAGCCCGTCTCGTCGATCACCGCTCGCGGCACCAGCACACATCCCGGCGTTAGCGCCGGCGCCAGCGCACCGGCAATGCCAAAGCTGATCAGCGCTTCGGCACCTTCGCTCAGCAGGCTTTCGGCGATGGCAGTGGTTTGCGCGGGAATGCCGCCGCTCGGCTGCGCGATGATTCCGGCGCGGCGCGCGACGTCGGCTTCCGCCGCAAGGCCGGTAACGGCCCCCACTTTCATGCCCCCAACCTTCATCCAGGGGCCTTCATCTACATGCCGTAGGGATAGGCGGCGTTGTTGCTACTGGTGAGATTGCGATAGCGCGCCAGTGCCCACAGCGGGAAGTAGGCGCGGTAGCCGTGATAGCGGAGGTAGAAGACGCGCGGGAAGCCGACGGCGGTGAATTCCTCTTCATCCCAGAGGCCGTGCGCCTTCTGATTGGCCAGCAGGAAAGCGATGCCTTGCGCAACGGCCGGATGCTTGACCTCGCCCGCCGCCATCAGCGCGAGCAGCGCCCAAGCCGTCTGCGATGCGGTGCTGTTGCGGCTCTCGCCGCGTGGCTGATCCGACCAATAGGACCTGCCATCCTCGCCCCAGCCGCCATCGTCACGCTGTTTCGAGAGCAGCCACGCGACGGCATTGCGGATCATCGGATCGGTCTTCGCCACGCCCGCGGTGTTGAGCGCGATCAGCACCGACCAGGTGCCATAGATGTAATTCGTGCCCCAGCGGCCGAACCACGAGCCGTCGCCTTCCTGCGCACGACGCAGATAATCGATGCCCGCCGCGAGCACCTCTTCATGCCCGCCGATCTGGCCGAAGAAGCCGACGCAGCGCGCGGAAACGTCCTCTGTAGGCGGATCGAGCAACGCGCCGTGATCCGCGAACGGAATGTAGTTGAGGTAGTAGTAGGTGTTGTCGGCATCGAATGCCGCCCAGCCGTAATTGCGGCTCTGCAAGCCTTGCAGCCATTCCGCGGCGCGTGCGATCGGCTCGCGATAGCGCTCGGCATCGCAGCGATGCAGCGCCAGGCCGACCATCGCCGTGTCGTCGAGATCCGGATAATACGGATTGGCGTATTGGAACGCCCAGCCGCCGGGCCGCACGCCCGGGCGCTGGACCGCCCAATCGCCGGCAAGATCGAGGACCTGGCACGGGATCAGCCAATCGAGGCCGCGGCGCGCCGCAGCCATCGCCGCCTCGCCACCCGCTTCCATTAGCGCATGCGCGGCAAGCCCTGTATCCCAAATCGGAGACAAGCAGGGCTGCACGTAGACGCGGCCCGGCTTGCGCACGACGAGCTTGTCGACCGCTTTGCGGGCGATGGCGACCCGCGGATCGCTCGGCGGCACACCGAGGCAATCGAACATCA
>Ga0157369_10007584_pt1 | contig 12486 bp, 11 predicted proteins | sample C25metaG_FD_113461 | JGI IMG/M metagenome (GOLD analysis project Ga0157369, IMG submission 113461) | Corn rhizosphere microbial communities from Kellogg Biological Station, Michigan, USA - C2-5 metaG | ecosystem: Host-associated > Plants > Roots > Rhizosphere > Soil | place: USA: Michigan...
AAGGTCGCGGCGATGCTTCCGGCCGAGGACGCACGCGTCCTCGAGCTCACCGAGGAGCTGCCCAAAATAGCCGAAGAGCCAGTTCCGGCCGGTCGGTGAAGAGACCGGCGACACCGGCGTCGTCGAGCTCGCGCATCCGCGCCGCGTCGTTCACCGTGTAGACGAGCGGGACGAGCCCGAGCCGGAGCGCGGCCGCGACGCCGCGGCGCGTGACCCGACTGTTCGCAAAGCCGGCAGCCCATGCACCGCGCGAGGCGGCGCGGATCGACACGCCGTAGCCGACGTGCTGCACTGTCCGCAGGTCGTGCCGGATCGAGCGTGCCTCGTCGAGCGCGGCGCGCTGGAAGCAGACGAGGACGTCGTCGGAGGACATGAGGCGGACCGTGCGCCCGACGACGTCGTGTCGCCGATAGCGTGCGGGGGTCTTCAGCTCGACCATCACGCCGATGCGGCCACGCATCAGCTCGAGCGCCTCTTCGAGCCGGGGATAGTCGCGGCCCCGGCGAGGCCTGTCGTGCGTGACGACGAGGCGGCCGTCGACGCCGGCGTGCACGTCGAGCTCGACGAAGTCGGCGCCGAGCTCGATGGCGCGCTCGAACGCGGGGAGGGTGTTCTCGGGATGCTGCGCCGAGGCTCCGCGGTGCGCGATGACGATCATCTGGCGAGTAGACGGCGCATCAAATCGGCGTCGATCGTGTCGACGAGCTCGTCGGCGTCGCGCAGGCGCTGTGGCGCCAGGGTTCCCGTCACGGCGACCACGCGCCCGACTCCCGCGGCTCTCGCGGAGGCGATTCCCGCCTCGGTGTCCTCGAACACGAGGACGTCGGCCGGATCGACGCCGTCGAGCAGCTCCCGCATCGCCGTCAGGTATCCCTCGGGGTCGGGCTTTCCCTCGGCGACGTCGTCCGAGGAGACGATCCCACGCAGGAGCGGTGCGAGCCCGGCGGCCTCGACCACGGGCTCGATCTCGGCGCGCGCGGCGCCCGAGCACACGGCGAGCGGCACCCGGGTGGCGGCGTAGCGCAACGCCTCGCGCACGTGCTCGTGCACCGACGACCCGTCTGCGACGGCGGCGCGGTACCGCTCGATGCGCTTGCCGATCACCGCGTCGACGTCTGGATGGTCGCGGCCGAGCCAGGTGCGGACGATCTCGGGATCGGAGAGCCCTGCCAGCTCGTCGAAGTACTCCTGCGCGGAGAGCGGCTTCCCGTGCTCTGCGAAGAGCTGCACGAAGATCTCGCAGAGGATCGGCTCGTCGTCGGAGAGCGTGCCGTTGAAGTCGAAGACGATGGCGCGCGTCACCGTATCTGCGACTCCCAGACGACCCTCGTGCGATCGCCCCGGAAGACGTCGCGGGAGCGCTCGACCAGGCGGCCGCTCGCCGAATACGCGGCCCGCTCGACGAGCATCACCGGTGCGCCGGGCTCGATCTCGAGCGCGGCTGCGTCTCCGGGGAGGGCGAGGCCCGGCTCGAGCCGTTCGCGCGCGCGCACGGGCACCTCGTCGTAGCGGGCGCGGATCAGGTCGTACAGCGAGCCCTCGAGCGGGCCGTCGAGCAGGCCGGGGAACGCGTCGGCCGCGTACGCGCCGCGCTCGAGCGCGACCGGCTCGCCGTTCGCGAGGCGTACGCGCTCGATCGCGAAGACGCGGGCGCCGAGCTCGGCCTCGTCCGGTGCCGCGGCGCGCTCGCTTGCCGCGACCACGCGGGCGCCGGCGGCAAGGCCGAGCCCGCGAAGCTGATCCGAGAGGGCGGAGGTGCCCGCGAGCTCGAGTTTCGGCTCCGCGACGAAGGTGCCGCCGTAGCGGCCCTTGCTGCGGACGAGGCGTCCGCGCTGTTCCAGCGCGCCGAGGGCCTGACGGAGCGTCATGCGGCTGACCCCGTAGCGCTCGGCGAGCTGCCGCTCGGCGGGCAGCCGGTCGCCGGGGGAGAGCCGGCCGCGCTCGATCGCCGCCTCGAGCGCCAGCTCGATCTGTGCGTGCGCCGGCCCTCGACCCGGCTTGACAGGAGCTTTCGGAAGCGCCACTATGGTCTAGACTTTAGCGTATGAGCGTGACGGCTGACGACAGGATCGCGACGATCGGGGGCGCCCGCTTCCACGCGTTGTGGCTTCGCGACAACTGCCCCTGCGATGAGTGTCGCCACGAGAGCGGACAGCGCCTCCTCGACACGCGATCGTTGCCCGACGACCTCGCGATCGCGGCGGTCGACGGCTGCGCCGTCTCGTTCTCCGACGGCCACGTGAGCCGCTTCGACGAGAGCTGGCTGCTCGCGAACGCCGGCGAGGCGCCCGCCCACGCGCGCCGGCTCTGGGGCGCCGAGCTCCAGGATGCGTTGCCGGTCGCTCGTCACGACGACGTCGCGGCCGGGGGGACGGCCCTGCGCGACTGGCTCGCCGCGGTCGACGAGCTCGGCTTCGCGATTCTCACGGGAGCGCCCACGGATCCGGGGACGGTGACGCGCGTCGCGGAGCTCTTCGGCTTCGTGCGCGAGACGAACTACGGGCGGCTCTTCGACGTGAAGACGGTCGTCAACCCGACGAACCTCGCATATACCGGCCTCGGCCTCGGCGCGCACACCGACAACCCGTATCGCGAGCCGACGCCGACGCTCCAGTTGCTCCACTGCCTCGCGTCGAGCACGGCCGGGGGAGAGAACACGCTCGTCGACGCCTTCAGGGTCGTTCAGGATCTGCCGCGTAGCGACCTCGAGCTGCTCGCCGCGACGCCGATCCGGTTTCGCTACGCCGACGCCGCGACCGATCTCGAATCCGAGACGCCGGTGATCTCGCTGGACGCGCGCGGCGACGTCGAGGCGGTTCACTACAACACGCGCTCGGCGCAGGCCTTTCGCATGCCCGAGGATCTCGTCGGCCGCTACTACGAGGCGTACCAGCGCTTCGGCCGGATGCTCGAAGGCGCGGAGTACCGCATCCAGTTCAAGCTCGCTCCTGGCGACCTCTTCATCGTCGACAATCTGCGAGTGCTGCACGGACGGACGGGCTACGCGGCGAGCGGAGGCGAGCGCCACCTCCAGGGGTGCTACGCGGATCGCGACGGATTGCGCAGCCGGCTCGCTGTGCTGTCGCGATGAGCGTAGGCCCGACGGAGCTCATCCAGGAGCGAAGCCGCCGGCCTCGCCCGCGGCGGGCGCGGGAATGAGCGATCTGATCGACGAGATCTTCCGCGTCTTCCGCGAGCAGGGCTCGGGCGCCTACCTCGGCGAGCCCGTGTCGATGACGGAGCACATGCTCCAGTCGGCATACGCGGCCGAGCAGGACGGCGCGCCTCCGCGCCTCGTCGCTGCGGCGCTCCTGCACGACTACGGCCACTTCATCCACGATCTGCCCGACGACTCGGCCGAGCACGGAGTCGACACCGAACACGAAGTGGTCGCGCACGCGTTCCTCTCCGCGCACTTCGGGCCTGAGGTCGCCGAGCCGATCCGCATGCACGTCGCGGCGAAGCGCTATCTCTGCGCGACCGACCCGTCCTACATGGACGAGCTCTCGCCGGCGTCGATCCTGAGCCTGGAGGTGCAAGGCGGGCCGTTCTCGGCCGCAGAGGTCGCCGCATTCGAGACGTCGCCGCACGCAGCGGACGCCGTGCGCCTGCGGCGCTACGACGACGTCGGCAAGGTTCCCGGCCTCGAGACGCCCGACCTCGAGCACTACCGCCCGGTGCTGCACGCCGCGATCCGGAGCTAGCTCTCTGCCCACCGAGGCTCTCGTCCTCGCTCTCTCCGCGGCCGTCGTCCACGCGGTCTGGAACCTGCTGCTCGCGGGCGCTCGCGACTCGCAGGCGTTCGCGGCCGTCGTGCTGCTCGTCGGGGCGGTGGTCGGCGCGCCGGCGGCCGTCTTCTTCTGGAAGCTCGACGCGGCCGTCTGGCCCTACGTGGTCGCGACGTCGATTCTCGAGCTCGCGTACTTCCTGCTGCTCGCGTTCGCGTACGACCGTGCGGAGCTCTCGGTCGTCTATCCGCTGGCCCGCGGCCTCGCGCCGGTGCTCGTGCTCGCCGGCGCGGTTGCGTTCACCGGCGCGGAGACGACGGCGAGACAGGTCGGCGGCGTCCTGCTCGTCGGGTCGGGCATCCTGCTCGTCCGCGGCGTCCGGAGCGGGCGCGGCGCCCTGCTTGCGGTCCTGATCTCGTGCGTGATCGCCTCGTACACGGTCGTCGACAAGCACGGCGTCGCGCATGCCTCGCCGGTCGCATATCTCGAGCTCATGAGCGTCTTCACCGGGCTCGCGTATGCCGGCCTCGTCGTGACGCGCCGTGGCGGCGGCGCGCTTCGCGCCGAGCTCGGCTGGCGGTCCGTCCTCGCGGGGGTCGGGACCTTCGCCGCGTATGCATGTGTGCTCGCGGCGCTGCAGCTCGCCTCGGCGGCGTCGGTTGCGGCCGTCCGTGAGAGCGGGGTGCTCGTCGCGACGCTGCTCGCCGCCGTCTTCCTGCGCGAGCGGGTGACGCTCGCGCGTGCCGGAGGCGCGTGCCTCGTCGTCGCCGGAGTGGCGCTCCTCAGCGTGTAGGGATTGACACGAGACCGCCGAACGTGCGATCAATCGGGGCCCAGCGACTCAGGAGGCAACCCGTGGACGACGTCTCCCGCGACGAGCAGGATCTCGCGCGGTTCGGTTACAAGCAGGAGCTGAAGCGGAGTCTCGGAGGGTTCAGCTCCTTCGCGGTCGCGTTCAGCTACATCTCGCCGTCGACCGGGATCTTCGCCCTGTTCTTTCTCGGCCTCACGACCGTCGGCGGCGTCTTCATCTGGAGTTGGCCGATCGTGGCGATCGGACAGTTGCTCGTCGCCCTCGGTTTCGCGGAGCTCTCGAGCCATTACCCGGTCGCGGGGTCGGTCTTCCAGTGGACGAAGTACCTCGCGGGGAAGACGTACGCGTGGTTCGCGGGCTGGATCTACCTGTTCGCGGGAATCCTCACCGTCGCTTCCGTCTGCGCGACGATACCGGCGGCCCTGATTCCCGCCTTCAACAACATGGGCTGGAACCTGGCGAACGACCACTCGAACCAGCGGTGGATCGCCGTGGTCACACTGATCCTGATCACTGTCCTGAACATCTTCGGAGTGCGGCTCGTTGCGATCGTCAACAACACCGGCGTTCTTTTCGAGATCCTCGGCATGGTCGTCTTCGCGTTCGTCGTCGCGCTCTTCCACCACCACCAGAGCGCCGGCGTGATCTTCCACACAGGCGGTACGAGTCTCACGACGGGGACGTTCCTCGTCGCGATGTTTATGTCGCTCTACGTGATCTACGGATTCGACACGGCGTCGACTCTGGCCGAAGAGACGAAGGATCCGCGGCGAGCGGCCCCGAAGGCGGTGATCGCATCGGTGATCGGCGCGTTCGTGATCGGTGGGGTCTTCCTCTACGCGATGCTGCTCGGGATTCCCGACATGAAGGCGGCCATCAAGGGAAGCTGGGGCCCGGCGCAGATCATCGACGCGAACTTCGGCAATGCCTTCTCCACGGTGTTCCTGCTCGTCGTCGCAGCGGCGATCTTCGTCTGCTGTCTGGCAATCATGACCTCGACGATCCGCCTTTGCTTCGGGATGGCGCGCGACGACGCTCTTCCGGGGTCGCTGGCCCTCCGTAAGGTGAACCCGCAACTGCACACGCCGGTCTGGTCGTGCATCGCGGTCGGAATCCTCGCTGGTATTCCGTTCATCCAGTTCGCCGGCGTCGCGATCATCGCGATCGCGGCGACGGGGATGATCTACCTGAGCTACCTGATCGGGAACTTCGCACTGCTCCGCGCACGGCTGGGCGGCTGGCCGCGGGTGAAGGCTCCCTTCTCGCTCGGTAAGTGGGGCCTGCCGGTCAACGTCCTTGCGATCGCGTGGGGCGGCGGCATGCTGATCAACATGCTGTGGCCCCGCGCCGCAACGAACCCGCGTCCGAAGGAGGTTCCCGGCACGCTCAACTTCCACTGGCACTGGCTGAACGGCCAACCGGTGCTGTGGACGGTGCTCGTTGCGATCGCGATCGTCGGCGCCGTGTACTACGCGTTCGTGCAGCGCACGAAGCCCGCCCACCTGCAGGCGCCGGAGGGCGAGCTGGCGGACGCTGCGCCCTCCCCGGTCGCGGGCTGAGGCACGTCGAGCGGGGCGGTCTCGGCCGCCCCGCTCAGTCCTCGCGCCGGACGTCCGCGAGCAGCGGCTCGAAGTCGGGCCCCCGGAACTCCGCCTCGGCGCGCTCGTACTTCTCCATCGCCCAGCCCCAGAAGTCGAAGTCGAGGTCGGAGATCCCGTCCTGGATCGAGCCCCAGAGCGTCCAGCCGTACTTCGACATCAGCCCCCAGAGGCGGGCGCGTGCGACCTTGTTGCGGAGCGGGGCGCCGTAGTAGCGCATGACGAGGTCCTCGAGCTGCTCGAGCGAGAGGTTCGACTCGCTCCAGACGTTTCCGAGCTCGAAGGAGGGCTCGTTGTTGCCCGAGTACTCGTAGTCGATGAGCCTGAGCTCGCTGCCCACGTCGATGAAGTTCTCGGCGAGCAGGTCGTTGTTGCACGGGACGGTCGGCTCGGCGCGCTCGCGCATCGCGTCCTCCAGGGCGCGCACCTGCGGCTCGTAGTCGAGGTAGGTCTCCGGGAGTCGGAAGCCGCGCTCCTGCACGATCCGGAGGTAGCCGGGCTGGATCGCGAACATGTCGAAGTCGTGCAGGAAGCGGCGCGCGCCGTGGAGTCGCCGGCACGCGTCCGCTACGAGCTCGAGCCTGTCACCCTTGCGAAGCTTCTCGGCGCTCAGCACCTCGCCGTCGAGGAACTCGAGGACGAGCGCGTCGTGCTCGGGCAGGGCGGCGACGAAGGGCGCTCCGACGCCGGTCTCCGCGGCGGCGCGCGTGTTGTGCGCTTCGTTCTCGCGGTCGATCGCGAGTAGGCCCGTGTCCTTGCCGGAGATGCGGACGACGTAGCAGCCCGAGGGCGTCGTGACCTTGAAGTTCGTGTTCGTGAGGCCGCCGGCGAGCGGGTCGACCTGCGTCGCGCCGCGCAGCTCGGGCACCGACTCCAACACGTCCTCGAGCGCCACGAGGCGCGATCCTATAGCGCGTCGCACCGAGCGCCCGCTCCACGCCGTGACGAAGTGGCGCGCCTTTCGTAACAGGGCCAGGCCCCCGCCTTTGGCCAACGAAGCGGGTTTCCAGAGGCGGGGGCCAGGCCCTGATACGTGGATGTCGCGAGGTCGTCACGCCGCCGGGCCGGCGGCGGGCGTCCGGTTCGGGCGCGGGATTTGGACTAGACCGAATCGGGCGGGAGTGGTGTAATCGGGTCGTGCTCCCCGAACGGGCCCGGGTGGTGGTGGTCGGCGGCGGCGTCGTCGGCTGCTCGATCCTCTACCACCTCGCGAAGCTGGGCTGGACGGACTCGGTGCTCGTCGAGCAGTACCAGCTCACACACGGCTCCACGTGGCACTCGGCCGGGCTCGTCGGGCAGCTTCGCTCCTCGATCTCGCTGACGCGGATGATGCAGTACTCGGTCGGCCTCTACGCCGAGCTGAAGGAGCTGACCGGCAAGGATCCCGGCTGGCACCAGCTCGGCGGGCTCCGGCTCGCGTCGTCCGAGCCGAGGCTCGAGGAGATCCGCCGGCAGGCGGCGTGGGCGAAGACGTTCGGCCTGCCGATGGAGATCGTCTCCGCAACGGAGGCGAAGGAGCTCTTCCCGCCGATGAGCACCGACGGCGTGCGCGCCGCCGCGTTCATCCCCGACGACGGGTACCTCGATCCGAGCCAGCTCACGTTCTCGCTCGCGGACGCCGCGCGCAGGCTCGGCGCGGCGATCGAGGTGCGCACCCGCGTCACCGGCGTCGAGACCGAGCGGGGACACGTGACCGCCGTCGAGACCGACCGCGGCCGGATCGAGTGCGAGGTCGTCGTCGACGCCGCAGGGATGTACGCCCCCGAGCTCGGGCGCATGGTCGGCGTCGACCTGCCGATCGTCCCGTTCGGCCACCAGTACCTGATCACCGAGCCGTTCGACCCGCCGCTCGAGCCGCTGCCGACGCTGCGCGACCCGGACAACCTCGTGTACTTCCGCACGGAGGTCGGCGGTCTCGTGATGGGCGGGTACGAACGCAAGCCCGCGCCGTTCGCCCTCGACGGGATCCCCGACGGCTTCGAGGCGAAGCTCCTGCCGGAGGAGTGGGAGCGGATGCAGGAGCTCTTCGAGAACGCGATCGCGCGCGTCCCCGCGATGGAGGCGGCCGAGGTGAAGAAGTTCTTCAACGGGCCGGAGGCGTTCACGCCGGACGCGGACTTCCTGCTCGGCGAGACGGACGTCGGCGGCTTCTGGGTCGCGGCGGGCGGCTGCGCGCACGGTCTCGCCGGAGCAGGCGGGATCGGCAAGACGATGAGCGAGTGGATCGTCGACGGCCGCCCCGAGTGGGACGTGTGGCCGCTCGACATCCGCCGCTTCGGCCGCCAGTACGGGAGCCAGTCCTACACGCTCGCGCGTTCCTACGAGGCGCTCTCGCAGTACTACGACATCAAGTATCCCGGCGAGGAGAAGCAGGCGGGCCGTCCGTTGCGGGTCTCGCCGGCGTACGCCCGCCACAAGGAGCTCGACGCGTCGTTCGGCGAGAAGGGCGGCTGGGAGCGGGTGAACTGGTACGAGTCGAACGCCGCACGCGGCGACGCGACGCTTCGCCCGCGCGGCTGGGCGGGCGAGAACTGGTCGCCCGCGATCGGGGTCGAGGCGCGCGCGGCGCGGGAGTCGGCCGCGCTCTTCGACCAGTCGAGCTTCTCGAAGCTCGAGGTGCTCGGGCCCGGTGCGCTCGCGTTCCTCGAGCGGATGTGCGCCAACAGGATCGACCGGCGAATCGGCACCGTCGTCTACACGCAGCTCCTGAACGTGCGCGGCGGGATCGAAGCGGACCTCTCCGTCCTCCGCCGAGGCGAAGACCGCTTCCTCCTCGTGACCGGCACCGCGTTCGGGAACCACGACCGGGCCTGGCTCGAGAAGCACGCGCCGCGCGACGGCTCGGTCTACGTGAACGACGTCACCTCCGCGTACGCCTGCTTCTGCCTCTGGGGGCCGCGCGCCCGCGAAGTGCTGCAGCCGCTGACGAAGACTCCGCTCGACTTTCCGTACATGTCGGCGCGCGAGCTCGCGGTCGGCGACATCCCCGTGCTCGCCTCACGGGTGACCTACGTCGGCGAGCTCGGCTGGGAGCTCTACTGCCCAGCCGAGTACGGTCTTCGCCTCTGGGACGCCCTGCTCGTCGACGGTGTCACCCCGGGCGGCTACCGCGCGATCGACGCGCTGCGGCTCGAAAAGGGCTACCGCGCCTGGGCGAGCGACCTCGACGCGGAGACGACGCCTGACGAGGCCGGGCTCTCGTTCGCAGTGAAGCGCGACAAGGGCGAGTTCATCGGGCGCGACGGGCTGCGCCAGCCGAGGCAGAAGCTCGTCTGTCTCGTGCTCGAGGATCCGCGCGCGATCGCGCTCGGCTCCGAGCCCGTGCGCGACCCTGCCGGCGAGGTGGTCGGCCAGGTGACGAGCGGCGGCTTCGGCTACGCGGTCGCCGCGAGCATTGCGCTCGCCTACGTCCCGCTCGGCCACTCGGAGCCGGGCACGCGGCTCGAGGTCGACATCTTCGGCGACTGGGTCGGGGCCGAGGTGCGCGCCGAGCCGCTCTACGACCCGAAGGGCGAGCGCGTCCGGGCGTGAAGCACGCGGCGATCAGCGCGCAGATCGAGGAGGCGATCGCGAGTGGTGCGCTCGCGCCAGGCGATCGCCTGCCTCCCGAGCGGACGCTCGCGGCGGAGCATCACGTGAGCCGCATGACGGTTCGGCAGGCGCTCCAGAGTCTCGAGTCACGCGGCCTGCTGCGTCGCACGATCGGCCGGAGCGGCGGCTCGTTCGTCGCCGAGCCGAAGCTCGAGCGTGATCTGGCGATATTCAGCGGCCTCTCGGAGCAGCTCGCGCGCCAGGGAGTGCTCGCGGGCGCGCGGGTGCTCTCGGCGACGGAGAGCGAGACCGCGATCGAGATCGCGCGCGTCCGCCTCGCGGACGGCGAGCCGTTCGCGCTCGAGCGGTCGAGCTTTCCGGCGGATCGCTTCCGCGGCCTCCTCGAGCTCGACCTCACGGGCTCGCTGTACGACCTGCTCGCGGAGCACTTCGACGCCGCGCCGGTGCGCGCGGTCGAGCGGATCGAGCCCGTGCTCGCAGACGCCGACGAGGCGTCTGCGCTCGGGCTCCGGGTCGGGGCGCCGCTACTGCTCGTCGATCGCATTGCGTACGACGACGCCGGCCTGCCGGTCGAGACCGCCCGCGACGTCTTCCGTGGCGACCGCACGCGAATCGTCGCGTGGGCCTCGGAGCTCGCGCGTGCGTCCGGACCGGCGCGCGCGGATCAGGAGATGACGAGCGGCGGGCTCGGGTAGGAGACCTGCGTTGCCTGGAGGCGGACCTTCGTGTGAGGACGGACGTGGACGACCGTCCGGAACGTCCCGCCGGCGCCCGTCCGCTTGACGCCCCCGGCGCGCACCCAGCGGTGCCCGGTCCAGCGCTGGATCGCATACGGGCGGCGGCCCGTGCCGGGGCGCACCTGGCCCCAGAGGACCGTCCTCGTCCCGCGGCGCGACACCTCCGCGAGCGGCAGCGCGAACGCGCGCAGGCTCGGCTTCGCGGCACCGCGCGCCGTGAAGAGGCCGCTCTGCCATCCGCCGCTCCGCGGCTCGTCGCGGACGAGGAAGTGGATCAGGATTGTCGCCCCAGGCTGCTGCCAGACGCGCAGGGCCGCACTGCCGATGTACGTCGCCTGCCGCGCCGGTGACACGCCGAGCAGCCGGTCCGGCGGGTTCGTCTGATACCCGTATTCCGTCAGCCACAGCTGCTTCTTCGCGCCGAAGAGGTGCGTGACGAGCGATCGGATCTCGTCGAGTCGCGCCATCGTCAACGTCCGGCACCACGAGCACGGATTGTGAAACGGCGTCTCGGCGCGCGACGACGGGTACGGATTCGCCGCATACGCATCGAGCCGCGCGCGCGCCTTGCGCATGCCGGTCATGAACGTCTCCGGGGCGATGCCACTCGGGGTCTTCCGCGGCGAGGTCACGCCCCCTCCGACGACGTTGCGGCGATTCGCGCGATGGAGCAGGAGATATGCCGGGTTCAGCAGGCGCCGCACGTACAGCGACGGCGAGACGGGCCGCGCGAAGAGCGGCGTGTTCGGCTCGTTCCAGACCGTCCAGAGCCGCACCCACGGATACCGCTTCGACGCGGCGTACGCGAAGCTTCCGAAGCCGCTCCGCGGGAGCCAGTTCGGCGCTCGGCCGCCGTTCGACCAGCCCGGCGCACCCCAGAGGGTCACGAGCGGCGAGATCCCGAGTGCGTGCAGGCCCTGGAGAACGGGATCGAACTGGCTCCAGTCGTAGGCCGGGTCGTTCGGGTCGCGCGCGTCCTGCGGCCGGGCTCGCGCGACCTGGCTCCAGACGAGCGTGAAGCGAACGGTCCGCACGCCGAGGTCATCGAGCGTTTGCAGCCGTTCGTCGAGCGTTCCCGGTCCCCAGCGGAGCCAGGCGTCGTCCTGGATTCCCATGCGCGCAGTCGGGCTCGCCTTCGCCGGGATGGCCGCAGCGAGGATGGACGCGGCGGTGACCGTCAGGAGGACGGCGATTCGTCTCATGCCGCCACCGTAGAAAAGTTCGTATTACGATGGTGTAAGGACTCGCGCCGCCCGGTAGCGTCGGCGCGTGATCCTCGCGATCGACCAGGGGACGACCGGTACGACGTGCCTCGTCGTCGACGACGACCTGCTGGTGCGCGGTCGCGGCTACGCCGAGCTGCCGCAGCACTTCCCGCGACCCGGGTGGGTCGAGCACGACCCCCACGAGATCTGGGGGAGCGTCCTCGCCGCCGCCGAGGCGGCCGTGACGGCCTCTGGCGTCGAGCCGACTGCGGTCGCGATCGTGAACCAGCGCGAGACGACGGTGCTCTGGGACCGGGCGACCGGCGAGCCCGTCTCGAACGCGATCGTCTGGCAGGACCGTCGCACGGCCGAGCGCTGCGCCGAGCTGCCCGCCGACCTCGTCCGCGAGCGCACCGGCCTCCTTCCCGACCCGTACTTCTCTGCGACGAAGCTCGAGTGGCTCCTGCGCGAGCATCCCGCACGAGGGCTTGCCTTCGGCACGGTCGACACGTGGATCGTCTGGAAGCTCACCGCGGGCCGCGTCCACGCCACCGACGAGACGAACGCGTCACGCACGCTCCTCTGCTCGCTCGAGACGCTCGACTGGGACGACGACCTGCTCGAGCTCTTCGGCGTGCCACACGACCTCCTGCCAGAGATCAGGCCGTCCGGCTCCCATTTCGGCGAGTGCGACCTCCTCGGCAGGACGCTGCCGATCGAAGGCGTCGCGGGCGACCAGCAGGCTGCGCTCTTCGCGGCCGCGGGCGCGAAGGCGACCTACGGAACCGGTTCCTTCGTCCTCGTCGAGACCGAGGAGCCCGCGGGAAACGGTGTGCTCCGCACCGCGGCCGC